>OLNF01003062.1_pt1 | contig 12483 bp, 7 predicted proteins | sample 1673061 | NCBI WGS metagenome assembly OLNF01 (sample SAMEA3136751, study PRJEB25190) | human gut metagenome | reverse complement strand
ATGATGCAGGAATACTGCAAGACAAAGGAACAATATAAAGACTGCATTTTATTCTACCGCCTTGGGGACTTTTATGAGATGTTTTTTGATGATGCATTGCTTGTTACCAAGGAACTGGAAATTACCCTTACAGGAAAAGATTGTGGATTAGAGGAGAGGGCACCCATGTGTGGTGTCCCTTATCATGCTGCGGAAACTTATATCAACCGCCTTATTGAACGCGGGCATAAAGTGGCAATCTGCGAACAGGTAGAGGACCCGAAGAAAGCCAAAGGACTGGTTAAACGTGAGGTTGTAAGAATTGTAACCCCTGGAACCACTCTGGATGCTGCTTCCCTTGATGAGACAAAGAACAACTATCTGATGTCTATCGTGTCTATCGAAGAACATTTTGGATGTGCTATTGCGGATATTACCACAGGTGACTGTTTTCTCACAGAAGTAGACAAACCACAGAAACTTCTGGATGAGATCAATAAATTTGTACCAGCTGAAATTATCTGCAACGATTCTTTCTATATGTCCAATATAGATACCGATGATCTGCAGAACCGCCTGGGAATCTGCGTCTTTTCACTGGATTCCTGGTATTTCGATGATGAATTATGTCGCCGTACACTGAAAGAACACTTCCATGTAGGATCTCTGGAAGGACTTGGAATCGGAGATTATGACTGCGGTATCATTGCAGCAGGTGCTCTTTTCCTTTATCTGAAAGAAACACAGAAAACAGCTCTGTCCCATATGGCAACGATCCGTCCATATGCAGCAGAGAAATATATGCTTATCGACAGCTCCAGTCGCAGAAACCTCGAACTTGTAGAGACTCTGCGCGAAAAACAGAAACGAGGTTCTCTCCTCTGGGTACTGGACAAGACAAAAACAGCTATGGGAGCTAGGACTCTCCGTGGCTATGTAGAACAACCACTGATCGACAGAGATGAGATTGAGGAACGTCTCGAAGCACTGGAAGAGTTAAATAAAAACGGAATGTTGCGTGATGAAATCAGAGAATATCTCGGACCGATTTACGACTTGGAGCGACTGAGCAGCCGTATCAGCTATAAGTCAGCGAATCCGCGAGACTTGATCGCTTTTGCATCTTCACTGGAAATGCTTCCTTATATAAAACAGGTATTAAAAGAATTTAAAACCCCTTTACTTCAGAAGATTTATGAAGACATGGATTCTCTGGAAGATGTAACTGATCTGATCAAACGTGCTATTGTAGAAGACCCGCCGCTCGCCCAGAAAGACGGAGGCATTATTAAAGAGGGATATAATGAAGACGTGGACAAATTCCGCCGTTCCAGAACAGACGGTAAGAAATGGCTTTCTGAGCTGGAAGCAAAGGAACGGGAACGTACCGGCATCAAGACCATGAAGATCAAGTACAACCGTGTATTTGGCTATGCGCTGGAAGTCACCAATACATTTAAAGACCTGGTACCGGACAATTATATCCGTAAGCAGACCCTCACCAATGCAGAACGCTACATTACTCAGGAGTTAAAAGAACTGGAAGACCTGATCCTTGGTGCAGAGGATAAACTCTATGCTCTGGAATATGAATTATTCTGCAATGTACGTGATACAGTCGGCAAAGAGGTGGTGCGTATTCAGAAAACGGCCAAAGCTGTGGCAGCGCTGGATGTGTTCGCTTCCCTTGCATTGGTTGCGGAACGCAATCATTTCGTCCGTCCGAAGACAAATACAACAGGCGTGATCGACATTAAAAACGGGCGTCATCCGGTTGTAGAGCAGATGATCGAGAACGATATGTTTATCGCAAACGATACATATCTGGATAATAATAAGAAACGTGTATCTATCATCACAGGTCCGAACATGGCAGGTAAATCTACCTACATGAGACAGACTGCATTGATCGTTCTGATGGCACAGATCGGAAGTTTTGTTCCGGCAGAGAAAGCAAACATCGGAATCGTTGACAGGATTTTTACCCGTGTAGGCGCATCTGATGACCTGGCAAGCGGTCAGAGTACGTTTATGGTAGAGATGACAGAGGTTGCCAATATTTTAAGAAATGCAACTTCAAAGAGTTTGCTGATCCTTGATGAAATAGGACGAGGAACCAGTACATTTGATGGTCTTGCAATCGCATGGGCTGTGATCGAACATATCAGCAATACCAAGCTTTGTGGTGCCAAGACTTTATTTGCCACTCATTATCACGAGCTCACTGAGCTGGAAGGCAAGATCCCGGGAGTTAATAACTACTGTATCGCAGTCAAGGAAAAAGGTGACGATATCGTATTCCTGCGTAAGATCGTTCAGGGCGGTGCAGATAAGAGCTATGGTATCCAGGTTGCCAAACTGGCAGGTGTTCCGGATTCCGTGATTCAGCGTGCCAAAGAACTGGTAGAGGAACTGAGCGATGCAGATATCACGGCAGCAGTAAAAGATTTAACAGCGCCAAAGAAGAAAAAGCCGGTATATGACCAGATGGACATGGCACAGATGTCTCTGTTCGATACCGTAAAAGATGACGACATCATTGAAGAGATCAAAGGTCTTGATATGGGAAATATGACTCCTATCGAGGCAATGAATACACTTTATAACCTGCAGAACAAGATTAAGAACAGATGGTGATAAAAGTTGAGAAAAATTGCAGTATTAGACCAGCAGACCATAGATAAGATTGCTGCCGGTGAGGTAGTGGAACGTCCGTCCTCCATTGTAAAAGAGCTTGTGGAAAATGCCATTGATGCCGGGGCAACTGCGGTAACAGTGGAGATCACAGACGGCGGAAAAAAAATGCTACGTATTACAGATAATGGCGGGGGTATGGAACGCGACCAGGTACCCCTGGCATTTTTGCGTCATGCCACCAGTAAAATTGAGAAAGTTGAGGATTTGGAACACATTGCTTCTCTGGGGTTCAGAGGTGAAGCCTTATCCAGTATCGCCGCAGTTGCACAGGTAGAACTGATCACGAAGACTCCCTCTGCATTAAGCGGTGTACGCTATGTGATCAACGGCGGCGTAGAGGAATCCTTAGAGGATATGGGAGCACCGGAGGGAACTACATTTCTGGTAAGAAATCTTTTTTATAATACACCTGCGAGAAGTAAATTTCTGAAGTCAGATACAACGGAAGGGAACTATGTCAGCACACTGATGGAACAGCTGGCATTATCCCATCCGGAGATTTCCTTTAAATACATTCAGAACAAACAGGTGAAACTTCACACATCCGGTAATTACAGTGTAAAAGATGTGATCTATAATATATATGGAAGAGATATCACCAAGGCACTTCTTGAGGTATCTTATGAAAATGATTTCATGAAGATTGAGGGATTCGTCGGAAAGCCGGAAATCTCCAGAGGTAATCGTACCTTTGAGAACTATTATATTAATGGACGATTTGTAAAGAACCGAATTATTGCCAAGGGAATTGAAGATGCCTATAAGGGATTCCTCATGCAGCATAAATTCCCATTTGTTTCTCTTCATATTCAGATGGAAGGAAATGATCTGGACGTGAATGTACATCCGAGTAAGATGGAGGTGCGATTCGCCAGAGGAACTGAAGTTTATGATGCGGTTTATGAAACTGTCCGCAAGGCACTTACGACACGGGAAATGATCCAGAATGTTCCTTTTGGAAAAGAAGAAAACGCAAAAAAATCAGCAACAGCAATGAAACCAGGAGATGTACCGGAACCATTTGAAATGAAACGCCGCGCAGGAATGCCGGAATATCGCACTCAGGTAGCGAATACTGTTAATCGCGTTTCTGATAGAGCTTCTTATACTTCGCTTCCGCGTGGAACGATCACCATGGCGGAACAGGCAGTCCGTGAGCAGAGGATCTATCAGACAAAAGATCCGTTTACAAAAGCAGAGGAACAGTTATTTGAAGGAACATTAAGTGACAGTAAAGATGCAGCTTCCGGAGCATCTGAAAAAAACACAGATGCATCTATACACGCGGTCAATGATACTGCCAGTGCTAATGTATCTGAGAATGAATATATAAAACAGATAAATCCAATGCAGAATGTAGCAGGACAGGAAAATGCCACATCTGCAGAAAATAATAAATATGCATCTGAGTCGAATCAGAACAGATCATCTGAAACAGCTGGGGTATCCACGGGATCAACAGAAAAAATCGGAAATGCAGACAGCGAAGGAATATCAGGCAACGTAGCAAATGCAACAGAAACTGGCAGCCAGTTTAAACCACAGCAGCTCGAACTGTTCGAAGAAAAACTCCTGACTCCGGAGTCCCGCAGCCGTCATCAGCTGATCGGACAGATTTTCGACACCTACTGGCTTGTACAGTTCGAAGACAGATTTTTTATCATCGACCAGCACGCGGCCCACGAGAAAGTCTACTACGAACGTTTCGTAAAACGTTTTCGTGAACAGACCATCGAATCCCAATATCTCAGCCCACCACTTATCGTATCCCTGAATCTTCAGGAAGAAGCACTTCTCGAAACAAACCGTAAATACTTCGAGGATTTCGGTTTCGAGATTGAACCATTCGGCGGCAAGGAATACTGCATCAACGCAGTACCTACCAATCTCTACGGCTTAGACGAAGAAGAACTGTTCCTGGAAATGCTGGACAATCTTGCTTCCGAGAAAGATAAAGACCCGCTTGGCATCTTTGCATCCAGACTTGCAACTATGGCGTGTAAGGCAGCAGTAAAAGGAAATCATCAGATGTCCACTCAGGAAGCAAATATGCTGATCGATGAACTTTTAACACTGGACAATCCATACCATTGTCCTCATGGAAGACCCACCATCATTTCCATGACCAAAACAGAACTGGAAAAGAAATTCAAACGTATTGTATAAGGAGATATTATGAAGAAGCCACTGATTGTCCTCACCGGACCAACTGCAGCAGGTAAAACTCATCTCTCCATAGCACTTGCGAAAGCAGTAAAAGGAGAGATCATTTCCGCAGATTCCATGCAGGTCTACAAATATATGGACATTGGCTCTGCCAAGATCCGCCCGGAAGAAATGCAGGGAGTGAAGCATTATCTGGTAGATGAACTGCTGCCGGAGGAAGAATTTCATATCGTAAAATTCCAGCAGATGGCAAAAGCAGCCATGGAGGAAATCTATGCCAAAGGAAAAATTCCGGTCCTGGTAGGCGGAACCGGATTCTATATACAGGCAATCACTAAGGATATTGATTTCACTCAGGCAGAACAGGAAGACGGCTACCGTCAGGAATTAGAGCAGCTTGCAGCAAAAAAAGGAAATGAATATCTTCACCAGATGCTGCAGGAGGTAGACCCGGTCAGTGCAAAGGAAATCCATGCGAACAATGTAAAACGTGTGATCCGTGCTCTGGAATTTTATCATCAGAATCATTCTCCGATTTCAGCACACAATCAGGAACAGAAAGAACACAAAACTCCATACAATCTGGCATATTTCGTCCTGAATGTTCCAAGAGAACTTCTCTACAAACGCATCGATGACCGAATTGATGAGATGCTGGATGAGGGACTCCTTGATGAAGTACAGAAATTAAAAGATATGGGATACCACAGGGGAATGGTTTCCATGCAGGGACTTGGATATAAAGAAATCCTTGCTTATCTGGACGGTGAGTATCCGCTGGAAGAGGCAGTGAGAATTCTGAAAAGAGATACCAGACACTTTGCCAAACGTCAGCTTACCTGGTTTCGCAGAGAGAAAGATACGATCTGGATGAATAAAGATGAGTTCGATTATAACGAGGACCTGATTTTGGAGAAGATGTTGGCAATCTGTAAAGGCAAGAATATTCTCTAAGAAAACAGGTTAGTAATCTACATCCTGATTTTTTTGAAACTAGATGTGGATGAAATCATACAGATATCTATACCTGATAGCTAGTTTACAGCTTAGCTAAATCCGGAGTGGGCGTCAAGAGTCAATATAAAAAGCCTAAGACATTCATGAATAAAACATGATAAATTTTAACTGGATATAGAGATTAATAATAGAAATAGAAAATCAATAAAATAAACGAGGAATAAATAATTATGAAAGAAATGTACGCACAGCTTGGAATCTCCTCAGAAGTATATGACTTCGGTCATAAAATCGAGGAATCCTTAAAAGAAAGATTTGAGAAATTTGACAAAACCGCAGAATACAACCAGATGAAAGTACTTCTTGCCATGCAGAAGAACAAAGTAAGCGCAGAGTGTTTCGGTAGCTCATCCGGTTACGGCTATGATGACATCGGTCGTGAAACACTTGAGAAAGTTTATGCAGATACGTTCCACACAGAAGCATGTCTGGTACGCCCACAGATTACATGCGGAACTCATGCACTGGCAATTGCCTTATTCGGAAATCTCCGTCCAGGTGATGAACTTCTGGCACCTGCAGGAAAACCATATGATACTCTGGAAGAGGTAATCGGTATCCGCCCATCCAAAGGCTCTCTCGCAGAATATGGCGTAACTTACCGTCAGGTAGAACTTCTGGAAGATGGAACTTTTGATTACGACAATATCCGCAAAGCTATCAATGAGAAAACCCGTCTTGTAGAGATCCAGCGTTCCAAAGGCTATCAGACCCGTCCGTCATTCTCCGTAAAGCAGATTGGTGAACTGATCGCTTTCGTTAAGAGTATCAAACCTGATGTGATCTGTATGGTAGACAACTGCTATGGTGAGTTTGTAGACACTATCGAACCTAGTGACGTAGGCGCAGATATGATAGTCGGTTCTCTGATCAAGAATCCGGGCGGCGGACTTGCACCGATTGGCGGATATATCGCAGGTACAAAGGAATGCGTGGAGAATGCTTCCTACAGAATGACCTGTCCTGGACTTGGCAGTGAAGTAGGTGCCACTCTTGGAGTAAACCGTTCATTCTTCCAGGGATTTTTCCTCGCCCCAATGGTTACCAAGGGAGCATTAAAAGGTGCCGTGTTTGCAGCAAACGTTTATGAGAAATTAGGGTTCCCTGTAATCCCGAATTCCACAGAGGACCGTCAGGATATCATCCAGGCAGTAAGCCTTGGTACATCGGAGGGACTGATCGCATTCTGTAAAGGAATCCAGGCAGCAGCACCGGTTGACAGCTATGTAGATCCAGAGCCATGGGATATGCCGGGATATGACAGTCAGGTAATCATGGCAGCAGGAGCATTTGTACAGGGATCTTCCATCGAGCTTTCTGCAGATGGACCGATGAAACCACCATATGCAGTATATTTCCAGGGCGGACTTACCTGGGAGCATGCAAAGCTTGGCATACTGATGTCCCTGCAGAAAATGGTAGATAAAGGTCTTATAACCTTAAAATAATAAATTATTGAGTTGAGGGTGGATTATGAAGAAAAGGCAGGTAGTGATTATAGGAGCCGGGGCTTCGGGAATGATGGCAGCGATCATGGCAGCCAGAAACGGGGCGGCAGTCACTGTTCTGGAGCAGAATGAAAAACCGGGAAAGAAAATCTGCGCAACAGGAAACGGCAAATGTAATTTCTCCAATCTTACAATGCCGGAAGATGCATACAGAGGGACATATCCCAAATTTATAAAAGATGCATTTGCGCAGTTTTCCGTCAAAGATACAGTGGAGTTTTTCAAAGAACTGGGTATTTTTCCGCTTGACAGAAACGGATATCTCTATCCGCGAAGCAATCAGGCACAGAGCGTTGTGGATGTATTGTGCATGGAAGCTTCTCATCTGGGTGTAAAGATAAAGACAAATGAGCAGGTCACTGCCATAGAAGCTGCAAAGAATGGCAGAAATTTTCAGATACTGACCAAAGGATGGCACTACGAAGCAGATGCACTTATACTTGCCAATGGTTCAAAAGCATCCTCTATTTCCGGCTCAGATGGAAGTGGCTATGAACTGGCAACGAGCCTGGGACACCGTATCATCCCGGTCTATCCGGCCCTTACTGCACTGAAATGTAAGGGGCCTGCATTTAAAGCATGGGCAGGTGTTCGTACAGAGGGAACGATTTCCTTATTTATAGATGGTAAATTCCGCAAATCTGAGCGGGGCGAATTGCAGCTTACAGAGTACGGCATATCCGGGATTCCGGTATTTCAGATCAGTACCTACGCGATCCGTGCAGTGCATGAGGGAAAGAAAGCAGAACTTCATGTAGATTTCCTGCCGGAATTAACAGAAGAAGAAACCCGCGGATTATTACATGCAAGGAAGAAAGCCTGTCCGTACAAGAACGGAAAAGAACTCCTTGTCGGTCTTTTTCCTGAGAAGCTGAGTAAGGTTCTCACTTCTCAGAAACATCTGATTTCTGCAATAAAAGAATTTTTGCTGGAAGTTCAGGATGGAATGTCCTTTTCCCAGGCGCAGGTGTGTTCTGGAGGTGTGGATACCAGTCAGGTAGATGCACATACTATGGAATCCAAACTCTGCAGACATCTGTATTTTGCAGGGGAACTTCTTGATATTGACGGTACATGTGGTGGATATAATCTGCAGTGGGCATGGAGCAGCGGTGCAGCAGCAGGCGTCCATGCTGCAAAGGAGGACAGAACATGATTCGAATTTCACAGCTTAAGCTTCCAATTACACATACACAGGCACAGCTTGAAAAAAAGATTGCAAAGACTTTAAAGAACCCCGGAAGCAGTTTTTCTTATGAAATAAAGAAGCAGTCTCTGGACTGCAGACACAAAAATGATAAGATTTTTGTATACACAGTAGATGTAAAAATTAAAGATGAACAGAAAATCGCCAAGAAGGTTAACAATAACAATATTATGTTAATCAAAGAAAAAATATACCAGTTTCCGCAGCCAGGTGAGACCCCTCTGGCTCATCCGCCGGTGATCGTTGGAAGTGGTCCTGCAGGACTTTTCTGCGGATGGTATCTTGCCAAAGCAGGATACTGCCCGGTAATCCTTGAGAGAGGAGAAGAAGCAGATAAGCGCCAGAAAACTGTAGAGAATTTCTGGAAGAACGGAGTCCTGGATCCAGAATCCAACGTACAGTTCGGCGAAGGCGGAGCCGGTACATTCTCCGATGGAAAACTGAACACTCTGGTTAAGGACCCTTATGGACGTAATCACGAAGTATTAAAGCGCTTTGTCGCAGCAGGAGCTCCGGAAGAGATTATTTATCAGCAGAAACCACATCTGGGAACAGATGTCCTGGTGGGAATTGTCGAGAGAATGCGTCATGAGATTGAAGATATGGGGGGTAAATTCTGTTTCCGTTCCAAAGTGACAGATCTTATCTTTGAGAATAACAAATTAAAAGAAGTTGAAATCAACAACAACGAAAGGATTCCCGCAGAGGTATGCGTACTTGCGCTTGGTCACAGTGCAAGAGATACTTTTGAAATGCTTCAAAAACGAAGCATTTATATGGAACCAAAATCATTTGCAGTTGGACTTCGTATTGAACATCCACAGGAAATGATCAATATGGATCTCTACGGAGAGCCTGAGAATGAACTGCTGGGTGCAGCCAGCTATAAGGTGACTCATAAATGCGAAAATGGCAGAGGCGTTTATTCATTCTGTATGTGTCCGGGAGGATATGTTGTAAATGCATCTTCTGAGCCCGGACGCCTTGCGGTTAACGGAATGAGCTACCAGGCCCGTGATTCAAAAAATGCAAACAGTGCTATGATCGTAACGGTTACACCTGAGGATTTTCCTGGCGAAGGGCCACTCAGTGGCGTAGCATTCCAGCGCGATCTGGAGAAGAAAGCCTGGGAACTTGGAGAAGGTAAGATTCCGGTGCAGTTGTTTGGAGATTTTTGTCAGAATCGGACAAGTGAAGTGCTTGGCAAAGTGACACCGTGTATGAAGGGCGAATATATACTGTCCAATGTCCGCTCTATCCTTCCGAAAGCAGTAGGTGATTCCATTGAAGAGGGTGTAAAATCTTTTGGAAAGAGAATTAATGGTTTTGACAGAGAGGATGCACTCCTCAGTGGTATAGAAAGTCGTACTTCTTCTCCTGTAAGAATTGTGCGGGATCAGAATCTTGTGGCAAACATAGAGGGAATTTATCCATGTGGTGAAGGCGCAGGCTATGCAGGCGGCATCACAAGTGCAGCTATGGATGGAATCAAAGTTGCCGAAACTGTATGCAGGAAATATGGAACTACATTTCGCGGAACAGCCATGTGTGTATAGTAACATATAAAGTTCACATAAAATTTTTTGAGGAGAGTGTACATCTCTCCTCTTTTATGTTAGAATATAATTTGCAATTTGCCAGAAAGCTTTAGAGAGCAGCTGGTAATATATGAAAAATACCAATAATATCATGAAGCAGCTGCCGGAAGAACAGCGTCCTTATGAGAAATGTTTTACTCAGGGCGCGGATGTATTAAGTGACAGCGAACTGCTGGCGGTGATCCTGCGCAGCGGTACTCATGGAAAGAATTCGATTGTACTTGCACAGGAGATTCTGAAATTTATGGAGGAAACTTCGTATTCCGGTCTGATGGGGCTTATACATGTATCTGTACAGGACCTTATGAAGATACACGGAATCGGTCAGGTAAAAGCTGTTCAGCTAAAATGCATTGGAGAACTTTCCAAGAGAATTGCAAGAACTGCTGCCAGGCCGCAGATGGTTATGAACAATCCATCTTCCATAGCAGCTTATTATATGGAAGAACTCCGCCATGAAGAACAGGAGATTGTAATCTGCATGATGTCAGATGTAAAGGGACATTTTCTTGGTGACAAAGTTCTTACAATGGGAACTGCGACCGGATCCCTGGTAACTCCCAGAGAAATATATATGGAAGCATTACGTCGTCATGCAGTCAGCCTGATTCTGATCCATAATCATCCAAGCGGCGATCCCACACCGAGCCCGGATGATATGCAGATTACAACCAGAATTTATCAGGCAGGAGAATTACTGGGTATACATCTTCTCGATCATATTGTGATCGGAGATCAGAAATACTGCAGCTTTCGGGAAGAGGGTTTGTGGGATACATGTACAGGATAAAAAGCTATTGTTTACAGGCCATTTTCGGTAAACAATAACGATAAAGGGGCAGATATATGCTGTTTGAGAAAACATATGGAATAGATTTGGGAAGTAGTTCCGTAAAGGTCTATTCTTTTTTTAGGAACAAAACTTATATTGAAAAAAATATGATTGCATCCAAGGGGCGCAAAATTATTGCGGTGGGGAATGAAGCATATGAGATGTTTGAGAAATCACCGACAGATATTACAGTTACTTCTCCGATGACTTTCGGTATGATCGCAAACCTGGAACTTCAGGAAATTGTTCTTTACAGTATGATACGTAAAATTGATCATATCCTTGGAATTGGTGCTGTAATGTATTTTACAGTTCCGTTGGATATGACTGCTGTTGAGAAGCGCGCTTATTTTCATGTTGCAAATGGGCATTGGTTAAAGAAAAACCGTGTATTTATGGTGGAAGCACCGATTGCAGATGCACTGGCTATGGGAGTAAATCTGGAAGATCCGGTGGGAAATATGATCGTGAATATTGGTGCCCAGAGCACGGAGGTATCGATCATTACCGGTGGAAAGATTATTATCAGTAAAAAAATACCGCTGGGCGGCAGACAAATGAATGAATCTATTTGCAGTGAAATTCGAAAACGTTACAATCTGCAGATAGGAACACGAACTGCTAAGCGACTTAAGATGGTAATGGGACGTCTCAGTGATCAGAAAAAGGGAGTGCGAAAGGTAGTCGGTATTGACTGTATCTCGGGACTTCCAAGAGAAGAGATTATTTCATCTTATGTGGTAAATGACGGGATTATAAACTGCCTGAATGAGATTGCAGCAGAAATGAAAACATTTCTGGAACGAATCCCTCCGCAGATTTCCTATCATATTGCGAAACAGGGCATTTACATAACAGGCGGCAGTACCAGACTTCCGCATATAGATAAATATCTTGCGAGTTATACAGGATTTACCTTTAATTTGTCGGATCTTTATGAGGCTTCGGCAGTTACAGGTCTTGAAAAAATTATCAGAGATAAAGATCTGCGTAAATGGGCAATACCAGTTACGCAGAGAAAACTATAGTTTTTAGGGGTGCATAAATGAAAAACCTGAAAAAGAAAGTACGTTTTAAGATTAAATTAAAAAGTAAACATCTTTTAGCAATTATGACAATCTTTTGTATCAGCTGCATTGCTGCTACATTTGCATCCGGGGTTACCACAGCTCCGCTGCAGGATGCGGCCGGGATCATTATTGTTCCGTTTGAGAACAGTATTAATAAGATCAGTTCTGTTCTTACAGGAATGCAGGACCGCATGCGTGATAAAGAAGATATCCTCAATGAAAATGAGAACCTGAAAGCGCAGATAGACAGTCTCACAGAACAGAATAATAAACTGATCCAGGATCAGACCGAATATGTAAGATTACAGCAGATGTATAATCTGGATCAACAGTATACAGAATATCCGAAGATTGCCGCAGAAATCATTTCCAAGGATCCCGGAAACTGGTATGATACATTTATGATCAA
>OLNF01003060.1_pt1 | contig 12490 bp, 8 predicted proteins | sample 1673061 | NCBI WGS metagenome assembly OLNF01 (sample SAMEA3136751, study PRJEB25190) | human gut metagenome | reverse complement strand
AGTGCTTTCGTCGGTATAGTTGCCCATGAAGTTGCAAAAACAGAGAACGAAAAATCAAATTCGGCGAAAATGTAAACAGTGTCGGAACTCTCGTAACAATCGGTAAATCAAGAGCCTTTCTTGCAGGCGATATTAATTATAAAGCAGGTGACGAAAAGCGTATTGCCGATAAAATCGGAAACGTTGATTTGCTCAAGGTCGGTCATCACGGCTATTTATATTCAACTTCATTTTATTTTGTAAAGAAATTAATGCCTAAAATTGCGATTTTCTGCAATGAAATGAAAGGCGTTTATCCCGACGTTAAATATAAACTTAAAAACATTTCTCATTCAAAGCTTTATGCTACAGTGGATTCTAACGGCATTATTGCTTGTTTTGACGGCGAAAATATCGTTGTTAAAGAAAATATTATGTAGCCCAACCTCCGTGTAATGCTACTATTACACGTTATTACACAAAAAGTCTTGAGTTTAACTTTTGTTTTACTCAAGGCTTTTTCTTTGCTAAAAATAATTATAAGGAGCGATTTAGTCGGGAATTATGATATAAAATATGATTTTTGATATACGGTTTTAAAAATTCTGTTATTATATAGATGAAAGATGCACTTTCTAAACAAAATATAAAATAAATTGTAAAAATGCACAAAAATTATATTGATAAGATGAAATTTTTATAGTATAATAGATGCGTTATTAATTCGAAGGGAGCGTTTTTGTGTATGAGATACCCACAAATCGTTAAAAAAATGTCGCTTGAGCAGAAGGCTGCTTTTGTTTCAGGTTATGACTATTGGCATCTTGAGGAAGCGCCTGAGCTTGGTCTTCCTAAAATTATGATTACCGACGGACCTCACGGTTTACGTAAGGCTAAGGGCAAGGATTATGTTCCGGCTGAGGGTGAAGAAAAGAAAGGCGGAATTGGGCTTGGTAACTCTGTTCCTGCCACTTGTTTCCCACCGGCTGCCACTTCATCTTGTTCTTGGGATGAAGACCTCTTAAAACAAGAGGGTGAGGCAATGGGTCAAGAATGTTTAAAGGAAAAGGTTTCTACTATTTTGGGACCCGGTACTAATATTAAGCGTTCGCCTGTTTGCGGCCGTAATTTTGAATATTTCAGTGAGGACCCTTATCTTGCAGGTAAGTGTTCGGCAAGTGTTATTAACGGTGTTCAATCAAAGGGCGTAGGTACATCACTTAAGCACTTTGCTTGTAACTCTCAAGAAGCATTTCGTATGGTTCTCAATGAAGTTATTGATGAAAGAACTATGCGTGAAATTTATCTTCCTGCATTTGAAATTGCTGTTAAAGAGGCTCAACCGTGGACTGTAATGAATTCTTATAACAGAATCAACGGCGTTTATGCTTCTGAAAATAAGCATCTTCAGCAAGAAATTCTCCGTGACGAGTGGGGATTTGAAGGCTTAATTGTTACAGACTGGGGCGCATCTGTTGACAGAATCCCCGGACTTAAGAACGGTACTGACCTTGAAATGCCAAGTTCCGGAACACTTAATCAGCATAGAATCATTGCCGCTGTTAAGAACGGTGAACTTGATGAAGCTGTTCTTGACGAAAGAGTTGACAATGTTGTTAATCTTATTATGAAATCAAAGCCTGCTCTTGAAAAGGAGCATACATTTGACCCTAAGGCACACCACGCAATTGCGCAGAAGGTTGCCGAAGGCTCAATGGTACTTCTTAAAAATGACGATAAAATTCTTCCTCTTAAGAAAGGACAGAAGGTTGCAGTTATCGGCGAAATGGCTAAGGCTCCACGTTTCCAGGGCGCAGGTTCATCTGTAATTAATCCGACAATGCTTTCAAATGCTTATGACGAACTTGAAAAGCTTGGCGTTGACCTTACATATTCACAGGGCTATTATAAATCTGCTCCTACTAAAAAGGATAAAAACAGAAAGAACGATGATGAGCTTACTAAAGAAGCAGTTGCAGCAGCAAAGAGTGCAGATGTTGCAGTAGTATTTGTCGGCCTTACCGAAGATTTTGAGGGTGAGGGTTACGACAGAGAAACAATCAATATGCCTGCTAACCATAACGCTCTTGTATCTGCTGTAGCACAGGCTAATCCTAATACAGTCGTTGTTCTTGCAGGCGGTTCAGTTGTTCTTATGCCTTGGCTTAATGAAGTTAAAGGTCTTCTTAACTCAGGTCTCGGTGGCCAGGCAGGCGGTATCGCTGTAGCTAATATTCTTACCGGTGCTGTAAACCCATCGGGTAAAACATCTGAAACATATCCAACATCATTTGAGGCTAACCCGACATACGGCTACTATCCGGGCGGTCCTGTTACTTCAGAGCACAGAGAGTCGGTATATATCGGCTACAGATATTATGATTCAGCTAATCTCGATGTTGTATTCCCGTTTGGATACGGTCTTTCATACACAACATTTGAATACAGCGACATTAAACTTTCATCTGATAAGATTAAGGATACAGATACTCTTTCTGTTTCATTTAAGATTAAAAATACAGGTGACGTAGACGGTGCTGAAATTGCTGAAATTTATGTTGCTGATAAGGAATCAACAATTTATCGCCCTGTTAAGGAGCTTCGTGCATTTAAGAAAGTTTTCCTTAAAGCAGGCGAGGAAAAGGAAGTTACAATTGAACTTTCTAAGAGAGCATTTGCTTTCTATAACGTAAATATTAATGATTGGTATGTTGAATCAGGCGATTTTGACATTATCGTTGCAGCTTCAAGCCGTGATCCTAAGCTTACCGCAACAGTTAATGTTGAATCAACAGTTGAGGCTGAAGTTCCTGATTACAGAGCAACTGCTCCTAATTATTATAACAATGTTGCAAATATCACTCGTGATGATTTAGCCGCTGTATATGGTGAACTTCCAAATCCTGAAATTGATACAAATAAGAAGATTGACCTTTACTGCTGCCTTAATGATGCACGTCACACAAAGTGGGGCGGTAAGCTTTGCAATATGATTACTAAGATTATGAGCGGTATGGGTTCTGACGCTAACGGCGACGGCAAAATGCTTGCTGCTATGGCTACTCAAATTCCTATTCGTAACTTTATTGCTATGAGTATGGGAGTATTTTCACCTGCAATGGCTGAAGGTCTTCTTATGATGCTTAATGATGATGAATCAAGTTTTGTTGGCTTTAACAAAATTTTCTGGAGACTCGGTGGTGCTCTTACAAGACTTCCGGCTCTTCTTAAATCTATCTAACATATTTAAAAATTACAGAGACTTTCAATAATGTCAATACTATATAAGTATGTTTTAGACTAAAATTTAAACGGTGCAACTCAAAATGGGTTGCACCGTTTTTTTAAATCATAAAAAGGGCACTTGACTTATAAAAAGTCAAGCACCCATTACGTTTAGAGTTGAGATATAACTCAATCTCCAACAAAAGAATACCACAATATTATAATTTAGTCAATATAATATACTTATTTCCAACTTTGAATTATTGAAGGATTGTCAAATATTTCATCAAGCTTTCTCATAAACGGAACAACATCGCCGTAGTCAAGTGCTCTGTGGTCAATAGCAATTGTGATAGGCAATATGAGTCTTATTTCTATTTTGTCATTTCCATTTTCGTCTGTTACAACAGTAGGTCGTTTTTGAGCTGCATTAATAGCAAACGCTGTTGTTTGCGGAGGGATGATTTCAAGAAGGGCACACATACCTTTTTGTTCACGATAAACCGAGCCGAGATTTGAAATTGTTGTCGTACCTTGCTCAATGTCATGCTTGGTAAGACGCCTTGTTATAGGAATTGAATAGTAGTCTTTTTTAGCTTGACCGGAAAGAGTTTTAACTTTGTGCTTTCCTGTTTTTGAACCTACAAGCCTGCGAATTGTTTGTAAAATCTTGCCTTGCTTAAGACCCGTCAATGTGTTATCAAGGGAAACCTCAAACATAACCTCGTTCATATCCGAACCCTTTGCACGCATAGCTGTATTATTAATAGCTTCTGTCATTTGCGTAAGAGTTTTATCGCCCATATCGTGCATATTAACTGTCATCATTAAACCTGACGGCAAAATCATTGGCATTGAAATGTCAATATGGTCAAAATAAATAAGCTTGCCTCTTACAAGTTTTCTGTTAAATTCAAGATGAGTATTCATCTTCGGCGCTGCCTTTAAGCCTTCACAAATTATTTTAAGCATAATTGTGTTGATAGTGATTTTCTTTGTTTTGTCGGTAACGCCCTCGTTAAGTTTTTTACATTCTTTAAAAAGCTCTGTAACATCAGCATCGTATGTCATAGTAGCATGGGGGATTGTTTCCCAGCTTTCAGATGTCATATTTGATACGATTTTTCTTGCAATACCGAAATGTTCTTCTTTTACCTTTGCCATTTGCTTCTCCTTAAAACTATTCTTTGATTTTTGAAATTATTGACGCAACACTCTCTTTAAGTGACTCCTTGGTATCAACTAAATAGTCTTTTATTTCACTGCGCTGTTTTTCCATTTCTTCACCGGTAAACGGTTCTTCATTAAAACGCTTTTTAAATTCCAAAATCAAATAAGGTCTGAATTTCGGATGTGCTATTTTAATAAGAGCCTTAGCCCTCTCTTTTAATGTTTTGCCCTTAAGCTGTGCAATACCGTATTCAGTAACAACATAATTAACGTCGTTTCTCGGAGTAGTTACCGCACTGCCCTCGGTTATTAACGGAACAATTCTTGATATTAAGCCTTTTTTTGCTGTTGAAGGCATAGCAATTATAGAACGTCCGCCCTTGCTCATTGTAGCACCCCTGACAAAGTCTACCTGACCGCCGACGGCTGAGTATTGGTTTAACCCTACGGTGTCGGATACTACCTGACCTAAAAGGTCAATTTGTAAGCAAGAATTTATTGAAACCATATTGTCATTTTGAGCAATGACAGATGGATTGTTTACGTAATTAATTGGGTGAAGTTCAACTGAAGGGTTGTTATTTATGTAATTATTCAGCTTTTCCGAGCCAAACGCAGCACCCAAAATAGTTCTGAAAGGATTTTTGTTTTTCTTTTTGTTATTAATTATTCCTGCTTCAAGTAAATCAACAACACCGTCGCCAACAAGCTCGCTGTGCAGACCTAAATCCTTTTTGTCCCAAAGCTGTGCGCAAACTGCATTGGGAATACCGCCAATACCAAGCTGTAAGCAGTCACCGTCATTTATAAGGGAAGCACAATATTTTCCGATTTCCATTTCAGTATCGGATATCTCAACTGCTTTTACCTCAGGAAGCGGCTCGTCATGCTCTACAAAGCAGGTGAAATCCCTTATATGCATAAAGCTGTTTCCAAATGTACGGGGCATATATTTGTTCACTTGAGCAATTTTAATATCACAGTAGTCCGCCGTTCCTCTTGTATAATCAACTGTTGTGCCAAATGAAACATAGCCGTGTTCATCCGGCGGAGATACCATAACTATGGTAACTCTCGGGCGTATGTAATTTTTAATCAAATCGGGAATCTCATAAAAGTGAGACGTTGTAAATTCACTTACACCTAATGAAATAGCCTTGCGGTTGCTTTGCGAAGCGAAAAGACAGTTTAATGTAAAATGACCTTTCATTTCAGGTCTGCACCAAGGTGAATCTCCGAGTGTGAGCATATTTACAATTTGAACATCATGATAATTTTGATAATTGTCAACCAACGCTCTTTCAATTGCAAACGGTTCACCGCAACCAAATCCGGTTACAACCTTGTCACCGTCGTTTATAAGCTTAATCGCTTCTTCAGCAGTAGTTAGTTTGCTTTGATAAATTTCCTTCCAATTAGTCAATTTGTTACCTCTTAGTAAAAATATACTTCGTATAAATATAAACAAAATGTATAGTTAATGAACTTTTATATACCATAAAGTTTATTAACTTTTCTAATGTTACAACTTTTATTATAAAATGTCAATTATATTAATATTTAATTTTATAAATATTAACACTTTTATAGACAATATTCGTTAAATTTAAATCAATTGTTGATTATTACATTAAAAATATGTATAATACCATAGGTGATGGTTATGAACATTAAGGTTACCGATTATTGCACTGCATCTAATTCGAGCATGGGTGTAAATGAGGCAATTAAAAATATGCAAAGCGGAGATACACTTTTGTTTCCGACAGGGGAGTATCATTTTTATAAGGATTTCAGTATTCATAAGGTGTGCTATATGACTAATACCGATTCATTTAAAGCGCCTGATAAATACTTTGCAATTGATATTGAAAATAAAGACGGTATCACTGTTGACGGCTGTGGTTCAACATTTGTAATTCATGGTGATATGTGCTCTTTTGCTATGTTTAATTGCAGTAATATTAAGCTTAAGAATTTTACTGTTAAATATAATTCACCTACGAATTATGAGATGAAAGTTGTCAAAAAATCAATTAATAAGATAACTTATAAAATCCCGTTGAAAAGCCCTTTTTATATTAAGGATAATAAACTTACTTTTTTTGAACAAAGTCCTTTTACAAAGAAAAATTATTATTCATACACAGCTAACGAGCAATGTTACTGCAATGTTGTTCACAGAGGTGATTCTGTTTTCAGAACTGTCCTTTCGCCAACTAAAACAGCGATTAAGATAAAAAAAGTCGACAACGATACGGTTGAATGTAAATATTTGATATCGCCTAAGTTTAAGGTGGGCGATGTTGTAACTATGTCACGCAATAAACTTCGTGATAATTCAGGCTTGTTTTTTGATGAATGTTCAAACGTTGACTGTGAAAATATAACGGTTAATTATATGCACGGCTTTGGCTGGCTTTCGCAAATGTGCGAAAATTTGAATTTTAAAAATATTACATTTACTCCCGCAAAAGGCTATACGGTTTCTTCTTTTGCCGATTTGATTCATATTTGCGGCTGCAAGGGATATGTAAATATTATTGATTCGTATTTTGAACATCCGCACGATGACGCAATCAATGTTCACGGCGCTTTTTTAAGGCTTAAGAAAATCGTTGATACAAATACTGCCGAGTTAGAGTTTGTTCATCATCAGCAGGGCGGATATAAAGCATTTTTCCCTGAAAATGAAGTGAAAATTTACAGGAGAGCGGATTTGTCGGAGCTTAAAGATGTTTATACCGTTGAAAGTACGCAAGACGATATTGATAATAAATGCGTTAAGGTTAAATTTAAAGAAGCATTGCCTCCGCTAAAGCCCGAACAGTTTGTTTTTGAAAATATTACATATAATCCCGAACTTACGATAAGCGGTTGCACATTTAATGCTATCCCTACACGTGGCATTTTATGCACTACTGACAGACCGTCTAAGATTTTTAATAATACATTTAAAAATATCTTAATGCCTGATATTTTTATTTCCTGCGACTGCAATGATTGGTACGAAAGCGGTCCGTGCAGAAATCTTGAAATATTTAATAATACATTTTCAAAAAAGAACGCAGTTAAGCTTGAACCTATTTGCGTAAATAAACCAGTAAAAGATGTTCACAGAAACATTAAAATATATGATAATGAAATCGGAGAATAATTTATGAGCAAAAATATGATTATCGGTCAATCCGGCGGACCTACGGCTGTTATTAATTCAAGTCTTGCCGGGGCAATCGAATATGCTTTTTCAAGCAACAAAATTGACACAGTTTACGGTATGATTAACGGTATTCAAGGTCTTTTGGAAAACAATATTATTGACCTTAAAGAACGTTTTTACGGTAAGCCGTATGATATAAACAGACTTCGCTTAACTCCTGCAATGTTCCTTGGTTCTTGCAGATATAAGCTTGGTGATGATGAAAAAATATTTGCCGAAATTATTGATGTTTTAAAAAAATATAATATCGGGTATTTTCTTTACATCGGCGGTAACGATTCTATGGATACTGTTGATAAGCTTTCAAAGTATACGGCAAGTCATAATATTGATATCAAAATTGTCGGTGTACCTAAAACTATCGATAATGACCTTGTGGGTATTGATCATTCACCGGGATTCGGCTCGGCTGCCAAGTATATTGCTCTTGCAGTTAAAAATGTTGCTTATGATACAAGTATATATAGTATTAAAAGCGTTCATATTATTGAGGCAATGGGTCGTAATGCCGGTTGGCTTACAGCTGCATCCGCACTTGCACGTGACGGTGACAGCGTTGCACCTCATCTTATTTATTTGCCTGAAATACCGTTTTCTGTTGATAAATTTGTTGAGGATGTTAAGGGTAAACTTAATGAATTTAACTCGGTTATTGTTGTTGTAAGCGAGGGAATTAAGGATGAAAACGGTAATTATATCAGCGCAAGGGGAGATAATGTTGACAAATTCGGTCACGTTATGCTCAGTGGAACAGGAGCTTATCTTAAAAGCGTTGTAGAAGAAAAAATAGGATGTAAAGTTCGTGCTTTAGAGCCAAGCGTTCTTCAAAGAAGTGCAGGTCATACTGCTTCAATGACTGATATTACCGAAGCATACAATTTAGGTGTTGTTGCTGTTAAAGCGGCGCTTGACGGTAAGACAGGCGTATTTTCTACTCTTCGCAGAATAAGCGATTTGCCTTATACGGTTGATTATTATACCGAGCAGGTTAGCGTGGTTGCAAATAATGAAAAATTAGTACCGAGAAGCTGGATAAACGAGCAGGGTAACGACGTTACTCAAAAGATGATTGAGTATCTTTCACCCCTTGTTAAGGGCGTTCCGCAAGTTCCTTACAGAAACGGCTTGCCTGATTATATCGGTCTTTCACACCTTGATATTAAAAAGCAAAAATATAAAGACTAAAATAAAACGGAGTTGTCATTCGACAGCTCCGTTAATTTTTTAGTATTCTACTTTTAAGCCTTCCTCGGCTTCGGCAACCTTTAGCATAATTGCACATTCAATGCGCTTTCTGTGAAGCTCACAACCAAAGTCGTAAACGCCGTTTACGCTTCCTGTTGTGTGATAAGCATTTGCGGCGCAACCGCCGGAACAATAAAGCTTTGCAAAGCAATCTTTGCACTCTTTGTGCGAATAAACATTGCATTCTTCAAATTGTTCAAGAACTTTTTTGTTTGTAACTCCTTTCCAAATGTCACCGAGCAAGAATTTTTCGTCACCAACGAATTGGTGGCAAGGGTAAAGTTCGCCTGTAGGAGTGACAGCCATATATTCTGTGCCTACCCCGCAGCCTGAAACTCTTTTTACAATGCAGGGACCTGCATCAAGGTCAATCATATAATGATAAAAAGTAAACCCTTTGCCGTTTCTGTAACGCCTAAGCATTTCGTCAGCTAAGATTTGATACTGTTCTTTAAGAATAGGTAAATCTTCTTCCCTAAGCGCATAAGGCTCTTTCGGGTCAGACACAACCGGCTCAATAGAAAGCTCTTTAAAACCTAAATCTGCCATATGAATGATATCTTTTGCAAAGTCAAGATTATTTCTTGTATAAGTGCCTCTCATATAATAATCCTTTTGATTGCGTGAATCGGCAAATTTTTTGAATTTATCAACTATTAAATCATACGAGCCTTTTCCGTTTCTTGAAACCCTCATGGCGTCATTGGTAGATTTTCTTCCGTCAAGGGATAAAACAACATTTCCCATTTCCTTGTTGCAAAAATCAATAACATCATCGTTAATTAAAATTCCGTTTGTTGTGAGAGTAAAACGAAAATTTTTATTGTATTTCTTTTCCTGTTCACGTCCGTATTTAACAAGTTCTTTGCAAACTTCCCAATTAAGAAGCGGCTCGCCGCCGAAAAAGTCGACTTCAAGATTTCTTCTTGTGCCTGATTGCTCAATGAGAAAATCAAGTGCTCTTTTGCCTGTTTCAAGGCTCATTAAGCCTTTGGGACCGTCGTATTCACCCTTGCCTGCAAAACAATATTTGCAAGCTAAATTGCAGTCGTGAGCAACATGAAGGCAAATAGCTTTTATAACGCCCTGTCTTTTTTTAAACTGTTTTGCCGTAGCTTCAAAGGTGTCCTGCGCAAAAAGCCTGCCGTCAGCCTTAAGTGCCTCTATATCATCAAAGCAAAGCTCAATATCCTTTTCAGTTACGTCATCATCGTTTTTGTATTTATCTAGAATGTATTTTTTTATTTCGTCTTTTGTGTGTGATTCATACATAGTTATAATATCATACGTTGCCTCGTCAACCGAGTGAACGCAACCGCTGTTTTGGTCAAGAATGATATTATAGCTGTTCATTTTATAAGCGTGTATCATTAAATTACTCCATAGTTTTATTTCAATGAAAAAGGTGGGACAAAAGCCCACCTTGGTTTCATCTATTTACTTCTTAAGCTGTTCGCATTTCTGGTTAGCTACTGAACAAGAAGTCTTGCTTGCTGATTGGCAAGATGTCTGACATTCGCCGCAGCCGCCTTTTTTAGCTGATTCGCAAAGATTGCGTGAGCTTAAAGTGTTGATTCTCTTCAAAAGAAACACCTCTTTCTTAAATTTATACTGTTATTTTACATTAATATTGCGTCTTTGTCAATATTTTTAACGGCAGTAAATTGCTGTCTGATAATATATTTACTCCGTTTTTGTATAATTCATTAATTTGAACAATTAATTCCTTGCTTATAACCTCTCCCGGGGCAATAATCGGACTTCCCGGTGGATAGGCATAAACATATTCTCCCGAAATTTTGTTTTCCGCCGTATTTAAGTCTGTTTCTGTTGTGCTTTCAATTTCGAAAATTTCGCATTTCTTTATCGGCAGACTTGATTTTTTGAATTCAATTTTCTTTGTCTTTCTTTTTTCTAAGCTCGATAGTGCGTATATTAATTTCTCAAAGCCGCTTTTTGTATCACATACTGTTGAAATTAAAATCACATATTTAAGGCTGTCACTCTCAACCTCAATGCCGTATTTTCTTAAATGATTTGAAAGTTCAAAACCATTGTAACCGTCAACGCTTAAAACTATGCGTGTTATGTCATCATTTTTCAATACGTTAATGTTTTTTAAATTATTTGCTTTATTATAAAAATCGTCAAGTAATATTTTGTATTTTTCAAAATCACTTTTGCTGTTTGACAAAAAATCAATGCACTTGTCAATTGATGCCATAATTACATAGCTCGGCGAACTTGTTTCATATATATCCATATATTTTTTTACCTTGCCGTAAAGACTTGGGTTGTCAATATGAATAACGGCACTTTGAGTAAGCGCAGGCAATGTTTTGTGTAGTGATTCAATAACAATGTCGGCTTTTGGCTGCTTTGGTAAATAACTTGAAAAGCCGAAATGTGCACCGTGTGCCGCATCAATTATAAGAGGAATAGGGCAGGTGATATTGCTTACATATCCCTCATATGTCGGCGAGGTTATAACAATGGCGCAGGCATTCGGCGTTTTCTTGATGGCTTTGTCAACCGTTGCTTGTGTAATTTGTTTATAACAGCCAAATTCATTATTGTATTCAGGCTCGATATATTCAATTTTAAGCCTGTTAATAAAACAAGCGTTGTATACCGACTTGTGGCAATTGCGTGCAATTATTATTGTGCTGTTTTCTTTTGCAACTGCGCTTATTGCCGCTAAAATGCAACAGGTTGAACCGTTTACGCTTATAATGCTTTTTTTATAGCCGTAAAGCGTTGCTAAGCTTTCCTGCAAATTCTTTATGATGCCGGTAGGGGAGTGCAGATTGTCGAAACCTGATATTTCCGTTATGTCTATGTTGCTTGACGGTATGCCAAACTTGATATTTCTTTTGTGCCCCGGCATATGAAACGGATATAAATTGTTATCTTTTAATTTATTGTATAACTCCAACTTTTTCTTTTCCTTCTTTTAAATTATTAATTGTCAGCATTATGTATCCTGCAAATATCGGCATAATCTCAATTAATGCAGTTTCCTTGAATATGATGAGCATTATTAAATCCAAAAACAAAATAACGGCACTTATCAAGGCAAATAAATATTTCTTAGTAAGAAAAAATGATAAAAAAACATTTATCCCCATTATAACGGAAAAAGCAAGCGAACCTATGCAATGTGCTAAATATTGCGGATATTTGTTATAATCAAAATCACACGTTAACGTCAGCGCCATTCCTATAGCGGAAAGAAACAGCAGTATAATGTGAAATTTGTATTTCGTTTTTAAAAATGCAATTGATATATTGGTTGCAAGGGCAATGTATGTAGAAATTCCCCAAAGAGTAAATATAGTATGGTGCTCAAGACCGACGGTTGACAGTGCACTCTCGTTTCCTCTAACCCCACATATTGTTAAATAATAAACAGTGATTATAACTGCTGTGATTACAGTTATTATGCCTATTGCTTTTCTCATCTTTTAATTACCTTATTAATATATCTATTACTTTATTAAAATTATAACATATATATGATTGACAATTCAACCAAGTTATGATATTATTTAATTAGTTTTTGAATATTTAAGGTGAAAAAATTGTCTGAATATAGGTTCTGCTCAGGATGTCCTCGCCATGTTAAATCAGAGGGCTTTTTTTATTTCACTT
>OLNF01003056.1_pt1 | contig 12499 bp, 10 predicted proteins | sample 1673061 | NCBI WGS metagenome assembly OLNF01 (sample SAMEA3136751, study PRJEB25190) | human gut metagenome | reverse complement strand
ACAGGAAGGCGCACGTGCACTGTTCAGCTCAGGAAATGCAGCAGATATGCCGACAACAGAAATCGAAGAGGCAGATTTAACAGAAGGAGAAGTGGACTTAATTACGCTGCTTCAGAAGAGTAATCTTGCGTCTACCCGTTCTGACGGCAGACGTGCCATCGAACAGGGTGGGGTTTCCATTGATGGTGAAAAAGTAACGGACATTAAATTCATGGTTGCAAAGGAAAATCTGGAAGGTGACGGTGTTGTTATCAAAAGAGGTAAGAAGAAATTTGCAAAAGTAATTTTAAAGTAAGATAAAAGTAAGATAAAAAAGCAACTGTTTTTGTCTTTTTTTCAGAAAGAAGAAAGGCAAAAATGGTTGCTTTTTACTGTATGGTGTGATAGTCTGATATCACAAAGCAAAAGGCGGATTGAACAAAAAACATTCGCAGCAAATCAACAGAAATCTATTCATTTTATTCAATTACAAAATCAAAGATGAAATCTCATCGATTATCCACAATATAAAACTTTATCAAAAAAACGATACTGCTTCTATCCGCCTGAAACAGGAGGTCAATCTATGAAAAAAACAGGAATTATTTTTAATGGACTTAAAGTACGTCAAAAGCAAAGACAGATATGTGAAGAGCCAGAAGAAAATGCCATCCGTGAAGAAAATGCTTATGAAGTCAAAGAAAAAGAAGTTTGTCTTGATGTGACTTATTTTCTTACGTTTGCAGTGGTACATAATCCGGTATGCAAAGGTAAGATGAAACAATTTTCAGTTCTTCAGATTTTACATTATCAAAAGTTATTCGAAGCATCCAAATATCATGGAGAGTATTTTTTATCCTGTCTTGGATATGAAGAATATTATTATGCCCAGGTCGTGCTTGGAATGTTGTTTGAAATTCGAGAGGGCGAGAAAAAAGAGGCAAAAAAGAGTTATGAGAGTTTGATTGAGATGATAACGGCAGGCTGGTGTGAGGTTAGAGAGGAACTGTTTGAAAGACCAAGTGTAAAGTTTCATAAGATTCAAGAATGGGCAGGTCTGTATACGGAACAGCCGGCAATGGGCTTAAGTCAGCTTTGTATTGTATATCTGTTGGCAGAAGTCTTTCAGGTGAAGATTCTTCCTGACACAAATTCTGCCCTGTTGTTTCAATGTATGTTAGATAGAAATGCTATTTGGAACAGTCCAAAAGCAGAGGTTATGGAATATCCATTTCAAAATGCCAAAGCAGAACAAAAAAGTATGGAATTTTCACGAATTTTAAGAAAACAGATGAAGTATCCATATCGGGCAATTACCGGATTTTTAAACAAAAAAGAAGAAGAGTTTGATTATTACCTGCAGAATTTGTTCCATTTAGGAGGAATTGACCGGAATGTGATTTGTGGAGAGAAAATTGATAAACAGACATTTGAGATTTTAACGGAACTTGGAGGATTTGAAAATGAGCAGAGTTTAAAAGAATATGTCTATTCTCTTTATATTGTGTTGTTAAGTCAATATGTGTCAAAATGTCTGAATTATCTAAAAGTTCAGAATCCGGCAGTATGGGAAACAAAACGAATGGAAATGCAGGACAGGGAGAAAATTTTACTAAAAAAGATAGCGGAGCTGGAAAAAAGAAGTTGACAAATGAAAAAATGAGGACTATACTTATAACAAATTTAGGTGAATAGCACTTTAAACCGTTGAACAAGAGGAGTAAATAAAGAAATCCGTTAAAGCAGAGAAATCTGTTACAGAGAGTTGTAGATGGTGGAATTACAGCAATGTGAATTTTTATTGAATGGACTTGTGAGGGCAGCTTGAAATTTGAAAAAAAGTAGACGCTGACGGGAAATCCCAACCGTTATCAATGGGTCGTGTATGATAGTACATGGAAAGAGTGGTTCAGGAAAACCTGGATAATTTGGGTGGTACCGCAGGAGCGAGAAATAAAAAGGCTCTTGTCCCATTAGAGAAAATCTAATGAGACAAGAGTCTTTTTTTAATTCATAAAAAATTTCGTCTTATGAATTAAAAAAACGCTCCGCGAGGATGCGCACTGCGGCGTACAAGGTAGATGGCGCAAGCGATCGTCGTAGTCGTAAGAATGTGCCTTGGTACATTCTTTGTTCTTGGATAGAAAACATATTCAGAAAGGATGGCAGATATGAAAATAACACCAGATTGCAATACAATATTAAAATTAGCAGAAGAATATTCGGTTGTTCCGGTCTGCAAAGAAATTTATGCAGATATCACAACACCGATTACTTTACTTAGAAAAATCTCTGCAATTTCAAAAAGATATTATTTGTTAGAAAGTATTGAAGGTGGCGAAACCTGGGGAAGATATTCCTTTCTTGGATATGACCCGATTATGCGTGTGACCTGCCGGTCAAATGAAGTGGTAGTTGAGAAAAAAGGAAAACAGGAAACTTATCAAACCGAAAAACCTCTGGAAATCATTCGTGAGATTATGAAAGATTACCGTTCACCGAAATTAGAGGGAATGCCGCCATTTATAGGAGGGTTTGTAGGTTATTTTGCTTATTCGATGATTGGATATGCAGAGCCGATTTTAAAAATTAAAAAAGGAACCTTTCCGGATTATGATGTGATGCTGTTTGATAAAGTCATTGCTTATGACCATTTAAAACAGAAAATCTGTATTATCGTAAATATGAAAACAGATCGCGTAATGGAAAATTACGGAGAGGCAACTGCTGAAATTGCGAAAATTGCAGCTATGATTAAAAATGCATCGATTCCGGAATTTCCAAAGGAGATAGAAAATATTAATTTTACCTGTAACGTCAGCAAAGAGGAATATTGCAGTATTGTAGAAAAAACAAAAGAGTATATTAAAGACGGTGATATTTTTCAGGCAGTTATTTCCAGACAGTTTACAAGTCCAATGAAAGGAAGCCTGTTAAATGCTTACCGTGTATTAAGAACAACCAATCCATCTCCTTATATGGTATATCTGCACTTTGATGAGGAAGAATTGATGAGTAGTTCCCCGGAAACTCTGGTTCGTCTGCAAAATGGAAGATTGACAACGTTTCCTGTAGCCGGTTCAAGACCAAGAGGAAAGAACCGAGAAGAAGATGAAGAACTTGAAAGAGATTTATTATCCGATGAAAAAGAGTTATCGGAACACAATATGTTAGTCGACTTAGGAAGAAATGATCTTGGAAGAATCAGTAAATTCGGTTCGGTTGACGTGACAAAATACATGATGATTCACAGATATTCCAAGATTATGCATATCTGTTCACAAGTGGAAAGTGAGATTGAATCATCGAAAGACGGATTAGATGCAATTGAAGCAGTACTTCCGGCAGGAACACTTTCCGGTGCCCCGAAGATTCGTGCCTGTGAAATTATTGAAGAGTTAGAAAGCGAAGAAAGAGGAATTTACGGTGGGGCACTTGGATATCTCGATTTTGCAGGAAATCTGGATACCTGCATTGCAATTCGAATGGCAGTAAAGAAAGACGATAAAGTATATGTACAGGCCGGAGGTGGTATTGTAGCAGACAGCGTTCCGGAAAAAGAATATGAAGAATCTGCGAATAAGGCAGCAGCAGTGATGCAGGCAATTCAAAATGCAGAGGAGGTAGACAAAGTATGATTCTTTTAATTGACAACTATGACAGTTTTACTTATAACCTGGTTCAGGTAATCGGAACAATTAATCCGGATATCAAAGTCATCCGAAATGATGCAATGAGTGTAGAAGAGATTGAAAAATTAAAACCTTCTCATATTATTTTATCTCCAGGACCGGGATATCCAAAAGATGCCGGTGTATGTGAAGAAGTGGTAAGAAAATTACAGGGAAAAATCCCGATTTTAGGGGTCTGCCTGGGACATCAGGCAATCTGTGAAGTATATGGTGCAAAGATTACTCATGCAAGAAAGTTGATGCATGGAAAGAAGAGTCGTGTAAAAATCGAAACCGAAAGTCCGATTTTTGCAGGAATGGAAGAAGAGATTGATGCAGCCAGATATCATTCTCTGATTGCAAATGAAGATACGATTCCAGGCTGTCTGCAGGTGCTTTCAACAGATGAAAACGGTGAAATTATGGCAGTAGGACATAAAGAATATCCGGTTTATGGATTACAATTCCATCCGGAATCTATTTTAACCCCGAAGGGAAAAACAATACTGGAAAATTTTTTGAATATAAAGGCAGGTAAAGGAGACAGACTTATGATTAAAGAAGCAATTCATACTTTGATGAATGGACAAGATTTGTCTTACGATATGGCAAGAGAAGTTATGGAAGAGATGATGGATGGAACCGTAACACAGGCTCAGATGGGGTCTTTTTTAACTGCACTTCGCATGCGTGGTGAGACAATTGATGAAATTACGGCATTTGCGCAGGTGATGAGAGAAAAAGGTGTAAAAATCAAGCCGGAAAGAGAAGTCATTGATATTGTAGGAACCGGCGGAGATGAAGTTGGAACATTTAACATCTCGACTACTTCTGCTTTTGTGGTAGCAGCTGGTGGTGTTCCGGTAGCAAAACATGGAAACCGCAGTGTTTCAAGCAAAAGTGGTGCAGCTGATGTATTGGAAAATCTGGGTGCAAATGTGGCATTAGATGCAAAACAAAATGAAACTATCTTAAATCAGACAGGAATGTGCTTTATGTTTGCACCGGTTTATCATTCTTCTATGAAATATGCCGCACCGGTACGAAAAGAGATGGGAGAAAGAACAGTATTTAATATTTTAGGACCACTTTCCAATCCGGCAGCGGCAACCATGCAGTTACTTGGGGTTTATGATAAAAAGCTGGTAGAACCACTTGCAAAAGTGCTTGGAAATCTTGGAGTTACAAGAGGTGTTGCAGTTTGCGGTTCAGATGGACTTGATGAAATTACCGTAACTGGAGAAACTACTGTTTGTGAAATTCGTTTTGGAGAAACAAAAACCTATACGATCTCACCGGAACAGTTTGGAATAAAGCGTTGTGAATTATCAGAGCTGATAGGTGGAACACCGGTTGAAAATGCACAGATTACAAGAGAAATCTTAACCGGAAAAGAAAGAGGAGCAAAAAGAAATGCAGTGCTGTTAAATGCCGGAATGAGCCTTTATCTCGGAATTGATGGAATTACGCTTGAAGAAGGTGTCAAGATGGCAGCCGATTTAATTGACAGTAAGAAAGCACTTGCGAAATTAGAAGAGTTTGTGAAAGTGACAAAGGAAGTATAAGGAGGAGCGCCGATATGATTTTAGACCAAATAGCGGCAGATACCAGGCTTCGTGTGGAGGCAAAGAAGAAAGAGATTTCTTTAGAAGAAGTAAAAAGAGACGCACAGAGCATGGAAAAAAATACAGGATTTCCGTTTGAGACAGCGTTGAGAAAACCGGACCTGAGTTTTATCTGTGAAGTAAAAAAAGCGTCTCCGTCGAAGGGAATCATTGCCGAAGAATTTCCTTATCTTCAGATCGCAAAAGAGTATGATGAAGCAGGAGCGGATGCAATTTCCTGCCTGACCGAACCGAAATATTTTCTTGGAAAAGATGAATACTTAAAAGAGATTGCAAAAGAAGTAAAGATACCGGTTTTAAGAAAAGACTTTGTAGTGGATGAATATCAAATTTATGAAGCAAAAATATTAGGTGCAAGTGCTGTACTTTTGATTTGTGCGATTTTAGAAGAAGAACAGTTAAAAGTTTATCTTCAAATTGCAAAAGAGCTTGGTTTATCTGCGCTTGTAGAGGCACATGATGAAAAGGAAATTAAACAAGCAGTTCGTGCAGGTGCGAAAATTATCGGAGTGAATAACCGAAATTTAAAGGATTTTTCTGTGAATGTAGGAAACAGCACAAACTTAAGAAATTTTGTACCACCGGAAATTTTATTTGTGGCAGAAAGCGGAATCAAAGGACCAGAAGAGATTAAAGCTTTAAGAAAAAATAAAGTTGATGCGGTTTTGATTGGTGAAACCATGATGCGCAGTCCAGATAAAGCAAAAATGCTTCGTTTCTTAAAAGGGGAAGAACACCATGAAGAAAGTTAAGATTTGTGGTTTAAGAAGAAAAGAAGATATCTTAATAGTAAATCGTTTGAAACCAGACTATGTTGGATTTGTATTTGCAGACAGCTCCAGAAAAGTGACAAAAGAAGAGGCAAAAGCACTTTCAAAGCAGTTAGAAAAAGAAATTTGTCCGGTGGGAGTTTTTGTAAATGAAGAACCGGAGATAGTTGCCCAAATTGCGAATGCCGGAATCATTGACTTGATTCAGCTTCACGGAGAGGAAGACGAAGCATACATACAAAAATTAAAAGCATTTACCAATAAACCAATAATAAAAGCTGTGCGGGTGAGAAGCAGAGAACAGATTCAAAAAGCAGAAGCTCTTTCCTGTGATTATCTTCTGTTTGATACTTATATCAAAGGACAGTATGGGGGAAGTGGAAAACCCTTTGATGTCTCACTCATAGGAGCGGTTTCAAAGCCATATTTTATCGCCGGCGGTTTAAGTGAAAGCAATGTGGCAGAAAAATTGAAAAACTGTGATGCATTTGCAGCAGATGTCAGCAGTGCAGTGGAGACAGATGGGTATAAAGACGAAAAAAAGGTACAGCAGTTTATAGAAGCAGTACGGAAAGGATAAAAAAATGAGTAAAGGAAGATATGGAAATTACGGAGGACAGTATATTCCGGAAACATTGATGAATGCAGTTTTAGAATTAGAGGAAGCATATGAAAAATATAGTAAAGACCCTGAATTTAATAAAGAATTAGATGATTTATTAAAAAATTATGCAGGTCGCCCATCTTTATTATATTATGCGGAAAAAATGACAAAAGATTTAGGCGGTGCAAAGATTTATCTAAAACGAGAAGATTTAAATCATACCGGTTCTCATAAAATCAACAATGTACTTGGACAGGTACTGCTTGCAAAAAAAATGGGAAAAACCCGTGTTATTGCAGAAACCGGAGCAGGACAGCATGGGGTGGCAACTGCAACCGCAGCAGCACTTATGGGAATGGAATGTGAAATCTTCATGGGAAAAGAAGACACGGACAGACAGGCATTAAACGTATTTCGCATGGAGTTGTTAGGTGCAAAAGTACATGCGGTGACAAGCGGAACAGCAACTCTTAAGGATGCAGTAAATGAAACCATGCGTGAATGGACAAAGAGAATGGATGATACTCTTTATGTGCTTGGTTCGGTTATGGGACCGCATCCATTTCCAATGATTGTGCGTGATTTCCAGAAAATTATCGGAAAAGAAATTAAAGAACAGTTAAGAGAAAAAGAAGGCAGACTTCCGGATGCAGTGATTGCCTGTGTCGGTGGCGGAAGCAATGCAATGGGAACATTCTATGAATTTATTCCGGATAAAGAGGTAAAATTAATCGGATGTGAGGCAGCAGGACATGGAATTAATACCGATAAACATGCAGCGACTATTGCAAAAGGAAGCGAAGGAGTATTCCATGGAATGAAATCCTTGTTTTGTCAGGATGAATATGGACAAATTGCACCAGTATATTCGATTTCGGCAGGTCTGGATTATCCGGGAATCGGACCGGAGCATGCAAATTTAAATGCAACCGGACGAGCTCAGTATGTTCCGATTACAGATGATGAGGCAGTAGATGCTTTTGAATATCTTTCAAAAACAGAGGGGATCATTCCGGCAATCGAAAGTGCTCATGCTGTTGCTTATGCAAGAAAATTGGCACCGACGATGGAAAAAGACCAGATTATTGTAGTGACCGTATCCGGTCGTGGAGATAAAGACGTTGCAGCAATTGCAAGATATAGAGGAGTGGAAATCTATGAGTAAAATAGCAAAAGCATTTGAGAACAAAAAAGCATTTATTCCGTTTGTAACGGCGGGAGACCCGACACTTGATGTGACAGAACAATTATTATATGAAATGCAGAAAGCAGGAGCAGACTTAATTGAAATTGGAATTCCGTTTTCAGACCCGACAGCAGAAGGACCAGTCATTCAGGAGGCAAATGAAAGAGCGCTTGCTGAAGGATGCACAACGGATAAAATTTTTGATATGTTGAAACGTGCAAAAGAAAAAATTACGGTTCCAATGGTATTTTTAACTTATGTCAATCCGATTTTCACTTATGGAAAAGAACGTTTTATGAAACAATGTGTGGAAAGTGGAATTGATGGTCTGATTGTGCCGGATATGCCTTATGAAGAAAGGGAAGAACTTGCACCGGCATGTGAAAAATACGGAGTGGACATTATTCCGCTGATTGCACCGACTTCTCATGAAAGAATTAAGATGATAGCAAAAAAAGCACAGGGATACATTTACTGTGTTTCTTCTTTAGGTGTAACTGGTGTCAGAAGTGAAATTAAGACAGATATTGGGGCAATGGTAAAAGCAGTAAGAGAGACAACAGATGTTCCGTGCGCAGTCGGATTTGGAATTGCGACTCCGGAACAGGCTTACAAGATGGCAAAAGTTTCGGATGGAGCAATTGTGGGTTCTGCAATCGTTAAAATTATAGCCAAATATGGAAAAGACAGCGTTCCTTACGTAGGAGAGTACGTTAAAAGCATGAAAGAAGCCGTAGAAAAAGCGGATAAAGAAAGTAAATAATTCAGAAAATAAGTTTAATACAGCCGATTCTACTAAAAAAGAGCCGGCTGTTTTTTCAGCTTGCAGATTAATAAGAAATTCACAATTTTTTAGTTGAAAAAAATTGAAAAACAGGTTACAATTAAAATCGGCAGAAATTGGTTTTGTTCTTCAACTCATTAGAGCGAAAAACCAAAATGTGGTTTCTGCGCGAACAGGATTCACTGTCAAATAGGTGCAGAAATCCGCAAATAAAAATATATGGAGGGCTGATCAATGAGTAATACAGCACAAAGCTTGGCAGGCAAAAGAATTGAAGCTTTGCTTGATGAGAACAGTTTTGTTGAGATTGGCAGTTGTGTAACAGCTAGAAGCACTGATTTCAACTTATCTGAAAAGGAAACACCATCTGATGGTGTTATTACCGGTTATGGCGTAATTGACGGAAGCCTGGTGTATGTATACAGCCAGGATGCATCCGTATTAAACGGAACAATCGGTGAGATGCATGCAAAAAAAATCGTAAGACTCTACGAACTGGCTATGAAGACAGGTGCTCCGGTTATCGGTCTTGTAGACTGTGCAGGTTTCAGACTTCAGGAAGCAACAGATGCATTAAATGCATTTGGTGAAATCTATGCAAAACAGGTTGCAGCTTCCGGTGTCATTCCTCAGATTACAGGAATCTTTGGAACATGTGGTGGCGGACTTGCGGTTATGCCAGGTCTTACAGACTTTACGTTTATGGAAGAGAAGAAAGCAAAATTATTTGTAAACTCTCCAAATGCATTAGATGGAAATGAAATTTCCAAATGCGATACATCAAGTGCCAAATATCAGAGCGAAGAAAGCGGACTTGCAGATGTAACAGGAAGCGAAGATGAAATCATTGCAAAAATGAGAGAATTAGTTTCCCTGCTTCCATCAAACTACGAAGATAATTCTGCTTATGTAGAGTGCACAGATGATTTAAATCGTGTATGCCCTGAACTTGTAAACTGCGCAGGTGATACTTCTATCGCACTTTCTCTTCTTGCAGACAACCAGGAATTCTTTGAGGTAAAAGCAGATTATGCAAAAGATATGGTTGTTGGATTTATCCGTTTAAACGGAGCAACTGTAGGATGTGTTGCAAACCGAAGTGAAGTTTACAATGCAGAAGGAGAAAAAGCAGAGACATTTGATAATGTATTATCAGTAAGAGGATGCAAAAAAGCAGCTGATTTCGTGAAATTCTGTGATGCTTTTGAACTTCCGGTACTGACTCTGACAAATGTAAAAGGCTATAAAGCGACAAAATGTTCCGAAGCGAATATTGCAAAAGCAGCAGCATCTTTAACTTATGCATTTGCAAACGCAACTGTACCGAAAGTAAATGTTGTAGTTGGAGAAGCATTTGGAAGTGCTTACCTGACGATGAACAGCAAATCAACAGGAGCAGACATGGTATTTGCTTGGCCGGAATCCCAGATTGGTATGATGGATGCAAAGCTCGCTGCAAAAATTATGTACGCAGACAGTGATGCAGCAACAATCAATGAAAAAGCTGCAGAATACGCACAGCTTCAGTCAAGTGCACTTTCTGCTGCAAAGAGAGGCTATGTTGATACAATCATCGAGCCGGAAGATACAAGAAAATATGTGATTGGTGCTTTTGAAATGTTATTCACAAAAAGAGAAAATCGTCCAAGTAAAAAACACGGCACGGTTTAAGCGAGGTGAATTAATATGAAGCAGACATGGAAAAAAATCATTGGACTGATTCTGATTAGCGTATGTATCTTGGCAATGACCGCTTGTGGAAAGAACAGTAGTGAAGAAACAAGCTCTCTTACGATGCCGGATGAAGCATCTCAGCAGTCCTTAATCGAGAGTTTTGGAACTGTACTCCAGAATATTTCTCAGTTGGATGAAGCAAGCATTAAAAGCTATATGGAAGGCGATGATGCATTTAGTGCATCTGCAGCTTCTGCTTGGGATGCCAGCGGTTCTTCTTTAGGAAGTTTTGAAGAAGTTAAAGATGGTAAAATGAAAATCGACGATGACACTTATGTAGTTACTATTGATGCAAAGTTTGAAAATCGTGATGCAAATTGTGTGTTTATACTTGATAAAAATGGAACTCCTACCAGTGTCAGCATTGACCCTGTTTACAGCATGGGTGAAAAAATGGCACAGGCAGGTCAGAATACCGTTATGGGTATCGGAATCGTATTTATCATGCTTATCTTCTTAAGTTTCCTGATTTCTCTTATGAGATTTATCCCGAAACTGGAAGCAGCTTTATCAAAGAAAAACAAAGCACCAGAACAGGCAAAACCGGCACCGGTTGTTGCTGTTCCGGAAGTAGAAGAGGAAGAAGTAATTGATGATGGCGAACTGATTGCAGTTATCGCAGCAGCAATTGCGGCATCTGAGAATACATCGACGGACAGCTTTGTTGTTCGTTCAATCAGAAAGTCAAAAAAAGGAAATTGGCACAGAGCCTAATCACAGGAGGAAATGATTATGAAATCTTATACAATCACAGTAAATGGCGTTGCTTATGATGTAACAGTAGAAGAAGGCGCTGGAAACGCTGTAGCAGCATCTGCTCCGAAAGCAGCACCAAAGGCAGCACCAAAAGCAGCACCTGCAAAAGCAGCAGCTCCGGCATCCGCTGGTTCTGTAACAGTTGCAGCATCTGCAGCAGGTAAAATCGTAAAAATCGAAGCAAGCGTAGGTCAGGCAGTAAAAGCTGGAGACAGTATTGTAGTTCTGGAAGCTATGAAAATGGAAAACGAAATCATGGCTCCCTGCGACGGCAAAGTTGTCTCTGTTTCCGTGCAGAGCGGCACATCCGTAAACTCCGGCGATGTTCTCATCGCATACGTTTGACATTAAGCCGTCACATTCGAAAAGGCGGTGTGAATCATGCAATCTATCATAAAGGTTTTTACCGATTTTGCGCTTGAAACGGGTTTTGCTGCTTTCTTCACCCAACCGGGTGCCTGGAAATACGCTGTTATGATCGTTGTTGCCTGTTTCCTGCTCTATCTTGCAATCGTTAAAAAGTTCGAGCCTTTGCTGCTGCTTCCCATTGCATTCGGAATGCTCTTAACAAACCTTCCCGGTGCAGGACTGTATAATGCCGATATATTTTCCGGCGGACATGTCAACTGGCAAATGCTCACACAAAAAGGCGGGTTAATCGACTACCTCTATCTCGGAGTCAAGCTCGGCATTTACCCGTCGCTCATCTTCCTCGGCGTCGGTGCAATGACGGATTTCGGTCCGTTGATCGCAAATCCCAAGAGTCTGCTCCTCGGTGCGGCAGCTCAGCTCGGCATATTTGTCGCTTACCTCGGCGCAAGGCTGATTTTCGGTTTTGATGATAACCTTGCGGCCTCCATCGGCATCATCGGCGGTGCGGACGGTCCTACTGCAATTTTTGTAACATCCCGTCTTGCTCCGGATAAGCTCGGGCCGATTGCCATTGCGGCTTATTCCTACATGGCACTCGTTCCCGTTATTCAGCCTCCGTTCATGAAACTGCTGACAACCCGCAAGGAACGCTCCATCGTAATGGAACAGCTTCGCCCGGTCAGCAAAACCGAACGCATTGTGTTCCCGATCGTTGTCACCATCGCGGTTGCACTCCTTGTTCCGTCCGCAGCTTCCCTCGTCGGTATGCTTATGCTCGGCAATCTTCTGCGCGAATGCGGCGTCACGGAAAGACTTTCCAAGACCGCACAGAACGAACTTTGCAACATTGTCACGATTTTTCTCGGCACAAGTGTCGGAGCGACAGCAACGGCCACTGCTTTCCTGTCGTTTGAAACTCTCGGCATCCTTGCAATGGGCATCTGCGCATTCATATTCGGCACTATCGGCGGCATTCTGCTTGCAAAGCTCATGAACTTCCTCTCCGGCGGGAAAATCA
>OLNF01003055.1_pt1 | contig 12501 bp, 13 predicted proteins | sample 1673061 | NCBI WGS metagenome assembly OLNF01 (sample SAMEA3136751, study PRJEB25190) | human gut metagenome | reverse complement strand
GCGCGCTGAAGTTGGAGTGTACCAGCGTCACGCGGTCCATATAGTCCGCGAGCCGCCGCTGCGCCGCCTCGATGGCGGTCTCGTCGCGGTCGAGGGCAATGAGCCGTCCTCCCGCCGTCAGGCGGCGGACGATCTCCAGCGAGTGGCCCGCGCGGCCCAGCGTCCCGTCGAGGTAAACGCCGTCCGGCCGGATGGCGAGCGCGTCCAGGCATTCGTGCAGCAGCACCGGCTTGTGGCCGTAGTTGATCTCTTCCATCTCAGAAGCCCAGCTCCTCCATCACGGCGGCGAGGTTCTCGGGGTTGAGCTCCTCGGCCTCCAGCGCAGCCCAGCGCTCCGCGTTCCAGATCTCGGCGCGGTTCGATACGCCGATGATGACCACGTCCTTGTCCAGCCCCGCGTAGGCGCGCAGCTTCTGCGGCAGCAGGATGCGGCCCTGGCTGTCCGGCTCGCACTTGGCGGCATTGGCGAACAGCGGACGCATGGCCTTGGTCTTGGTGTAGGGCAGGCTCTCGAACTTCTCGGTGAACTTCGCCCAGCTCGCGTCGGAATAGACGCTCAGGCAGGAGTCCATGCCCATGGTGACATAAAAGGTCTCGCCCAGCTCCTCGCGGAGCTTTGCGGGGATGAACACTCTGCCCTTGGCGTCGATGCTGTGCTGATACTGGCCGGTCAAAGCGCTTCCCCCTTTCGGCGATCCTTGAAGCTGCTGTGAAGAGGGCAAAGCAGCGGCTCCCTCTTTTTTCGGGGAAGTCGCTCGGCTCCACTCTCCTGCACTTTTGGGTCAGTAGCACCACTTTTGTACACTTGGCACCACTTTCCCCCACTTCGTATTTTGAGTATACATAAAACGCTTTTGAAATGCAAGCAGAAATTTTCTTTGTTTTCAGGGCTTTCACGCCCTTTTCTGCCAAATTCTTCCAGCGTTTTTCGCCGGAACTCAAACGCGCGTTTTATTGTCGAAAGGGCACGAAAAAACGCGCCACAACATCTTGTGGCGCGTTTTGCCTTCATCGCAAAATATGTTCAAATTAAAAAACGCTCGAAAAGTCTTTGTCAGATGTAACGAATTTTACTTGTCCTCTTTGTCGTTTTTCTCCAAAGACTTGTTCAGCTCCTCGCGGCGGCGCTGCATCTGCTCGTTGGACGCGGCGCGGAAACGCACGCGCGTCTGCTTGACCTCGTCAAGCGCCATCTGGACCGCCTCCTCCGTGCGGCGCAGAACGTCCTCGGAGTAGTCGTTCGCCACGCGGTACATCTCACGCGAGCGCTCCTCGGCACGGGTGACGATGTCGTGGCCCTTGGCGCGCGCGGCGGTGAGCACCTCGCTCTCGGAGACCTTGCTCTTGGCCTCGAATTCTGCCTTCTGCATCATGCGCTCGACGTCGCGCTTGGCGGCCTCCACATACTCGTCGCGGGCGCGGACGAGCTCCTGCGCGCGCTTGAGCTCCACCGGCATCTGCGCGCGGATCTCGTCGAGCAGGTCGAGCGCCTCGTCGCGGTTGAGCACGCACTTGTCGTTCGACAGCGGCGCGTTCTTCGCCTCGTCGATCATCTCATACAGCATATCCAGCAGCTTCTGTACATTCTCTTCAGCCATCGTTATCCCCTATCCTTTCCTCTTATCCGAGCCGCGGCCGCAGCCGGCAAATACTTCTCGAGCGGCTGATGATACTTCACCATCTCGCGCGCCATGGTCGATGAAATGTGCTGGTGCGCGGGCTCAGCGCACAAAAGCACCGTGTCGAGCGCGCCGCCGGACACATCCTTATAAATGAGCGAGAGCTGATACTCCGCATCGAAATCCATACTGTTCCGCGCGCCGCGCACGAGAAAGCACGCGCCCTTCTGCGCGGCAAAGTCCGTCAGCAGTCCGTTCCACAGCGCCGCCTCGACGTTGCCGAGCGGTGCGACGCTCACGCGCATCAGCTCCAGTTTCTCCTCGTCCGTGAACATCGGGTGCGTCTTTTCGCCGTTCGGCACGATGGCGACGTACACGCGGTCAAAGAGCTGCGCCGCGCGCTCGATGATATCCATGTGGCCGAGCGTCACGGGGTCGAAGCTGCCGGGAAACACGGCGATGCGTTCCTCTCTCATGTCGTCTCCTCCCCATCGCGGCGGTAAAGCGTGACCTTGATCCTGCCGTAGCGGTACTCGCGCGCGACGCGGTAGGGCGCGCTGAGCTTGGGCAGCTCCTTTTCCGCCGGACTCTCCGCGATCATTATACCATCGGGCGCAAGAATGTCAAACCGCGCGATGTGCGCGACGGCGCGCTCGAGCAGATCGTCCGCGTAGGGCGGGTCGAGGAAAATGAGGTCGAATTTCTCGCGCAGGGCATTGAGATAGGCCATCGAGTCGCCGCAGACGACCTGCGCGCCTTCCTCCAGCCGCGTGAGCGCCAGATTCTCACGGATGAGCTTCACCGCGTCGGTGCGCCGGTCTACGAACACGGCGCGCTGCGCGCCGCGCGAAAGCGCCTCGATGCCGAGCTGTCCCGTCCCCGCGAAGAGGTCGAGCACGCGCGCGCCCTCCACCTCGAACTGGATGGCGGAGAAAATGCCCTCCTTGACCTTGTCGGTGGTCGGGCGGGTATCATAACCCTTTAATTCATTCAGCCGGCGCCCGCGCGCCGAGCCGGTGATGACTCTCATACCGTTTTCCGTTCCTTCTTTCGGTTTCTTTTTACATCCTACAAAAAAGCGGCGCACATTGCAAGTGGTCACGCAAAAATATTTTTCCGCATTCGCTTCCCGCTTTTTCGGATAGCTTTGTCGAAATTGCTCAAAATGAAAGTTTTCCTGCGCCCGGTCTTGCAAAATATGTTCAGATGCGGTAAAATGTAAAAACTCTTATAAATCGCATCTATAAGCTGCCGTTTATAGGAGAAATTTTAGGAGAGAGTGTATATTATGGAAAAGAAAAAGCTCAGTCTGCCGGCACAGATCTTCATTGCTCTGCTGCTCGGTATCGTGGTCGGCCTTGCCTTCTACTTTATGGGTAAGCCCGAGATCACGACCAACTACCTCAAGCCCTTCGGCACCATCTTCGTCAACCTCCTCAAGTTCATCGTTGTTCCCGTTGTCCTGCTGTCCATGATCGACGGCATCGTCTCCATGGGCGACATGAAGAAGGTCGGCTCCGTCGGCTGGAAGACCGTGGCGTACTTCCTCGTCACCACTGCCATCGCCTGCGTGATCGGCCTTGTGTTCGCCAACATCTTCAACAACGCCGGCCTCTTCCCCACCCTCCAGCTCGTTGACGGCCAGGTCTGGGAGAAGGCCACCAGCGCCAACTTCATGGATACCCTCATCGGCATCTTCCCCAGTAACCTCTGGGAGTCCTTCCGCACCTCCAATATGCTTCAGGTCATCGTCATCGCCATTCTTCTCGGCGGCGGCATCCTCACGGCAGGAGAAAAGGGCAAGCTCGCGCAGGATATGGTCACCTCCCTCTACGCGGTCATCGAGCGCGTGATGGCCTTCATCATTTCTCTCAGCCCCATCGGCGTGTTCACCATGATGGCTTGGGTCGTTGCCACGCAGGGTCCCGAGATCCTCGGCTCCCTCGGCATCGTCCTCGGCTGCGCCTACATTGGCTACATCGTCCACGCGGTCCTCTGCTACTCCGTCTCCGCCAAGGCGTTCGCGGGCATCAGCCCCATCACATTCTTCAAGAAGGCGTCCCCGGCGATGATCTTCGCCTTCACCTCCACCTCCTCCGCCGCGACCATTCCCCTGAGCATGGAGTGCTCCGAGGACCTCGGCGCGGAGAATGATATTTCCTCCTTTGTTATCCCCCTCGGTGCGACCATCAACATGGACGGCACCGCCATCTACCAGTGCGTCGCCACCATTTTCCTCGCCACCTGCTGCGGCATGACGCTGACCCTCGGCCAGATGGTCACCATCGTTGTCACCGCGACCCTCGCCTCCATCGGCACCGCCGGCACGCCCGGCGCGGGCATGATCATGCTGGCTATGGTGCTCCAGGCCATGAACATCCCCGTCGATATGATCATGATCATCTACGGCGTGGACCGTCTGTTCGACATGGGCCGCACCTGCCTGAACATCACCGGCGACATCTCCTGCGCGCTCTGCGTCACCAAGTGGGAGAGCAAGAAGACCGCCGTCAAGTAAGGCAAGCACCCTCGCTTTTGAACGCATACCAAAAGAAGTGCTGTTTCCCGCGGGAAGCAGCACTTCTTTCTTGCTTTTTTCGGAGTGTGAGCATACAATGGGCGGTGCTCCATCACAGGAAACGGAGGAACGACGCCATGAATCGGAAACGCGGCTATCTTTATATTCTGCTCGCCGCCATGATCTACTCCACCACCGAGGTCGCGCTCAAGGGGCTCGGCGGCGTCTTCGCGCCCATGCAGATCACGGTCGAGCGCGTGCTCATCGGCGCGCTCTTTCTGCTGCCCTTCGCCCTGCGCAGCCTGCGGCGGAACGCCATTCGCCTCACCCGCTCCGACTGGGGCTACTTTGCCCTGCTTGGCTTTCTGACGGTCACGCTGCACATGTCGCTGCTCCAGATGGCCGTGCTGCACATGGACGCCTCGGCGACCTCCATCATCTACTCCGGCAACCCCGTCTTTGCCCTCGCCGCCGCGCACCTGATCCTGCACGAGCCGCTGAAACGGAACCACCTCATTGCCATCGGCGTCGAGCTGATCGGCATCCTCTTCATTCTCAACCCCGCGAAGCTCGAGGTCAGTCCGCGCGGCTTCGCGGAGATCCTCACGGCGACCGTTCTCTTCGCCATGTACGGCACACTCTGCAAGCTGCGCATCCCGCGGCTCGGCGGGCTGGTCATCACGACCTTCAACATGGTCCTCGGCGGACTGGAGCTGCTCGCGCTGCTGCTGCTCGGTCACATCCCCGCCGTCGGCGCGCTCTACCGCAGTCTCGGGCTGGACATTTTCGCCGACGTGCCGTTCTTCGCCGGCTTCACGCTCCGGTCTGCGCTGCTGCTGTGCTACGTCGGCGTTTTCTGCGCCGCCTTCGGCTTTCTGCTCACCGCCAAGATCACGGAATACACCTCCGCGACCGAGGCCTCCTTCGTCTATCTGATCAAGCCCGTTCTGGCAACGCTTCTGGCGGTGGTCTGCTTCCGCGAGACCATCAGCGTCAACCGCATGATCGGCCTGGTCTTCTTCCTCGCCGCCTCGCTGTGCGTCAGCGTGCCCGTGCTGCGCGAGATGCGGCGGGACGCTGTTACGGCGCAGCCGCCGCGGTAAGCCCATTTTCACGCAAAAAAGCTCCGGCCGTTTTCACGGTCGGAGCTTTTTCATCCGGTCTCAGAAATCAACGGTGCCGTCAAGGACCTTGAGGTCATAAGGCTCAAAGACGACCCTGCGGTACTTCTCCACGTCGAGCGGCACATTCGTCCAGTCGGAGTGCAGGTCGCCGTTCTGCTTGATGAGAATGTCGTAGAGAATATCGTAGGTCACGCCGTCCTCGCCGGTCTCCACGATGGTGGAATAGGGCAGGGTCTTATGGTAGGTCATGTGCAGGCCCTTGTACTCAAAATGGAAGCCGTTGCGCATCCGGCAGCCGTCGAGTCCCTTATAGGTGAACTGCTTTTTGAGGTCCTGCAAAATTTTGTCGTGCTCCTCCTCATAGAGATTCTCGGGCGTGGTCTCGGTGTAGTCGTAACGGAACTGGATGGGAATATTGTACTTCCGCCAGCGCTCGACATACTCCGTGAGCTTGTCCGCGGGATAGTTCTTGTAGAGCACGCAGTTGATGCGCTTGGGCGTGGCAATAGCGGCCACGACCTCGTCGGGCGATTCCTCGACGTAGCGCTGCAGATGGCGCGAAACGTTGATGCAGGTGATCTTGCCGCGGTTGCGCTCGGTAAAGGCCACGATGTCGTCCTCGCTCTGGTGCTCGAAGACGGGCAGGGTGGTGTTGATGAAGACCCGGTGGGTAGTGGGGATCTCATCCAGCATGATCTGGAGCTTTTCAATGTCGGCAAAGGGCTCGCCGCCGGTAAAGACGAAATCGCATTTGGGGGTGATGGCATCCATCCGGCGGATGCTCTGGACAATCTTCTCCAGAGAGAAGCCGGTCATGTCCCCGTATTCTTCCTTATTGATACAGAAGGGGCAGTGGTTCTGGCAGTCATAGGGGACGAACACGGTGACTGTGGCGCCGCCTTCACGGGTCTTGTACGGATAATTGGTCATAGAGTGATGCCTACCTTTCACTGTCTTACTTCTTCTTTGCGTTCGATTCCCGTCCCTCCTGCCAACGGGGGGACGGCGCTTCGAACCGGAGCGGTGCACAGGCCGACCTGACGGATGCTCCCCAGCGTCCCAGCGGCCTGACCGATGGGCGGGGAGGAATGGAGTCCCCGGAACCATCGGAGGGGGCGCAGAATAAAGTATCATGAGTTCAAATGTGGTGCTGGTAATTTGACGGAAAGTCCTGGTCGAAACCTGCCGCAAATGGCACCGTTTCTATTATAACATAACAAAAAGGAATTGGACACAGATTGGAGCCTTTTTTTTGTGCAAAAATTTGTTTTGACTTTTCGCATAATTCGATCGGGAGATATTTGGACAAAATGCACATAAAATGACGAGAAAAACCGGCAAAACCGGTGGTCAAATCGGTCTGCACCCCTGTCAATGCCTTGCGATTGGGAAGGAGAGGAAGGGGGAGAAAGGGGCGGAGCCAGGGTTTTCGGCAAAATGAACGAAGCGTCAGAAATCGACCGTCCCCAAAGTCTAAAATCGGGCAAAACGGAGAAAGCGATTCAGAGGGGGCTTTGTCAGATTGACATTTCAAAAATCTATGATACTATTACAAAATATGTATTGCAAATTTGATACGCATCCGCTTCTGCCCGCAGGAGGCAGAGAGGACAGAAGGAAAGAAGGGGAGACCAGGATGACCTATGAGGAAGCATTTGAATTTTTAGATCGAACAGCCAGAGGCATCGCCCAAATGTTCGGCTCCAGCTGTGAGACGCTGGTACACGATATGAGCGTTCCCGACCACCCGATCCTCTCCATCTATAACGGCCACGTCTCCGGCCGTGAGGTAGGTTCTACCATGGATATTATGGGCGTGGGACAGGATCTGGATGAGGAAGCACGGAAAACGGATTTCGTCAACCTCTACGCCACCACCCCTGCTGGCCAACAAATTAAAAGCTCTACCTTCCATATGATGTCTGACGAGTACAACCTGGCCTTGGGCATCAACTTTGACTACTCCTCCCTGGTCTTTGCCAACCGCATTTTGGTGGACCTGATGCGGGCGGAGGAAGATCTCAAAAGTGCCATCTGGCGCAACGGGGAGAATCGTCTGGGGGAGATCTTGGACGAATGTCTAGCCATCGTGGGCAAACCGGTGGGGGCGCTGAACAAGGCCGACCGCATCAAGGTCATCGCCCTGCTCAACCAGCGAGAGGCGTTCTCCTTCCGGAAGGCGGTGCCCTTTATTTCTCAGCGGCTGGGAGTCTCCCGTTATACCGTTTATAAATACCTGTCCGAGATAGCAGAACAAAAGGAGGAACTCCATGAATCGATGGAAGCGCGCAATTGAAACCTGGTTTACCGGCAAAGAAGAGCAGATGGTGCGCCAGATCGCAGATCTGGTGGCTGTCCCCAGCGTTGGCGGCGAAAGCGCAGGCCCCTGCCAGCCCTTCGGGGAGGGTCCAGCCAAAGCGCTGGAGGTGGCTCTGCTCCAAGCCCAGGCCGCTGGCCTGAGAGCGGAAAACCAAGGCGGATATGTGCTCACGGCAGATCTGAACGACTGCCCTGACGAGCTGCATATCCTGGCGCACTTGGACGTGGTCGCACCCGGCGAAGGGTGGGACACCGATCCGTACACCTTGGTTCAGGAGGGCGACTTGATCTATGGACGTGGGGTGGACGACGACAAAGGCCCAGCGGTGGCCGCTATGATGGCCATGGAGTGCGTCAAAGCCTTGAACGTCCCGCTGAAGCGCAATGTCAAGCTGGTGCTGGGCACCGATGAGGAGAGCGGCTCCCGAGACATCGCGCACTACTATGCCACCGTCCCCTATGCGCCCTGCTCCTTCTCTCCGGATGCGGAGTTTCCCGTTATCAACATCGAAAAAGGACTCTACACGCCGGTCATCACCGGCCAGTGGGAAGCCCAGCCTGAGCTGCCTCAGGTGGTTTCCCTCACCGGCGGCATCCGCATCAACGTGGTGCCCCGACAGGCGGAAGCGGTCATTCACAAGCTCACCAGCTGCGCCACCACTCCCTTGGCTGTGGCCACCGGCTGGGTCACCGGCACCGAGATCGAAGTGGTGGACATCGAAGGCGGCGGGAAGATCACCTGCACCGGCCGAGATGCCCACGCCTCCACCCCGGAGGAGGGCGCCAACGCCATCACCGCTCTGCTCTGCCTGCTGGCGCAGCTGCCCCTGGCGGACACCGCCTCGGCACGAGCCATCCACGCCCTGTCCAAGATGTTTCCCTTCAAAGATCACCACGGCAGCGCCCTGGGCATTGACCTGGCCGATGAGGTCTCCGGCCGCATCACCGTCTGCCCCTCTCTCATCCAGATGGATCGCACCGGATTCCGCTGTCAGTTTGACGCTCGGGTGCCCCTCTGTGCCACCAAGGAGAACTGCTCCGATGTGGTGGAAGCGGTCTGCAAGCGCCACGGGTTCACCGTGGAGGGAGAAATGAAACCGGGGCATCAGGTGCCCGCCGATTCCAAATTCGTCCAGGTGCTTTTGCGTTGCTATCAGGAGGAGACCGGCAAGGCGGGCAAGTGCGTTGCCATCGGCGGCGGCACCTATGTCCACAACATTCCTGGCGGCGTGGCCTTCGGCGCAGGAGACGCGGAGTTCGACTCCCACCTCCACGGCGCCAACGAACGAGCCAGAGTGTCTGCTCTCATGCAGGCCGCCCGTATCTACGCCAACGTCATCGTCGAGCTATGCGGCGAGGAGGAGGCTTAAACGCCAACGAAATCGAACAACAGAACGTCCGGAACCGATTTGGTTCCGGACGTTTTTGCGCTTACTCGGAAACCACCTCATACCGCCAGCAAGGTTCTGCCCACGTTCGGCGCACCTTGCCCAAGTCCATCAGGTATTCCAGATGCGCCACCGCTTCGCCGGCGGCGAACCACTTCTGGGGAACGGGGAAGTCGTCCCAGCCCTTGCAGCGGATCTGCCAGGTCATCTGAGCGGTGAGCTGGTAGGCGTTCAGCCCCGGCTCCCGTGCCAGCACCGTCAGCGCCTCCTGACACCGGCGCTGGTGGTGGGTCATGATCTCGTCCACCCGTTCGATAAAGCCCTTCTGCACCGTCCGATGCGCCGGCAGGGGTAAGGTGACCGGCAGCTTCCGCACCCGCTCCAGAGAGCGCAGATAGCCGCCCAGAGGATTTTGGTATCCAGGCCAGGCGGTGATGTTGGGGGTGATGTCAAAGAGAATGTGATCGCCTAGCAGCAGGATGCCATGATGTTCCTCCCACAGCACCATGTGCCCCGGTGTGTGTCCCGGCGTGTCCAGGGCTTGGAAGTGGTAGCCGCCGTAGTCGAAGGTGTCCCCATCGAACACGCCCTCGTACCGGTCGCAGGGGAGCGGAGCCAGTACCCGAGCGGGATTGGTGTGGATCAGCTGGTTCAGCAGCTCCAAGGGGAAGCCCTGGGCGGCCATCAGGGCATCGAATTCCCCCCATCGGGCGTTGTCTGTGCTGGGGATCTGCCCCGGCAGACGCTGGCGGTCTACATCGCCAATGAACAGGCGGCTGGTGGGGCGGAGCAGTTCCGGAGCCAGACCGGCGTGGTCAGAGTGCAGATGGGTCAGGAAGATGTCCGTGTTGGCCATGTCTACGCCCAGCTCCGCCAGACCGGCTTTCAAAGCCGTCCGGCATTCCTCCTGCCGAAAGCCCGTGTCTACCAGCAGATTCCGGTGGCCGCGAATGAGGTAGGCGTTCAGGTTTTTGAGGGGGTTCCCCGGCAGGGGGACGGGGATGCGGTAGAGGCTGGGGGCGACTTGGGTGACCATGGGGGCACTTCCTTTCTCTATGGTGTTTCTATCATAGCACAAAGGGATGGGATGTGAAAAGACACAATCGGGAGGTTATTTTGTACTTTTCGAACAGTGATGCAGGAGCTTGTCCTCGTTTGCAGGGTGGTACAGGATTGGCACGCCCTCTATACAAGAAAACCTTGGAGTTGTACCTCGAACGGCTGTGATTTTGCAGGATATGGAAGCCTCCCCCTGTGTAAGGGGAGGTAGCACGGAGCAAAATCTCCCAGCCTCCCCTGTGTAAGGGGAGGTGGCACGGAGTGCCGGAGGGGTTGTGCGTTGAGCGCAGCTTGTGCGAAACCTCAAAAACGACCTATGAGCCCTCTCATAGGTCGTTTTTGAGGTTTCGATGCTCAGCCCTCGTTCATGGCCGATTCAAACACCGGACACATCCGGTTGCAGTAGTCCACCAGCAGACCGACGGCTTTGACGGCGGTATCCACGGCAGTTTCTTCCTCGATAAAGGTGTTGATCATCGCCCACAGGGAGCGGTTCTTCTTGTCCACCCAGAACTTGACCAGGTGGGAGGAACGGTGCAGCTCATTGGCCACTTTCAGGGCAGTGGAAGCCTTGCCTTTTGGGATCTCCAGAAGGTCAGGCAGAAACACGGCCATATAATCCCCTTCGTGGGGAAAACGAACCACCATCAGACGGGGGCCGAAGGTGTCACCGGTGATGGGGATGCGAACCTGATCTTCCTTTTCCGTCTCGATCAGCTCGCACTCAAAGCCGCTGCTCTCGAACACCTTGATCAATGCACTTGTGACAGACGTCATAATGACCGCTGATGGCATTGTTCGCTACATTAGCAGTCGCTCCGCGTTCATCTACGATTGTAAATGTCCACTTCGGATCATTCACTGCATTGGCTGGGTTGAAATTCGTTCCATCGCCAACATCAATTTTTACTGTATATGTACCTGGGTCTTTGACATCTGCTGCCGGAACTTCCTTGTCATCCTTATAGTACTTAACCTTAACGCCACCGGCTCCGGTATAATCGCTCTTAAGCGCAACCTTTGCTTCCTTTGCAACACCATCGTAGGTTAATTTGTCTGGTTCACTAAATGTGAAGTCTTTAGCCTCTGGATTTTTCTTAGCGATGCTCCAAGGGATTGTTTGGTCAGCTGATGTATTACCACTCTCGATCTCCCATTCATAGTTGGTCGAATCTGTTAATGTGGCGGTTGCACTGTAATCTTCCTTTGCATCAGTTCCGGTGTTGCCTGTCAGAGTATAGATACCATCACTACCCTGAGCTACTTCCACACCGGTCTGAGAATTACCATCATAAACCAAGCCTTTTTTCGCTGTTGGAACGGTCACTTTTTTCTTTGTTACTTTAAAGGATACAGTAAATGTTGCAAGAGGGTTTCCGCTCGTATCATCAGACTTGACGATCTTAACCGTTGCTGTGTGTTCACCAGCAGACAAGTCTGTTTTCGGTGTTACCGTAAAGGTTGTGCTCTCCACAGTCTCATCAACTTTAGCAGCAAGAGTCTTCTTTAACGGCTGTGTTGGTTCAAAGCCCTGACCATCTATGGCGACGGCCAGTTTACTGATTTCTGCATTGGTAGTATTTTCGATGGTAACGGTCAGAACAGCGGGCGCAGCTTGATATTCTCTTTCTGGGAATGTTACTGCACCGGTTGCAATCGTTCCACCATCTGCAAAGCTTCCGCTTACTTTAATTTGACCATCATTTCCGGCAACGATCTCTGTTGGTGTCGCCGCAAACGCCATGGTCGGCATGAAGCACGCAATCATCATGATACTCATGAGTATTGCAAATAACTTTTTCATATCGTTTCTCTCCTTCCTTTCGCACATAGGGAGGGTTTGTTTGTTATGAAATAACAAACAAAGGGATATCCCTTTGGCGATTTATTTTTCATTTGTTTTTTACAGGATTTCCGTCAGGTCGTTCCAAAGTCCGTACCTGCGGGGCTTGAAAATAAACGCACCTTTTTTGCCGATTCGGATCGCTTGTGACTTCGCGGTATGTATGCTATGCTTGCAATCATATCCTGCAATGCTCAACTCCTTTCTGTGCATAGTTTTATTTTCATCGTCATTGTATCATGCTTATTTCCTTTTGTCACCACATATTTTGGTTTTTCCCCATTTTTCGTAGGATTTTGTGTGTTTTTCTTTCACAATGATTCTTTCTCATCGTTTTCATTGAATTTCGTTTCCATAAATTCCATCTTTTGGTTTCTTGCAACCTTTTCTTTTCCTCCGCACCTTTCGCATTTTTGCGTATCGATTGCAAGCATTATCAAAGCGTTTGTCGAATTTTGTCGAGAATTTCTTGCTTTGTTTTCCATATTATCCCTTGCATTTTATCCTTGTATGTTTTAGAATGGTTTTACAGATTCTGTATTCATCTACATGTACCGCGGACATACCCTTTGTGCAAGAACATGCCGGCTGTTTTGCTGTGACACAGAATATCGGCGGCTTTCCCGCTGCC
>OLNF01003053.1_pt1 | contig 12507 bp, 11 predicted proteins | sample 1673061 | NCBI WGS metagenome assembly OLNF01 (sample SAMEA3136751, study PRJEB25190) | human gut metagenome | reverse complement strand
CAAACTCCTTTGCCATTTCCAAGAGGTATAGTATCTTTTCTTTGGAAAGGTCTTCGATCGTCACAAAATTATGTCTTTCCATATGTGTTGAAGAATGTATTATTCTAAATTGAGTGCTAAGTTACACATAATTTTCAAATATTTGTCCTTTGTTGCCATAAAAAATCGTATTTTTGCAGTTGATTGGCGACTTTTTCCTTATCATCCAAGGTAGAAGCGGCAATCACATGGGTCTGCATAATCTCTCCGATAATCGCTGTTTTGGGGGAGAGCAAGAGTTCTCGTACTGTGACCAGCCCTTCCAATTTTCGGTCGTGATTTGTCACGTAGCAGGTGTAAATGGTTTCCTTATCCACGCCCTGACGTCGGATGCGGAGAATGGCCTCCTCCACGGTCATGTGGGGGCGCAGGGAGACGTATTCCGTGGTCATGATGGAACCGGCGGAATCTTCGGGGTAACGCAAAATCTGATTGATAGAGCTGCGCATTTCCGGGTCGGCGTGCTTTAAGATACGCTGCACCACGTTCGCGGGCATTTCCTCAACGATGTCTGCCGCGTCGTCCACGTACAGCTCGTCCAGAACCTCCTTCAGCTCGTTGTCGGAGAAGCCACGGATGAGAAGCTCCTTGGCCTCCGGCTCCATTTCCACAAACGTCTCCGCCGCCTGTTCCTTGGGAAGCAAACGGAACATGAGGGGGATCTGTTTTTCGTCCAGCCCGTCAAAAAGTCCGGCGACATCCATCGGATTCATGGTCGTGAGGATATCCCGGAGAGTTGCATATTTTTTCTCCTCCAGCAGCTTCAGGAGGGCTTTTTCCACAATTTCAAAACGCTCTGCCATTCGTAATTCCTCCTATTCATTTATTTGTGAGATGAATAGGCAATTTACGCAGACAAAATAACTACAGACTCACCCGGACGGCAAGCCGCACTCTACTTCGTCCAGGTATATTGCCGTTGCCGCCAGCGTCCAAGAGAATCCCTCCTTTGAAGTCACAGTTTCTCTTATTTTACCCATCTTTGACGGAAATGTCAACCTTGACGGAAAGAAGTTGGGATAGTAAAATGAAAATATATCGCTTTTACTATCCGCCGGCCGCACCGGCGGAAAAAAGGAGGAATTCCCATGCTCCGGATTGCCGCTGAGGAAGACGTAAGCGCCATGCTTGCCATTTACCGGCCTTACGTTCTGACCTCTACTGCCACCTTTGAATATGACCCACCCAGCGAAGAAGAATTCTTACGCCGCTACCACGACATCACCGCCCAGTTTCCGTGGCTTCTCTGGGAGGAAGACGGGCAGATTCTCGGCTATGCCTATGCAAGTCTGCCCTTTACCCGGGCGGCATATGCCTGGTGCGCCGAACCCACCATTTATCTCAAATCTCAGGCACGGGGAAAGGGCATCGGAAAGGCGCTGTACGACGCGCTGGAAGCGATCCTCGACGCCCAGGGGTATTACCTTCTTTACTCCCTCGTCTGCGGGGAAAACGAAAACTCCATGCCAGTAAACAAAATGCACTCGGACAATTCCAGCTGTTTCAAAAGTGCATAGCCGATACATTTATCCAATGCGTTATGTCTTCCGATATCTTCCATGCGGCATACGCATTTGTCTCTTACTCCGAGATAACAGCTGTGGGTTCCTCCGGTCTGTCTGTGCAGCTCGCAGTCTCCGGCGAATTCTTCCGCCAGGGCAAATATCCACGCATTCTGCCATTCTGTCCCGGGTAATTCCCGTAACTGTCTTTTTCCGTTTTTTTCCAGAAAAGTAAGATTCCCGATGCAACAGGAAGCCTCTCTGTCTGTCGCTATCTGTCTATCGCTTCCCCGTAAATTTTCCTGCAGAAAAACTCTCGCACTTCTACCGCTCTCGCAGATCGTAATGCTCTCCACATCCCGGACGCTTTCAATCCAGCCTTCCGTGAAAAGTCTCCCCAGTATCAGCTCCGGCAGATGTGTGGCTGTGCAGGTCAGACGAAATGTCAGTTGCTCATCCACATAGACATCCAGGAAATGTTCACAGACAATCTCTCTGCTTCTGCCCCTTTCCTGCTTCCCACAGTTCCCGGGACCGTCCGGCTCCACTGCGATATAAGTCTGTGAGACTGCATTATGTAGTTGTTCCATACGGTCATTGATCTGCATTTATCGTTCTCTTTCCATCATTCAAAGTAACATTTCTATGTAAGCACTTACATTTTACATCAAACTCCGGCTCCCCGCAAGCAAAAAAATGCGTGCAGAGATGATCCACACGCATTTTCTGATTATCCTGTTTTAAACTATTCCAAGCCTTCTGTCAGCGATTACTCGATCACATGGATCCAGCCCTTAGGAGCTTCGATCCTGCCCATCTGGATACCGGTCAGGGTCTCATACAGTTTCTTGGTGACAGGTCCCATCTCGGTCATGCCGCTGGGCAGGCAGATCTCTTTGCCGTGGTCAACGATCTTACCAACAGGGGAGATAACTGCTGCGGTACCACACAGACCAGCCTCTGCGAAGTCTTTTACTTCATCCAGGTATACTTCTCTCTCTTCTACTTCCAGTCCCAGATATTCCTTGGCAACATATACCAGAGAACGACGGGTGATGGAAGGAAGGATACTGTCGGACTTGGGAGTTACGACCTTGTTGTCCTTGGTAACGAACAGGAAGTTCGCACCGCCGGTCTCCTCTACCTTGGTACGGGTAGCAGCATCCAGGTACATATTCTCATCGTAGCCTTCCTTGTGAGCGGATACGATAGCATGTAAGCTCATAGCATAGTTCAGACCAGCCTTGATGTGACCGGTTCCGTGAGGTGCCGCACGGTCAAAGTCGGTGACACGGATAGTCAGAGGCTTAACGCCGCCCTTGAAGTAAGGTCCTACAGGGGTGCACAGGATACGGAACTGATACTCATCCGCAGGCTTTACACCGATGACAGGGTTGCTGCCGAACATATAAGGACGAATGTACAGAGTTGCACCGCTGCCGTAAGGAGGCACGAAAGCATCGTTCGCCTTAACCGTCTCGGTAACAGCTTCCACAAAACGCTCCTTGGGGAAAATGGGCATCTCCAGTCTTGCTGCGGAAGACTCCAGACGCTCACCGTTTAAGTCAGGACGGAAGGTTACGATATGTCCGTCTTCTGTGGTGTAGGCCTTCAGACCCTCGAATACGGTCTGTGCATACTGCAGTACACCTGCACACTCATTTAATACGATGTTGGGGTCCTGGGTCAGCTGACCGTCATCCCATTTGCCATCCTTGTAATTGGACACATATCTGTAATCCGTAGGGATATAACCGAAACCGATATTACCCCAGTCAATGTTCTTCTTTTCCATTTTGTATTCCTTCTTTCCTCGGTTTACCACTCTGCCTGTTGATTTCTCTTAACAGAATTTATTGATTTTCATTATTATACCATTTGTAATAAAAGTCAATATACACATTTATGCTTTCCAGTGCTTTTTTCAGCGAAAATGTGGCTCATTTCTCCTTTTAGCTGAAAACTCAAATTAAATTCACTACAATTATTTTTCTCCGGTAGCTTCCTGATATGCACTGTTCGCTACCACTGACCATCCGGTCTTATCCCCCGCAATGACCTGCAGATCTTCACTGCGGACCGCATAAAACTCCACGATCTGTGCTGCCTCTGTGGACAGATTCTCTTCCGGATTCCGGTACAGCACGAAAATCTCACATTTTCCGTTCTGCGAGGTACGATTGTAGACCAGCGTGTATGCATAGGTCTTTCCCGCCTGCTCCTGTTCTCCCAGCTGCAGATAGAAATTGCCTTTGGCATTGTAGCAGACTTCGAAGGAAAAGCCCTGTTGTTGCAGCACAGCATCATATACTGCCTGTGCGTAAGGCTCTAAGGGATCCTGTACATCTTCCGCGGTTTCCGTCTCCGACGCATAGTATTCCGCAAGCCACTGTTCTTCCATCGCCTGCTTTGCTACCGTTTCTGCATCCTCCGGGTGGGTATTTTCTTCCTTGTCCATCAATTCCGTCAGATAAGTAATGTAATCCTCACCGGCAAGCTCCGTCTCTCTCCGAAACAGCACGCCCTCTGGACGCCAGTAGGAATACCAGTGCCTGTCCGGGAACTCCATCTCTTCCACACTGATCAGATTCTCTGTGAGCCGCGTCTCCGAAGGGATGTCATTTTCAAACCAAATCCAGGCAATTCCGGCAAACGTGACGATCAGGCACAGCACTGCCCACAAAGCAATGCCGATATCCTCCAGCCACTCCCATTTCCCGGGAGTTCCCCACTTGTCCCGTATTTTCCGGTGCAGCCTGATGGGTACTCTCAGATATACATAAAACAGGAGAAGCAGCAGACACAGCAGATCCCCCAGTAACAACACATAACTGCGAAAACTTACGGGACCACCCCACAGAATCATTCTGGCTGCCACATATATTCCTGCCAGAGTAAGCAGTAAAACCGTAACTGCCAAATATATCTTCTTTTTCATCGTTTTCCGCACTCAGGCTTTCTTGCGCTCGTACTTTAAGAACTGATAGGTAATGTCAAAATAGACCTGCTCGTCGCTGTCCGCGGTGATCTCCCACTCGGGATCACTGTCCAGATCCGGGAAATAGGCATCCGCCTCGTAGGCATAGTCGATCTTCGTCACATGGGCCACGTCACAGTAAGGCAGCATCTGGCGGTAAATACTCTCTCCGCCGATGATATAGATATTCTCTTCGTCATATTTCTTCAGTTCTTCCAGCAATTCTTCAATAGAGTGTACCACGATCGCATCCTTGACCTGATAATTCGGATCTTTGGACAAAATAATGTTGATGCGGTTCTTTAAAGGCATGCCCTGCGGGAAAGTCTCCAAAGTCTTGCGTCCCAGAACCACTACCTTACCTGTCGTCTCTTCGCGGAAATGCTTATGATCATTGGGGATACGGATCAGCAGTTCATTCTTGCTGCCGATGGCCCAGTTGTTGTCTACTGCTACAATTAAATTCATGGTGTACCTCGTTTCTGTTTGTTTCTATGATAATAACCGGTTTCTCCGTGCTTCGCACTCACGAAACCGTACTGATATTCGTATTCCGGGCTACCGCCCTACTTACTCATGTCAGATTGCAATCGGAATATCCCTGATCTGTTCGCCGGTCTGGTAACCTTCCAGCTTCACATCATCCGGTGTAAACTGATAGAAGTCCTTGATCTCCGGGTTCAGCCAGAACTTCGGTGCCGGGAAGGGTTCTCTGCTGATGAGTTCCTTAATGGCATCCACGTGGCGGTCATAGATATGAGCATCCGCAATGACATGCACCAGCTCGCCCACGTTCATATCGCAGACCTGCGCCAACATATATACCAGCACCGCATACTGTACCACATTCCAGTTGTTGGCTGCCAGTACGTCCTGGGAGCGTTGGTTTAAAATGGCATTCAGGGTCAGCCTGTCCTCTCCCTTTTTCTGTGTCACGTTAAAGGTCATGCTGTAGGCGCAGGGATACAGATTCATCTCGTGCAGATCCTGATGGACATAGATGTTGGTCATGATCCTGCGGCTGAAAGGATTGTTCTTCAGATCGTAGATCACGCGGTCCACCTGATCCATCATGCCTTCCTTATACTGATGCTTCACCTGCATCTGATAGCCGTATGCCTTACCGATCGAACCGTTTTCATCTGCCCACTCATCCCAGACGTGGCTGTTTAAATCATGAATGTTGTTGGACTTGCGCTGCCAGATCCACAGCATCTCATCTGTGGCGGATTTTAATGCCGTCCGGCGCAAGGTCAGGATTGGGAACTCCTTCGACAGGTCGTACCGGTTCACCACTCCGAATTTCTTAATGGTATAGGCAGGAGTGCCGTCCGGCCAGTGGGGGCGCACTTTCTCGCCCTCCGTACTGGTACCGTTCGTTAAAATGTCATTGCACATATCGATAAAAATATGATCCGCTAAACTCATGTTGTCTCCTTATTCTGATTCTAATTATAAATCGTACCCCCCTTCGTATTCCGGACTATCGTCCTACATACTCAGGGTTGTTTGTGCCGATGGATGCACTTTATATCTCCCACTTGTCGCACAGGGAATTGATCTGGTCCGCGAACTTCGCCATATCCTTGTTGGTCATGACACCCTCGCTCTTCGTAACCAGTGCCAGTAAGCGTCTCGCAGAGGCAAGCAGTCGTTCGAAGACTCCGGTAGCAGGCTTCGTCTTTTTCTGCACGGCAACAGGTGCCGCCTCATAGGTGAACTTATTGCCTGCAAGATCGAACTCTGTACCGCTGTAAGGAGCATAGGCTCTCTGCCCATACTCCATCTTCAGGCATTCGGCAAATCCGGTACATACGCTGTCTTCTCCATGTACCACGAACACCTTCTTCGGCTTTTCCTCAAAGGCCCGGATCCAGTCGATCAGACCTTCCTTATCCGCATGACCGCTCAGTCCCGTCATTTTCCGGATCTCGGCGCGCACTGAAACCGTCTCACCGAACAGCTTCACCTCGTCAGCACCCTCTACCAGTGCCCGGCCCAGTGTTCCCACCGATTGATAACCGACGAACAGGATCGTACACTCCGGTCTCCACAGATTATGCTTCAGATGATGCCGGATACGTCCTGCATCACACATACCGGATGCGGAGATAATGACCTTAGGTGTCTCGTCAAAGTTGATGGCTTTGGATTCCTCACTGGTGATAGACAGCTTTAATCCTGAAAAAGCAATGGGATTAATGCCCTCTTTTACGAATTCCATCGCCTCATCATCGAAGCATTCCCACCTGTTCTCCTGGAATATACCGGTAGCCTCTACCGCCATGGGACTGTCCACATACACCGGGAAATCTTCATGCCCCTTTACCAGGCGCCCTACCTTGATCTTCCGCAGGAAATACAAAATCTCCTGGGTACGGCCCACAGCAAAAGACGGGATCACCACGTTACCGCCCCGGTCTAAGGTCTCCTGCAGCACCTTGGTCAGTTCTGCCACATAATCCAGCTTATCCTTCGGATGCAGTCTGTCACCGTAGGTAGACTCCATCACGACATAATCCGCTTCCTTCGTAGGTGTCGGATCCTTAAGTAACGGCTGGTGCTTGTTGCCGATATCGCCGGAAAATACGATTTTTTTCGTATTGCCGTCCTCCGTCAGCCAGACTTCGATGCTGGCAGAGCCCAGCAGATGTCCGATATCCGTAAAACGGATTTTTACTCCCTCGCATACTTCCACGATCGTATTGTAATGGCAGGGAACGAACCGGCGGATCACACCATCTGCATCCTCCATGGTATACAGCGGCTCCACCACTGCATTATTCGCAGAACGTTTTGCCTTACGATTCTTCCATTCCGCTTCGGCACTCTGGATATGTGCACAGTCACGCAGCATAATGCTACACAGATCCGCCGTAGCATCCGTGGTATAGATCTGTCCTCTGAAGCCTCTGGCATACAGAAGCGGCAGAAGACCCGAATGATCCACATGAGCATGAGTCAGGAATACATAATCGATCATGGATTCCGCCACCGGCAACGGCACATTTTCAAATACATTGACACCCTGCTCCATACCGTAGTCCACTAAAATATGTTTCCCGGCAACCTCCAGATAATGACAGCTTCCGGTTACTTCATGGTCTGCCCCCACAAACACAAGTTTCATAGCTCTACCTCCGTTTTTGTAATGTTATTTTAAAGCATTGGCTGTTTCATAGAACTGATAATAAATTCCCTTCTGCTCCATGAGCTGGTCGTGATCGCCTTCCTCAACGATACCATCGTCCGTCAGCACCAGGATCCGGTCCGAATTGCGGATACTGGATAGTCTGTGGGCTATGGTCAGGGTCGTGCGTCCCTCCGACAGCTCTCCTAAGGACTTCGCCACCGCAAATTCACTCTCATTATCCAGTGCGGAAGTAGCCTCATCCAGTATGATAATGGGCGGATTCTTCAGAAATACTCTGGCGATGCTGATCCGCTGCTTCTGTCCCCCGGACAGCTTCACGCCCCGCTCTCCCACATAAGTATCATAGCCGTCCTTCAGTTCCATGATAAAATCATGTGCTCCGGCGCGTTTTGCCGCCTCGATCACGTCTTCTTTGGAAGCTCCCGGACGTCCATAGGAGATATTTTCATAAATCGTACCGGAGAACAGATATACATCCTGCTGCACGATACCGATATTGCCCCGCAGGCTCTTCAACGTAAAATGCTTGATATCCTGACCGTCCAGCAGGATCTTTCCTTCCGAGACATCATAGAATCTGGGGATCAGATTGCACAGTGTCGTCTTTCCTCCACCGGAGGGTCCGACGATCGCCACCTTTTCCCCCGCATGGATCTGCAGGTTCAGATTCGTAAATACTTTATTGTGATCATCCGGATATTCAAAGCTTACTTTTTCAAAAGAGATCTCTCCCTTCGGATCTTTCAGTTCGACCGCATCCGGTTCGTCAAAGATCTCGATATCCGCATCCACGATCTGTAGAAAACGCTCGATGCCGGTCATACCCCTCTGGAACTGCTCGGCGAATTCAATGATACGACGGATCGTTGCGATCAGTGTGGACACATACAGCATATATGCCACCAGATCACCTGCGGCTATCTTACCTCTTACCATGAAGATACCGCCTGCCACCAGGACTACCAGATACATCAGTCCGTCGAACAGCTTGACTGTGGTATTAAATGCCGCCATGTAGCGGTAGGTCAGCTTTTTGATGTCCAGGAAAGTACCGTTGTCCTTCTCGAACTTATCATTTTCCACCTCTTCGTTGGTAAATGCCTTAACGACCTTATGTCCTAAGAGGCTGTCCTCGATCCGGGCATTCAGTTCGCCGATCTGATTGCGCTGCTTACGGAAAGCGCTCCGCATCCGGAAATTCAGGATCATGCACACGCCGCACATAAGCGGTACACATAAAAAGATCATCAAAGTCAGCGGCAGATTGATATTTGCCAGAATGACAAAAGAGATCACCGTCTTGATCCCGGCGATGAAAAATTCCTCCGGGCAATGATGGGCGAATTCCGTCACATCGAATAAGTCATTGGTGATCCGCCCCATGATCTGACCGACTTTGGTATTGTTATAGTAGGTATTGGACAGCTTCTGCAAATGATTGTACGCATCTCTGCGCATGTCCGTCTCGATCTTCGCTCCCATGACGTGTCCCATGTCGGACATATAGTAGCCGGCGATGCAGTCCACGATACGAAGTCCGAAATACAAAATGCCAAGCGTAAGTATGGTCTTCACCGACAGAGCAGCCAGATCCCGCAGCCCCTCATTGGTAATATAGCGCATGATCAGTGGCAATACCAGTTCGCAGACCGTGGTTAACGCTGCACAGAACAGATCCATGCACAGGGTAAAACGATATTTTTTAAAATAAGGTGCAAATCTGCGAAAAAGTTCGCGGGTAGTATATTGTTTATTCTCCATTGCTATTAAATTCCTTTTTGATCATTTCTATAAATGTTTCTTATAAATATTTCCCCTCTCCCTGATAAAAACGAACTTTCCCTTTTTGTTCTTTCTTCTGTTCATACAATGTATTATCCGCTGCAGACAGGAAATCCCACACCCGGTTTGGTTCCTTCGGAATAGCACAGACACCACCTACGGAAATCGTAAGCCATGATTCCACTTCGGAATCTTCATTGGGAATTTTGCATTCCCGGATACCGGCACACAACGATTCTGCATGTTCCATTACATAGGTCAGATCACGCCCTGTCATCACTACGAGGAATTCATCCCCACCGTAACGCGCCACATAGTCCTCCGGGAATATTCTTTTCAACGTATCTGCCACTGCACAGATTCCTTCATCCCCTTTTCCATGCCCGTACCGGTCGTTTAGTTGTTTAAAATAGTCAATATCCAAAAATAGAATTCCCAGTTCTTTCTCATTTAATTTGCAGGCTTCAAAGACATCCTCTAGATAACGGTTCAGACTTCTCTTGTTGTACAGTCCTGTCAATTCGTCATGCTCTGACTGATACAATAATTTGTTTCTCTTCTTCGTCTGCTCCCGCTGCTCCTCTTCCACCGCCTGCAGGCGCTTACGCAGCTCCAGCATATACATGACCTGATTGCTCTCGATCATTTCGCTGCTTTCCTTGATGTGAAAAAAAGTCTCTGTAGCCTGACGGAATTCCTCTATAGACATCTGTGCGCTGCAATAACGCAGCCGCAACATTAAAAGCTGTAGCAGCAGGCTCCTATTCTGTTCGATCGCCGCCTTAGGCTCCAGACAATCCAATATTTCCTGCAGCAATTCTATATTACCGGTCTTTTCCACGTATTGGAGAAGATTCTGAATACTGTCATATTCGGAAGATACCTGACGCATATCTTCCAATGCCATCACAGCCTGTCTTACATGGTCTGCCGCTTTTTCCCGGTGTCCTTCACTTTCTGCCAGATACGTGAAAAACACATTCGCCGCAAGTCTCGTTTCCCGAATGATCTCTTCGCTTTTTCCGGTTTCTTCCAGTCTGCGGTATACCTCCATTGCCTCCTGATCCATATCCAGATGCAGAAGACAACAGCCATACTCTGACAGCATTTTTCGGAAATTGATCCGGCTGTAAATGCTGTCATCACCTGCTTTTTCAAATTCACGGATGCATTCCCTATAACATTGCACGGCTCTGTCATAGACTCCGATAAGATAATATGCATCCGCCATATTACTTAATACTATACTATGTACCATCTTATCATTGTATTTCGCTGTATAATCCAATGCCCTGCCATACTGTTCCATGGCCAGAGACAGATTGTTCTGCATATGTGCCACGATACCGATCATATTATAGGCCCTGGCTACGTGAATCTCCTGATCCGTTCCCAGCAGGCATCTCACGCTTTCGTCCAGATACTTCAGACACTGTTCCTGATTCCCTGTATCCAGATGATAAAATGCTGCGAAATAACAGATCCTTCCATGGATTCCCTTATCCCTCTTCTCCGTCACAAAGGACAATGCCTGTTCCAGTGTCTCCCAAGTATAAGGGATCCCATCTGCCATCTGTTGGTTTAACCGTTCTGCTGTCTCTAACATCTGCTGTCTGTCTACACTCATATTTGTTCCATCCTGTCAATTCCCCAATGCTTTACTCCTTATCATTGTATTATTTTATACCCCGGTGCGCAAGTTATTTTACGGAATAGATAAAATGTTTCCCTATTCTATAAAAAAATGTTAAAATGAGAATATGTTTCGGAAATAAGTAAGAAAAAGGTATGATTTTTATGGAAAATATCGCAATAAACAAGAGATTTCAAGATCTGCATTTTGACAGCATCCAGGCTTTACGCGGTCTGGCTGCTCTTTTTGTGGTGTTTCAGCATATCCGTTTCTTAAATTTCGGTGCATTCGGGGTAGACATATTTTTCTGCATCAGTGGCTTTATGATCATGTTCACCACAGAAAAAAGTACAAAATACTTCTTCCGGAAACGTCTGATCCGAATTCTGCCGCTGTATTATCTGATGACACTTGTGACTTATCTGTCGCTGTTATTGTTTCCATCCATGTTCCAGCAGACCAGACACAATCTTTCGTACCTGGTCAAGAGCCTGCTGTTTATTCCTTTTGATATCGGTGGTGGAATTATCCAGCCTCTGGTGCGGATCGGATGGACTATCAACTGTGAAATGCTGTTCTATCTGTTATTTTTCATTGCCTTTCATATCAGCATGAAATACCGCGGCCTGATCTGCAGTGCATTCCTGGCAGTTCTGGTAGGGGCAGTCCAGATATTCGCTCCATTGATTTCCTCCTGGCAGTCTCCGATAGGCAGGATGTTTTCTCCTGTTCTTATGTTTTACGGTGATCCTGTCATGCTGGAATTCATTTTCGGAATCCTCGCCTATTATCTGCTGCGTTTTTTATATCACAGGCATTTGGAGCATCCGTTTCCTATGGCTGTAAGTGTGCTGTCTGCGGTAGGCATTCCGGTGATTTTTTGTCTGCTGGCATTTTTCACCCCCAGGATCAATATGATCGGTTTCCGCAGGCTTCCGCTGTGGGGACTTCCGGCACTTGTAGTGTTGGTTTTAGCTTTTCTGGCCGGACTGAAGCTCTCTCTGCCCCGCTTTTTCATCCTTATGGGAAATATCAGTTATTCCCTGTATCTGGTGCATTACTATCCGGTAATGCTCTTAGACCGGGCGGTGTTCGACTTCTCCACCCTCTCTGTAATGTCTGTCATCGGGGTGATCTTAAGTGTGGCGCTGAGTATCGGGCTGGCTTACCTGTCCTGGATCGTTGTGGAACAAAAATTCTCCGGATGGCTGCGGAAGAAACTGCTGCACTAAGCATTTCCCTTGTAGCACTGCTTCTGTCATTTAATTATTTTATGAATTGTATATGCAATTGTTCAAAAAGATGCACACTTTTTCTGTTGACATTTAGAACACCTTATAGTATATTATAACTTGTCTGTAAGACATGCGCGAGTGGCTCAGCGGTGGAGCACCTCCTTGCCAAGGAGGGGGTCGCGGGT
>OLNF01003050.1_pt1 | contig 12516 bp, 11 predicted proteins | sample 1673061 | NCBI WGS metagenome assembly OLNF01 (sample SAMEA3136751, study PRJEB25190) | human gut metagenome | reverse complement strand
TCACCCATATCAAACGACAGCAATCCTCGTTTCATACGTGCCTTTTCAAATGGCAATGCTTCATAACCGCCAAACACGCACACCTCAGCTTCCATTGCCATCTGCATAGCCTTATTATACTCATCAGTACTTGCCCATGCTCTTATCAGATATGGACGCTGCGAATAGTCGTCTGTCGCCCCTTTACTATCATGACACTCTGCCGTTTCTACAAAGGCATAATCATCTCCAAGAATTTTATAGAATTCATCCGCAATACAAGCCTGATGGTGATTGAGGATGAGAGAGTAAAATACAAGTTTCATTTACCACAAAATATCATCATTTTCAACAATCTCCTTACTCTGGTCCTTTAGTACTGGTCCATAGTGCTTTCTATAAAAAAGACAAGGCACCTGACCAAGAAAAGCACCCCAACCGGAGAAAGTACTATCAGATCCTATCATATAACAACATTTACTTATAGCAAAAATATCAGCTATCGCATTACCAAAGAACACACGCTGAACCGATTTCATTGAGGTGATTTCCATAAGTTCTTCATCCTTACCATCAGAGAAAATTAAAAATTTCCATTCTGGATGTTTTTTCTGAAGATACTCTATCTTCTCTTTATACCAACTTATTGGGATGCGGACATGTTCAGGGAAATCCCCAAGACGAATATGTACAGCCACACAGTTAGTAAAATCGTACCTATTAACCACTTTCAGTAAGTGTTGTTGCACATGTTCTTCAATATATGAGGCAACAAAACCTGCATCATCCAAAAAATCACGAAAGTATCCACCTAGTCCCTCTACCTCTTTTATTTGGTTTTTACAAAATGTAAGTTTACACCATTTGTTCAAACCACTTATTTCATCCTTTGAATTAAATAGCCCCCAATAATGACGTTTGTCTACCTGATGACGAATATAAGGACCAATCGAAATATTAAACCACGTTGGAGTTATAATTTTCAAGCCCTCACGTTTTGCTATTGATATAGCTTTAGCATACGTATATAGGCAATTTGCTAATCCATTTCCTGAGAGACGGAAAAAAGGAGTTGTTGCTTTAGCTGCTGGCAACTTAGGATAAACATATTTAATGCCGTTTGTTGTTGTAACCATAACGATATCTATAAATATTTAATACTACAAATGATAAGAAGAAAATATTAGTTGAAATCTGATTGACACCCACAAGGAAATCCTCAAAGTTAGCAGCCAATAAGATTGAAACAATCACAGCTAAATGGTAGTTTATCTCCATATTATGCAATTTGTACAACCTCAGATTTTTTAATGAAGTCCATAAGATTGTAACTAACAGCATAATACCTAAAGGAACACCTAAATTTTTCATGGTTGTTAGATATCCATTGTGTGCGCCATATTCGGTTAGAGCCAATGCATATCCAATATTTTCATGATTATACCCCCATCCTGTCCATGGTCTTTGCATAATCATCCACTTGGCAGCTTCTCGTTGATCTTCTCTATCCAAAGATACAGTTCCTGATAAAGTGCCTTCTAATCGGTCTAATGCTACAGCTTCAAGACCAAATTCAGGTAACACATAAACTATAATAAATATACAAAATATTGATGCAAATACAAGTTTCTCTGAAATGCCATACCTTACAATGATAAACAATAAGCACATAGCCAATGCATTTCTACTACCACCTATTAAAATCGTTATCAGTAAGAATGACATGAACATATACTCTTTAAAAGAGTATTTCTTAGAAGTGAACAAAAATCCAGCAAAACCAATGGACCCTAAAGTACAAGCTGCATTTCTATTGGCAAAGCCAAAAGTGATATAATTGTCAACACTTATACCACCCTTATTAATAAACCATCCAACTAAAAGCAGCCCAAGTATCAGATAACTTAAAGGACGAATAGTCTGTTTAAAATAATACTCAAAATTATGACTTACACAGAACATTATGATACAGAATGTTACAACTTTTCCAATTGTATAAGTCAGAGTCTGACTGTTAATCATGTCTGGCTGTAACAAAAACTGAGCAATCAAATATATTGCCATCATAATATAAATCTGTGGACATTGAGCCCTAATACTCTTTGCAAACACATTTTTTGAGATAATAATTGGTACACTCAAAGCTAATACAGCATAAAATAAATATTTTGAAACAAACATCAACGAAACATATTCGGCAGTAGCATTTGCAATCAAAAATAGCAACAATAAATGCTTTTCCAAAAACTTCATAGCTTCTCAATCTTTCTTAAAAATACTGTTATCAATTCATTTATATCGTATGGCTGGCACAAGTGCTGTACATAACGTTCATTATAATATCGCTCTATCAAGTTTGCCAATGCCACATAATCATGAGGTTTAATCAGCCACTTGTCACGTTCGTTAGGTACTATAACCTCTGCTGCACCTTGGTCATATACCCCCATGAAAGGCACGCCACATGCGTATGCCTCTGTATAAACGCATCCAAAACCCTCATAGATACTTGGCAAAACGAACAAATCAAGGGAATGGTAAAACTCCGGCAAATGTTCATGACTTACCTCCTCAGGCCACTCCACATACTGCATCAAATTATTCTCCTCCAAATACTTCACACAAGTATTCTTTGTTTCACCTGTTCCCAAAAGCGACAGCACCATATTTTTATATCCTCTCTTATGCAGCAAATTGAATGCTTTGATTAGCGTAATGTGGTCCTTCAACTCCTGAAAGTTGCCGATACACCCAATACGAAATTTATTTTTATCATGACAACTGTCAAGCGAAGAAGCTGCGTTAAAGACACTTGTATCAACCCCATTATACAATACATACGTATTCTCAGGTTTGACATTTGGAAAATCCTTCACCCGTTCCAGTCTTTGCAAATAACTTGGATATATCTCCTGTGGTCTGGCTTTTGGAAAAGCAAGCAGATTATTTTGTACTGGAGTACTTATACTTATGAGCATATCAGCACGATTAAATGCACTAAGACTCTTTCTCGCCCGAAACCGCACATTCCATCTCTTATCAGCCCACTTGCCGTTGCGGAGCGTATAAGGGTCAAGGTCGTGAAACTGTATCAACACCTTTGCCTCAGGATTCACTTTTTTTATACCAAATCCAAAGGCTCCATGGCTGGCAGTATGACAATGCACGAAAGCCACCTGGTTTGGATTTATCCCCAAAGTCTTTAGCTTTCTTACGAACAATCGGCCTACCAAACCTTCCGTCAAACCATTAAGTATATACGACGGCATAAGAAATGGTCGTATGACATGCACCTTTATGCCATCCATCTCATAATCATCCTCTTTCAAACCCAAAGGGTTGGTCTTAAAAACCACCACCTCATAATTAGAGTTACGCTGTATTGCTTTCACCTGATCAAGCACATAAGCACCCTGCCATCGTACCGGTGAAGGGAAAAAAGGAGTTACGCAGATATAATATTTTTTTTGAATCATATTTAAAGTTTACGCGTTATTCGCCATTGTTCGGCTGAAGAAAACTTTAACACCAACAAATTTATTTATAAAATCTTACCTAAATATTTATTATTATGAAACAGCCACTCAACGCACATACAGCCAGCTATCACAGCCACCGTTACTACACCGGTGGCTACAAATTGTACGAGTAAGCCATGTCCGACCACTACGGATTTCCCCCCAGTCAAATCCGGAAGTAAAAAATTATTCAGAGCGTATATAGCCAAAGTGCTTTGTCCTACCCTGCTTACAATCGGCATCCTCTTACCCTTCTGCTCATTATGATACAAAGCAGACTGAAGAACCACGATACCACACAGTGCGCCTAAAAGATGGACATAATTGTTGAGTTCTGAAAATTTGTACCAACAGAAAAACAGCGCAGCAATACTAACAATGTACAACCACTGATTCTCTATCATGAATGTATTTACACGACCATATTTGCGACATACCCATCCCATCAAAAAAGGAACAGAGTACATACAGAGATGGTGTGCAGGCAAATAACAATTATAAAGCCCAATAAACTTCAGTCCTGCAAACGCCACTGGAATTATAACCAAAGCAGCACTATAATATATTGGTTTTGCAATATGGCGGAACACAAGAAAGTCCATCAACACCAAAATCATCGTCAGCAAGAACAGGACATAGAAAAACCAATAGAAGTTGCACAATGTGGAAAAAACATCCCACTTCTGCACCCATGCCATAACAACAGTAACAGCAATCCATGGTGGAAGAAGCCGCATAGCCTTATGCCTCAACCTGGCAGACAGCTCCGGCCTCGTATTTATTGGTTTGTAGAGCAAATAGCCAGACACATAAAAGAATATAGGCATATTGATGAAAAACACATTCGACAATGTACACTCCGCCACATCAAATGTAAACAGCAACACATGTCCCATCACCATCAGAAAGATGGCAATACCTTTCATTTGATCAAGATATTCAAGTCGCTTCATAGTAAATTTATTTCCTGTAACCAACCAGATAGGGCGCGTGTTTCTTCAGTAACGGATATATTGCCGTAAGCAACAACACGATGAACAAATCACCCACAAGTGTAATTCCTAAATGATACTGATAATGTGTAATTTTCTCAAGATTTGGCATTACAAGCAAATGCAGACACATTGTAACAATAGATGCTTGCGACACAAGCGTAATAAGCCTCAGATGGAAACGGTTTAACAGATTGCAGATACCATAAAAAGCAATAAGACCAGCAGAAGTGCCAACAAGTCCAAGCCAACCCTTCAAATCACCTGTCAGATAGTTGCAGTTTCCTTGCTGACGACAAATATACAGACAAACAACAAATGCAAATGGAATGGCAATAGCCCAAATCCATTTGTTTACGCAAATTCGGTAAGAGTATTTCTTTGAATAATATCCCACTGCAAACCACAAGCAACCAGAAACGCCCCCCCCTAATTGATATTGGCAGCTTTACATCAACATACTGAATCGTCAAGAGAGCCACAAGCCAAAGGAAAGTGATAACGAAACCGATAGTGGGCTTACTTCTCTCTATGCCATATATTATGTATTTGCACCATATCAATGCCAAAAGGAACCATGTCGGGCCACAGAGCAAGTTGCCTGGCACTCCCACCAACGTATCGCACAAGGGCTGAAAGATTTGTCCACTCCAATCAGCATCCGCTCCAATCATTTGTTTCACAAAAGCCGAACCGGAGTGGTATATCAGAGATATAAGATTGAAAAGCAGATACGGAATCAACAATGTACGAATATTTGATTGCGTAATCTCTTTTAATGTCTTGTTTGTCTTAAACAAATATCCACTTGCCACAAAGAACAGCGGCATGTGAATCATAAATATCATAGGATTAATATCTGGTTGGCTATAGTTGCTATGGCCCATAACAACCAACAATATACCCAAGGCTTTCGCCCAATCAATCCAATTTTTCCTTAAAGTTGCTTCCATTTATTTCAATTTATCTTAGGCAACAATTTTCTTGTTTTCAAAAAATATTTCAAGCCACTCAATTCCATATGGCATTGGTAGAAATTTCCATCTAGCATCATACGAGGAATGAAATGTTTGCACATCAGAGAATTGTGGGTATCCACATTTGAAACAGCGCAAGGATAACCAGCTGCTTTGGCAATCTGAATGCATTCTTTATCAACAGAGTCCAATTCGCCATACGGATAACTAAACACTACATCCTTCATTTCTTCTGGAGAACCTATTATTTCATGTTTTTTTTCTTCGTTATTCAATTTACTCAATGGATAATGTTCTTGAGTATGCCAACCTATAAACCATCCCTTGCTTTGTAAATCGCGAATGTCATTATTCGATATACCTGTCATACGCAAACGGAGATACTCTGAATTACAAGAGTCCAAAATCTTCTTTATTGTAAATTGTCTATCTAAATCTTTTAACAGTTGACGTCCCTTTGCCTCACTATCCTTACAGAATGAAGGCCATATAACATCCTGCCACACTTGTTGACGATTAGCCATTGTCATCTCAAATTGTTTCACTACAGCACAAGAACCTCCGAGTGTGTAAATACCATTGGGAGCAAGATGTGTCCAATGCAAAAGCAAATCTACCACTAATGCTTCTGAAGGATTTACGTTATCTATCATACGACCTGCAGCAAAAATAATGGCAGGCAAGTTACCCTCCTCTTTCAATATTCTTTCTGCCACCTCCTGTTGGTTCTTATACCCGTCATCAAAGGTTATGGTAGCAGAACTATTATCAAGTACTTCCGCACTGATACTAAAATGTTCTTTCAAGATACGCACTTTCATGCGAAAACTCTCTTCTGTGTCTGTCAGACCTATCTTTTTGCCTTCCGGGAGCAAATACTCCGGCATCACATTATGAAATGTTATTATACGTTTAGCTTTACGATTAAGCATGTAAAAGAGAGCATCAACCCCCATCCAATAACATAATGCTGCTATCAGTTTTACTATTCGTTGTTTCATTTAATTTTTGAATTAAGCATTTGCAGCCAAATGGCCGTCACTTTATTTATATAATAATCCTTAGCACGTTCTATTGATTTACGCTGTAACTCCTTTAATCTATCCTTATCATTCAACAACTCAATTACAGCATTTGCATATGCATCTTCATCAAAACAAGAGATGGTAACGCCTGCATCAGCTATAATTTCTTTAGGTGATATAGGACAATCAAAACTTATACAAGGCACTCCATAATACATTGCCTCAATTAGCACCATACCAAATCCTTCCGTATCTGAAGTCATCAAGCAAAGATCGGCATGTGTATATATTCCTTTTAGGTCTGAAGAGAATCCCATTAGCTCTACACGAGAAAGCTGCTGAGAGTGGATATATCGCTCCATCTCATCCTTCATATTGCCATCACCATAAATCTTTAGAGTATAATCATCAATTTGCGATGATATGCGCTTCCATATACGCAGAAGACGCATTACACCCTTTTCATGCGAAAGTCTGCCTACATATACAATTGTTTTGTTATTCAACGAACTAACCTCCGTGCTTTCCTGTGTTTGCATCAAAGGATCTGGAATATGGCAAATACGACCTTGTGTTGCCAATTGACCGATTCGCTTAATCTCAGAAAATGCAGCCGTAGTCAAACAAACTAATCTATCAAATTGTGAAATAGCCTTATGCCATCGTTTTATGGTAGCTCTCAATGAAACAAATGAAAGTGTACGTGGTACAAAAGACTTCTTTTGAATTACTGATTTCAAATTGTTTTCATAACCTTTAATACTCCAATGAAATACCTGTGCCGTCTGCCATGGTCCATCCGTTGGAATAGCTGCACACATATCATATGTGTGATTTACAATCCAATCAACCTGCAACTCTTTTGCAACTTTGCGAATCACATCTTTTAAATATGTATCAGAATGTCGGCTACCGGTGATTTTGTTTAATGGGCTATTAAGCAACTTACGATAACGTAAGAGTTCTGCTTGCCCCATATTCAGTACAAATTGGTTATCCCCTTCATATAAGTTACGCGAAATAAGGTGACACTCTACCCCAATTCCCTGCAACTCACGCATAAGATTGAAGGTTAGTATCTCTGTACCTCCATGAGCTGTTGAGTCTGACACTACAAATAAAACCTTCATCTGTGTATTTAATTTATTTTACATTCAAACCGAAACATTTGCGCAGAATAATCTTACCTAATTGGCGTACATGAATCCAGGTAGATACAATAAAAGGCATAGGATCCTTACTGTTTGCAATGTAAAATGCTTTTGTTTTATGAAAATCCTTTATCCATTGCCATAAAGATACTTTTCCCTTTACTAGGTTATACATGTCATTCTCATGCATTAAATATACATGATTGTTAAGCTTTACACTATCTATAATATCTTGAGTTAATTTTCCTTCACTATATTTTATCCAAAGATATGGGTAATTAATTCCTGCTGCGGTATACAACCAACCGCAACCGTCATTTCGCATATTTATTTCAAGTAAATAATATGCATTATCTTTGCATAAGAATTCTATACTAAAGATTCCCTCATATCCTATTTTCTTTATGAACAATTTAAGCTTTTCTACATCAAGCCCCATAAAATCTTCTATAGGATCAAGACGCATAAATATTCCTTGTTCATATAGGCCATCTCTTAATTTATGGATTCCTGCAGGAATAAGTACATTATTACCATGATTATATGAAAAAGCATTTATATTAAGTTCATAGTCTTTTTCTATGTATTCTTGCACTAAATAATCTATACCTTTTTTGAGAGAATGTTCAAGCTCGTCTTTAGAGTTACAAATGAATAAATCACCTTTAGTGCTTTTTACACTATTATTACCTTTAACAAGACAAGGATATGGAATGTCAGAAGGTAGTTTTGTAATATCGCTAATATGCCAAGTACGAATAGTTCTAATACCACATTGTTCTGCAATTTTGAACTGATTAAGTTTATCCTCAAATAGATTTATCCGGCCTTGTTCGCCTGCATTGAAAATATGGAATTTATCTTTTAGTTGCTCATAGTGAGCATCCAACATACATATTGTAGGGTCACTACCGCAAAGTACTACAGGCTTTTCTGGTTCATTTCCATATTCCCTCAACAAAACATCTATTCCTTCCTGAAGTGAATTCAAATAGTGTATTTTGCTAATATATTTGCTATGTCTGACATAACAATTACTTTTTTTTATTGGTTCTAACAGAAGTATCACTTCATATCCTTTCATGCCTACACTACGAACAAGTCCTAGTGTATTCTGAAGATTATTTCCCCAAATTATAACTTTCATAATTATATAATATATTTAGAATAGTCTGTAACCTAATCATTGACAATATTATAACATCCTAAATTTGATTATGCGTTTATTTTATTGTATTTATCCAAAACAAAAGACTTTAAACCTTCCAAGCTATCTAATGTACAATAATTCGCTAACATGAATTTCAATGATTCATTTGGCAAATTGAAAGTAAAGCTGAGCTTTTCAGAAATATATCGTCTAATGCAAGGAATTAAATAATCCTTACCAGATACAATAGTCAATAATGATTTTAATTCAATAGGGAATCTTAATCTCATATCACCAAGCTCTTCATTAAACTGTTGTTCGTTCAGGTATTGAGGTACCAAAACATTTTTGATATTTTCAAGCTCCTCATTAATCTTATTGCAATCTATCACAGATGCCTTGCTCTTAAAGTTGTCAGAATGTTTTATCTTAAAATTATTTATATGCTTTTGTTCTAATGCGAAATGAAAGAATAATTGCGTGAGAGGCTCCACAATAGACATCATAAAATTATCAATCTTCAAAGTTTCAGACAGTTTATTCATATCCATTTGCCCATACAGAGAGTATGCTAGATTAACAATACTATCATAATCAATCACCTTGTTTTCCATACAATAGGCATCAAGCACATATAGCGAAGATGTTGATTGTTTGGGTGAAAAGATAGTATATATGTCGCCGTCAATAATATAAATTCCTTTAGGGTCAGGGTTGTTCTCACTTGCTTGTTCTACTGTTTGGCAGCTACCAAGTGGCGTTATATCATTAATGTGACAACCTGTACCATCTAACAGTCTTCCAAGTAATCGCACATAAAACTCACAATCCGCCTCCTTGTCTTCAGTATAGATATTTACACTGTTTCTATAAGATTTAAAGGCTGATGTCAGCTCTAAACTTTCTTCAGAATAAATTAAATCCATCTTTATTCGCTTATAGAAATGTCTTCACACATAGGCCTACGCTCTTTTTTTGCAATTATTGAAGGAGAGTGTGTGGCCAAAATAAACTGACCATCAGGACATGCTTCCAATAGTGCGTCAACAAAGCGCTCTTGCCAAGTTATATGCAGAGAAACTTCTGGTTCATCAACGATATATATACGTTGTCTGCGTCCATCAACCTTGAATGCAAGATATGCCATAAGAGTTATTATCTGCTTTTCACCAGAAGACAATTCTTCAATATGCATTTTTTGATTTTTTCTTCTTTTATTCATTACAATAATATCACCATTACCTGCAACCATAATGCTCTTTTCTCCTTCCTTAAAGAACATGTTGACACTATTGACAAATCTTGTAATAGGAGAACGAAGGTCTGATATTTTATCAGAGTTTTCCTTGGCATACTCAGCTATTTTCTTTATCTTATTAAGTTGAAAACTCAACATCAATAAATGCATAGCTTTTTCATGTAGTGTGTTTGACAACCCAGCTTGGGTGATATTTAAGGAATTAACATATTTGTTTATATTACTTTCAAAAACATCAATGAACTCCGATATTTTCCTTGTTATTTTTGTCTGACTTTCATCATTTGACAGTTTTGATAACACATCCTTTGCTTCTTGTAACTTCTTATAATCTTTACTCCAATTACTTTTAAAGGAAACATTATCTAATGGTGATAACATCTCGTCATATACTTTATCTTTGAACTCTTCTGATAGTTTGCTCTGTCTTCTTGCTGTTTCAAGGATATAGTCATAGACCAATGATTGTACCTTCATAAGAGCCTTTGTCATGTCATCTGTTTTGTCGCTCTCGTATGATACGGGGAACGCTGTAGGTCTGTTCCTTATTATTGTTTTTTGGGGGAAATGTGTTCGATTAAGTCCCAAAATGACAGGCATAGATATTCTTCTTATAACATTATATACTTTAGTTGCGGAAAAATCCATATACATTCTTTCCAGTTCCTCATCTTCAAGCGAAAAGTTCTCTTTACTCTTGCTAAGTAGAATATATCTGGACACATCAAAAGAATATTCCCACTCTTCAACCCCATTATTATAACCAATCCTTACAGCATCATCTTCTTTACGACAATAAAGAAATATATTCTTGTTTTGATTATCTGCAAGTTCCAGTTTTAAATAAGAGAATTCTATTTCAACAAGTTCTTTAAGGCTTGGCTTCAATAAACCATTCAGAAGTTTCAAAACGGTTGTTTTTCCTGAACCATTAATGCCTATAAGAAATGTTACACTATCGCGAAAGTTTATCTTTTTGGTTATATACCTTCGCATGTTTTCTACATAGAAAGATATTAATTTCATACGCTATTTTAGTATTGTATACCGTTATGTACAGAATGTCTATTATTTAAGTGCTTGATCAAGATATTCTTCGCTTGCCAAACGCATTTCAGATAGTTTATTGTCCACTTCTTCCCAATCAATCTCTTTTGCAAAGATGTCATCTATATTATTCTTCTCAGACAACAATCTGTTCTCCAATCCTATATTCATTAATAAAGATTCTATTCTGCCATTACCCGATTTATATTGATTTGTAAGTGGAATGATTACGAATGGCTTATGCATCAATATGGCGAATACCATACCATGAAAAGAAGTTGTCACAACATATTGTGAGTGATATATTGCTGTTAGCCATCCTGGAATAGTAAGCAGTTCATCTTCATTTCCCGGAATAAGACTCTGAGCTGGATAATATCCTGAAGAACTGACAGATTTTAACGATAGCTTTAGTTTCGAAATAAAGCTATTCAATTGTTTCCAAGCCAATTCTTCTTTATTTTGAACATTCAGATAATACAAAAATATGTAAGGCTTCTGAGGTTTCGCGTTCTTGTCTATAAAACTTTCGTAAATAGAGAATTGAGTTAGTACGGTCGGGTCCACAACCAATCTGCAATTATCAAATCCTAAATGAAGACAATAATCAATTGCATTCTTTTCTCTTAAACTTATAGCATCCAAACTATGCAAGTAATCAACAAATGTATTCTCCTCACTCTTAGATATTACACGTCCTATACTTGCAGCATAAGAAATACGTTTGGTTGTAGACTTACCGAATTTAAGATACCATGCTGCTGTATTTGGATTATGCAGAGAAGGATTCCAAACTTGATCGCTTCCAACTATATATGCATCAGCCTCAGGAGCTTCTATCTGCAGCTCATTATATGAAGTGTAAACTTTGCTTAAATTTAAATTCTCGGTTTTGAACTCTAAGAATTTCCTTGCTTTGTTCTTAATTGAGTTTTCTTTACTCAACTTTTGGTAAAATAGAACCTTTTCATAAGCTTCACGCCTACTTTTTGAGAGAGCCCCGATAATTCTACGAATACATCTTCTTATAAACGATAAATATTTATTCGATTTATTATCGTCAGAATAATATTGAATCAGATACGCATAATTTCCTTTTGAGATTAGATATTTTTGCAATGCAAAAGCTTGCAAAATCTGACCATAATTATCTTCTGACCGTAGATGAGTTAACACTCCTATTTTCATATCAATATGACATATTTAAATTAGTTCCTAACCTAATATAGTAGGTATTATCTATATTCCAATATATAAATAAATCTTGCGCCTTATTTTATCAAAGAATCTTTGTGAAACAATATGGTCTATTCGAGAATGGAAAGATTGATTTGACTTCTTATAAAACAATCCCCTATAATAATTAGGGTTTGCTAATTAATAGCAAGTAGTTGATTGCTAACAAACTAACGTGTCAAA
>OLNF01003048.1_pt1 | contig 12518 bp, 9 predicted proteins | sample 1673061 | NCBI WGS metagenome assembly OLNF01 (sample SAMEA3136751, study PRJEB25190) | human gut metagenome | reverse complement strand
AGCGGCGGCGCACCGCAGTTTATATATAGATCGGAAAGGAATAAAGCCATGGCGGTATACAAAAGCGAAAACGGAGGAACGGTCGAGATGCCGGTCGAAATGGCGCTCATGATCGCGGGCGACAGCGGAGCGTGCGAAGCGTTCGCATCTCTCAGCGAGGAAAGAAAGTGCGAATACATCCGGCGCGCAAAGTCCGCGGGCACAAGCCTGCGCATGAAAGAAATAATAAGAGACATCAAAACCATAGGGTAAAAATCGGGAGACAAACGACCGAAAAACGTCCGTTTCGGAAAATACGGTGAAAAAATGAAAATTAGCTATTGCATTTTAAGATCATGTGTGATACAATAATTAAGCATTGTGACTATCTGCGCTTATTTTTATTATCGTATAGATTACGGAGGTTAAAATGTCAACATCTGATTTCGTTCTCGGCGGGATACTTATTGCCGTTTCCGTTTTTCTTATAGTGGCGGTACTTCTCCAGCACGGTAAATCCCACGGTCTTTCCGGAACAATCGCCGGAGGTGCCGAAACCTTCTTCGGAAAGAGCAAGGCTAAAACGCTTGACAAGAAGCTTTCCGTTGTCACTGCCGTTGTCGCCGTGATTTTCGTCGCTCTTGTCCTCACAGTTTATCTCAAGCAGGATATTACCGACGTAAGCGGAACCCATTCCGATTATGTTGCAGCTCAGACGACTGCCGCAGCGGACAATGCGGACACCACCGCAGCTCCCGCCGAAAGCACTTCCGCGGCGACCGATACCGCCGCAAACTGAGGAAAATAACAATGTGATATCAAACGAAGCCGCCGGAATTTCAGCCGTGGCTTCGTTTTGTTTTCTCCGAAAAATAAAGGCATGAAAAAGAGAGGAGAGAGCGGCGCAAAAGCCGCCCGCAATATGAAAAGGAAAAATAAAAAATCGGGTAAGAAGAATATTGCAAAGCGCATCCCCCGCACCGCATCGCGGCGCGGACGTTCCGCGGCTGCGCAAAGCCGCCCCGCAAAAAGAAACTTCACCCTCGTCGGTGAAGCCTTTCGCGGAACATTCCGCTCAAGCGGACGCGGATACGGCTTCATAACGACCGATGTCTCGGATACGGACTTTTTTGTCCCGCCGGATTTCACCTCGTTTGCAATGGACGGTGACACCGTAGAGGCAAAGCGGCTGCGTCAGCGTTCGTTCGAGGGAAAGGGCAGCGAAGCCGCGGTAACCGGAATCGTCAGCCGCGCGCACACGACCGTCATCGGAACGCTTCACACGGGGCACGGAATCTCATGGGTGTCCGCCGACGATCTGATGCTCGGCTGCGCGCACGTCACGGATTTTGCAATTTCCGCTCCCGAAGGCGACAAGGTGGAGCTTGAGATCACAAAATACCCCGGAGACTACCGACCGTCACCGCGCCGGAGCCGCTCCGCTTTTTCAGATACGGATATGCCCGAGCTGACATTCTGCGGGAAAGTCATATCCGATCTCGGTCCCGCGCAGAGCCTCGGCGCAAACTACGAAGCGATCCTGCGCGACTGCGGGATAAACATTCCCTTCCCCGACAATGTGATCGCGGAAGCCGAATCGCGTTCGGCGGAAAAGCTGACGCCGGACGGGCGGCTCGATCTGCGCGACAAGATCATCTTTACAATAGACGGCGCGGACGCGAAGGACCTCGATGACGCGATCTCGCTTGAGAAATGCGGCAGCGGCTGGCTCCTCGGCGTTCACATCGCCGATGTTTCGCATTACGTCGTGCAGGACAGCGTAACAGACATCGAAGCGCTCGGCCGCGGGACGAGCGTCTACTTCACCGACAAGGTCGTGCCGATGCTCCCCGTTTCGCTTTCGAACGGCGCATGCTCGCTCAATGCGGGCACGGATAAATACGCGCTGTCCGCGCTCATCCGTCTTGACGAAAACGCCGAGATCACCGGATACGAATTCGCGCAGACGATCATACGCTCCGCCGTGCGCGGAGTGTATTCCGAGATCAACGACATATTTGAAGCCGGAGAAAAATCTCCGTTTGCCGGGAAATATGCATCGGTCCTTCCGATGCTCGGCGATATGCTTGAGCTTTACCGTCTGCTTGACAGGCGTTCGTCCGAGCGCGGTGCGCTTGAGCTTGACTCAAAGGAAGCATACATTCTTCTCGGTGAGGACGGTCTTCCCTCCTCGGTCGTACCGCGCATTCGCGGCGACGCGGAAAAACTGATCGAGCAGTTCATGCTGTGCGCAAACATCGCCGCCGCGCACTTCATGTCCGAGAAGAATCTGAACGGCGTCTACCGCATACACGAATCCCCCGATCCCGATAAATTGCGCACCTTTGCGATATTCGCGCACAATCTCGGGCTTGACACCTCCGCGCTCGGTCGCGCAGACGGTGAGGAGTTCGACCTGAACGAGCACGCCGGAAGCCGCGAGATATCGAAAGTCATCTCCGAAGCGGAGGAAAAAGGGATATCGGAAATCGTATCGGCGGTAATGCTCCGCTCGATGATGAAGGCGAAGTATTCGCCGAAGCCGTCGCCGCACTTCGGACTTGCCGCGCCGCTCTACTGCCACTTCACTTCGCCGATACGGCGATACCCCGATCTGTTCGTACACCGGACGATCAAGGCATATTTGAACGGTATGCCGGGACCGTCCCCCGTCCGTGCCGCCGATGCAGCCCGGATTTCAAGCGACCGCGAGATCTGTGCGCAGACGGCGGAAAGGCGAATTGAGGCGCTCTACATGGCACTTTGGATGCGGGAGCACCTCGGCGAGGAGTTCGACGCCGCCGTATCCGGTGTATCGCGCTTCGGCGTATTCTGCCGCACGGAAATGCTCTGCGAGGGACTGATCCCGGCAATATCTCTCGGAGACGTGACCGAATACAACGAGCGGACGTTTACCCTGACGGTGAACACCGGACGCGGAGTGCGCGTCTTCCGTCTCGGTGAACGCTTGAAGGTGCGCGCCGAAGCCGCAGACGCGATATCCGCGAAAATAACCTTCTCACTCGTCGAGCCGTGATCACTCGCTTGTTGAAAATGACCGATTTCATAAGCACTTCGCCGCCGTGCGAAGTGCTTTTTTATTCAAAACGACGTTTTGAATAAAAAAGCCGTTTCCGATTGATTTCGCCTCCGAATTGTTATAAAATTATCATATACCTTTTCGGCATTCCCGCAATGTGTGTCAACAAAAACAAAGAAAGGTTTCCGTCATGAAAAAAATCTTAGCAATGCTCCTTGCGGCAGTCATGCTCGGACTGTCGGTATCGGCTGTCGTGGCCGAGAACGGAGACACCCTGCCTACGCTTGCGAACACCTCGCAGCTCACGGTCACCGAAGACGGTTATGTTACCGGGATCGGCACGAACGTGACGGCAGAAGAGCTTGTCCGCAACTTCAACAACCGCTCGGCGATAAAGATCACCGCTCCCGACGGAACAGAGCTTTCCGGCAAGCAGAGCGTTCCCGCCGATGCCGCGATCACCGCGGGCGGAAGCGAAGCTCTTCACGCACTGATCTACTGCGACGCGAACCGCGACGGAAAGATCGGCATGGCGGACATAATCCTCACGATCCGTTATGCGATAGACACAAACAGCGCGGATATCTGCGCGACTGCGGTCGACTTCAACGAAAACGGCAGGATCGACACCGTTGACATAGTCACGCTGATCCGCTACATCGCGGGATGGGAGATTTTCCCCGGCGGAATCGGCGCGCCCGAGAAGGCGGCAAACGAGGATTCCGACATCACGATGTACTTCGAAACGATGATGAACAGGATCGGAAGAAGCGACACCGCGTCCACCGGAAATTACTCCTACACCGTAAAGATGGCGAAGAACGAGCGCGAGTCCGCTCAAGTGTACATATCCACCGCTGCGGACAAAGAGGACATGATGCTCGAGGTCACGCCCTTTACCGATGCCGCGGGCAATACGCTTGAATCCGAGCTTTGCTATGAATATTACTATGATATGACCGTCTACTATAATGTAAACGAGGCAGATTACTCAAACGGCAACATCGACTATTACGGCGATCCGATCCCGAAGCTTGAGAAGCCGTTTGATCTCACCGCAAATCAGTCCAAAGCGTTTGTTATCCGTGTAAAGACCGTCGCCGAGACCCCCTCGGGGCTCTACAAGGCGACCGTAAATCTCAAGAACAGTGAAGGAAACATCGTAAAGACCGCGACAGTCTACACCTGCGTATGGGACATCACCCTCTCCGACGAGACCGCGTGTGCGACCTCCTTCAATCTCAGCAGAGCGACTCTCTACGATTACCTCAAAGAATACACAAACAACGACCTTATGGCTCCGTATTACGATTATCTCATTGATAACCGTGTCTGCTCCTACACTCTCCCCTATGACATTCTCGACGATAAAGCAGATACGTATCTCTCGAATCCGCGAGTAAATTCGTTCATCATCGCAGGAGATGCCGACCACTACGGTGCGGCTCATTCGAAGAGCGACGAAGAAATCGTTGCGGCTTGGAACAAGCTTCAGTCAAAGGATGAATGGAAGGACAAGGGATACTTCTACTACGGCGACGAGGTATGGAAGCCCTCCGACATGGAGAAATACTACCGCGACACGAACGCACATCTCACAAGCCTCATCGGAACAGGCTTCCGTCAGATCGCGGTCATCGGAAATCTGCAGTACTATGATAAAATGAAGCAGATCGACATAGTGGATTTCATAAATCCGTATGTCGGCATATGGTGCACGCTGTCAAACTCCTACACAGAGCACGACGACCCGCACAAGAAAAATGAAAGGGATTCCTTCAACGATACCCGCCGCTACAGGTACTACGGAATGAACTTCTGCGACCGTCTCACGCCCTTCCGCGAGCGCGGCGACAAGATCTGGTGGTACATCTGCGACGCACCGCAGTTCCCGTATGCGAATTTCTTCGTAAATTACCAGGGCGTTATACAGCGCGACCTCTTCTGGCAGCAGTACCTGTTCAACGTTGACGGCTGCCTGTATTGGATCATAAACGAGTGGTCAAGAGTTTCCCGCACAAGGCTCAATGCCGGCGGCGGAATTCTTATCTATTACAGCCAGCTCTTCCGTCAGGAGGAGAAGGGCCCCATCGGTTCGATAAGACTTGAAAATGTCCGCGACGGCATCGAGGATTTCCAGTACATGAAGATGCTTGAAGATGAGATCGGACGCGACGCGGTTCTCGAATATGTGAAAGAAGTAACGACCGAAATCCTCGAATTCACCGAGGATCCCGACGTTCTCGATTCCGCACGCGAATCGATCGCTTACCGTATCATGGACGAACTCGAAAAATAATTCCGATTTCAAAAAAGGACGCCTGCCGGCGTCCTTTTTTTGCGCGGATTTCACATCTTCCGATATATTGGATTATTTGCGTGATGCACTTTGCCGGCGACCAGTCGCAGCAAAATGCGCTGTAAAGCGCACGTCTTGCCAAACCGCATCATTCCGTCTTACGGGAAACACACTCTGCGCTTTTATTTAACATATTGTGTATTGACTATTCTCGATTTTGCTGATAAAATTTATTTATATAAAATTCAGTGAAAGGGCAGACTTTCATGGCAGAAAAAAAGCAGGACGGCATCGCCGAACGTGAAGTAAACCGCCCGGGCATATTTGCTCCGGACCCTCACGTCGGGCTCACCTCAAAGATGGCGGACGAACGCATGATATGCGGTCTCGACAACCGTGAGATCGAGCCGCCGACCAAGACCGTCAAGCAGATAATCCTATCGAATACACTGACATACTTCAACCTTGTTTTCACCGTGCTTGCGCTCGGAATCTGCATTGCGGGCTCATGGCGCAATCTGACGTTCATGGGAGTAGTCATCGCAAACACGCTGATCGGAATTTTTCAGGAGCTGAAATCGAAGAAAACTCTCGACAAGATGGCTCTTCTGACGTCGCAGAAATGCATCGTGATCCGCGACGGGAAGGAAATAAAGCTCGACACCCACAAAACCGTGCGGGACGACATTGCCGTTTTCTCGGCAGGCTCGCAGATCTACGCCGATGCAGTCGTTGTGGAAGGCGAATGTATCGCAAACGAGGCGCTTATAACGGGCGAAGCCGATGAGATACGCAAAAAGCCGGGAGACGAGCTCATCTCCGGAAGCTTTATAATGAGCGGGCGCTGTCTTGCGCGGCTGACCGCAGTCGGCGAGGACAGCTTTGCCTCCCGCTTGACGATTGAAGCGAAGCAAAGCAAAAAGCGCGGCAAAAGCGAAATGATGCTCTCTCTTACACGGCTTGTCAAGTGGATCGGAATTCTTCTCATTCCGATCGGCGCGATAATGCTTATCAAGGAGATATCGTGGCTTGGTCAGGATTACCGCGAGGGCATAGTCTCCACAGTCGGGGCGCTCGTCGGAATGATTCCCGAGGGGCTCTACCTTCTCACAAGCCTTGCGCTTCTCACGAGCATAGTCCGTCTCGCGCAGAAAAAGACCCTTGTGCATGAGATGGACTGTATAGAAACTCTTGCCCGTGTCGACACGCTTTGCGTTGACAAGACGGGAACCGTCACGGAAAACAAGATGACTGTCGAGGACGTCGTGCCTCTGATGCCCGACAGGATCGACGCGCGCGCCGTCGAAGCGATAATGGCGGATTACGTTTACGCGATGCAGGCGGACAACGACACCATGATCGCGCTGAAGAAATACTTCACGGGACAGGCTTCCCACCACGCACAGCGTATCTATCCGTTCACCTCATCGAAGAAATTCGGTGCCGCCGTATTCTCTCCCGAGCTGACATATGTCCTCGGTGCGCCCGATGTGATCCTCGGATCGCTTTACGGTAAGTATGCGGAGGTGATCGACGCTTATTCCGAAAAGGGATGCCGCGTGCTCCTTCTCGCAAAATACTCGGGCGATGTCGAAAGAATGCCTCTCACCGGGCAGATTGTGCCGATCTCGCTTATCCTCCTTGCAAACAAAATCCGCGAAAACGCCCCCGAGACCTTCCGCTTCTTTGCTGAGCAGGGAGTTGACATAAAGGTCATCTCCGGAGACAACGCCCTGGCGGTCTCGCAGGTCGCGCTTCGCGCCGGAATCTCGGGCGCCGAGCGGTATATCGACGCGCGGACACTTGACACCGACGAAAAGATACTCAACGCCGCCTGCGAATACACGGTATTCGGGCGCGTCACTCCCGAGCAGAAGAAAAAGCTGATCCGCGCACTTCGCAAGAAAGGACGCACCGTCGCAATGACCGGAGACGGCGTGAACGATGTGCTCGCTCTCAAGGAAGCGGACTGCTCGATAGCGATGGCATCCGGCTCGGACATTGCGGCGCAGGCGTCGCACATCGTGCTTCTCGATTCGGATTTTGCGTCCATGCCGAGCGTGGTAATGGAGGGCAGACGTGTCATCAACAACATAGAGCGAAGCGCTTCGCTCTATCTCACGAAGAACATCTTCTCTATAGTTCTCGCAGTGATAACGCTTTTCTTCACTCTTCCCTATCCGCTCGAGCCCGCGCAGCTCAGTCTGATCAGCGTACTTACGATCGGTATCCCTTCATTCGTTCTGGCGCTCGAGCCGAACAAAAGCCTCGTCCGCGGGCACTTCATGCAGAACGTGCTTTACCGCTCCCTTCCGGCGGCGTTCACTAATCTGTTCATGGTTATCGGAGTACTTCTGTTCTACCTCGCCTTCGACATTCCGAAGGATGAAATGTCTACGATCTGCGCGGTGATAATGGGAATCGTGGGAATGCTGATGCTCTTCACGACCTCGATGCCGTTCAACACGATCCGCCGGATCCTGTTCATCTCGATGGGCGCGCTCTTCATTATTCTCGCGCTTATAATGCCCGATTTCTTCTCGCTCGTTCCCCTCACCTTCCGGACAGGGCTGATCCTCGCTGTATTTGCACTGATGTCAATACCGTCATACATAGGCATATACCGCCTGATTTCGATGACGGGGAACGCTTTCAAAGCGCTTAAAAGAAAATTCAACGCCGCGCGCCGTGCATAAGCCGCACGCCGTGCGTAACGAAAGAAGGGTTTGAAAACGGATAACACCATGTGCGCTTCATGCGAAAACTACGACTACGACGAGGAGCTTGAAGCTTATGTATGCACGAAAGACCTCGACGAGGACGAAATGTATTCCTTCATCACAAAAACGGTTCGTGACTGTCCGTATTTCCGTGAATACGACGAGTACCGAACCGTAAGAAAGCAGAATTGAAAAAGCGGACGGAATTTTATTCCGTCCGCTTTTCTTATTGAAGATTCAGCTTTTTCTTGAGGAATGCGTTTATTATGAGGAATTCGGCGATCGAAAGGATCGCAAAGAACACGATGCCCGACACAAAAACCACCTGCAGCGCTATGTAGGGATCCTCGACCTCTACTGAATTCGTTACGCAGATCATGGTAAACGCCGTCATGATCGTAGACACGATAGAATTTATAATATAGTAGAATCCGACGGACGCAAGTATCTTATGCTTCTTTGCAACGATTGAGCCGATCGTAACGGCAAGAAAGAGCATGAACACGCTGTGCACCACCTGAAGAATGACACACACGACCGCTTCGGAAAGGAACATTGCATCGGAAAGTTCAAGCTTGCTCATAACGATTTTCAGCATCTCTCCTAAATCCTTATAAAAAGCGGTGTTAAAGAATTCTCCGTGCGGAGCATTTCCGAAACTCACATATATGAATATGCACACGACTATCGCAACGGAGGCAATTGCCATCCAAAGAACCGTCGCCCAGAATTTCGACATGATGATCGTCGAAGTGTTCACCGGAAGCGTGAACGTAAGGTACCCTTCGTCGGTGAAAAGATTCTTATAGAATCTTGCAACCGTAAAGAGTATCGCCATAACGGCAAATGCGCAAAGCACGAACACCGATATCCCGAACACCATGTATAGCGACGACAAAAGCACATTCTGCGCAACGCCGCTTTCCATCGGTACCACAACCTCATTTACCGTCTTGAGCGCCGCGGTGCCGAAAAGCGTCGTACCGAATGTAAGGAGTACAAGGGGAAGCATGATCCTCGAGATCTGCTTCATATCATATTTAAAAAGCTTTCCTAACATCTGAATACCTCCCTGAAAAGCTCGTCGATGCTCTTTCCGCGCTCCGCACGGACTTCATCGGCACTGCTGTGCATAACAAGATTTCCCATATTGATGAACACGAATTCGTCGAGAACCTTTTCGATATCCGCGATAAGATGTGTAGATATAAGAACCGTGGAATCCTGATTGTAATTCGAGACGATCGTATCCAGTATATAGTCTCTCGTTGCGGGGTCAACTCCTCCGATAGGTTCATCGAGAAGATAGAGCCGCGCATGCCTCGACATGACGAGAACAAGCTGCACCTTCTCCTTGTTTCCTTTGGAGAGAGTTTTAAGCCTGCGTCCTGTATCGACATGAAGCCTTGCAAGCATATCCTCCGCTTTCGCCCGTGAGAAATCCTCGTAGAAATCTTCGAAAAAGTCTATTGTTTCACGAACCGTCATAGACTCGTTGAAATACGTCCTCTCGGGGAGATATGAAACTATCTTCTTTGTGTCGATCCCCACGGGGCGCCCGTCAATGAGTATCTCGCCGTAGGTGGGCGTAAGAAGTCCCGCCGCCATCTTTATAAGTGTCGTCTTTCCGCTGCCGTTCGGTCCGAGCAGACCGATTATCCTCCCCGCGGGAAGTGACAGATTGAAATTTGAAAGTGCCGTAAACGATCCGTAATTCTTACTCAGCGCACGGCATTCAAGAACCGGAATTGCCATCTGTATTGTCCTCCTTTGAAATGTTGAAATTCTCTACCATCTGCGCTCCGTCGTGCAGACTGTAACCGAGCCCGGTTATCTTGCGGGCGAAATCCGCAACAAGAAATGATGCGATCCTCTCCCGCGCTTCCGCGATCACACGGTCGTCGTCGGTCACGAATCTGCCAAGCGTTCCCGCGGTGATCACAAGCCCTTCGTCTTCGAGGCACGCAAACGCTCTCTGCATGGTATTCGGATTGACCGATGCCGCAAGCGCAAGCTCGCGCACCGCCGGAAGCTTATCTCCTTTTTTGTAGACTCCGCAAACGATATCCGCTCTTACTCTCGATGCAAGCTGAGCGTAAAGAGGGGTTGCGGAATCAAACTCCCATGCCATTCTTTCTTCTCCTTTCTGTATTATTGTATTAGTGTATTAATCGACTAACACAATAATACACCTTTTCGAAAGGTTTGTCAATAGGAAAATAAAAATTTTTTCGGTTTTTCCGGACGGCTGCAAGACAGAGACGTGAGCTGCTGTCAAGGGCTGTCCGACGGCATAGCTCGGCTGCCGAATGTGCCGCGGCGCATCTCCGGCACGGTCGGGCGGCACGGTCGATCATCGGCATTATATGAGCGCGGGATGCCGACGAAGCGCGTTCCGCATTCGCTCGTCCGTCCTCTGTCGTCCGCGTTCGGTCATTCGCGTTCGGCACGGTGCCGAATTTCCCGCGCATGATGCTCCGCGTATCGCAGGAAGCACAGAAATCAAAAAACGGACGCTGCACGGGAAACGCTTTATAATAACGAAGGCAGAGCAAAACAGCTCTGCCTTCTCCACTGTCCGCCGAACACAGCAAAGGCACACTTCGTCTGAAGTGTGCCTCCGAAAATGTGTTCCGATGTATTACAAAATGATGCAGATAAGCCCGCCGCTGCCCTCGTTGATTATCCGCGACAGCGTTTCCCCGAACTTTTCGCGCGCATCCTCGGGCATATGCTCAAGCTTTGCATGAAGTCCTTCGTTTACAAGCTCGTAAAGACTTTTCCCGAACAGATTCGATTCCCATATCTTCGCCGGCTCTTCCTCGAATTCGTGAAGCATATAATTCACGATCTCCTCCGACTGCTCCTCCGTCCCGACGATCGGATTTATCTCCGTCTCGATCGATGCGCGGATCATATGTATCGACGGAGCCTTTGCGCGGAGTCTGACGCCGTAGCCGCCCGCCTGCTTCACGATTTCAGGCTCCTCGAGACGCAGATCGGAGATTTCCGGCATGACGATTCCGTATCCCCTCTCGTTTACCATGTCAAGCGCTTCGGCGTACTTCTCGTAATCCCGCTTTGTCTCCGCAAGCCCGATAAGCGCGGAAAGAAGTGACTTTTCGGAATCTATTTCAAGTCCGGTGAGATGAGATACGGTTTCGTAATACAGCTCCCGCCCGAGGGATACGCTGACCGCGCTCTCGCCGCTGCCGAGCTTTGCCTCGCCCGCGCTGACCTCCGCTCTTCCGTACTTTTCTCCGAGCCCTTCACTTATCCTGTCGGCGAGCGATGCGGCATAGATCATCGGCACATCGCCCATTCTCCGTATTCCTGACGCGCACGACACGCACGAATCGAATATCAGGCGCTTCAGCCAATGATCGTCGTCGAGCGCGTTCACCCATTCGGGATAATTCACGGATATCTCACGCACGGGAAAATCCGAGAGCACAAGCTCGAGGATACCGAGGACGTCCTCTTCGTCGAGCCGTGTACAGTCTACAAGCGCCGCCGGGACATCGTATTTTGCTTCAAGCTCAAGCGCAAGCGCTTCGGCTTCGGGCGAATCAGGATGCGCGCTGTTTACGACGACCACGAACGGCTTGCCGGATTCCCTGAGCTCGCGCGCGACCCGCTCCTCGGCATCGACGAAATCATCCCTTGCAATATCGCCGAACGATCCGTCCGAGGTGACAAGTATCCCGATCGTCGAGTGATCGCGTATCACACGGCGCGTTCCCTCCTCCGCCGCCTCTTCAAACGGCTTCGGCGTCTCGTCCCACGGGGTATGCACCATGCGGACCTCGCCGTTCTCCTCCGCGCCGAGCGCGGACGGAACAAGGTACCCCACGCAGTCTATCATCTTCATTTTCAGCGTTCCGCCCGACGGCAGCACCACCGACGCCGCCTCATCCGGAATGAACTTCGGCTCTGCGGTCATGACCGTACGCCCGCCCGCGGATTGCGGAAGCTCGTCGCGGAGCTGAGTCCGCTCATACTCGCCCTCCATCCTCGGGAGCACCGCGCTTTCGATAAATCTTTTGATAAACGTGCTCTTACCCGTACGCACGGGGCCCGTCACACCTATCATAAACTCGCCGTTTGTCCGGTCGGCGATATCGTCATATATGCTTCTGCCTGTCATCAAAATCCCCCCTGCACATTGGCTTTTACCCGGCGGCGTCTTTATTCTGTACATTGATATGCCGCCCTCAGACAAAATATGCAAAAAATGTTTCCGTGAGTATACTGATAATGTCGGGGGATTTTTTACTCTGCGATGTTTAGAACAATGTCCTTCTGACAATAATAATCACGAAAAGGAAATCAAAGATATCGTATGTCGTTAAAGAAAGGAAGTTTTTCTCGTGAACATTCGGCGCGGAGACATTTATTATGCGGATCTCAGCCCCGTTGTGGGCAGCGAGCAGGGCGGGCTTCGCCCTGTTCTGATCGTTCAGAACGACGTCGGCAACAG
>OLNF01003045.1_pt1 | contig 12521 bp, 9 predicted proteins | sample 1673061 | NCBI WGS metagenome assembly OLNF01 (sample SAMEA3136751, study PRJEB25190) | human gut metagenome | reverse complement strand
GCGTCGTGGCATCACCATTGAGCTGGGATTTGCTCGACTCGACTTGCCAGGCGGCGCTTCCGTCGGCATCGTCGACGTACCCGGCCACGAGAAGTTCGTGCGCCAGATGATCGCCGGGTCCACCGGCATCGACGTGGCGCTGCTGTGCATCGCGGCCGACGACGGCATCATGCCGCAAACCGAAGAGCACCTTGCTGTGCTTGAATTGCTTGCCATCCCAACGTGCGTGGTGGCGCTGACGAAGTGCGACCTGGTAGACGACGAATGGGCGGCGTTCATGGCCGACGAGGTGCGCGGGCGGCTGGCCGCAACGCCCTACGCAAACGCCGACGTGGTGCCGGTATCCAGCCGCACGGGAGCAGGCCTCGACGAGCTGCGCGCGGCCATCCAGAAAGCCGCGCATGCCACGGCGCGGCGCGGCGCCTCTAGCACGTTGCGCCTTCCCGTCGACCGTAGCTTCACCATCAAAGGCGCCGGCACCGTTATCACCGGCACGCTGTGGAGCGGCATTGCCGCCGTTGGCGACGAAGTGGAGATCATGCCCGCCGGCACGCGCACGCGCATCCGCTCCGTGCAGGTGCACGGCAAGCCCGTCGACGCTGCAGCAGCCGGCCATCGCACGGCGCTCAATCTGAACGCCGTGTCCACCGAGCAGGTGCGCCCTGGTGATTTCCTCTGCATGCCCGGAAGCGTGGTGCCAACCGACCACTTCGACGTGGACCTGACGTATTTGGGCACGCCGGGAAACGACAAGCCGCTGGAATCCGGCTCGCGCGTGCACGTTGCCCACGGCACGAAAGAATGCATCGGCCGCGTGCTGCTCATGGACGGCTTGCCGTCCATCGTGCCAGGTCAAAAGGCGGCAGCGCAAATTCGCACCGAGGAGGACCTGCCGGTTTCATACGGTGACCGGTTCGTGATTCGCTCGTATTCTCCCGTCCATGTCGTCGGCGGCGGCGTGGTGCTGCGCGCCCACCCGCGCCGCACCACCACCATAAACGAAGGCGACAAGGCGCTGCTTGAAGCCTTGCGATCGGGCGATGAGGCCGCAGCTGTGCAAGCGGCGTTCGCTCAAGCCGAATACCCCGTCAGCGCCGGCGAAATCTCCCAAGCAACCGGGCTTTCCGCGGCACGCGCGGCAAAAGAGCTTGCGGCGCTGGTCGAAGCCCGCAACGCACAGCGCATCAGCACCGGAAACACGTCTGCCGAGCTGTTCACCACGAAGCGCCAGCTGCAAAAGCTTTCGAAAGCCATCGAGAACGCCTTGCTGAAGTTCCATGCCGCAAACCCTGCGGCCACGGGCATCGCAAAAGACGCCCTGCGCCAAAGCGTCATGCCCAAAGCCAGCGCCGAGGCATTCGCCGCCGTGCTGGCTTCCGCCCAAGCGTCCGGCCAGGCCGTTATGCGCGACGGTCTTGTCAGCCACCCGCAAGCGGGTGCGGGCGCGCGCGTGCTCGAAGAGCAGAACGCGCAGAAGCTGTCCGACATCCTGCGCGAAGCCGGCGTGAAACCGCCGTTTGCAGCAGACCTGTTCACCCAAGCCGACCTGGCGCCGAAACAAGCCTATAAAGCGCTTGTCGTGCTGGAGAAGCAAGGCCGCATCGAAAAAGTCAACGACGACCTGTTCTTCGACTCCCAGGCATTCGCAACGCTGAAAACTGCCGTGGCCGAACAGCTGGCCGGTGGCCCCGCCAGCGCCACCGAGCTCAAAGACGCCATGGGGCTTTCGCGCAAGCATGCTATTCCCGTGCTTGAGCACCTGGACGGCACCGGATTCACGCGCCGCGTCGGAGACGCCCGCGAACTGGTGAAATAGCTTTCAATCGCTAGGGTAAGCAATGCAATACGAACAAGACGACGGTTACGCCGAGCCCGCACCTAAGACGACCGTTAATGCTACATGAGAGTGCGGATGCACGGAATAGCAATCCAAACAAAAAGGAGCCCGTTTGGGCTCCTTTGCATTTCTTGGCGGAGATGCGTGCGAATCGAACACACCCGAGACGTTCTGCGCGCCTCACAACGGCTTTGAAGGCCGCGGGAACCACCAGGCCCCACCCATCTCCGAAAAGGCCTAATAGATTGTACCGTAACAGAAGCGTAACACGAAGCAATTCGATAAACGCACCGACAATTCCGCAAAGAGCGCACGTGAAGGCTTGTTCGCTTGCTATTTGTAGTATGGCAAGACCAGATTTCCCACAAGCGCAACGCCCATGAAACCCACGGCAAACAAGACAACGGCAGCAATGATATGGGCCCGATAGGAACGGCGCCGCACCCTCGGCAGTACTCGATAGACGGGACGCGGATCGAACAACAAAGGCATCGGGCTGATAAACAACAACCAGGTAAAGGCGAAGGTTACAGCTCGAGCAGGTATCGGCAGCAGCGCGGTGTCCCCACTTGTGTTAAATATAGAGTTCACGCAAATCACTGCAAGCAAAGCTACCCAAATGATAAGCAAAACATCCCACGAAAAACCCAACCAATAAGGAACTCGCGAAAACATCTTTCGCATATTCGCTTTTACCGAAGATTTCGTCTTGACCGGCGCCGGCATACTCCCCTGGCTGGCAGCGGAAATCGGCTCTTCATGCGGCACCACACAAGCCTCAACACTTTTGCAGCCTATATCAATGCCCACATCATAGGGGTCGCCACAAGCGATAGCATCTGATGACTGTTGCACAACTGCGATAGACGAATCAAACGCCCGAGCCAACGCCTTGACCGACTGAAAGCCAAATGTCTTAAACGCTCCGCAGGCACCGACTGGAAGCGGTCGGCAGGGTCAAACGAAACGGCCTGCAGAACAACATCGCGCAGTACCGAAGGCACGTTGTGCGTAGCCAGCACTTGAGCGATATGGTTTACTTCAGGCGTCTCTTCACATAATAGGTAAAACAGCAGCATGCCCAGCGCGTAAACATCGCTGCGCTCGTCGGTTTGACTGTAGCCGAACTGCTCGGGCGGCGCATAGGCACGCGTGCCGAAATGCTTCGTGTCGGTAGTGGCATCCGCATCAAAGGTGCGCGCGATGCCCAGGTCGATGACGAACACCGCATTGCCTTCAACCATGAAGTTTGACGGCTTGATGTCGCGATGGATAAGCGGCGGGTCGAAACGCTCGTGCAGCTCGCAAATGGCATCGCACACCTCAGGAAACAACCGCTGCGCCAGTTCAACGGACGGGTCGCACTCGTACACCACGTCGGCAAGCGTTTTGCCCGGCACGCATTCCATGACCACTGCATCCTGTTCGCCGACGCTGTAGCAATCGAAGATGCGCGGAAGATGCAAAAAGCGCGCACCTTGGCGCTGCGCATCCAAGATGCGCCGATACGCTCCGCCAAGGCCCGCTTCGCAATCGAAATATTTGCGAATGTACGGGCCTTGCTCCGAGCCGTTATGACCGACGAAGAACACGCGCTCAGTGCGCTCGAGCTGGCCGTTTTTCAGCACGGCATCAACGCGATAGCACTCGTCGCGCGCCAGGGAATCAAGTTGTTGCTGGAGTTCATCATTCATAACTGAAATGGTACCAGAAGTACGCCGGATGCGCGGCCACGCCGCGGGCGGCTTATTCCGTGATGGTTTGCTCGTGAAACGCGTACAGCTGCTCATCGGCAGCTTGCAGCGTCTCGCCATGGCTGATGCAGAAAATGATGATGGCATCGCGGCGGTCTTTGCAATACAGTTCGTTGTGGCCGCCGGCCCGCAGCATGCGGTTCGTTTCCCGTAGCGTGCAGCTCATAGCGAAGGCAAGCTGCAGCAGCTTATTGCGCGACGGCTTGCGCTGGCCGACGAAAATCTGATAGCCGAACGTGGGGTTCAAGCCCGCCTGTCGCACCACCTCTGGACGCACAAGGCCTTTCTCGTCAAGCAATTGCTGCAGGTAACTGGGTAAATCGCGGCCATGCAACCGATGCTTGCCCGCAAACTTCACCGGGTCAGGCGCGCTCAGCAACTCATCGAGCAAATCTTCCGTCAAAGGTTCCTTCACGCGCCGCTTCCTCTTCCGCTTAATTCCTCGTTTACTAAAGTAAACCATGTAGTCTTCTCAATACGATAGCAGAAGAACGGAATAAGACGCTTACAAATTGGCTATTGCATAGTCAGCCTCTTCTTCGGTGAATTTCTCACCATACTCGCTGGTAAGCTGATCGCGAATAGCGGAAGGCGACATGCTCATAGTATCTTGATACGACTTTGCTTTTTCAAGCGCATTGGCATTCCAATCAGCCTTTACGTTATCGATAGCATACTGAGCCGCTTCCGGCGAAAATTGTTCGCCATATTCAGAGGTCAGCTGATCATACACACCCTGCTTCGACATATGCATCAGGTTGGAATAGGATTCAGCTTTTTTCAGCGCGGATTTATACTCCGTTGGAACCGATGCTTCTGCGGCTTTTGGCTCTGCAGTCGTCTCCGATTGCTCTTGCGAAACAGTTGAGCTTTCGGTACTCGAAGCGGTGGATTGTTGCGAGACAGCACTGCTTGTCGTTTGTGAAGATGAGGCGTTCAAACTTGTTGTCTTAGAACCTCCACCAGCACCGCCAACGACAGCCGCAATAACGATGATTGCAAGCACCCAAAACCACACACGTTTATACAGTGGTTTCTTTGCTGCTTTTCCTGAGGTGTCCTCTGCCATAGCAATTCCTTTCCAATAAGTGATTTGACGTGCGAAAACGTATTCCATGGTAGGGAAAGGGCTCTATCATTTCATTAGCTCGCGGCTACGATTTAGGAGGTTTTCCGCCAGTGACTCATCTGAGGTCGCGGAATGCTTAAGCAATATTTCAGAGGCGCTACTTTGTTTGGGAAGACCCAAAAAGCGCCGGCCCAAGCGGACCGGCGCTTTTGTAGAAGAGCGTTATTGGATATAAAGCGAATGACTATTCGTCCTCTTCGTCGCCGGAAGTCTCGGCGGCATCCTCCTGAGTTGCGGCTTCTTCCTCAGCTGCCTGCTCAGCAGGCTCTTCACCCTGCTCGGCGGGGGCGTCGTGCTCGGCTCGAGTGTGGGCTTCGGCTTGCTCGGCCACGATGTCGTCGATGGACACGTGGGCGGCACCGGTGGTCTCAAGCGCTTCAATGGCGTCAAGGTCCTCGGCGTCCTTGGCCTGCGCAGCCTCGACTTCGACCTCGGTCTGCGCTGCTTCAGCAGCGGCGGCCTCGGCCATCTCAGCAGCTTTCGCGGCGGCCTCGGCGGCAGCCTTTGCAGCCTCTTCAGCGGCCTTAGCGGCTTCGGCAGCGGCAATCTGCGCAGCCTCGGCGGCAGCGGCCTGCACCAGCTGCTCCACCGGCGCATCGTCGCGCACCAAGCGCACGGCGAAGTGCGCGTCGGAGGAGCCGGGGGCCAAGCGCGTGGCCAGGGCGTTGCGACCGCACAGCTTGTCAAGCTTGAAGTGCTTGCCCACCGCGCTGTCCAGGAACGCCTTCACCACGCCGGCGTTCTCTTCGCGCGTGACCGTGCACGTGGAGTACGCCAGCGTGCCACCGGGCTTGATGTGCGTTGCGGCAGCCTTCAGCATGCCCAGCTGCGTCTTCGCGAAGCTCTCGACATCGCGCTCAGCCATGCGCCAACGGATTTCAGGATGACGGCGCAGCGTGCCCATGCCGGAGCACGGCGCGTCCACGAACACCAGGTCGAACAGGCGCTCGGGCATGACGTTGTCCAGGTCAAGCGCGTTGCCGGTGAATGCCTCGGTGACGTTCACGCCGTAATCTTCGGCGCGCTTCTCTAGCAGGCGCGTCTTGTACGCGTGGTTGTCGATAGTGACGTATTCTTCGATCTGCGAGCCGTACTTGCGACAGGCGTTCGATTGCAGAAGAATGGTCTTCGTTGCACGGCCGGCTCCCACCTCCAGCACGCTGGCAGGCTTCTCATCGGGCAGGATGTTCGCCGCAACCATCTGGGCCGCTGCGTCGGACACCAGCATCTTACCCTGGTCGATCTGACGTTCAAGCGCCGGCACCAAAAGCGCGCGGCTTTCGGGCACGCGCAGGCAGCCCGGAACGTCGATGTCGCCAAGGCTGACCGGTTCCGCAACCTCTTCTGCGCGTTCGAACGCCTTCAGCACGTGCTCATCGGTAACCTTGCAGGCGTTTACGGCCACGAACAGCGGCGCGGGCTCGTTCGAAGCGCGCATGAAGTCGATAGCGGCCTGCGGGCCCAGGTCGGCCATAAGCTTGCGCACCATCCACGTGGGGAACGCCTGCGTGCGGGCAAGCGCGTCGATGTCGGTGGCCGGGTTGCCGAACGGGAAGTCCAGGCGCAGGCGCACCACCTTGTGCAGCACGGCGTTGGCCACGCGCGCAGCCGGGCCAGGGCTGAACGACTTCACCATCTCGACGCCCTGGTCGACGGCAGCGTGAGCTTCCTTGCCCAAGAAGATGAGCTCGTACACGGAAATCTGCAGCGCATCGCGCGTCTCGCGGAACACGTCTTCGGGCGTGTCGAGCGCGCGGTCGATGATCTCGTCGAGCGTGCCGCGTGCGCTGACGGTGCCAAGGGCCAGCAGCGTGGCGAACGCACGGTCCTCAACCGACATGCTGGAATGGTCGATCACTTTCGCGATGACGTCCTGCGCGAATGCCTGGCGCTCGCGCACCGTGCGCACGACCTCAAGCGCGGCAAGGCGCGCCGGCGTGGCGTTGTTCTTGCGCATGCGAGGCGCGGGCTTGTTGCCGCGCGGTGCGCCCTTGCCGCCGCGTTCGGCCTGCTCGGGCTTGCGACGCGGGTCGCGCGTGGTGTTGCGGCCGCGAAAATCGGGCTTCGGCGCGCGCTCGGCATCACCATCGCGGCGCGGGCCGCCCTGCGGACGAACGCCGTTGCGATCGAAGTCGCGCTTCGGGCCGCGGTTGAAATGGCGCTTGGGGCCGCGATCGTTGCGGTCGCGGTCGCCGCGGTAACCGCCGCGGTTTTCGCCGTCGCGCCCACCTTTGTAGCCGCGGTTGTCGCGACGGTCGTCGCGCCCGCGGAAATCGCGCTTCTCGCCGTCGTTGCCGCGCCAATTGCCGCGGCCGCCATCGCGACGCTGGCCGCCGTTGCGGTCGTCTCGTCGGCCATAGCCGCCTTCGCGCTTGCCGCCATTGTCGCCGTTGCGGTCATCCCTACGGCCGTAACCGCCTTTGCTGCCCTTGTAGCCGCCGCGGTCATTACCGCCGCGAGACCCCTTGTAGCCGCCGCGATCGTTACCGCCGCGACGATAGTTGCCGTTGCCGCCTTCGCGTCGCTGGTGCGACGCCCCTTCGTTGTTGTGCTGATTAGCCACGAGGGCCCTCCCAAATCTTGGTATCGTCCTTTATTCCTTGAATACCGGCGGCAAACGCCTTGGCCGCCATGGCCTGCTTGCCGTTCGGCTTAATCTCCAAAAGTTCCACTGCCCCGTCGGTGCACCCGATGAACAGGCGCTTTCCCGCGAAGCGAACCTGCCCGGGCACCATGCCCGCCGAAAGCTTCGCCGATTGCTCGTCGGCGACCGCCGGGCGCGCCGACAGCACGGTGACGGGCTTGTCGGCCACCACGGCATGCGCCGGGTGCGCATCGCTTGACGCGCGCACCTTCGCGCACGCCAGCCACACGTCGTCGTCGGGGAACAGGTCAAGCTCGCCCTTCTCGATCTTATGGGCATACGTCACGCGCGTGTCCTCCTGCGCCGTCCACCGGATGCAACCGGCCTCAAGCTGCGACAGCGCCGTAAGCAGCGCATGCGCGCCCAGATCGGCAAGCTGGTCGGTGAGTAGCGCCGCGTTCTTGTCGGCCACGTCGATGGACCGGCACACGCAGTAATCGCCCGTGTCAAGGCCTTCCTCCATGCGCATGATGCACACGCCGGCCTCTTCGTCGCCGGCAAGGATGGCGCGCTCGACGGGCGCGGCACCGCGCCAGCGCGGCAGCAGCGAAGCATGCACGTTCAGGCAGCCAAAACGCGGAATGGCAAGCACCTCGGCGGGCAGCAGCATGCCGTACGCGGCAACGCACACCACGTCGGGCTCAAGCGCCGCCAGGGCAGCCTGCTCATCGGCGTCGCGCAACGTGCACGGGCAGCGCACGGGAATGCCGCGGCGCCCGGCCTCGGCCTTCACCGGGCTTGCCACCAACTGCTTGCCGCGGCCGCGCACGGCATCGGGGCGCGTGTACACGGCCACCACGTGGTGCTGGCTGGCAAGCTCGGCCAAAATGGACGCCGAAAACTCCGGCGTGCCCATGAAAACTACGCGCATAGCCTATCCTTCCACGGAAGTTTCCCCAGGTCGCGCACCGGCGGCCAAAGCCACCTCATACTCCTGCAGAGCTTTAAGGCGAGCCGTAGGTTCGCAGCGCTCGAACATGGTGACGCCATCAAGATGGTCGGTCTCATGCTGCAGGCAGCGGCCCAAAAGCCCGTCGCCCTCGATCTCCCACAGCTGTCCGTCCAGGTCGTAGTAGCGGCAGCGTGCAAACGGCGGACGGGCGATGGGAACGGAGATGCCGGGAATGGAAAGGCAGCCCTCCTCTTCCTCAACGGGGTCGCCTTCGCGTGCGACGATGACGGGGTTGAGCATGACGATGGGGTTGCGCTGCCCGTCTACTTGGTCGCAATCGATGACGACCATGCGCTTGAGCACGCCCACCTGCGGGGCAGCCAGGCCGCACCCGGCGTTTTTGTACATGACGTGCGCCATTTGCTTCGCTAGGCGCTTAAGACTTTTGTCCTTGAAATCGCAGGGCTCGCATACCGTGTTCAGCAGCGGATCGGGCGATTGCACGATTGACAGCATATGCATATCCTTTTGCGGGTGTCTAGGTTCAAAGGGCACATGCCGCGCCCCATTTCAACCTTTGTATTGTGGCACGGCAAGCCCGCCGCCACACCGTGCGCGGGCAAACATCCACAAAACCCCTGCTGAGTACGAATAGCGAACACGCCGATGGGCGCGCGCATCACGAAGCAGATGCCACTCCTTGCGCGTGCGTTTGGCGAAGGTTCACCACCTGCTGCTGCAAAGCCGCAACGGATTCGAACAGGAGTTTATATGTTTCCGGATCGTTTTGCGCTGCAGGCATTTGCGCGCGATAGGCCGCGATCGTGTCTTCCATATCGCCGATGACCAGCTCTTCGGAAAGAAACACGACAAGCTGGGCAGGGTCGGACGCATCAGGCACGCCGCGGGAAAGCAAGTTGCCGGCGCGCGCATCCGCAAGCGTTGCCGCGCCCACGATCTGGGCCGGAGAAGCGCCCGGGTTATCGGAAAGCGTTTGCAACATGGAAGCGGAAACCGTGGCGCACAACGAATCGTGCCACTGCGTGGACGCAAGCGTGTCGGCGTGCGCAAGCGCCAGGTCAGGACGCGCAGCACACAGCGCCAGCAATTGCCGCTCGAACTTGCGACGGTTCACCTCGGCCTGCGGGAGACGCCGCCGCGGGGCCTGCGGCTGCTGAGAGGCGGGCTGAGCAGACCCGGGCGCATCCTCATCAAACGTACGCGGCGGCTTGAGCGCGGCAAGCTGCGCCATGACGTCATCCTCGCGGGCGCGCGTAACGCTGGCAATCTGACGTGCGTAGTCCTTCGCCAACAGCGAGTCCTTGATGGGCGCAAGCACCGAAAGCGCATCGGAAAGCGCCCCGGCGCGGCCCTCGGCGCGCGCGAGGTCCCACTTCGCCAATCTGCGGTCGATGCCGTACTTCAGCAGCGGCTGCGCGGAGTCGATGAGCGCCTTAAGCTCGTCGGCGCCGTGCGCGGCCAGAAACTCCGCGGGGTCAAGGTTGTCGGGCAGCGTGACGGCGAACAGGTCGATGCGCGAGGCGCCGGCCTCGGGCGTCATGGTGGCGTCGATGAATTGCAGCGCGCGGTCGGCTGCACGCTGACCTGCGGCGTCGCCATCGAACAGGTACACGATGCGATTGCGCGCATGGCGCGACAGCACGCGGATGTGCTGACGCGTCAGCGCTGTTCCCAGCGTTGCCACCGCGTTGGTGACGCCCGCCTCGTGCATGGCGATGACGTCGGTATAGCCTTCCGACACCACGGCCACACCGGTAGACGCCATGGTGGCCTTCGCCTTGTCGAGCGCATAGAGCATGCGCCCCTTGTGGAACAGCGGCGTTTCCTGGCTGTTGAGATACTTCGGCTCGCCGGTGCCGATGACGCGCCCGCCGAACGCCACGCATTCGCCCTGCTCGTCGTGGATGGGAAACATCACGCGGTTGTAGAACCTGTCGCGCAGCTTCCTGTCGCCCTGCCCCATCAGCGCCACGTTCGCTTGAATCATCTCTTCGGGCTTGAACCCCATAGCGGCAAGATGGCGAACCAGCTCGCCGCGGCCGGGCGCGAACCCCAGCTGCCACTTGTTCGCGATGTCGCCGCCCAGCCCGCGCCCGGAAAGGTACGTACGGGCCGCGTCGGCCTGAGGCGAGTTGCCGCGCATAAGCTGGTTGTGGTAGAACGCCGCCGTTTCCGCACACACCGCGCGCAGACGGGCCTTCTGCCCCTGCCCCATGCCGTGGCCGGCGCGCGCCGCGTCGTCGGCGATGTCGATGTGGGCGCGTTCGGCCAGGTAGCGCACGGCTTCAGGAAACGTGACGTCCTGCGACTTCATGATGTAGGCGAACACGTCGCCGCCCTCGCCGCAGCCAAAGCAGTGCCACAACTGCAGTGCGGGATCGATTTTGCACGACGGCGTTTTCTCGTTGTGGAACGGGCAGCACAGCCAGAAGTCGCGGCCGCGTTGCTTGACCGGCGACCGTTCTCCCATGATGGTGACCAGGTCGCTTGCCTCGCGTACCTTCTGGATGTCCTCGTCGCTGATTGCCATATGCGTGCGTGTCTCCCCAACCGTGCTTGCCGCCAAGCCGCGCCCGGGTTTGACGGCGCGGCGGAAAATGTTCGCAGCAAGTATACCCCACAGAACCGATGTTCCCCTTCATGGGCTACAATAGCTGCGAAACATCCAAGGCATGGAAAGGATTGCCATGACCGAACCGGGCTACCTAGCGCTTGACCCCGAAATCGCGCAGGCCATCGAAGACGACCGCCGCAGCGGGCGGCTGCATCCGCAGCGTTTTCGCGATGAAGACGTGGTGCGGCGCGAGCGCAACCCTCACGACGACGCCACGTTGCTGCGAAGCGCCTTCTCGCGCGACATCGACAAGATCGTCAACATTCCCGCTTACAACCGCTACGCCGGCAAAACGCAGGTGTTCAGCCTGGTGGAAAACGACGATATCTGCCGTCGCGGCCTGCATGTGCAGCTGGTCAGCCGCATCGCGCGCAACATCGGGCGCCTGCTGGGGCTGAACTGCGAGCTGATCGAGGCCATCGCGCTGGGGCACGACCTGGGCCACACGCCGTTCGGCCACGCCGGCGAGCGCTTCCTGTCAAAGTGCTACCACGAGCGCACCGGGCGCTATTTCAACCACAACGTGCATTCCGTGCGCGTCATGGACGTGCTGTATCGACGCAACGTCAGCCTGCAGGTGCTCGACGGCGCGCTGTGCCACAACGGCGAATTCGCGCAGCAAGTGTTAAGGCGCGGGGAAACTTCCACGTTCGAACAGCTTGATGCGAACGTGGATGCGTGTGCAAGCGACGAGGCCGTCATCAAGACGCTGCGCCCGTCGACGCTTGAGGGATGCGTGGTCAGGCTGTCCGATATGATAGCCTACCTGGGAAAAGACCGCGACGATGCCGTTGCCATGGGCGTGCTTGACGGGCTGGACGGGTTCGACACCCGCATCATCGGGCGCGACAACGCGCGCATCATCAACAACCTTACCGTCGACGTGATCAACAACAGCTACGGCCACAGCCAGATTCGCATGAGCGAGGCCGCGTTCGAAGACGTTAAGCTTGCGAAGCGGCAGAACTACGAGCGCATCTACAACACCGAAGGGTGGCGCGCGGGCAGCGGCAACGTGGTGAGCGAGATGTTCGAGGAAATGTACGAGCGCCTGCTTTCCGACGTGATTGCCGGTGATGAGCGGTCACCTGTGTACCTCCATCACGCCAAGAAGCTTGCTGCGCGGTCGCGCAGCATCGATGCGCGCGAATATATGGCGAACACAGAGCCGAACCAGATCGTGGTCGACTACATCGCCTCGATGACGGACAGCTACTTCATGGCGCTCTATGCGCACCTGTTCCCCGAGCGCGCAACCCGGATCCAGCTGCGCGGCTACTGCGCCGACCTGCACTAACAGGTAAAGCCGGTATCCTCGAGAAGGTTTTTTCCGTCGGCTGCGGCGGTCGCAAGCGCATCGCAGCGCTCGTTTTCGGGGTGGCCCGCATGCCCCTTCACCCACACGAAGGTTACGTCATGCGGCTTTTTCGCCTCGAGCAGGCGCTTCCAGAGGTCGGAGTTTTTAACAGGCTCCTTCTTCGCGTTCTTCCAGCCGCGCTTGAGCCAGCCATCGACCCAATGCTGGTTGAAAGCGTTCACCACGTACTGCGAGTCCGAATGGACCTCGACGGTGCACGGACGCTTGAGCGCCTCGAGCGCGACAATCACCCCGAGCAGCTCCATGCGGTTG
>OLNF01003044.1_pt1 | contig 12522 bp, 9 predicted proteins | sample 1673061 | NCBI WGS metagenome assembly OLNF01 (sample SAMEA3136751, study PRJEB25190) | human gut metagenome | reverse complement strand
TCGGAGATTCAGCCTAATTTTTTGTACTGTCAAAAAGTTTTAGCGGACAGTAATAATATAATTTACAAAACAAAAGTTAGTCAACTATTATATAGTATCCTTTATAAAAAAAGACAGGAGATTCCGGATGTGATTATTATCCGAAAAGTTCCGGATTGCTTCCAAGACGGACGAGTTTGATGATTTGTTCACTTTCATCAACCCATATCAACAGGAAGTCATTCTCAATATGACATTCAAGCGTACCTCTATAATTGCCGGACAAAGGATGTGGCCGGTATTTTTCAGGGGCCATACCTGTTTCAGGCAGATGCGTAAGACCGGACAGCCTACAACTTGGCGACCTGGGTGGCGTTGCGATATTCGGCGGGGGTCTGGCCGGTCATATGGCGGAAGGCGGTGAAGAAATAGTCATGATTGTTGTAGCCAACATTGTAGGCCACCTCCTTGATGCTCATCGTCGTGTTGGTCAGCAGCTCCTTGGCCTTGCTCATCCGCACCTCGTTGATGAACCTCGCCGGCGAGAACCCGGTATATTCCTTGAAAGTCTTGCGGAAAGAGGAATAGCTCAGGCACAGCTTCGCCGCCACCTCCTCCGGAGAGATCGTCATATAATGGCTGTGGATCATCACCTTCGCCTGGCTGATCTTGTTCGCCGTGTCCGACTCCTGGAACTGCGAGTTCCTGTCGTAGAAATACGCGAGGCTGAGCAGTCGGTCCACTATGCCGGCCAGAACCTGCTGGAAACCAGACTCCTGAGCCACGGCGGCGTTGATCGCGGAAGTGTAGAGGTTCACTATGTCCACGTGGATATTCACCTTGAACAGCGGTCTGTCCTTCGAGAAAAAGCCCTGCCTGATCAGATTGTCGATGAACTCCCCGTTGAAGCCGATCCAATATTCCTTCCACCCCGTCGATTTGTCAGGATAGTAGGAATGCCACTCGCCAGGGAAAAGCAGGAACATCATCCCGCCTTTGACCGGGATTGACTTCGACCGTCCCAAGGTCTCGCAGGAAAACCGGCCCTTGCCTTCTGTTATGTAAAGGAGCTGATATTCCTGGAGAATCCTTCCGCTGGCGACGGAAAACACATAGCGCGACGGATGGTTGCGAGGCGGATAGTCCATTCCGGGAGCGATCTCCTGAAAACCCACCGAGTTGACGGCAGTCCCCCACTTGAGGTCAACAGGATTAACCGCCAAATATTTGAGATGAACCGAAGCCATAGTTTGCAGACCTTTTGTTACTAATTGTGCGTCACAAATATAGCAAAAAATAATTCCCAATCAAATTTCCAAGTTATAATATCAAAATATTCAGCGGTAAAACAGCGAAAAAAAACAAAATTTGTAAAGCACAAAAAAGCCACGTAATTTATGAAATTTCTAGCATTTGATCTCGGAGCCACGAGCGGCAGAGCCATCATCGGAACTGTCGAAAACGATAAGCTTACCTCAGAGGAAGTCTATAGATTCCCGAACGCCGTCAAGGAGATAGACGGAAAATATTACTGGGACATCAATTCCCTCTTCGACCACTTCAAAGCGGCTCTGAAAAAGGTCGCCGGAATGGGCGTGAAGATCGAATCGATCGGTATCGACACCTGGGGCGTGGATTTCGGCCACATCGGCAAGGACGGCGGAATCATCGGAATGCCAAGGGCTTACAGGGATCCTTACACCGACGGAATCCCTGAGGAGGTCTTTGAAATCATCCCCCGCGAGGAGCTCTACTCCGTCACCGGAGTCCAGATAATGAACTTCAACACCATCTTCCAGCTCTACGCGCAAAGCAAGGAAACCGGTTCAAGGCTGCGTCGGACCGACAAGATCCTCTTTATGCCTGACCTGCTGGCGTATATGCTGACCGGAGAGATGGTCTGCGAATATACCGACGCGTCCACATCGGGCCTCATCAACCCGCGCACAAGGGACTTCCAGAGAGACCTGCTTGAGCGTCTCGGAATCAACCCTTCCCTACTGCTTGACATCACCCAGCCGGGTACTAAGGTCGGTGTGCTCAAAAAGGAACTTTGCGAGGAGACCGGAATGGAGGCGGTTCCTGTGATCGCCGTAGCCGGACACGACACAGCCTCAGCCATCGCCGCCGTACCTGCGTCCGGCGAGAACTTCGCCTACCTCAGCAGCGGCACCTGGAGCCTGATGGGCATCGAGTCCAAGACCCCGATCATCGATGAAAAGTCTTATGAATATAACCTCACGAACGAGGGTGGAATAGAAGGCACGACCAGATTCCTCAAGAATATCACGGGAATGTGGCTGCTGGAGCAGAGCCGCAAGACCTGGGAGGCGGAAGGCCGGGAATATTCATACGCCCAGATGGAGGCCATGGCCCGCGAGGCCATCGACTTCCCGTCCACGATCAACCCGGACGATCCACGTTTCGCCGCTCCGAAGGATATGTACGCCGAGATCAAGGCGGCCCTTCAGGAGTCAGGCCAGAGGGTTCCGGAGAATGATGGCGAGATGATCAGCTGCATCTATCACAGCCTCACCAAGAGGTACAAGGAAGTCATCGGGATGCTTCAGGGATTCGCGTCATTCAAGATCGAGAAACTCCACGTGATCGGTGGCGGATCGGCCAACAAACTTATGTGCCAGCTGACGGCCGACACACTCGGAATCCCTGTCATCGCAGGTCCGATGGAGGGCACGGCGATCGGCAACATCATGCTCCAGGCCAAGGTGGCCGGCCTTGTGGGAGACCGTTGGGATATGCGCCGCATCATCGGAAACTCCATCCAGACAATCACCTACGAGCCAAGGAGTTAGTCCTCAACGACAAAGAGCGGACTGTTCCGGAATCAATTTTGAGAATATAACAAATCATAAACTAAAAATAATATGAACGAGAATCTGATAACCAAGGCCTATGAGATGGCCAAAGAGCGTTACGCCGCCATTGGCGTGGACACAGACAAAGCGATAGAGCTTCTTGAGAAGACCCCGATCTCCCTCCAGTGCTGGCAGGCTGACGACGTGATGGGCTTCGAGAACGACACCGCCCTCACAGGCGGAATCCAGGCGACCGGCAACTACCCTGGCCGCGCCCGCAACATCGACGAGCTCCGCAGCGACATCAAGTTCGTGAAGAGCCTCCTCGGTGGAACACAGCGTCTGAACCTGCACGAGATCTACGGTGATTTCCAGGGCAAGCACATTGACCGTGACGAGGTTGAGCCGGCTCACTTCCAGAGCTGGATGGAATGGGGTAAGGAGAACGGGATGAAGCTCGACTTCAACTCCACATCCTTCTCGCATCCTAAGAGCGGTGACCTCTCACTCGCCAACCCGGACAAGTCCATCCGTGACTTCTGGATCGAGCACACAAAGCGTTGCCGCAGGGTGGCCGACGCGATGGGCAAGTTCCAGGGCGACCCTTGTATCATGAACATCTGGGTTCACGACGGATCGAAGGACCAGACCGTGGAGCGTCTCCGCTACCGTGAGATTATGGCGCAGTCCCTGGACGAGATTCTCGCCGAGGATCTGCCGGGAATGAAGACCTGCCTTGAGGCTAAGCTCTTCGGAATCGGCCTTGAGAGCTACACCGTCGGCTCACACGACTTCGTGACCGGCTACTGCTCGACCCGCAAGCTTATGTACACCCTTGACACAGGCCACTACGAGCAGACCGAGAACATCAGCGATATGGTCGCTTCCCTCCTTCTCTTCGTGCCTGAGCTGATGCTCCACACCAGCCGTCCTGTACGTTGGGATTCCGACCACGTTGTCACGATGAACGACCAGACCCTCGACCTGTTCAAAGAGGTTGTCCGCGCAGGTGCCCTCGACCGCACACACATCGGTCTTGACTACTTCGACGCATCGATCAACCGCATCGGAGCCTACATCATCGGCACCCGCTCGACCCAGAAGTGTATGCTTCAGGCCTTCCTTGAGCCGCTTGAGACCCTCCGCAAGTACGAGGACAACGGCAAGTACTTCCAGCGTCTCGCCCTTCTGGAAGAGGCCAAGTCACTTCCGTTCGGAGCCGTTTACGACTACTTCAACCTCAAGAACGGTGTTCCTGTAGGCCAGGACTTCATCGCTTCCGTCGAGAAGTACGAGGCTGACGTCACCTCAAAGAGGTAATAAAAAGACTCTAAATAGAGAAGCCGGCCATTTCATCGGTCGGCTTCTTCGTTTTTCAGATAATTTTCAAAATAAGACTATTCAAACACAAGGAGGGCGATGCTTTGAGGTGCCAAAACATGCCCGTCAGACGTGGATGACAGAGCGGTGTCTTCCGGCGATTGAGCCAAAACCAACTTCCTGGCCGGGACAGAAACCTTGAATTCCAAAGGAGTGTCCTCGGAAATATTCCAGACCACAACGCCGGTCTTCCTGCCGGAGACGAAAGATTTGGCCGGAAACATGGTACGTTCCCGCTCACGCAGGGAAGAGTCACTGGCGTACTTTATGAAATCCCTCAATATGTCCATGTCATAGAATTTCAAACGTTCCCTGAATGAATGGCGGACTAGAAATAATAAGTGTAGCTCATGCCAAGGAATGGAGAGATTTTATCGAATCCTTTGAACATACCTTTAATATAATGAATATAGTAACAGTGCCAGTCACCTTTGGCCCATGCGAAACCGTATGACGCTTTAATGGCACGTGATGTCTGAAAACCATATTGGCAGCCAACACCAACATACATTGACGTATATTCGGAAGTGATGACATTCCAGTTCAAATCCACCGGAATCACCATCTCATTTACGGTCAGGCTTTCCTTTGAGCCATAGGAAGAATCATCATATCTTATTTTTGTGTAGGCCATCAGAGCCTTGGCTCCGATAATAAGATTCAACGGATGTCTCTGGTCTCCGAACCTTATCATCCCACCTGCAGCTATTGAGAAAGGATATGCCTCATAACCAGTGTCATAAGAATATCCAACATCCGCTGACAAAGTTAATCCAAAGCGTATGCAAGATTGGCTGGACCTATAACTTCCGCGGGATGATGCATCTGACGACCTACTTTGTGACGCCGATGTCTTGTAAACCAAGGAATATGCTTCATTATTCCGGGTGGCGGTGGCGTATTTGTCGCCCACATACCTGATTGTCTCGTCATCAGCGGCATATTCCATGGCCATTCTTTTGTCCGCGTAGGAGGATTCAGACGTGAACTTGTCCGCCATCAGGCGGGCGATCTTGCTGGAGGCGCGCTTGTCATAGGAACTGGCGGGATAATCCTTGCGGAATTGCTTCAGCGCGTCGATGGTGTTGACACGGAGGGCGTTGAAATAAGCCTGCGAGGTTGACAGGTCGGCGATGGCGTCATCGGCCTCCTGTTTGTAGATCCGGTGCTCGGACTCGGCGAGATACCGCTTGTAGGAATCTATCGTATTCTGGCCTTTGGCTTTCAGCCAGAGAGGAAGATCATCGATCCTGTCGGCCACATCCTCCCGGAACGCGGAATCCGGATATTTCTTCATGAACGCATCGAGACTGGCGACGCTTTGGCTGGCAACGGCATCGGTGTAATCCTTCCGTTCCATCGCGACACATTTGTCCAGAATCGCTTTCGCATCGGTGTTTGCAGGGTACTTGGCCAGAATCTCCAGGAAGGCGAATGTCATCAGGGTCCTCCGGGAATAATTCGCGCCTGTTCCGAAATCATCCTTGTCAAGTTGCCTGATCTCGTAGGCATACTCAAGAACCTGCTCGACCTGTTCCTCATCAAACCATTCGTAAAAGACCTGTCTGAATCCGTCGTTCGCATCCAGAAGTATCTCTCTTGAGAAAAACTGTATTCCTGAGTTGGCTATTAAAGTCTGGACCATAAGTCTCGTTTTATTTTGGGGTTATCATATTTTGCGGCTCCACTCTGCCCAGTGGTATGGCATTGCCGCTAATATAACGAATTTTGTCCGGAAAGCGAACATCTTTCTGAACCAATGAATATACGTGGCGGATAAGCGGCTCATAATCAATTAAAAGACCAAAGTCCTGACGCTGGTAACGGCATCAGGACTTCGGTCTTTATATTCATTTACAGCACATTAAGTGCCACGGCTATTTTTTCAGGCCGGAGTTGAGGAAGGCTATGAAACCATCAACGGAAAGATTATAGCCACGGACCGGGGCAAGCTGGTTGCCTTCGGCGTCAAGAAGGGCATAGTTCGGCTGGGCGTTTACTCCGAACCGTGTACGGGCTATGTAAGAGTTCACACGACCGATCTCCTTCAAGGTCTTGCCATCCGGAGTGGTCAGCCATTCCGCCTCATCGAGTTTGGTCTTGTCATCCACATAAAGAGCCACAAGGACATATTCATTCCTGAGAATATTCAGGACTCTCGGATCGCTCCAGACGCGCTGTTCCATCTCGCGGCAGTTGACGCAGCCGTGGCCGGTGATGTCGACGAAGACGGGTTTGCCCTGGGCCTTAGCGGCGGCGAGGCCTTCCTCCAGGGTGAAGTAGCCGGTCAGACCGAGCGGCATCTTGAGGTCGTACTTCTGGCCGTATGTGAAGACACCGGTCACTGAGCTTGTCGATGTGCTGGTTTCTTCGGTCGCTTCGATGGTCACTGAGCCTGTCGAAGTGACCGTTCCCACCGGAGTGTCCGCATAATTGTAAACCACAAAATCCTGAGTCTCAAGCGGAGGAAGGTAGCCGGACAGAGCCTTCAGCGGAGCGCCCCACATTCCCGGAATCATATAGACCACGAATGTGAAGACGGCGATCGCAAGGCCAAGCCTCGGCACAGAGACATGCTCCACAGGATCGTCATTCTTGAAACGTAGCTTGCCAAGAAGGTAAAATCCGAGAAGCGAGAACGTGACGATCCATATTCCTAAATATACTTCCCTGTCAAGCAGTCCCCAGTGGTAGGTCTGGTCAGCGACGCTGAGGAACTTGAAGCCAAGCGCCACCTCGATGAAGCCGAGCACGACCTTGACACTGTTGAGCCAAGAGCCGGACTTGCCTTTCATCTTTTTCAGCAGCGACGGGAACATCGCCAGAATCGTGAACGGCAAGGCGAAGGCGACGGAGAAGGCGAGCATCGTGACCATCGGAGTCCAGAACTCTCCCTGAGTTGATTTAATCAGCACCGTGCCGACAATAGGACCGGTGCATGAGAATGACACCAGCACAAGGGTCAGAGCCATGAAGAATATGCCGCCGAGTCCTTTGCCGCTGGACTTCGCGTCACTCTTGTTGGCAAGGCTGGACGGCAGCTCCATCTCGAAGGCGCCGAAGAAGGATGCCGCGAAAATCATGAACACGATGAAGAATATCAGGTTCGGCAGCCAGTGTGTCGCAAGCCAGTTGAATATGTCGGCGGTGACCGTATTCCCTCCGATTATCCATGTCAGGCCGATGATCACACTGATCGGAACAGTGTACAAAAGGACAATGAAGAGACCGTAGATGAAAGCCTTGAAGCGGCCTTCAGCGGCGGTCGAGGACTGTTTCATGAAGAACGACACCGTCATCGGCACCATCGGGAACACACATGGGGTCATCAGCATGGCGAATCCCCACAGGATGGCTTCGATGATCAAAGCCCACAGAGACCCTTCGTTATCGCTATTATCACCGGATGCGATACCGGCCTCAAGCGATGAAGAGGCCTCTTCCGACTTAGTGTCAATGATAACGTCATCCGAAGACGCACTCGCCGCAGGTACAGCCGCAGCAAGCGGAACGGAGAATTCCCATGATTCCGGAGCCGCGCAGAACCTGTCGTTGCATCCGCTCCATGAGACTTCACCTGTGACCGTGGCCTCACTGCCGGTCAGTTTGACCCTTTGAGTGAGTGTCACAGAATCAAAGAAAACTTTTTCTCCTTGGAAATCAGACGGTTTTGTCACCTGATTGAGACCACCGACCAATGAATATCCTTGATCGGAGGCGAATTCGATGGAAATAGGATTGTAGGCATGATCCACAGTGTAGATGTGCCATCCGTCCACAATGCTGGCCTTGAATGTCAGTTCATAGACATTCTCTGAAACCACCTTGCTGGAAACCGACCACTTGGCGGTGGCCTCCGGGGCTTGCGCAAAAGAGGCCACACTCCCGATAAGGAGTGCAGCCACCAACGCCACAGCTTTTTTGAAAGTATGTGTCATAGCGTCAAAACATTTGCCGTTATATTCAGAATGTTATTTAGCGTAGGCTACGGAACGGGTCTCTCTGATCACAGTGATCTTGACCTGTCCCGGATAAGTCATCTCCTCCTGGATCTTCTGGGCGATGTCAGCGGAGAGTCTTCCGGCCTGGTCATCGCTGACCTCCTCGGCGCCAACAATGACGCGGAGCTCGCGGCCGGCCTGGATGGCGTAGCTCTTTGTGACTCCAGGATAGGCGGCGGCAAGGTCTTCCATTCCCTTGAGCCTCTTGATGTAAGACTCGATGACCTCACGACGGGCTCCAGGACGGGCACCGGAAATCGCATCACCGATCATTACGATAGGAGAGATGATCGATGTCATCTCGATCTCTTCGTGGTGCGCGCCGATGGCGTTGCAGATCTCAGGCTTTTCCTTGTACTGCTCGGCCAGTTTCATACCAAGCAATGCGTGTGGAAGCTCCGGCTCCTCCTCGGAAACCTTACCGATGTCGTGCAGGAGACCGGCCCTCTTGGCGAGCTTAGGATTCAGACCGAGCTCGGCTGCCATGATGGCGCAGATGTTGGCGACCTCACGGGAGTGCTGGAGCAGGTTCTGACCGTAGGATGAACGGTATTTCATTCGGCCGATCAGTTTCACGAGCTCGATGTTCAGTCCGTGGATCCCAAGGTCTATGCAGGTTCTCTTACCTGTCTCAAGTATCTCGTCCTCAAGTTGTTTCTGAACCTTGGTCACAACTTCCTCGATACGCGCCGGGTGGATTCGTCCGTCAACGACAAGCTGGTGCAGGGCGAGTCTGGCAACTTCCCTGCGGACAGGATCGAACGCGGAAAGAAGAATGGCGTCAGGTGTGTCGTCAACCACGATCTCGACACCTGTGGCAGCCTCAAGGGCACGGATATTACGTCCCTCACGACCGATAATCCTTCCCTTGATCTCATCGTTCTCGATCGGGAATGTCGTCACGGCGTTCTCGATGGCGGTCTCGGTGGCCGTTCTCTGGATGGTGTTGATGACGATTCTCTTGGCCTCCTTGGAAGCGTTCAGGCGAGCCTCGTCCATCGTGTCGTTGATGTAGGCCTGAGCCTCGGTCCTCGCCTCAGCCTTCATATTCTCAATAAGAATGTTCTTGGCTTCCTGCGCGCTCATTCCGGCGATCGTCTCAAGCTGCTTGTTGGCCTGGGCGCTGAGTCTTTCATATTCCTCAGTCTTCTTGGTCAGGGTATCCTGCTGGGCCTGGAAACTCGCCTTGGCGTTGTCAGCGTCACGCATCTTCCTCTGAAGCTCGGAATTCTGCTGGTTCAGAGAGTTCTCCTTCTGCTTGATCCTGTTCTCGGCGTCCTTGAGCTGGCTGTTCTTCTCGTTGATGTACTGCTCGTGCTCGCTCTTGAGCTGGAGGAACTTCTCCCTGGCCTGATGGATCTTGTCCTTCTTTATCCCCTCGGCTTCGATCTCGGCCTTGGCGATGATCTCGTTCTTCTGCCCTTTCAGAACTATTCTCTGAATGATTATATAAGCCGCCAGCGCGATTACAGCGCCGATCAGGACTCCTATAAAAAATTGCAACATAATATCAATAAATATTTTAAATGTTCTAATATTCCCTTATATGTCACCGTGGCAGTCCTCCCCTGTCCATCCACAGCGTCATCCGTAACAGTCCGGCGCAAAAAAACGACCGACAGTCCGGAACGGAAACTGATCGATCGTCTGAGAAACATTAAAAAAAGCCGTTAGCCGCTTGTCAGAAATCTTAATGAATAAGATTTGAGATCCGCACCGGTTCAGAAATCCATCGTCACGCACACAGGCGCAATCCCCGAAGGTAACCTTGGTCCGTCATGGCCGGCTCGAGCAAACTCGGTTCCGTGGAACTTGTTGATTTGAGCACGTGGGACTAACGGCCGTCTTTTTCAATATTCTTGATGTAGGACTCAACATCCTCCTGAAGTTTTTTCGCCTCGGCATCAGCGTCGGCGACTCTCTTCTGGTAGGCCAACCTTCCGACCGCCTCGTTCAGAGCCACAAAGGAAAGTTTGTCGGAAAGGGTCTTGTTCGGGTACTTCGCGTCGTAAGCCGCCAGTTTCTGGTTGATGGCGTCCGCCGCAAGCCTCATCATCCGCTCCATCTCAGGAGAGGAGGCGACGAGGGGATATTCATTGCCCGCGATCTTTATCTTGATGTTCTGTCCCATTCCTAATTCTCAAGCAAGGCGATGCACTTGTCAATCTCCTTGATAAGTCTCTCTATCTTTTCCTTGGCGGCGGAACTGTCTCCGCCCACTCCGAAAGCTTCGGACAGATGAAGGTTGTTCACCTGTTGTTCCAAATCCTCAATCCGCTTCCTACAGGACTCATTCTCAGCCCCGCACCGCACCAACTCAGCCTGGAGCCTTTCACGCTCAGACCTTTCCGCTTCGTACAGCGCGATCAACTTTTCGATATCTGTCTTTATACCTTCAAGCATACCTCAGGACTGTTTTTACCTGCATGAGCGCAAATTTAGTAAAATATCTTCATTTGCACAAGAACTTCAACTGGCATCACCTATTAAATTCCAAGGAAAATTCATTCTCTTGTTTATCGCGCGCCATAGCGGCCTCATCACGCACGTCGTCATTCCCCAAAGCCACGCCTCGTGCGCAAGAACCGCCACCACACTCACGAAGCATTCCCCAAGCATCGCCTCGTGCGCAAGAACCGTCACCACACTCACGAAGCAGACCTGCCCATCAGCCAGCGTCCGATTTGCTAAACCAAAGTAAATATTATAATTTTGCGACAATATGACAACAACAGCATAACCATGACAATAACAGTGGAAAACAGGGAAATACCGGTGCTGCTTCTGACGGGATACCTCGGGAGCGGCAAGACAACTCTGGTCAACAGAATACTCTCCAACAAGAAAGGCATCAAGTTCGCCGTCATCGTCAATGACATAGGCGAGGTGAACATCGACGCGGACCTCATCCAGAAAGGCGGCGTTGTCGGCACCACGGACGACAGCCTTGTCCCTCTCCAGAACGGCTGCATCTGCTGCACGCTGAAAATGGACCTTGTCGCCCAACTGAACGACCTCTGCCGCTCCGGCAAGTTCGACTACATCGTCATCGAGGCGAGTGGAATATGCGAGCCCGCCCCTATCGCACAGACCATCTGCTCCTTCCCTAAGCTTGTTCCTGAATATGCCCAATCGAATATTCCAAAACTCGATTGCATAGTCACCGTTGTGGACGCTCTGAGGATGCAGAGTGAGTTCGCCTGCGGGGACGCTCTCAAGAAGGACAATCTGGAGGAGGATGACCTTGAGAATCTTGTGATCCAGCAGATCGAGTTCTGCAACATCGTGCTTCTGAACAAGGCGTCCGAGGTGAAGCCCGAGGAGCTTGGCAGGGTCCGCAGCATAGTGAAGGCTCTGAATCCGAAAGTGACGATCTTCGAGTGCGACTATGGAGACATCGATCTTGACAAACTTCTGAACACCAGGATGTTCGATTTCGATAAGACGGCTACTTCGGCGGCTTGGATCAACGCCATCGAAGGAGAGGGCAACGAAGCTGATCATGATGACGATGACCACGATGAGGATCATGACGGGCATGAACATGACCATCATCACGAGGAACACGACCACGAGCATCACCACGAGGAACACGACCACGAGCATCACCACGAGGGGCACGAGCATCACCATCACCACGATCACGAGGGTGGCGAAGTCGAGGAATATAACATCGGGACCTTTGTCTATTATCGCCGTCAGCCGTTGGACATCAACAAGTTCGACTGGCTCGTCTCCAAAAAGTGGCCGAAGAACGTGATCCGGGCCAAGGGTCTGTGCTATTTTGCGGACGAGAAGGACAAGTGCTACCTCTTCGAGCAGTCCGGAGTGCAGAAATCCATCAAGGACGCCGGTCTGTGGTTCGCCACGATGCCGGAGGATCAGCTTCAGGAGATGATGCGCAGGGACAAGAACCTGCGCAAGGACTGGGATCCTGTCTATGGTGACCGCATGATCAAGATCGTCTTCATCGGCCAGAACCTTGACCGCAAACAGATAGCAGATCTGATGGATTCCTGCTTAGCAGAATAAGTTCAGGGCGAACGCGAAAAAAAGGAAAATCCAAAATTTTGCACGTTACCAAAATTTTGGATTTTATTTTTTCGCTCACGCCAGTGAAACTTAGCGAACGACAGAGAAAAAATCAAATGGTGGATTTTGGTAACGTGCAAAATCCGCCATTTGCCTTTTTTTCGATGTCGCTCAGCACCTATGTCGCTTCGACAGGTTCAGCTACCGGGAATTACAGCTCGGTCACGAAATGGTGCTTGCCGGGGGCGAGGAGTTTGGACTCGCTGGAGCTGTCGGGGCCGGGGATGAGGGCGGTGGCGGTGGTGCCGGCGGGG
>OLNF01003043.1_pt1 | contig 12523 bp, 10 predicted proteins | sample 1673061 | NCBI WGS metagenome assembly OLNF01 (sample SAMEA3136751, study PRJEB25190) | human gut metagenome | reverse complement strand
AGGTGTCCTGCAGCACCATACCGAAACACTCTCTCAGATTTCTCCGGTCAAATTCCCTGATATCGTGTCCGTCGATCAGTATCCTTCCACTGTTGACATCATAGAAACGCATCAGCAGTTTCACCAGCGTGGTTTTTCCGGCACCGGTCGGTCCAACGATGGCGATTTTCTGTCCCGGCTGTACCTGTTCAGAAAAATCTTTGATAATGATCTGATCAGGCCGGTAGCCAAAGCTTACATGTTCAAAGGTTACGTGTCCTTCCACACCATTTTCCAGTGTCACCGGATGTTCCACCGTCTGTTCTTCTTCCTCTTCTTCCAGGAATTCAAAGACACGCTCGGAAGCTGCGGCTGCGGACTGCATCATGTTGGTAACCTGTGCGATCTGCTGTACCGGCTGGGTAAAGTTTCGGATGTACTGGAAGAAAGACTGAATATCACCGACTTCAATAGCTCCTTTGATAGTCATAAAGCCACCGAGAAGAGCTACCATTACGTATCCGATATTACCTACAAACTGCATGATCGGCATCATCATGCCGGAGAAAAACTGTGATTTCCAGCCGGATTCATATAACTTTTTATTCGTCTCCTCGAAAGTGGCCATCACAGCATCTTCCTTATTAAACGCTTTTACAATATTTTGTCCGGCATAAACTTCTTCCACCTGCCCATTCACATCACCCAGATATTTCTGTTGCTGCCGGAAGTATTTTTGTGACCGTTTCATCACCTTGCTGATAATAAACATCGAGCAGGGCAGAATCAGCAGTGCACATAAAGTCATCCATACATTAATGCTAAGCATCATGATAAATACACCAATCAACGTTGTAACGGAAGTAATCAACTGTGTAATGCTCTGATTCAACCCCTGCTGCAGGGTATCCACATCGTTGGTAATTCTGGAGAGCACCTCTCCGTATGTCCGGCTTTCATAATATTTCATCGGCAGTCTGTTCATTTTTCCGGAAATATCTTTCCGCAGAGAATAACTGACATCGTTGGAGATTCCCGTCATGATAAATCCCTGCACAAAGGAAAAGGCTGCACTGCACAGATACAGTCCCAGTGTCCACAACAGAATTTTTCCGATTTTATCAAAATCAATCCCTCCGGTTCCGTTGACCTTTGCCACCAGACCGTTAAACAGTTCCGTGGTCGCTTTACCAAGAATCTTTGGTCCCACAATATTAAATACCGTACCGACAATGGCGAAAATCATCATGCCAATCAGACGAATCTTATACTTACTCATATAACGCAGCAATTTTTTTACTGCTCCGGAGAAATCCTTTGCCTTTTCTCCATTCATTCTTCCCCGTCCCATAGGTCCCCGGGAGGGACGTCTGCTATTTTCACTCATAATCCAGTTCCTCCTGTGACAGCTGTGAACGTGCAATCTGCTGATATACCTCGCAGGACTGCAGAAGTTCTTTGTGCGTTCCCATACCGACAACTTTACCCTCATCCAGTACCAGAATCCGGTCAGCATGAAGAATCGTGCTGATACGCTGTGCAACGATCAGGGTTGTGGCTTCTTCGGTTTCTTCTTTTAATGCTTTTCGAAGTGCCGCATCTGTCTTAAAGTCCAACGCAGAAAAACTGTCATCAAAAATATAGATTTCCGGCTGTTTTGCAATGGCTCTTGCAATCGACAGCCTCTGTTTCTGACCACCGGAAACATTGCTTCCTCCCTGTGCGATCGGGCTTTCCATACCTTCTTCTTTCTGCTCGATAAACTCTGTTGCCTGAGCAATGGCTGCTGCCTTCTCCAGTTCTTCTCTGGTCGCATTCTCTCTTCCATAACGAAGATTAGAATCGATGGTGCCGGAAAACAGCACACCTTTTTGCGGTACGTAACCGATCCGTTCCCGCAGATCTCCCAGTTTCATCTGCCGGATATCCACGCCGTCCACCCGGACACTTCCTTTGGTCACATCAAAGAAACGCGGAATCAGATTCACCAGAGTACTTTTACCACTTCCGGTACTTCCGATAAAGGCAACGGTTTCTCCTTTCCTTGCTTCAAAGGTAATATCGGACAGCACTTCTTCTTCCGCTCCCGGATAAGCAAAGCTTACATGATCGAAGACTACCGTTCCTTTCTCCTTTTCTTCCGGTTTTACACAGTTTTCAGGATCTTCAATAGAAAGTGGTGTATCCAGTACTTCCAGGATACGATTGGCAGCCACACCTGCACGGGGCAGCATAATAGACATCATCGTGATCATCAAGAACGACATGATAATCTGCATCGCATATTGGATAAATGCCATCATATCACCCACCTGCATATTACCGGCATCGATACTGTGTGCACCGGTATAAATAATCAGTACACTGATCCCGTTCATGATCAGCATCATCAGCGGCATCATAAAAGTCATCGTACGATTGACAAACAGGTTGGTCTTCGTCAGTCTCTGATTTGCTTCTTCGAACCGTTCTTCTTCATGTTTTTCCCGGCTGAACGCACGTATCACCGGGATACCGGTCAGGATCTCACGGCTGACCAGGTTCAGACGGTCGATCAGATCCTGCAGCTTTTTAAACTTCGGCATAGCAACTCCGAAGAGGACTGCCACCAGAATCAGAATCGCTGCTACTGCGATGCCCAGGATCCATGTCATCGCTGCATCTGTGTGCAACACTTTCAGAACACCGCCAATACCAAGGATCGGCGCATATAAAACGATACGGAACAACATGGTATATACCATCTGTACCTGCTGGATATCATTTGTACTTCTGGTGATCAAAGATGCAGTGGAAAAGTTATCCATCTCCTGACTTGAAAAAGATAATACCTTTCTATACACCTTATTTCTCAGATCATGACCAAGTTTCGCCGCGATCCTGCTGGAAAAGAACGTTACACAGACAGAAGCGATCATGATCAGTGCTGCCAGAAGCAACATCTTAATTCCGGACCACAGCACATACTGCATCTGAATCTTGTCCAGATCTTCGCCCATTTCCTGATACTCATTTTTCAGATACCGAATGGCTCCCTGGGTTACGATAGATTCCGGCATACCATCCAGTTTTTCTGTCATTTGTTCCATTATCTGCCTTCTCGCCTCATCCGGAAGCTGTGCGATTGTCTCCGGCACATCCGCACCGTTCGGAAGTTGCATCTTCTCTGCCAGAGCATTCTGTGTATCTGGCTGCTGCAGACTGCTTACTGCCAGCATCGACTTTCCGAATATAGTATTCAGAGAATCTCTTTCTTCTTCTTTCAGTTTTTTATGGGTATATACCCCATCTTTCAACGTATAATATTCTTTGACTTCTTGCTGCTGATCACTGTCCATGAATAAAAACAGCTGATCCATGGAGCTTTCCCGGATCTGATCCGGCACACTGTCCGGAATACCACCCTGCTGTACACCCACATTGATAATATCCGAAGTGTACGATGGCAACGCCAGATCACAGAATGCCTGTCCGAACAGCAGTGCAAAAATCAGTACGATATAACGATAAGAACCTTTCAGTTCCCTAAACATTCGTAACATACCTATTCTTCTCCTTCTTTAAAATATCCGTAACTGTTCGCTATATTCACAGTTACAGGTAATCCTTAATCTCAGTACTTCCCGGCATTTTTTCCATATTCTCCTGCATCTGAAGGATCTGTTTTTTCAGATGATCTACCTCTTCCGGAGTCATTCCCTGAAGCATCACACTACCCACTTCTTTTCGGATCTTTTCCACTTCCCGGTGAATTTCTTTTCCGGAATCCGTTAGGTAGATTCTCTGGATCCGCTTATCCTTCGCATCAGCCACCCGGTAAATCAGAGCTGCTTTTTCCATTCGCTGCAGGGACACCGTCACCGTAGACGGTTTGATACACAGACGGCTGCAGATTTCTCTCTGGCTGAGTCCCTCCTGCCGATAAAGAATATCCAGCATCGGCATCTGCCCCGGGTGCAGATTCACATGTGAAAGCTGATGAAATATCTTTGTCGCATACACATGGAGCAATTTTATCATCAGAAAATCTACGGAATGTTCTTTTTCACTCATTCGATTTCTTCCTTTCTTATTAGTTAGTCAGCTAATGTTTCGTCGACCAACTAATAATATCACTTATTTTGCAGGATGCAAGAGTTTTTATAGTTTTTTTATATTTTTTCTGACAATAAAAACAGGAAACTCCTGAAACAGATGACCACACACCGTGTGTTTCTGTTTCAGGAGTTTCCTGTTTTTATTTCTGTTACTGATTCAGATTATGTGCTTTCTCATAAGCTGTGATCAGTTTCAGATTTTCAATTTCAATTGCATTCAGATATGAATTATCAAACTGATCTGCTGATACACTTGGCGTATACCAACTTTTGGATGCAAAATAATCTGCCAGATCATCCGACTTGAAAATTCTTCCGTGACGGGCATAAATCTCGTTTCTTGCGATACGCATCTGCCATTCGGAAAGACCGGTCAGATCTGTGTTGGTAAGATAACGGGTACTGCTGTCCGGTATCACGTAATCGCTGTTTCCGGTATCACTTGCAGTTTCTGCATCATTGACTTCCGCTTCCTTATGCTGTTCCTGAACCGCAGCTTCCTGAGTCGGTTCAGGCGTGACCTGCTGTGTCGGTGCTGCAGTCGTTTCTGCTTCCTGCGCCGGTGATGTTTCCTGGGTTGGCTCCGGTGTGGCTGTCACTTCGGGGGTTACCGTCTCCGGTTCTTTCACTGTTTCATCCGCAACTGACGCATCCTCACTCTCTTCTGTATCTTTTTCATCTCTGTCCTGAATCTTCTGCATATCTTCTTTCATCTGTTCATTCAGCTGCGGCACTTTTTTCGTATCTCCGCTTCCTGCACCTACCAGCTTTACAACACCAAATACGATAGCTACCACCAGAACAACGATAATAATTCCAAGAATAGCAAAAGTGATCTTCTCCTTTTTTTCTTCTCTTTCCCACTCTTCCTCATCATCGTCTTCATCGTCTTCCTGATGTTGCTCCATCTGATAACCATATCCCATTCCTTCTGTCATACGATTATCATATTCAGGTTCCGGCTTTTTCTTTTTGATGCGGGGCACTTTCTCTTCCTGTTTTTTATAAGAATCCTCATTTGCAGTCTCCTGCATCGGTTTCTCTTCTACCGGATGTCCACATGCCCCACAGAAACGATCCCCGTCCTCCAGACGGTTTCCACAATATTTGCAAAACATACTGTTTCCTCCATAATCTGTGTTGCTGTTTTCTCTTCTTACAGCATTCTCTCGTATGGAAAATTATATAACGAACTTTCCGAAAACACAACAGGCAAAAACTGTCTATCTTCTTACATTTTCCATACATTTTTGTCTGTGGTGGAAATTGCTACGGCACCGGCCTTCAGTGCAGCCACAATATCTTCTTTTTCGCTGATGAGTCCACCAGCGATTACCTGACATCTTACACTCTTTTTTATTTTTTCGATTACTCGCGGCATCAGCCCAGGAAGAATCTCGATCACATCCGGACGATACCCTGCTGTCTGTTTCTGAATATTATCATATGCCATGGAATCAATTACAAAAAAACGAAGCACAGTGAACATCCCCAGTTCTTTTGCACACTTTATAAGAGCTGGTTTCGTGGTAATGATACCATCGGCACGGGTATATGTCTTCAAAAATTCCACTGCTGCATCTTTTCCGCTTAATCCCTGAATCAGATCAATATGTACCACAGCGATTTTTCCCTGATCTTTGATCCTTTTTACGATCTCACTGATCGTACATACCGTTCCATATAGAACAAATACCATACCTACATCCATATTCAGGCACTCTTCCAGTCCTTTCTCGTCTTTTACTGCCGCAATCACCGGACAGTCTTCCAGTTCTTCCATTATTTTTCTCATATTTCTTCCTTCCTGTCAGGCACAGTAAGCTGCCCCTATCTGTTCCAGACACCAGTAATAATCTCTCACATCCACCTGTTCACCTGCATATATCGGATATTCCTGCAGCAGCTCCTTGCCAAGAAAATACTGCGCCACTCCAATCTGTTGTCCCTTTCGGACCGGAGCTTCCAGCTGTGGCGGCAACTGATAGTGAACTGTGATCTGTTCATCTTTCCGTAACAGCAAAGACAGATGCATCTGTTCTACATCGGATCCGTATTCCAGACTGGTCGTTGCCACTTCATCGATGGTCGTCCCCTGTTGCCGGCCATTCAGCACTGCGATCCGACCAAGATCTTTCTGTTCAAACACATCCCGATATTCATAATTGGTCAGCCCATATGTCATGAGTTTTCTGGTATCTTCCCACTTATATCCACGGTTATTCGGCCATCCGCATGCAAGCAGCGATACAATCAGAGTTTTTCCCTCCCATTGTAAAGCACCCACATAACAATATCCTGCATTTCCTGTAAATCCGGTTTTTCCCGTCAATGCTCCATCCATCATTCCAAGAAACGCATTATGATTGGTGCATTGATAAATCTGCGTCTTACTATAATTCCAGAATGTATAGGCAGGCATCTGCGTAATTGCAAGAAATTCCGCTTTTTTCGGAGACTCCATGATGCAGTATCGAAGAATTCTTGCCAGATCTTTTGCCGTTGTACTGTGGATCCCATTTTTATTCTCGGCATCCAGACCGTTCGGTGTAATAAAATATGTATCATCGCAGCCGAGTTCTCTTGCTTTCAGATTCATTTTTTCTGCAAATCCTTCTACTGATCCACCCACTTGCTCTGCAATCATTACAGCAGCATCATTATCTGAATTCAGCATCAGCGCATACAAAAGATCCTGCAGGTAAAACTGTTCTCCTGTTTTTGCACCCATATGTACTTTCGGCTGACTCGCTGCGTAGGCAGATACTGTAACCAGATCATCCATCCGTCCGTCTTCCAGTGCAAGAATACAGGTCATAATCTTTGTAGTACTTGCCATCGGAAGTTTCTGTTCACTGTTTTTAGAATACAAAACACGCCCGGAGTCTGCATCCATCAGACATGCCGAACGCGCATAAAGTTCTGATTCACTCAGCTGCATGCCATATCCTGTCATCGGTGTTCCCACCAGTGTCATAAGCAGCAGCAACAATCCCAGCTTTATTTTTCCCATATAGTATCCTCCCGTTTTTTATCACAGTTTTCCAAAGATACTATATGCATTTTTCTTTCTTTTAGAACCGGTTTTTCTCTTTGTTACAGATCCAGCTGCAACTGAATCTCTTCTTCCGCCTCTGCCTTAAAATCTTCCATTTTCACCGGACTGATCGTTGGCAGATCCTCTGTCGACTGTACTCCAAAATTCCTCAAAAATTCTTCTGTTGTCCCAAAAAGAATGGGGCGTCCCGGGGCATCCAGTCGTCCAAGTTCCTGAACCAGATTATATTCCACCAGCTTATTGATCGCATGGTCACATTTTACACCACGGATTTTTTCAATTTCCTGTTTCGTTACCGGTTGTTTATATGCGATAATTGAAAGTGTCTCCAGCATTACATCCGTCAGTACTGCTTTCTTTGGCTGCAATGCAATCTCCACCAGATATTCATAATACTCCTGTTTGGTACACAGCTGAAATGCTCCATCCAACTCCAGGATCTTGATTCCACGGTCTCTGGCATTATATTTCAGCATCATATTCCGGATAATTTTTTCCGTTGTAGTTTTATCCTGTCCGATTGCTTTCGCGATTCTTCCGGTTTCCACCGAATCGCCTGCGGAAAATAAAATCGCCTCAATCGCTGCTTCCAGTTTCTCCATCTGCCTGCTGCTCCTCGTATATTAAAGATGTAATCTGAATATCATCAAATAAATGTTCCTGCTCTATGGTAATCACGCCGGTTTTCATCAAATTTTCCGCTTCGCTCATGCGAATTTCGGGAATCAGCGTGTCCGGATTGTCCTTATCGGTACAAATGCCGCTGATATCCGTCATCATAATCAGACTTTCGGCCTGCATTTTACCCGCAATCTGCGCCGCAGCGGTATCGGCGTTAATATTATAAATATTGCCGTCCTTAACGCAGCCCACCGTCGAAACAATCGGAATATACCCCTTTTCAAGCATATCGAGGATCGGCTGCACATTCACGTTTGTAATCTCGCCCACATAGCCGAGCTTTGGATCCTTCACTTTTGCCTCGATCATGTGGTCGTCGATACCGCTCAGGCCAATTGCGCGGCCGCCCTTGCTTTCGAGCAGATTGACCAGCGTTTTGTTTACCTTGCCGGCAAGCACCATCTGCACGACCTCTATGGCCTCTTCGCCGGTGTAGCGAAGCCCGTTGATAAACTGCGTTTCGATGCCGAGCGCTTTTCGGTGGTAGCTACCGATTTTCGCCGAACCGAAAACAACTGGCGTACACACTTCAAACATCGTCTGTTCGGCAAAAGCCTTGAGAATGATTTCATAGCCCACGCCGTTAGTGTCGCCGTGAGTGATGCCAACGCGGAGCAGAGTCGGCTTTTCGTTGGCCGATGTATTTTTTTCTTGCGGCGTGTCGTTGCCGCTCATATTAAAGTCTGCCATAAATATATGGGTATTGGATTATCTATTTTTGTCGTTCCGCCTCATTCTTGGCGGTTGAAAGCAATCCGCAGGCCGCGAAGATGTCCTGTCCGCGTGAGGCCCTCAGTGTGGTGAAGAGTCCGTGCGACGTTAGATAGTCGCGGAAGCGCAACATGCGTTCGCGGTCAACGCCGTGTAGCGGCGTATCGGGAATGTCGTGGAATCGGATGAGGTTGATGCGGCAGTCCAAGTCCTTCAGAAGGTCAATCAGCGCATCAGCGTGCCGCAGGGAATCGTTGATGCCATCGAAGACGATATATTCAAACGAGAGTCTGCGTTGGCGTGGTGCCGAAGCGTCGACGGGGCGTCGGCGACAGAAGTCATATTGGCGTAGCACATTGACCACGTCGCGGATGCTGAAGGCGCGTTCCGCCGGCATCAGCTTGGCGCGTTCTTCAGGGATGGGGTGGTGGAGGCTGATGGCCAAGTGGCATTCGCTCTCGTCGAGGAATCGTGTCAGTCCCTTGGCCAGTCCGACGCTCGACACCGTGATGCGTCTCGGACTCCATCCGTACCCCCAATCAGCGTTGAGCACTTCCGTGGCCCGCAACACATTGTCGAGGTTGTCAAACGGTTCACCCTGTCCCATGAAAACGATGTTGGTCAGCGTGTCGCGTTCCGGTAGCGAATAAATCTGGTTGAGGATGTCTGCTGCCGAGAGCGACGCCGAGAAACCCTGGCGCCCCGTCATGCAGAAGGCGCAGTGCATTTTGCAGCCCACCTGACACGATACGCAGAGCGTGGCGCGGTCTTCATCGGGGATGTACACCGTTTCGATATAGTGGTTATCGTGTGTGCGGTAGAGATATTTCACCGTCCCGTCCACAGAGCGCTGTTCATCAACCGGTGCTGCTGCTCCGACGCAATACTTCTCCGTCAACCTTTGCCGTGCCGTTTTCGAGAGATTCGTCATCTCCTCGATGGTGGCCACGTGCTTTTTATAGAGCCAGTCGGCCATTTGCTTGGCCACGAAGCGTGGCAGTCCGAGTTCCTGTGCAACGCCTTGCAGTTCAGTCAAGGTCATTCCGAGAAGCGGAGTCTGTTGTGGGATTGTATTGTTAGCGTCGGTCATTTCGAAATGTGGTTTTCTATGAATGGCTACAAATTTAGCAAAAAATGCTCAAACAGACGAATGCTTTCCCAATTTGCTTTTATAATGAGGTCGATGGGTGAGCAGGTGTTCAAGATTTAAGAAAACCCCGTGTGGCGTTAAGATAAAAGCAACCGGGCCGGCTTGCGAGAAGTCGGCCCGGTTTGTGTGAAAATGTGATTCAACATTACTTAATACATATCGTAATCGTCTCCAGTATAGTCCGGCTCTGTGTCTTCGTAGTCCACCAAGCTGTCGATGTCTTCCGTGTAAACGGCCACGCTGTCAGCTTCTTCTTCATCGGAGGTGTTTGAGAAAGAATAACTGTCTGTGGTGTTTCTGCGCTCCCATGAGCCGTTCATGTAGAGCCGCAGCGCCGTGAAGCCCAACATCACGATGGCCAGCGGCACGGCCGCGAACCACAGACGCATTTTGGGCCAGCTCAGGTTGATGAGTTGAAGCATAATCCAGGGCAAAAGCATGAAGAGCGCCACGATGATGACAACCGCATCCATGTAATTTGTTCCAGTGGCGTAGAATTTATAGTTGTGGAGTTGCAGCATGTTGGCATGGTTTACCAACGAGAGAAATATCAAGGTTGCCGTAACGTTCATCGCCATGATTTTCCGGGCAGTGCCGTTGCATTGCGCTTTGGCAATCCAGAACCATACGGCGGACATGAGCGCGTAGAGGACGATGGTTACGATGTTGGTCACGTTCATGCCTTCTGTCATGTGTTTTGGGTCGTCTACGATGCTCACGATAACCAGCGCGAGGTTGACGGTCAGCAACAGGCCAGCCAGGACGAATCCCGTGATTTTGGTCGAGAGCGTCTTGAAGCGGATGCTAAGCACCACCATCGAGGCAATCAGGAACAGCGAAGCAAACTCCAAGATGAAACCGCCTGCGGGCATGAATGTTTCGTAGTAGTGGAAATCAGAAAATCCTTTGTCTGCTGGCTTGAAGAACGTGCCGAATATCACGAAGATAAGGAGGCATGTTGCTGCCGCTATGTTGAATACGCGAAGCAGGATGTCGCCGCTTGTTTGCTCCTCCTCCAATGCCAATTTCTTGGGCGCTTTCTTGCCTGGCAGCAAGAGACTTTGATACAGCAGGCAGGCCCATCCGATGCAGCTGAGGCTGCTCACCAGCACGTAGAGGAACATGTCGCCAAACAAAGGGAGGCTCAGTTTGGGGAAGAAAAGCACGGCTGTAAACAGTCTCGCTATGGCAAGGACCATCAGTCCCAGTCTGTATCTTTTGTCGCAGCCAATGGCCAGCAGGGCGAAGAATGCAATGGTGAGGAGGTTGCGGAGCGTGTTTATGACGCAATAGGTTGTGCTGCATTGTATGTCGGAATACAAATAATAGTCTCCGCTTTCTATGCCTCGGAACTGCCAAACGCTGTCGAATAAGTCAACAACGAGCAGCAGACCGAGCAAAATCGTAGCCACAATGCCCCAAATTTTTGCTTGCTTACCGCTGAGCACGTGGGGAGCAATGAAAAACATGAACGCCGCGCTGCCCACCGACGACAGAAGGTTTGTGAAGAGATTCACACTGTTATCGTATGAAACCATGTACAGCAGATGGTTGATCTGGTTTATGAAAAGGGGCATCAGCACCAATATGGTCACTACTGCCGCCAGGCGAAATCTGCGCGCGCCCATCAAGAAACCTTCTTCTTGCGAAATGGACGTGCAAGTGCTCTGTGTTTGTGTTTGAAATTTTGTCTCCATATTAATCTTGTGTTAATTGTATTCTAATGTGACTTTGCTGGAAAATGCGAGGTCAATTCACCACCAATTGCGGAAAATATTCTCTCAAGACATCCTCCGCGTGCTTCAGTTGTTCTGCCGTGTTCTCTTTCGTATCCTTCAGTTGGTAGTCCCATCCGAGCGATTCATATTTATGAACGCCGAGTCGGTGATACGGCAGCAGTTCCATGCGCTCAATCATCTTGTAGTTCTTGAAATGTTCGCCGAGCGCTCGCAAATCCTCCTCAGCGTCGCTGAGGCCAGGCACCAACACATATCGCAGCCAGAAGGGCCGTCCGTTTTCTTCCAGCCATGCCGCCGTTGCGAGCGTCTGCGTGTTGGGGCGCCCCGTGATGTGCTCGTGTTGTGCAGAGCGGATTTCCTTCACGTCGAGCAACACCAGGTCCGTTTCCTTCAGCAGCGCTTCCACGTCGCTGTTCCAGATGCCGCCGTTCGTGTCCACGCAGATGTGCAGTCCCTTTTCATGCAGGCGACGGAAAAGTGGCAGCAGCGCTTTGGCCTGCACGGTCGGTTCGCCGCCCGAGAACGTCACGCCGCCGCGTTTTCCGAAGAAAGGCTTTAGCGATTCCGCCTGTTCCACGATATAGTCGGGGCTTGTCAGTTTGCTTTGCCCGATGGCTTCAATCGTGTCGGGGTTGGCACAATAGAGACAGCGGAAGGGGCAGCCTTGCAGAAAGACCACATACCGCAGTCCCGGGCCGTCGAAAGTGCCAGTTGATTCGTAACTGTGTACGCGTATGAGTTGTTGTTCCATATTGCGATTCTATGTGTTTGGTGATTAGTAACTTCGTTGTATTTCGCAACCTCTATAAGTTGCCCTATGCCGGACAGTGTAGAACGGTTGCTTATGCGAAGGTACACAATTATTTTAATTTGCAAGTAGGTGTTCAACATTAGTTTATATTGAATTGTCTACTCGCGGCCGCGAGTAGCGTTACCCTCGGCCGCGAGTAGCGTTACCTTCGGCCGCGAGTAGCGCGACCTTCGGCCGCGAGTAGATAATATGTCATAGTTTCAGGACAGACTTCTTGCTTTCTGGGGAGAATTGGCAATCGCGTTGACGGCTTGGTAAATAGGGTGTTCGAAATCCAGAAAAATCTCTGCGCGGTTT
>OLNF01003041.1_pt1 | contig 12527 bp, 9 predicted proteins | sample 1673061 | NCBI WGS metagenome assembly OLNF01 (sample SAMEA3136751, study PRJEB25190) | human gut metagenome | reverse complement strand
AAGAGCCATCTTTATCAAGCAAGCTTGAAAGATGGCTCTTTCACGTAAATGTGCATGGCTCGTAGCGTTCACAAATTTTTCACAAAATAATTAGCACTCGATGCTTGACATGGCTAATAATAAGTGCTATATTACAACTAGAACAAAGGAAGAGAGATAAAAGGAACACAGAAAAGTTCCGCAGATCTCAAATCCGGTTGCTCAAGTAATCAACACTTCGGATTCTCCGAATGTGCACAAAATATAGTTACTGAAAGGAGTAATGACCTATGATGATGCCTAGAATTTTTGGAGAAAACTTATTTGATGATTTTATGAATGACTTTGCATTTCCGGATTTTACGGACAATGCAAATATTGAGAAAGCTTTGTATGGTAAACATGCAAAAAATCTGATGAAAACTGATGTCAAAGATACCGAGAACGGATATGAAGTAGATATTGATCTTCCGGGCTTCAAGAAGGACGAGATTACCATGAAGCTGGAGAATGGTACACTGACCGTGAGCGCAGCGAAAGGTCTTGATAAAGATGAAGAGAACAAAGAGAAAAAATATGTAAGACGTGAGCGTTATGCAGGCGGAATGAGCAGAAGCTTCTATGTAGGCGAGCACGTTGATGTAGAGGATATCCATCCGAAATATGAAAATGGTATCCTGAGCTTCATCGTTCCGAAGAAGGAACAGAAGGCCGTAGAGGAGAAAAATAAATTCATCTCTATCGAAGGCTAATGCCCGGAGCAGGATTTTTTGTTGACAGGATGCTCGGATGTGTGTTCCTTAAAAGGAATGCCCGATATCGGACATTCAGACAGACATAGCATAAAATAAGATAAATATGTATCGAAAACTCCGGTGGGAAGTAAAATTCTCACCGGAGTTTTTTTGTGTTTTTCTATGCGCGTTGCTGTCGAATCCGTGTCGGATTTTGTCGAAATCGTGTCGAATGCTGTCGACAGGTGAGCAGATGTTAAACAATTATGTAAAAGTCTCTTGAAAAACACGACTAGATTGATAAAATAGTTGCAAATCAGAATGTTGCAGAGATTCTGAGAAGAATATTACAATGTTAGGAGAAAAGAGATGGAAAAGAGAGTATCTATCAGGGACATTGCAGAAATGCATTTGTCACAGCAGTTGGAACGAAAAAAAGCATTATTGTTAAATCTGGAACTCGATGCCTGTGCACGTCAGGGGATTCCGTGGACACCGACGCAGGGTATTCTTTCGCTGGAAGACCGCCGCAGGTATGAGATGAATCAGAGTATCATTTTGCCGAATGGCACCTTTACCAAGCAGTTTTCTCTGCCTAATTATTTCCGGGGTGAAAATGCATATGCACCGACAGGAAAAAATCTGCAGAAGTACGATGTTGCGGACAAATATATTCCGGGGATCAGAAAAGAATGTGCCGGCGGTCCGGAGGAATGGCTGGAATTCACCAGCAATTTTGATCTGGCATTGTTTTATGCCTGTTGTAAGTGGGATGAAGAACAGTTGGAATGGCTTCCCATGACAGAAGCAGATATTGAGCGTCCGTTTGGCGAGGGTGAGCCGGATCCGCATTATGGTGTGATCTATATGGCGAATGCGGAAGATGCAAGATTCTTCGGTACATACGCAAATGCACCGGAGTATCATATCATGACACCGGCAGGAAGTCTGGTAGATGGCGGGAACCGGGAGTATATTTTTGCAATGCGCATGAGAGATAAAGATGAGCTGCAGAAGGATGCACGTTTTGACATCCTTGTGTTTGAACATACAGAGAAATTCTGTCAGGATGTATATGAACTGATGCAGAAATCATTGCCGACCGGTTCCGCAGTGTTTAAAAAAATTTAAGAAAATAAATAGTTGAGTTTTTATAGTCCTTGGAGTATGATATTTTCATGCATGTAAAAAATTGACCGTGCATAGTCCTGCCATGTCCCGGCGGGGCAGTTACAAACGTTGAATGGTAAGAGTTGACGAAGAAAACACGGAGATAAAAAATGGCAAGAAATAAAAAAAATTCCAAGAGACAGAGAAGAAAAAGAAAACTGATTCTATTTATTATTGAGATTATTATTTTGATCCTGGTTGCAGGTGCACTGTTTGTGTACAGTAAACTGGATCTGATCAAATCAAAGAAACTGGATAATACAAAGGTTGGAAAAAATGAGGTTTCCGAAGAAACTCAGAAAACATTTGAAGGATATACTACCATTGCATGTTTTGGTCTGGACAACCGTGAACAGGGTGTTTACGAGTCCGGCAACAGTGATGTGATCATGCTGATGAATATCAACAATGATACGCATGAAGTAAATCTGATGTCGGTATATCGTGACACCTATCTGAATGTTGCCGGTGAGGGACAGGAGGAGAAGTTCCAGAAAGCCAATGCGGCTTACGCATACGGTGGACCGGAGCAGGCAGTGACGATGCTGAACCGTAACCTGGATATTGATATCGATAATTATGTAGCCTTTGATTTCAAAGCGGTTGCACAGGCGATTGATATTCTCGGTGGTGTAGATATTGATGTTGAGAGTGAGGAAGAACGTAAATATCTGAATGATTATGTATCTTACACCAGCGAGTATGTAGGTGGAAGTGATGAAGAAGTAGAACATACCGGATTGCAGACCTTAAACGGTGTACAGGCAGTATCTTATGCACGTATCCGTTATACAGCAGGTGATGATTACAAACGGGCAGAGCGTCAGCGCCGTGTTCTGACAGAGATGATCAAGAAGGCAAAATCTGCAAGTCTGCCAGAGTTAAACAGCCTGATCAATACTGTATTTCCGCAGATTTCTACAGATCTGGACAAGAAGGACATTATCAGCATGGCAACTGTCATGATCAAATATGATATGGCAAACAGTGGTGGATTCCCGTACAGCAAAGATACCTTTACTCCGAGCAAGAGCATCGGAAGCGTGGTAGCACCATGTGATCTGGAGAGTAATGTTATCGAGCTGCACAAGAGACTGTATGGCACAGACAATTATACACCGTCTGAGACTGTTAAAAAGTACAGCGAACACATTGTGGATGTGAGCGGATATACGGCAGAAAGGAAGGCGGATAACCGTTTCAGCGGACAGGATGAATTCTTTGGAAACGGAACACAGACAACCGATGATGGATCCGGTTCAACGGAGGATACAACAGAATGATGCGTTTGTTCATTTGCCCGGAATGCGGGTGGATGCGTACTGTTTCGAGACGGGCTTCTGTGGAATGTTTCAAATGCAACGGTGTGATGATGCAGCCGGTGAAATTGGAATATACTCAGTATGTCAAGATGTCGGAACAGGAACGAATGGATTATGCAGACAGTTGGATGTATATCCATCGGAAAAAGAGCAAATAGAAAATAGATCCCCATGCAGAGAAATCTGTGTGGGGATTTTTTGTGCTAAGGCTCCTTTACGAATGATATTTCTTGAATTGACAGATAAATTATGTTTTTTTACAATAGAGGAAAAGTGGAAAAACAGGAGAAGAAATAATGGGAAGAGCAAAGCAGATACTCGCAGTGTTGCTTGTGGCAGTGTTAATGTGTCTGTCGGCCTGTGGACAGGCAGGGGACAACAGCAATGACGCACAGACGGGCAACTATGTAACACTGAAGGCAATCACTCTTGGACAATTGCCGGAAAATGGAATGGACGAATTTTATGAGGAGCTGGATGCCATGACAGAGGAACTGGGATGTCATCTGCGGTTTGATTATATCCCGTGGGGGGATGAGCGTTCCCAGTTGAACATGGCTATCGCATCCGGGAAATATGATTTTATCTCAAATGGAAATTTTTCAGATTATTATCAGCAGGTGGCGAAGGGAGCATTTCTAAATCTGAATGCTTATCGGGACGTGGTACTGGAGCTGTTTGCACATTATGAGTCCTATCGGGAGGATTATCTGACGAATCTTGAGTGGAACGGTGGTCTGTATGGCATTCCACAGTTTAACAAAGATACCATCAGCGACACCGGTGGAGGATTTTTCTACCGGACAGATTTGCTGGAGGAATGGAATCTGCCGGAGGTGACAGACTTTGACAGCATGCAGCAGTATCTGTATGCGGCAAAAGCGGACGGAAGATATCAGGATGCGGCGCTGATCACGGACAACCGTGCATGGAATGCGCTGTGGTATCTGAATAATGAAAAGTATGAGGAGATCGGAACATTGGAGACAGTTCCCTATGCAGTGACAGACCGGGAGAGTTGCCGGACTGTGATCAGCCGGTTTGAGACACCGGAGTTCCGGAAGACGCTGGATGTACTGCATCAGTGGTATGTAGATGGCATTTTGAATCCGGGAATACTGGCTTCCCTGGATAATGAAGGGGTGACAGCTCTTGAGATGATGCTGGCAGATGAAAAGCCGTGTGAGACGAATGCACCGATCTGGACCGTGAATAGTAGTTATGTTCCGGCTTTGTATCGCAAACATCCGGAGTGGATGTATGGATTTTTCTCTTATCAGATGAACAATGGGAATATTACAAAAAGAAAGCAGGGAAAAGAGGTGTCCTGCATTTCGATATCCTCCAAATGCAAAGAGCCGGAGATGGCGGTGAAGCTGTTGGAAAAACTGCATACGGATGAGAAGTTTTACACACTGATCCGGCAGGGTGTATCGGGAATTCATTATGAGCTGAAGGATGGTGAGGTTTCCCATGAAAATATTCCGGAGGAAAATTTATTTTCATACTGGACGGGGTGTGTGGATTTTACTCTGGAACAGCCGGAGTATATGGAAGATAGGCAGTAGGAACAGGAATATCAGAAGATACAGGAACGGACAGAGGAGTTGTGTGAGACCGCACCGGATGACCTGCTGATGGATTTTTCATGGGAAGATAATGGACTGAAAGAGATTGAAAGCCGGTTGGAGGAAGTGCGCCGGGATTATCTGCTGCCGTTGTGCTGCGGGGTCTCTGACAACATTGAGGAAGATTATCAGACAGCAATCCGGAAATTGTATGAAGCAGGATTACAGCAGTATCTGGACATTTTGCAACAGCAATTAGATGCGTATTGGGAGGAGAAGTCATGAAATTGCTTATCGTAGATGATGATATCTATACCAGAGAGGGACTGGCAGAGACGATTCCCTGGAACCTGTATGGCATTGATGATGTCATGCAGGCGGAGAATGGAAAAGAGGCATTGCATACTGTGTCCTGGTATCTGCCGGATCTGATCATTACGGATATCCGGATGCCGCAGAAAAACGGCATTGATTTCTGCAGGGAAGCGATTCGTCTGGTACCGGACTGCAAGATCATTTTTATTACCGGTTACATGCAGACGGAGTATCTGAAAGATGCGATAGATTTGTCTGCGGTGGCATTTATTGAAAAACCGATTCAGCCGGAAGCAGTAATGGAAGCACTGGAAAAAGCGGTGGGAAAGATTCAGAAGCATCAGGAACACACCCGGCTGAGAAAGGAAAACGAAGCATATCAGAAGAATCGTTTTTTGCAGGCAATGCTGCAAAAGGGAGTTACAGAGGAGCAGCTGGAAGAACTTTGCAGAAACTGTGGATTTTTCTGCACCCGTCAGGAACGGTATCTATGTATTCGGATCTGGGAGCAGGGTTCCGCAATGGATGATGCACAGTGTGATCTATATTTGCAGCAGTATTTTGCGGAGGGTACGGAGTTTGTTCTGAGTACCCGGCTGCCGGATGCGGAACAGTGTGTGGCTGTGTTTGCCTGTGAAGAGAAACGTCAGTCCGAGATTCTACGGAAATTGAGGATGTTTGTATCCAAATACACAGAGTACACGGTTGCGGTGGGGTATTTTGTGGATTCCCTGTCTGGTGTATACAACAGCAGCCGACTGGCACAGATAGCCATGGAGCGTGGATATTTCGAACCGGAAGTGCATTATCTGGAGGTGGATCGTCTGGTACAACGGAAATACATTGATCCGGGAATTTATCAGGTATTTTTACAGGTATATAAGGAAAATCCATGGCGTATCCGGGAGTGGTACCAGGCACTGCTGCAGCAGTTTGCAACGAAAAAACAGGCTATGACAGAGGGGGCACAGATCATTGCGCTGACAAGGACCTTTGCCAGTCAGATTTTAAATGACTATCCGGAGAGCCTGACGGCAGTCGGAGAGTCCGATGTGGAGACCTATATGCGGCAGCTGGAGCGCACCAGTAACATCCGGGAGACGGAACAGCAGTTTGACTTGCTTTTGAATGGCATGGAGCGTTGCCTGGTAGAGCAGAACCGTTACAGCCGGCTAGTGAGCGATATCCGGACATTTTGTATCCGGAATTTATCGGACAATACCCTGGGAGGGCAGATGATCTCAGATCGGTTTCATCTGTCTGTGACCTATTTAAACCAGCTGTTCAAGCAGGAACTATCTGTGACCATCAAGCAGTATATCAGCGAGATGCGGATGGAGCGGGCCAGAGAACTGTTGACACAGACTTATGATACGGTGGATGAGATTGCGGCAAAGTGCGGTTATTCCAATGGCAATTATTTTGCTAAGGCGTTCCGTGAGAATCAGCACATGTCACCGACCGATTATCGCAAACAGATGGAGAAGCGTTATGAAAAAGAACCAAGGACGTAAGCTGCCATTTTTTTATCACTGGAAACTGTCCAGGAAACTGCTGCTGCTGTTTCTGGGGGTCTGTGTGCTGCCGATCACGGTGATACTGGGGATCACAATGTATCGTATGGTATGCAGTTCCATTCAGATGCAGCTGTATACCATGGATCAGAACTATGATCGTGTCGTACAGAATTTTGAAAATATTCAGGAGCGGATGGAACGAATCGCATCACTTATTATGGTATCAGACGAAGTGGGAGATGCCCTGCGCAGTAATAAGCAGGACAGTCTGGTAGATGAACTGCAGAGGTTTGACAGACTGTCGGATTATACTTATCAGCTGGAGATGAGTTCCGATGATATCTCAATCCTGTATTATATCCCGGATCAGTTTTTGATTTCAGGTAGCGGAAATACCTGCTATCGCCCGGAGAGTGAACTGACAAAGTGGAGCGTGGATGCGGAGACGATGGAGCAGACCGCCGGTGATTCCTGGAAAGTGATACAGGAGAAGAACCGCTATGGACAGCGGAAGAGTTATCTGGCAAACTTCCGTGTGATCTGGAATACAGAACAGTATACGCAGCGGCTTGGCATCGTGGCGGTGATGATTCCGGTAAATACGGTAAAAGAGAGTATGAATAATGTGATGCACATGCAGAGCATGTATCTGCTGGATGAACAGGGGACGGTGCTTGTATCCGGTGGAAACGAGCAGGCACAGAATCTGCAGATGCCGAAGTTGCAGGGAACGGTCTCGGAGACACATGAAACCAATGGAGCCTGGATGGTACGCAGCGGTTTGCTGCAGGAGGGCGGTATGACACTGGTTTCGCTGGTGCCGCGGGATGTTCTGGTGCAGGAGTCAGGCAGAATCATCCGGGAAATGCTGATCTGTTATGGAATCATCTGTGCACTTACTTTTGTACTGCTTCAACTGGGCAGCCGGCAGTTTCTTGGCCGGGTACACCGGCTGGATACGACCATGGAGGCTGTGGATCAGGGAATCCTGGAGCCCATTGATGTGCCGGAGTGCCGGGATGAACTGGGGCGTCTGATCCTGCGTTATAACGGCATGGTGGAACAGATCCAGCGTCTGATGGAAGAGCAGTATATACTTGGTAAGGAAAAATCCGAAGCGCAGCTGCATGCATTGCAGGCACAGATCAGTCCGCATTTTCTGTATAATACGTTGGACATGATGAACTGGATGGCGGTAAAAGGTGAGACGGATAATATAAGGGCAGTGCTGTCCGCCATGTCACGGTTTTATCGGATGGTGCTGAGCCGGGGTGCTTACATCATCACTATCGGCGAGGAGATCCGCATGTGTCAGGCCTATATGGAGATCCAGGTGCTGCGTAAAAAGAACAAGCTGCAGTTTGAAGTGGATGTGGATGAGGAGATCTATCCATATCTGATTCCAAAGATCACGCTGCAGCCGATCCTGGAAAATGCCGTGCTGCACGGAATCGATGAAAAAGAGGGCGGTCGCGGAACCATCCGCCTGTCCGGGCGGATCCAGGAGGATCAGATTATTCTGGAAGTGCAGGATGATGGTGTCGGTATGGATCCGGCGCTTTTATCAGAAGAAAACCTGTCCGAACACAGTGGAAAACATTACGGTCTGTCCAATGTGAGGACACGGCTTTGGCTCTTTTATGAAAAAAATGCAGAACTGTCCTGCAGTAGCGCACCGGGTCTGGGTACAAAAATTACCCTTCGATTTCCGAAAAAATCCGATGTGGAAGATACTGACGGGTAAAAACAGAAAAAAACGGGTAGTTTTTAGAAGTACATGGAAGAAAACGCAAACTTCCATGTGCTTTTTTTGTGTGAAAAATGAAAGGAAATACAAAAAAAGTCCTCTTAAAATCAGACTGCCGGTTGAAATATAATGTAAAAGAAAGAAAAAACTGCAAAGTAACAGAAAAATGGAAAAATATGCTGATCTGAAAGCGGATGGAAAAAGGAGAAGGAGGAGAACAATGAACAGACACTCACACAGAAGGAAAAAAATATCAGCCAGAGTAATGGCACTATCCATGGCAGCGGCAATGGCGGTTACGGTGTATCCTGTACCTGCTTTTGCGGAGGAAGGTCAGAATGTGGCCCAAAAAGTACAGGTGCTGGATAAAACCGGGGGAAACATTCATGATTATGGAAAAACCGGAGATGATCCGGCAACACCGGATGTGGATGAATCCGCAATTGTTGCAAATTCTGATGTACTGAGATCCGCACAGTATCAGGAATCTACAAAGTATGAGTTAAAAGTAAACGGAACACCGGTTTCTGTTTATAAATATCAGAAACAGACGGATCCGGGAAGCCATTATCATATGGATATTGCAAGATTTTCTTCCGATGATGCGGAGCCGGTTTTTGAGATAACCATGAAAGACGGGTCAACCATTGACAGTATCTATGTATCACCGGAAAGATATTATCCGGAAGATTCCTTTGAAATCAGTACAGATAAGAAAACTGTAAAATTTAAAATGTCAGCAGACTTACGTTACTGTATTGTAAATATCAATGGCAGCATCAATGATACCAATGGCAAACCGCAGCTTGCAATTATTAATGATGCGACAGAAACAGATAAACCGGATGTGACAGCGGCAAATGTACTGAACTTTAAAGATTTTGCAGAAAAATATCTGCAGGAGCATCCGATTACGGATACCGTAGGCGAAGTTTGCACAGAGGCAGGTACGGTTACAGATACATCTATGAATGATGGGAAAGAGTACACCTGGTCCTACGGGGAAGGAACATATGTGGCTTATGATGCAAAAAAGGTTATGTTCCCGAACAAGCGTGTCCGTCAGAAAAATGATGTATCAGAAGCATTTCAGGCAGCACTGGCAGAAGTGAAAAACAGTGATACACTGGATACAATTTATTTTCCGGCAGGTACATATCTCTGGTCCGGTCTGTCCATTAAGAACTGGGATGGAAATGGAAAAGACGGAAAGCTGAATATCTATCTGGATGAAGATGCATTGCTTGTAAATCGTCTGCAGGAGTGCACACAGGCGATGGAACCAGCGATCGGCATCTGGGATTCCTCCAACATTACTGTTTCCGGACGGGGCATTATTGATGGTCAGGGAACTTATAACTACAGCTGGGACAAAGCGGATGCGGAACTGAGCCCTCATCAGGGCGGAAGTATGGTAGTTCGTTCTCAGAATATTACGTTTAATGATACTTATGTCAGAGATGTAAAACAGTGGAACTGGGAATGCCACACGGTAAAAAACATCAATTATAATAATATCAAAGGTCTGAGCCCATTTCAGCATGCCTGGGTGGATGGACTGGATCTGACAAGCGGACAGGGAATTCATTTAAATGGTGCAATTACCATGGGCAACGATGATACCTTTGCATCCGGACACTATAATCCGAGTAATGAATTCCCGCAGAGACGTCTGAAGAAGAAAGATTTAAACAATCTGTCTACGGAAGATCAGAACATTGCAGCAGCAGCGGCAATTTACAACAAAGACAGACTGCAGTGGGATACAGACGATACAACAGATGTAAATATCAGCAATACATTGGGTTGGAGCACCTTTGCCAATGCAGTCCGACTGGGACACAATACACGCTTCAAAGCAGATGGCGGAAGCTATCAGATGCGTGATTACACATTTAATAATGTCAATACATTGCATGTTACAGGTTATGGAACGAATGGTGGTGGCGGTGCACTGAGTATTCAGAACGGTACGAGTGGCTGTACCCCAAATTATGAAAATCTGATATTTAATAATTGTTCCTTTACGGCAAATAACGGAAACAATGTTGCAAATATTCCGAGTGGAAACGACCTCAATCAGTTTAATCCGAAGAACGTTACCTTTAAGGATTGCTGGTTTAAAGATGCGGACACACCGTTTTCATTCAAAAGCATTGATAATGTAACGATTGATAATCTGTATCTGGGCGGAAAGCTGATAGAGTATGATTCACAGGTTGATCTGACCGTTGCAGACAGCGTGAAAAACTTTACATTCCTTGTAAACGGTGAAAATATTAAGAAAAATGCGGCACCGGTATTTGAAAATCCGGATAACGAGCCATTTAATGTGAAAGCAGGAGAAACCGTTTCTTTCCAGGTAAATGCAACTGATCCGGAAGAGAATAACGTGACCTTATCGGTTGTCGGCGCACTTCCGAAAGGTGCATCATTTGATGCTGAAACTGGCGCATTTACATGGGAAACCTCTGACAGTGACAGTGGAAAGAGAGAAATTACGTTTAAGGCATTGGATGAGTATGGTGCTTCCACACAGAAAACGGTTACCATCAATATTGAATCTGACAGGGTTCCTGGAAAAGATGTGGAAGTATCCAGAACCGTTGTGTCACAGGATACATTTGCAGGCAGCTGGAGCGGAGATCAGACAGCGGACTTTGGTGCAAAGAATTTCCTGCGTACTTCCTATGGAACAGACTCTAAAGGAACATTGGGAACAGCAGGCGGAAGTGATAATAAAGTCACATATCTGAAATTTGACGTGTCACAGATTGACCTTACACAGGTTGACCGTGTAAAATTGCAGATGACTTTACTGGGTGTACGTTATGATGAAGCTGCAAACCTGGATGCACAGCTTCAGATTGCCATGACAGAAAATACAGACTGGACAGAAAATACTCTGAACTGGAAAAATAAACCGGCAATTTTAGATGTAAATGGAGTAATTATTTCAGAAGAATTTAACCTTGGAGATATTGTAAGTAATGATCCTGGACAGATCAGCACACCAAATGGTACTGTAGCAACCGCAGATGTCACATCACTTGTTGCAGTGGCAAAATCAGCCGGACAGGACAGTGTTACACTGGCTGTAAATGTGGTTGACAAACAGGTTGACAAAGCTAATCGTATTTTCTTTGTAAGTAAAGAAGGTGCAAAGAATTTTGAAAATGCAGAAAATATGGCACCGGCATTGGTAGGTACAAAGACAGTGGCAATCTCCGGAATTAAAGTAAATGCACCGACAAAAACGGTATATGATCTGGGAGAGTCATTTGACACAACCGGTATGACAGTTACTGCTTCCTATGAAGATGGAACCGAAGATGTTGTAGATCTTTCTAAAGTAATCATAACTGGTTTTGACAGCAGTAAAGTGACAGAAAAGCAGACAGTTACTGTAAAATATGCAGGAAAGACAGCTACATTTGATGTAGAAATCAGAAATATCATAATTCCGGAACCGGAACCGACACATGCAGACGGACTGGCAAATGAGATGGCAGAAGATGGAAAATGGTATGTATACAGAGATAATGCGGTGGATTATGGTTATACCGGACTTGCAGCAAATGAATATGGCTGGTTCATGGTAGTAAACGGAGCAGTAGACTTTGGCTACACCGGACTTGCAGCAAACGAATATGGCTGGTTCATGGTAGTAAACGGAGCAGTAGACTTTGGCTATACCGGACTTGCAGCAAACGAATATGGCTGGTTCATGGTAGTAAATGGAGCGCTTGACTTCACTTACAACGGACTGGTACAGAATGAGTACGGCTGGTGGAAAGTAACTGCCGGAAAAGTAGATTTCAATTACAACGGATTTGCAACCAATGAATATGGAACCTGGTATGTACGCGGCGGAAAAGTAGATTTTTCTTATCATATGTAAGATGTAAACACAAGTAAGCGGTATGAGAAAAAGGTGAATGAACATAGCGTTTTTGCTTGTATAACAAAAATGACGGATGAAAAGTTGAAAAATAACCAAAAATAACATCATATTTTCTAAAATTTTGGTTAATCTGTTTCTGCTACACCTGCTATAATGACGCTGTAACAAATAAAGAACTACTTAACAAAACCTCTTTGTAGAAGGCTGCTAAGCAATTCAGATTTTTGGAGGAAAAGATAAATGAATACTTTAAAAGCTGAAAAAAGAAGCA
>OLNF01003039.1_pt1 | contig 12530 bp, 8 predicted proteins | sample 1673061 | NCBI WGS metagenome assembly OLNF01 (sample SAMEA3136751, study PRJEB25190) | human gut metagenome | reverse complement strand
CACATGAAACAAAAACCAGGATGGGTTTTACCCGATTTAAAAGAAGCACAAAAGCGTACTACAAATACAATTGATCGTATTGATACTTTCACGATTCCTGAAGTAGCTCGTATGATGGGAAGAGGAAAAACATATTTTATTTCAACATATGGTTGTCAAGCTAATGAACGTGATAGCGAAACATTGGCTGGAATTTTAGATGAGCTAGGATTTACACCAAATGAAACGGCTGAAGGCAGTGATGTTATTATCATCAATACGTGTGCGATTCGTCAAAATGCCGAAGAGAAAGTCTTAGGTGAGATTGGTAACTTTAAGCGTTTATACCGCGAAAATAAAGATTTGATCATTGGCGTATGTGGTTGTATGGCGCAAGAAGAAGGTTTGGTTGAAACTTTGCTTACAAAATATCCTCAAGTACGCTTGTTGTTTGGAACACATAATATTCAAGAACTTCCAAGTATGCTTTATAGTTGTATGTTTGAAGGTAAAAAGGTCGTAAAAATCTATTCGAAAGAAGGAGAGGTTTACGAAAATCTACCAGTACATCGTTTTGGCACATTTAAGGCTTGGGTCAATATTATGTATGGTTGTGACAAATTCTGTACATATTGTATTGTTCCTTATACTCGTGGAAAACAGCGTTCTAGAAAGATGTCTGAAATCTTAAAAGAAGTTCAAGAATTGAAAGATGAGGGATATAAAGAAATTACATTGCTTGGGCAAAATGTAAATGCATATGGTAAAGATATGGATAATGAGCAAGATTTTGCGACTTTATTAGAGGAAGTGGCTAAGATTGGAATTCCTCGTGTTCGTTTTACAACGAGTCATCCTTGGGATTTCTCTGAACAAATGATTGATATTATCGCAAAGTATGATAATATCATGCCGTTTATTCACTTGCCTTTACAATCTGGAGATGATGATGTACTTAAATTAATGGGTCGTCGTTACACAAAAGAATCTTATTTGGCTTTATATGATAAGATCATCCATACAATTCCAAATGTTGCTGTTTCAACAGATATCATTGTTGGATTTCCAAATGAAACAGATGAACAATTTGAACATACATTAGATGTTGTTCGTTATTGTAAATATGATAATGCCTTTACGTTTATTTTCTCTGCAAGACCTGGTACACCAGCCAGTCGTATGCATGATTCGATTGATATGGAGACAAAGAGAAAACGTTTGGCTAGATTAAATAAGACATGGAATGATTTAGCTTTAGAAAAGAACAAAGCTTATATTGGTCGTACAGTAACAGTACTTGTGGATGGTCCTAGTAAGAAAGATGAAAATGTGTATTCGGGATACACAGATACGCAAAAACTAGTGAACTTTAAAGGAGAAAATCTTCAAGCAGGAGATTTTGTTGAAGTTAAGATCTTAGATGCGAAAACTTTCTCTTTAGATGGCGTAGCTGTGTGATATAATTTAGAAAAATAATACTATTTAAAAGGAGATAATATGAAAGAAGAAAAAATGCCTTCATTGACAGAAAAAATTCGTATCTTCGCCCTTGGTGGTTTAGATGAGGATGGAAAGAACTTATTCTGTGTGGAGGTGGATCAATCCATCTACGTAATTGAAGCTGGAATCAAATTCCCAGACAACAAAGAATCGTTAGGTATTGAATTTATTATTCAAGATTTTACATATTTAGTGGAAAATAAAAATCGTGTCGCAGGTATTTTTATTACGCATGGACACGATGATGTTATGGGAGCTTTACCATATTTATTAAAACAAGTTCCTTGTGATGTGTATACGGCGCCTCTAGCTGTGAAAGAAGTACAAAAAATGATTCGACAGGAACACATTACGGGTGTGCGTGTTCATGGTGTTAAGCGTAATGAAAAGAAACGCATTGGAAAAAGAAGAGTTGTCTTCTTCCCAATTACCCATGCATATCCTGGAACGTTTGGTCTTGCGATTGGTACTGAACAAGGATATATCGTATATTCAGGTGAGTTCATTGAGGATTATGATGATTTAGAAGATGCTTATAGAGCTGATTTTACAACAATATCGGAACTTGGTAATGAAGGTGTATTGGTATTGTTGCAGGAAAGTAAGGGAGCTGAAAGAAGTGGCCATACTTCTCCAAGTCATCGTATTTCGCCAAAGCTTTTACAGGTTTTAGAAACACATGAAAATAAACGTGTTTTTGTCAGTGTATATACACAAAGTGTGTATCGCATTCAGGAAATCATTGATTGTTGTATGGCAAATCATCGTAAGATGGTTTTCTATACGAAGGAATTACGTGATTTAGTGGATCGTTTAAAGGAAATTGGCTATGAAGTAGATCCATCTTTAGTTATTGATCCAGCTGATTTTGATAATTCCATGAAAGATGTTGTAGTCATCATTTCTGGACAAGGTAAGTCTTTGTTTAAAACAATCAACAATATTGCCAATAATGAATTAGAGTCGATTGTATTTGATCAGGATGATGTGATCGTGGTCGCAAGTCCAGTTGTTCCTGGTGTTGAAAATGAATTCAAGAGCATGGAAAACGATATGTATAAAAAAGAGGGTGAAATCATTGTTCTAGACAAGAATGTTTTGAGTATGCACCCTAGTAAAGAAGATTTGAAGATGATGATCTTCCTTACAAAACCAAAATACTATATTCCAATCAAAGGGGAATATCGTCTGTTGCATATGAATTCACAGATTGCGGTTGAAATGGGATATGATCCAAGCCGTATCATTATTTTAGATAATGGTCAGGTTGCTACTTTTGAAAATCGTAAATTGGTTTCTTGTGCTATGGAATTAGAACTTCATGAAACAATGATCGATGGAAAAGAAAACTGGGATATGGCTGGTGTTGTCTTGAAAGATCGTGAAACATTAAGTACGGATGGTGTTATGATTTTGGCGATTGGTATTAATGCGAAAACGAAAAAGATCATCAATGGTCCAGATGTACAGAGTCGTGGATTGATCTATTTGCGCGATGCCGAATATATCACTGGGGATGTTGCCAAAATTATGGAAGACACAATCAATGAGGCGGTTGAAAATAAAACGTATGATAATTTAGAGACACGAAATTTGATTCGTGATAAAGTTTCTAAATATCTTTATAAACAAACCGCAAAAAGACCGATGATTTTACCGGTTATTTTAGAAATTAACTTAAATAAGTAGAAAGTGGGGTAAGTATGGCAAAAGCCAGAAAAAAAACAACACGAAAAAAATCTACGAAGAAGAAAACACAAACGTCTTGGTTGCACTCAAACTTATTTCGTTTGTGTTTCCTTATTTGTATGATATGTATTAGTATTATTGCCGTTTTAGAATTTGGCATTGTAGGCGCTTTTTTAAAACATTTCTTTGAATTCTTATTTGGAGCTTTGACAAATGGATTATTTATTTTGAATGCTACCTTGTGTGCAGTTCTTATTTTCCATAAGGAACAGCCTGTGATTCGTAAGCGTTATATGTTTGGAATCTTATTTTTGGCACTTGGCTTAAGTTTGATTTCTTCGATTATGGAGTTTAAACCACATCCAGGTAGTTATGGCTTAGAATATGTTATGAAAAATGCAGGTAATATTATTATGGGTCATTTGAAAACATATTCTGGATTAGCAGGCGCTTTGTTGCTATGCCTTTTTCAGTCATTATTCGATTATTCTGGAACCTATGTCATGGTACTATTATTTTTTGTGCTTGCGATATTGATGTTTGGTTATGAAAAGATTGTGGGATATGAAAGAAAGCCTAAAAAGGTTTTGAAAAGTGAACCAGTCAAGGAAACTCCGGTATCGATTGATCGTAAAAATTTCATATTTGAAGACGAAGATACAAATGAATCGAGTTTTCAAATCATCAATGCCGATCCAGTAAAACCTGTACAACTAGATCCTGTCGTTGAAGAAACAAAGGATGATGAACCTTTGATTATTGGAAATCTCGAGCCTAGAAAACCTAGCTTTATGGTGGATGTGGATGATGAGCCAAAAGAAAAAGTCGTTGAAAAAAATGAAGTGCCTGTCGTTAATGAAGGGGTTGTAGAAAAAACGGAGCCTAAGCATTATATTCGGGATGAAAATTCGGATTTTAAGAACTATAAGCTTCCAAAATTGAATGTTTTAGAGGATATGGAAAGAAAATCAAGATCCAATGCGAATACAATTACAGCTAAGGAAAAAGGGGAAAAACTGATTGAAATCCTACATGAATTTGGTGTAGAAGCCAATCTTATTCAGATTCATATTGGGCCAAGTGTAACAAAGTTTGAAATCAAGCCAGAACTTGGTGTTCGTGTTAATAAAATCAGTAACTTACAAAATGACATCAAGATGGGTCTTGCAGCTAAAGATATTCGTATTGAAGCTCCAATTCCAGGTAAGGCAAGTGTAGGAATTGAAATTCCAAATGTCGAAAAGACAAGTGTACAGATGAAGGATTTGATGCGTACAATTCCGGATTCGATGAAAGATAAAAAGTTACTTTTCTGTTTAGGAAAAGATTTAATGGGAAATAATGTCTACGGTGAATTAAATCGTATGCCGCACTTATTGATTGCAGGAGCTACAGGTAGTGGTAAATCGGTATGTGTAAACGCGATTATTTCTTCGATATTAATGCGTACAAAACCGGATGAAGTGAAATTGGTTTTGATTGATCCTAAAAAAGTAGAGTTTACACCCTATAATGATGTACCACATTTATTATCTCCAGTAATTACAGATGGAGATCTTGCCAATAAGGCGTTGAAGGTCATTGTAGAAATGATGGATCGTCGTTATGATTTATTTGGTGAATTAGGTGTTCGTAATATTACGGCATACAATGAATATGTTTTAACGCATAATGATGAACACTTAAAGGTTTTACCTCGTATTGTCATTATAATTGATGAGCTTGCTGATTTGATGTTGGTGGCAGCTAAAGAGGTGGAAGCAAGCATTCAAAGAATTACGCAGCTTGCACGTGCTGCAGGAATTCATTTGATTGTTGCCACACAAAGACCAAGCGTGGATGTTATTACGGGTGTAATTAAGGCAAATATTCCAAGTCGTATTGCCTTTGCGGTATCACAAGCTGTGGATTCAAGAACGATTTTGGATCAAGCTGGAGCAGAGCGGTTACTTGGAAATGGTGATATGTTGTATTTGCCAAATGGAGAAACGAGTCCTAGACGTATTCAGGGTGTCTTTATTAAGGATGAAGAAGTTAATAATATTTGTGCATTTGTGAAATCGCAGGCAATGCCAAAATATGATGATGCCTTTATTCAATTAAAAGATCTACAGAATCAAGGTAATGAGGCACAAAATGTTACGGCAGATCCTTTATATGAGGAAGTGAAACGTTTTGTGATCGCATCAAGGAAGGCGAGCACGTCTTTGATTCAAAGAAAGTTTTCAGTAGGATACTCTAGAGCAGCAAGGTTAATGGATGTTTTAGAGGCAAATGGTATCATCGGTCCTTCAAGAGGTAGTAAGCCTAGAGAAATTTTAGTGCAAAATACTTTAGAAGATGATATAGATTCTATATAATAGAAGAAGAAAGGAATTTTAACTATGAATATATTTTTAAAATCAGCAGGAAAACAAGAAGGAACACCATGTGTTTCAAATATGGTTCAATTGGGAGACTTCTTTTATTTAAGCGGTCAGACTGGACTTGGCGAAAGCATTCAGGAACAGACAATTACAGCTATCAATAAGGTTATTGATGTTTTATCAAACTATGGTTTACAGCTTCATCATGTTGTGAAGTTCACAGTGTATTTAAAGAATATCGAGGATAAAGAAGCATTCTTGAATACATTCAAGAACTTTGTCGATGAACCATTCCCAGCATGTACAATTGTGGAAGTATCGAATTTAGCCGATAATGCCACAGTATGTATTGAGGGTCTTGGCGTGAATACACTTCGTCATGAAGAACAAATGCAACAATCAAGTTGCTCACATGATTGTTCATCATGTGGTGGAGGATGTCACTAATACACCGGTTAAAACGGTGTATTTTTATTTAAAAAGCGAAATATAAGGTGCATTGAATTGCGAATTCTTTTGGGATGGTCACAATCTAAGAAGGTACCATCCTTAAAAGAAATTCTACAATAGGAATGAAAGTACATGACATTTTGGATATTAGCATAATTGATCCATATACAGTCATGTGCTTTTTTTGATTTGGTCGGAAAGTATACTTCATGTTTTGAAATATTCACAACAACGGGAATGAATTTTTTGGTCTTCATTTGATAGATAAAGGCTTCTTGCCTTCCTTTTAGGCTAGATCCATTCATAAGACACATTTCATTTAAGTAATTATGTGTGCTTAAACAAGCATGATACATTCTTTCATCTTCTTTTACCATGCAGACTTGGCTTGATTTATGTTCATAGTATAAATAGTTCATATTATCTATAATACGGGTCCAATGTGAAAAAGACATAAAAAAAAGAAAGTTTATTAAAAAACTTTCTATAACCACGAGATTGTATTTTCTATACCTTTTTTGATTTTTTCAATATTTGTACGATGCCTATAAATAACGAGTACAGTCATAAGCCAGCTTGCGATAATAACAGAAATGCTTTCAACATTGAATCCTAGCATTAAGGCTGTAATGTATAAACTGCTTGAAATGGCTGCACACATACTTGCTAGAGAAACATATTTAAATAAGTATAGGATAATTATAAACATGCCAAATGGTACAAGTAAGTAGCTTGCATCTTGAAATAAGAAAATGCTTGTAGAAAATAAGAAGCCAAACATTGTACTGACGGCTTTGCCTCCATGGAATTTCGCAAAAATAGGATAACAATGTCCGATGCAGCATGCAAGTCCTGTCCAGATCCCTGCAACCTTAGATACTTGTGTCGCAATCGCAATCGCGAGTACTACTTTTAAAACATCAAATACAATAACAGAAATGCCGGCTTTCTTACCTAGAACTCTTCCGGCGTTTGTTCCGCCTAAATTGCCTGAGCCATATTGGCGTATGTCTGTATGATAGAAAACTTTACCAATAATCAATGCGAAGGGTAAAGATCCTAATAAGTAACCTAATAAAATACATAGAATAGTTTTCATTTCTTCCACCTCGAAACTTATTTTAGCAGTTTTGATCTACTTAGTCGAGAATTGGATGAAAAAAATAATTATTTGACACAAATGATGTAGCTATTAAATGTATATCAAAAAAGTGGACATTGAACACAAAAAAGTGGACATTGGTGCCGAAAAAGTGGACATGGTAAAGGTAAATATAAGTTTAAGCATAAGGTGTGAAGAACACCTTTTTAATTTGACATGAATAATGTATATATAGCGTGTATAATCAAATCGAATTGACGGAATTTATGTGCACTTTTTTTGATTTGTTGATATAATAAAGATTACGTTGGAAAGTAGGGATAGTATGCCAAAACAACAATATGATGAAAGTAGTATCGTTATTTTAGAAGGCTTGGATGCCGTAAGAAAGCGTCCAGGTATGTATATTGGATCTACGGATTCAAAAGGTTTGCATCATCTTGTATGGGAAATTGTTGATAATGCGATTGACGAGGCTTTAAATGGCTATGGAAATGAAATTGCGATTACCCTAGAAAAAGATGGTAGTGTAACAGTTGAAGATCACGGGCGTGGAATGCCTGTTGGAAAACATAAATCAGGAGTAAGTACACTTCAAGTTATTTTTACTATTTTACATGCAGGTGGTAAATTTACAAGTCATGGAGGATATACAAGTGCTGGAGGATTACATGGTGTAGGTGCAAGTGTTGTAAATGCTCTATGTACATGGTGTAAAGTTACAGTACATGATGGAAAAGATATTTGGAGCATGACATTTGAGGATGGGGGAAGTAAGATTGGAAAACTTGAAAAAGTAGGAAAAACCAATCGTACTGGAAGTACGGTAACCTTTAAACCGGATCCGACTATCTTTAAGACGGTTCATTTTTCATATTCTACCATTTGTGAAAGAGCTCAAGAAGATGCCTTTTTATTAAAAGGATTAAAAATGATTGTTCGTGATAAGCGCAAAGAAGAAAAAGAAGTTATCTATACATTAAATATAAATAGAAAAGATTTAAGAAGTAGTTATAATTATCTAAATAGTATTAAATTATTTGATAAGAATATAGAGTTAAATACTGAAGAAACAAAGTATGTTATTGATGTTGAGGATAATATATCAGTATTAAAAATATCTGATATAAAATATTCAGATAAAGCTACTATAAAGTTCAAATATAATGACAAAGAAGTTAATTTAGATGATTTAAATACTCAAGAAATAAAAGAAGGATTAAATTATTTAGTAATAAATGTAGTAGCAGAAAATACAGATGAAAGAGAATATACATTTATTATAAATAAAAAAATTATAGAAAAAGATAATGTAGATGATATTAAAAATGTCCAAACAGGAAGTAAATTAACATATATATTAATAGCTTTATTCTTATCACTAGCAGTAATATTAATATATACAAATAAAGAAAAAATAATAAACAAAAGGGTGCAATAATATTGCACTTTTTTACTAATTATGATATCATTATTTTAGTATGATAGTGAGGAATGTATATGAAAAAAATAAAAGATAAAAGTAAAATGTATATGATACTTGGAATAAGCTTTTTAGTATTAGCAGTACTAGGCAGTGCTTACGCTTATTATAAATATGTAATAGCTACGATTAACGTAGATACTATAACTAGAGGATTAGATTATTATATTAATTATACTAAAGGAACAGATATAACATCTTCTACTTTAAGCCCTGGTACAGATTATACTAGTGGTAATAATCTAAGTGTTACACTATATAAAAAAGATAATACTTATACTATTTATGGTCATATATATATAGATATATCTAGTATAAGTGATGGATTAAGTAATAGTGGTGCCTTAAAATATACAGTATTAGAAGGAACTACTAAAATAACCAGTGGTCAATTAACAGGAACTACTTCTGGTGATACAGTTCCATTAGCAGTAAATATCCCATTAAAAACAACATCAACAAAATATACAGTATATTTGTGGCTTGATGAAAATGCAGAAGATTATATGTATGCAGAAAATACTTCGATAAGTGCAATTATAAGATGTGAAGCTTCAATGAAACCAATAAGTGCAAATCCTTATGGAACAACAGGAGATTATTTTTATAAAATATATAGTCCTAACACAAAAGTAATTAATAATGGAATAACATATAACTATGACACAACAAATAGTCTAATGCAAGACATTGGAGGAAACCTAAGATATTATGGAGCATCACCAAATAATTATATATACTTTAATTGTTCTGACTATTCTAATCAATCATCAACAACATGCGAAACATGGAGAATAATAGGAGTATTTGATGGCAAATTAAAACTAATAAGAGGTAGTCAAATAGGATCGTATTCATGGGATAATAAAAATGAATCAACTGGAGCAGAAACAGGTGGTGGTAAAAATGACTGGACAGATGCCAGACTAATGAAATTATTAAATCCAGGCTATGAATCTGAAACTACTGGAGGTAGCCTATATTATAATGCAAAGAGTGGTAACTGCTATGCAGGGGAGGATAATGCTACAATAACATGTAATTTTACTTCTGCAGGTATAAAAAATGATACAACAAGAAGTTTAATAGCTGATACAATATATTATCTAGGAGGACATAATAGTAGTTCAGTATATCCAAATCAAATATATGAAAAAGAAAGAGGAACAGCAGTATATTCCGGAAGACCAACAACATGGCAAGGCAAGATAGCTTTACCTTATCAAAGTGACTATGGCTATGCTGCAAATTTGGGAAAATGCCTTGATAAAAATCTAGCTAGTTATAATGATGCAACATGTACATCAAATAACTGGATGAAGGCTATAACAGCTTCGAGCAGTGATTGGTTATTAACTTCTGATTCCGACAACGCATATGGTGTGTCGTTTATCTCTTCGTTTGGCGATGTCTACTATTACAACTCTTCTACTGTGCATGGGATCACTCCAGTCCTTTATCTGAACCCTGAAATAGGTGTGAAGGGGACAGGTTCAAGTTCAGCTCCATATCAGATCTCTGCGTAAAAATTACTACAAATATAAAAAGAATAAAGAGGTGAAATAGCAATGAAGAATATAACTAATTATTATGTTGAAGATAAAAGTAAGTTAATTAGTAATAAAGATGCTTATATAGTAGGGAAGAAGTTTAGAATTACTGTTTTATCTCATAGACTTGTTAGAATTGAATATAGTGAGAAGGGTCTATTTGAAGATAGACCTACTTCTCTTATAATTAACAGAAGTTTTCCTAAGATAGATTACTTTATTACTGAAAGTGATTCTATGATAGAAATAAATACTGGTGTATTTACTTTAACTTATGTTAAAGATAGTCCTATTAAATCAGGAATATTATCTAGTAATATTAAGGCTGTCATTAATGGTACTAAGAAGGAATGGCAGATTAATAACCCAGAAGTAAGAAACTTAAGAGGTATTAATTATTCTATTGATAGTGTTAAAGATAAAATTGTTTTAGATAAAGGTTTATATTCTTTAGATGGTTTTTGTCTTTTAGATGACAGTAGGTCTTTAGTATTAGATGAAAATGATATGTTTATAGAAAGAGATAAAGATATTAAAGACTTATATTTATTTATGTATGGTAATGATTTTGAAGGATGTTTAAATGATTACTTTACTTTAACTGGCTATCCTAGTATGATACCTAGATATGCCCTAGGAGCATGGTGGTATAAGAATAATAATTATAATGAAGAAGAGATAAAAGAACTTGTAGATAGATTTAATCATGATAATATACCTATATCCATCTTTATGTTAGGAGATTACTGGCATGATCAAAATAATGGCTATACACCAAGTATTAATTTAAAGAATATAAGTAATTATTTAAATAGTAATAATATCAAATTAGGAGTAACTATTAATCCTAAATATGAAATAAAAGAAGGTAGTAATGATTATCGATTGATTAGTAATTATATTAAGACTAATAAATTTAGTTTTATTCCTTTTAGTAATGATAAAATAGGATTATACTTTAATTTATTTATTAATAATTTAGAAAGTATGGGTGTAAATATCTTTAGTATAGATTATAATAACCCCTTAGATAGAATAAACTTATGGAAGTTAGAACATTACCATTATGGTAAGAAAGTAATTAGTAATCAAAGAGGCTTAATACTTACTCGTAATAGTGGTATTGCACCTCATAGATATCCAATTATATGGAGTGGTAAAACGCTAGTTAATTGGACTACTTTAAATTTACTTCCTAGATATAATCTTCAAGGGTATAACATAGGAGTATCTTATATAACACACCCAATAGGAGGTTATAAAGGCGGTATTGAAGAAGATGAATTATATTTAAGATATATGCAGTTTGCTTGCTTTTCACCAATCTTTCTATTAGCTAGTGAAGGTGGTAAATATTATAAAAGAGAGCCATGGAAATGGAGCCCTACTATTGAAAAAAATATTGAATATTATATGAATTTAAGATATAAATTAATACCATATTTATATAGTGAAGGCTATAATTATCATATTACTGGTCATGGCATAGTAAAACCATTCTATTATGATTATCCAAAAATAATAGATGAACCTACATATAAAAATCAATACTTCTTTGGTAGAGATTTCTTTGTAGCTCCAATTACTGAAAAAAAGAACACTATTATAAATAGAGTTATGAAAAAAGTATTCATACCAAATGGAATTTGGTTTGATTTCTTACAAGGTAAAAAATTTATTGGTGGTAAAAGTTACAATAACTTCTATCGTGATGAAGATTATCCGGTTTTTGTTAAAGCAGGAGCCATTATACCAGAAAGTACAAATATTAAAGAAGAAATACCTACTACTTTAGAAGTACTTGTATATCCACTTAGTGATGGAGAGTATTCACTATATGAAGATGATGGATTTAGTAATAATTATAAAAACGGACTATATATGATAACTAAGTTTAACTATCATTATGAAGAAGATAATTATACTTTTAAAATTAGTAAAGAAAATGGTCGTAACCTAGTAAGTACTAGAAGTTATCTAATAAGATTTAAAAATATAAAAAACATTACTGAAGTAACAATAAATGATAAAAACATTAAATATAATTACTATTATGATAAAGATGACTTTATAGTAGAAGTAAAAAATTTATTAATAGGTAGAAATCTAGAAATAAATATTAAGGGTAAAGATTCATTAGTTAGTTCAGTTAGTTTAGTAAATGAAGAAATAAAAGAAATATTATATGATATAAATATAACTACTAAGTTAAAAGAACAAATAGATAAAGTATTATTTAGTGATATTGATGTTCGTAAAAAGAGAATAGCAATTAGAAAATTAAAAAGAAAAGGATTAGATAATAAATATATAAAAATATTTATTAATTTACTTGAATACATTCAAAAAATATAGTATAATACACAGATATATGGAGGTAATAAGATGATGCAAATATTAAAAATATTATT
>OLNF01003035.1_pt1 | contig 12550 bp, 11 predicted proteins | sample 1673061 | NCBI WGS metagenome assembly OLNF01 (sample SAMEA3136751, study PRJEB25190) | human gut metagenome | reverse complement strand
TAGTGCCCGATGGCATGCGGGATGTTCAATTCGCGTACTGGATATTCTCATAAATGTAGCGGACCACTTCTGCGAGAGCATCCAGATTGTTACGCATATTTGGTATCTCGACATAGGAGATCGCACCACCGGATGAGATCGTCTGGAACTGACTCTCAAATCTGAACTTGCTGAATGCATCGATCTTCTCACGGACATCAACATGGTAGGAGTTTGTGTAGTAGCCCTTATCAGTAACATCCTTGATCGTACCGAAACGTTCTTTATCAATGCGTGCAAATCTATAACATAAGCTTTCGGCTGGTGTTCCATATAAGCCGAAGCCAAGTCCGGTATCAGCCTTCCATTTATCACAGGCCGCACGCATTCTGTTCATAACCTTTAATGCAAATTCTTCACCAACCGGATCTGTATGGCTGACACCCTTCATCAGGATAGAAGTTTCATACAATCCGATGTATCCAAGCGACAGAGTAGAGTAGCCGTTGTGAAGCAATGGATCGATAACCTCACCCTTCTTTAATCGTGCGATCGCGCCATACTGCCAGTGAATTGGGCTGACATCTGAAGTTACGCCTTCCAGTGCTCTGTGACGGCACATCAGCGCATCGTAACATAACTGAAGCCGTTCATCTAGGAGTGACCAGAATTTATCTTCATCACCCTTTGCCAGAATACCGATCTGAGGAAGGTTCAGGCTGACAACACCCTGGTTGAAACGACCTTCCCACTTATAGTTGCCATTTTCATCCTTCCAAGGAGAGAGGAAAGAACGGCATCCCATACAGGAGAAGACATTACCTTCATAGTTCTCACGCATCTTCTTAGCGGAGATGTAATCCGGATACATTCTCTTTGCGGAGCACTTGATCGCAAGACGGGTGATGTAATCATATTTGCCGCCCTTTAAGCAGTTGTGCTCATCCAGAACGTAGATCAGCTTTGGAAATGCAGGTGTTACATAGACACCAACTTCGTTTTTAATACCCTCTAAACGCTGACGGAGGATTTCTTCTACGATCATGGCATTCTCTTCAATGTATTCATCAGTTGGATCGAGATTCAGGAATAAGGTAACAAATGGAGACTGACCATTTGTAGTCATCAGAGTGTTGATCTGGTACTGGATTGTCTGAACACCGGAACGGAGCTCGTCGTTCAGTCTTTCTTTTACCAGCTCCTCTAATGTATCAGCATCTAATCGCTCGCCAAATTCTTCCTGATATAACGCTTTGTATTTATTGTAACTCTTACGCAGATATTTTCCAAGGTGACGGATATCAACGGACTGACCACCATACTGGCTGGAGGCAACGGCAGCAATGATCTGTGTAACGATCGTACACGCAACCTGAAAACTCTTAGGGCTCTCGATCAGTTTGCCGTTCATGACGGTGCCATTGTCAAGCATATCTCCGATGTTGATCAGACAACAGTTGAAGATCGGCTGTAAGAAATAATCAGCATCGTGGAAATGGATCGCACCTTCTTCATGTGCTTTTGAAATCTTTTCAGGCAGCAGAAGTCGTTTGGTGAGATCCTTTGAAACCTCACCGGCAATCAAATCTCGCTGAGTGGAAGCAACAGTTGCGTTTTTATTTGAATTCTCTTCCATAACATCTTTGTTTCTGTTCTGGATCAAGCTGAGAATGGAATCGTCAGTTGTATTTGCTTTACGGATCAGTTCACGGCTGTATCTATATATAATGTAAGTTTTGGCAAGGACGAATTTCCCTTCTGCCATAATCTTCTGCTCGATGATATCCTGGATGTCCTCGACCAGCATTCTTTTTCTGTTTTTTGCTTCGATACCGTCTATGATCTCTTCTATTTTTTCTTCAGAAATTTTTTCGCAGTCTTCGACTTCGGCATTTGCCTTCTGGATGGCAACGATAATCTTGCTGCGATCATAGGATACGGCTCGACCGTCTCTTTTGATTACCTGCATTTTTACATTCTCCTTCAAAATTGATTATCTAGATATTGAGTGCAATGTTTTCTCAAACCCCAACATATTGCGTCGCGTGTGAAAAAAAGACAAAAAAATGAACGATTTAAAATCTGTGAGACTAAAAAATCGTTTGGAATATTTTGTAACTCTATGTCCCCGACAGTTACACATTATAGCATCACCATTTTGGTTTGTCTATATCAATCAGTACAAAATATTGAGAAAAAATCAAAGAAATAATACTAGATATTGTGTTGCATGGGAAAATGTGATTTACTGTTCGAGTGGCGATTGACATTATGTGAAATTGTCGGAAATTGTATCTGAAAGTATGGATACTGTCGAAGTATTGCAAACAATCAGGCATTTAACAATAACGTTGCATAGTTTGTGACATTTCTATGAATTACTTAAAATAGCTTTATTTTTAATGGGAAATGTGATATAAAGCTATGATAGGTGATACCTAATTTTATAATAATATAGAGGTAAGTACAATGAGGAAATTGAAAAAGGGACTTGCGGTTGCTCTTGCAATGGCAATGACATTATCTATGGCTGTGGGATGCGGCGATAAAAAGAATACAACCGGTAAGCTTGACAATGCAACGCAAACGGATGCGACTTCATCAGACAGCAGCACAGAGGCAGCAGAAGATTTGACGATCGATGAGTATATCGAGAAATATGCAGATGGCGTTACGCTTGGAGAGTACAAAGGAATTGAATATGAATATGCACCGGAAGCGGTAACTGCAGATGATATTCAGAGCAAGGTAGATTCTTTTATTTCATCCTGCACTACTTATAATGAAGATAAGACAAGTGCAGCAAAGATGGGTGATATTGTAAATATCGACTTTGTCGGAACTGTAGATGGTAAGGAATTTGAAGGTGGTAATTCTGATGGAAATGGTTATGATCTGACATTGGGAAGCAAATCTTTTATTGATGATTTTGAAGATCAGATCGTAGGTCATAAAGCCGGAGATACATTTGATGTAAATGTAACATTCCCGGAAGAGTATCATGCAGAAGAACTGAAGGGCAAAGAAGCATTGTTCAAAGTTACGATCAAAGAGATCAAGATGAAAGAGCGTCCGGAGCTGAACGATGAGTTCGCAAGCGAAGTATCTGATTTCGATACTATGGCTGAGTATAGAGAGGATGTACAGAAGAAGCTGACTTCCAAGAAGGAAGAAGAAGCTAAGATTGCCAAGGAAGAGGCAGTTCTGGATGCAGTGATCGCAGATGCCAAGATGGAGATTCCCGATGCAATGCTCGAGACCCAGCAGAGACAGCTGTTAGAGAACTTTGCACAGAGAATTCAGGCACAGGGTCTTTCTTTGGAGCAGTATATGCAGTTCACCGGTCTGACCGCTCAGACCATGATGGAGCAGCTGAAGCCCGAAGCGCTGAAGAGAATCCAGTCCCGTCTGGTTCTGGAAGCTGTAGCAGCAGCTGAGAAGATGGAAGCTACTGAGGAAGATTTCGAAGCTGAGATCAAGAGCATCGCAGAATCTTACCAGATGGAAGTTGATAAGGTAAGAGAACTCCTGGGTGAGCAGGGTGCTAAGCAGGTGAAGGAAGATATCTGCGTAAGAAAGGCAGCTGACTTCATCGTAGACAACGCTAAGGAAGCAAAGGCTGCAGCCAAGAAGACCACCAAGAAGGAAAAGGCAGCAGAAGAGAAGCCGGAAGAAGCATAATCTGTGCTTTAAGATACGATACGAAGAGAAAGCGGACTGCCAGGTCCGCTTTCTTTTTCAGATTTAAAAGTTCCTAAATTTTTATTAAATCTTCGGAATCTCGTTGAAAAAGCTTACTAAGTAGGATACGATAGTAGTATTAATCAGAAGCAATGGAGGTTTTAGAATATGAGTTTAGTACCTTATGTCATTGAACAGACCAGCAAAGGTGAGCGGTCTTACGATATTTATTCCAGATTGTTGAAGGACAGGATCATTTTCCTGGGTGAGGAAGTGAATGAGACTTCCGCCAGCATCATTGTGGCACAGTTACTGTTCCTGGAAGCGGAGGATCCCGATAAGGATATCCATCTGTATATCAACAGCCCGGGCGGCAGTGTTACCGCAGGCATGGCAATCTACGATACTATGAAATACATCAAGTGTGATGTATCCACCGTATGTATCGGTATGGCAGCCAGCATGGGAGCATTCCTTTTAGCAGGTGGTGCCAAGGGCAAGCGTTTTGCACTGCCCAATGCAGAAATCATGATCCATCAGCCTCTGGGCGGTACCCAGGGCCAGGCCACCGAGATCGAGATCGCAGCAAAGCATATCCTCCGCACCAAGGAGAAGTTGAACCGTATGCTGGCTGAGAACACCGGCAAGGATTATGAGACCATCTGCGCAGACACCGAGAGAGATAACTGGAAGAGCGCTGAGGAAGCTTGTGAATACGGGCTGATCGATAAGGTGATCACCTTCCACGAGGCATAGTGTAAAAAATATGCTTGATAGCATATTTTTTACACAGCTATTTGTGCCGCATACGGCACAAAGTAGCTTTTATCGCAGAGCCAAATCTGAAATTTGGCTCGCGTTTCCTACGACGCAAAAGCGGCGTCTTCGGAAGGAGATAAAATAACAGGAGTATAGTAGTAATGGCAGGAAAAAATTCCGGAAATGACATCAGATGTTCATTTTGTAACAAGACCCAGAGCCAGGTTCGCAAGCTGATCGCAGGACCTGCCGGGGTATATATCTGTGATGAGTGCGTAGATATCTGCGCTGACATCCTGGAGGAGGAACTGGAAGACGAAGAAGTGGAAGAGACCGCGACTCCGGATATCAACCTTCTGAAACCGAAGGAGATCAAGAACTTCCTGGATGAATATGTCATCGGACAGGAGGAGGCGAAAAAGGTCCTCTCCGTTGCGGTGTACAATCATTACAAGAGAGTAACGGCTCCCAAGGATCTGAATGATGTGGAGCTGCAGAAGAGTAATATCATCATGGTAGGACCTACCGGTTCCGGTAAGACTTACCTGGCGCAGACACTGGCGAAGATCATCAATGTACCGTTTGCTATCGCAGATGCCACTACATTGACTGAGGCCGGTTATGTAGGCGAAGATGTAGAGAATATTCTGTTGAAGCTGATCCAGGCGGCGGACTACGATGTGGAACGTGCCCAGTACGGTATCGTTTATATCGATGAGATCGATAAGATCACGAAGAAGAGTGAAAACGTCTCCATTACCCGTGATGTATCCGGTGAGGGCGTACAGCAGGCACTGCTGAAGATCATCGAGGGTACCGTGGCAAGTGTACCTCCCCAGGGTGGCAGAAAGCATCCTCATCAGGAACTGATCCAGATCGATACCACCAACATTCTGTTTATCTGCGGCGGTGCTTTCGACGGACTGGAGAAGATCGTAGAGTCCAGACTGGACCGTAAGTCCATCGGTTTTAACACAGAGCTTGGGAAGAGAGAGGACAAGGACATCAGTGAACTGTTACAGGAGGTAACTCCTCATGATCTGGTGAAGTTCGGTCTGATCCCCGAGTTCGTAGGACGTGTGCCTATCTGTGTATCCTTAAGAGGACTGGACAGAGAAGCATTGATCCGTATCCTTCAGGAGCCGAAGAATGCCCTGGTAAAGCAGTACCAGAAGCTGTTCCAGATGGATCATGTAAAGTTAGATTTTGAGCAGGATGCTATCGAGGCGATCGCAGACAAAGCACTGGAACGTAAGACCGGTGCCAGAGGATTGCGTTCTATTATGGAATCCGTAATGATGGATACCATGTATGAGATTCCTTCCGATGATACCATCGAGGAATGCGTAGTCACTAAGGCTGCTGTGGATGGAGAGAGCGAGCCTCTCACCATACACGAAGATTCTCTGAAAAAGGCAAAATAATCCGGGCGCTGCCTTGTGGTGACACAGGGCAGCGTTTTGTGCAAAAAAGCAGAAAGAAAAAGGTATTTTTATGATCATAAAGAATGTGAGTCTGGAAACGGTCTGCGGTATTACCAGTAAGCTTCCGGAAAATATCCATCCCGAGGTGGCATTTGCGGGGAAAAGTAATGTGGGGAAATCCTCTCTGATCAACGGTCTGATGAACCGGAAATCCCTGGCAAGGACCAGTGCCCAGCCGGGTAAGACCCAGACCATCAATTACTATAATATCAATGATGAAATCTACTTCGTGGATCTCCCCGGTTACGGTTACGCCCAGGCAAATGAGAATGTAAAAGCCCAGTGGGGCAAGATGATCGAAGATTATCTACATAAATCCAAACAGTTAAAGCTGGTGTTTTTGCTGATCGATATCAGACATGCTCCGTCGGAGAATGACCGGATCATGTATGACTGGATCCGTCGTAACGGCTACGATCCTATCATCATTGCCACGAAACTGGACAAGATCAACCGCAGCCAGATCCAAAAGCAGATAAAATTGATCCGCACCACCTTACAAGCGGGAGCGGACACACAGATCATCCCTTATTCTGCACAGACCAAGCAGGGAAGAGAAGAAATCTATGAGATTCTGGACGGAGTGCTGGCGGCAGAGAATCCTGCACAGGAATAGACAGCAGGAAGGATGAATAAGCGTAAAAGCAGAATGCGTGAAAGAGTGGGAGTATATGAGGAAATATTGTAAAGCACTGGTAAATCTGGGTGTGGCATTTATTATATTAACGTTGATCGTTTTCCTGGTGCCGAAGCTGTTAGTATTTTTCGCACCGTTTGTGGCAGGCTGGATCATTGCGTTGATCGCCAGCCCTCTGGTGAGGTTTTTTGAGGAAAAGGTAAAGATCAAGCGAAAAGCGGGAAGTGCATTTGTCATCGTGGCGGTCATCGCACTGGTGATATTGATCCTTTATCTGGTAGGGGCGAAGTTAGCCGATGAGATCATGGGACTGATCGGTGCACTGCCGGATATCTGGGACAGTGCGGAGAATGATTTTGCCGATATCGGACAGAACCTGAGCGTTATCTATAACCGTTTTCCGGCGGATGTACAGCAAAGCATCATGGATGTCATCAATCAGATCGGAAGCTATGTGGGAGATCTTCTGGGTAAGATCGGCACCCCTACGATCAATGCCGTGGGCAATTTCGCCAAGCAGGTTCCTTCGATCCTGATCGGACTGATCATGGCACTGCTTTCTTCCTATTTCTTCGTGGCGGAGAGAGACCAGCTTGCAGCCTGGTTCCGTAAGCATACACCGGCGGAAGTACTGTCCTGGTATTATATGCTGAAGCGCGGACTGGTCAAAGCAGTAGGCGGGTATCTTAAGGCACAGCTTAAGATCGAAGTGTGGATGTATCTGCTATTAGTCATCGGATTTGCCATTCTGCAGGTAGACTATGCGTTGCTGATCGCACTGGGGATCGCATTTCTGGATTTCCTGCCTTTCTTTGGAACCGGAACCGTCATGGTCCCCTGGGCAATTATCAAGATCTTAAGCTCTGATTATAAAATGGCCATAGGGCTGCTGATCATCTGGGGCATCGGACAACTGGCGCGTCAGCTGATCCAGCCGAAGATCGTGGGAGATTCCGTGGGAATGCCGCCTCTGCCGACCCTGTTCCTTCTGTACATAGGATATAAGCTGGGCGGTGTCGTAGGAATGATCGTGGCAGTACCGGTCGGACTGATTGCCCTTACCATGTATCAGGAGGGCGCTTTACAGACGACCAAGGACAGCGTGAAGATCCTGACAGCCGGGATCAATCATTTCCGCAGACTGAAGCCGGAGGATATGGACGAAGTGCGGCAGATGCAGGAGAGAGACCGGAGGCTGAGCGAGGAACTGGCCAGACAGGCAGCAGAGGAAGAGGCTCAAAAAGAAGCCCAAAAGGAAGCTCGAAAAGAAGCTCAAAAAGAAGCTTCTGCGAAAAAACAGAAAGAAAAGAAATCATGAGAAATATCAGACTACGACTGCAATATGAAGGAACCAGATATCAGGGATGGCAGAAACAGACTTCCACGGATAATACGATCCAGGGGAAAATGGAGACGCTGCTGACTAAAATGTGCGGTGAGCCCATAGAGATTTCTGCCAGTGGCAGGACCGATGCCGGGGTGCATGCCCTGGGGCAGGTGGCGAATTTCCACACGGAATCTGCCATGAGTGTAGAGGAGATCCTGGAATATTGTAACCGATATCTGCCGGAGGATATTGCCGTGGTGGAGGTGTCGGAGGCGGCACCCAGATTCCACAGCAGATTAAATGCTACCGGGAAGCGTTACCGTTACCGCATCATCAACAGTCAGATCCCGGATGTGTTCTGGAGACGCTATGCGACAGAGGAACCGGAAGAATTAGATTTGGATGCTATGCGAAAGGCTGCGGAGCTATTGCTTGGAGAGCACGATTTCAAGGCATTTACCTCTGCGAAGAAAAGTAAGAAATCCACCGTCCGCCGGATCGACGAGATCCGGATCGAACGGATAGAGAACCGTGTGGAGTTTGTATTTACCGGAAATGGATTTTTGCATCACATGATCCGTATTCTCATGGGAACTCTCCTCGAGGTCGGAAAGGGAATCCGGACACCGGAGAGTGTGACAGATATACTGAAGTCCGGAGACAGAGCGAAGGCGGGAGCGCTAGTACCGGCCAAAGGACTGGTACTGGAAGAAGTTTTTTACACCTGAAAAATAAAAATACTGCAACTTTTTGCCCTACAATTGCGTCTATGTAGTTGTAGGGTATTTTGATGCCTATAACTAAACTATGCTTCGCCCTATAAATTTCGTCAGATATCCTTATGCATGCAAGCATTCAACGGATATCCGACAAAATTTACATGGCTCTGAATAGTTTATAAAAATTTTATAAATAGCATGCAGAAAATATGCATTGACAGGATACGATAAACGTGGATAAGGCAGAGGGACTTTATCCGATACGAAAGGTGTAAGGTGCAGGTCATGGAAAAAAGGGTGGCAGTATACAATAATAATACAGGCGTAATAGAGATAATGAGTTCCCTTCTGGCAGGAGAAGGCTTAAAAATGGTGGCAGTGACGGGGAGAGCACAGTTACAAGAATTACTGCGGGCACAGGAGATCCAGCTTCTGCTGCTGGATGTAGAACTGGATGGCAGAGGCTGGGGAGAAGGCATTGAGATGATCCATGACATCCGTAATATGACTACGATCCCCGTTATTATCATTTCCGCACAGGATGCGGAGACTGCCAAGATCATGGCGCTGAATGCCGGTGCAGATGATTATGTGACGGTGGGGTATAATCCGTTGGAGCTGTTAGCCAGAGTGAAATCACAGCTTCGCCGGTATACACAGCTGGTCAATCTGTGTGAAAGTATTGATAGTATTTATCGCGTGGATGGGCTGGAGATCAATGACCGGAACCGTACGGTAACGGTAGACGGCCGTGAAGTGAAGATGACGCCCATTGAATATAAAATCTTACGCCTGCTGGTGCAGGAGCGTGGAAAGGTATTATCCATCAGCCAGATCTATGAGTCTATCTGGCATATGCAGGCTATCGGAGCGGATAATACGATTGCGGTGCATATCCGCCACATCCGTGAGAAGATCGAGAGCAATCCCAAGGAGCCCAGATACCTGAAAGTGGTATGGGGAACCGGATATAAGGTAGGATGAAAAAGATTGTTAATAAGTGTGTCCTCTGCGTCAGCAGGGGACATTTTTGTCAAAGCTTGATTGGGAGATGCTTGACAAATCAATACAAATGCATTATTGTACTAATTAAATAATACAAGCAAAACAAGGATGGAGCATAAGGATGCAGACAGAAGTGATACAGGCAGGGGCAATACAGGGGAAACGAGGAATCAACAGTGCAGTGCTGAAAAATATCGCGGTAGTGACTATGTTGATCGATCACATCGGGGCGGTGATCATGACCAGGCTGCTGATCCGAAACGGGCTGTATGAAGCTATGGTGAATCAGGAGGCCTATACTGCCTGGATGGGGCAGAACGGTGGAATGTACGGCATCTACATGGCAATGCGTATCATCGGCAGACTTGCATTTCCGATTTACTGTTTTTTACTGGTAGAGGGATTCCAAAAGACTCACAATGTGAAAAAGTATCTGGGCAGGATGTTTTTATTTGCACTGATTTCGGAGGTACCCTTTGATCTGGCATTCAGCGGCAAGGCATGGTATCCGGCATATCAGAATGTATTTTTTACATTGTTATTGGGGCTGCTGGTGATCGCGGGACTTCATTTGGTGGAACAGCATTTTGCGGGTACAACGGTTGGAAAAACGATTCTGCGCGTGGGACTGAATGCCGTTATTATTCTGACAGGATGTGTACTGGCATTGGTTCTTAAGACGGATTATGATTTTAAGGGGATTTTGGCAATCACTGTACTTTATCTGTTCCGTAACCGGAAGAAAGCACAGATGTGGGCCGGTGTCATCATTTTTTTATTGATGGACAGCCTGGAGATGTTTGCAGCACTTTCCTTTATTCTGATCTGGTTCTACAACGGAACGAGAGGACGGCAGAATAAATATTTCTTTTACTTTTTCTATCCTGCGCATCTTCTGCTCTTGTGGCTGGTATGTGTGGCAATGGGAATTGCGGGAATTCCTGCAATCTGACGAACAGCAGGATGCTCTGTGGATAGTAAAGTGGAAGACGGGGAAGACAGTGACATGGAGGATATGGCGTATATGGAAGAGAAAAAATGGAAGATAGGGGACAGCGAAGAATTGATCCGGGTACAGGAGATCAGCAAGACATTTCATCTGTCGGCAAAACAGCAGAAACTGGAGCATAGCATGGCGAAGACGAAGACTGCCGTGAATCAGGTGAGCTTTTGCGTAAACAGAGGGGAAGTGTTTGGACTTTTGGGACCCAACGGTGCCGGTAAGACCACAACGCTTCGGATGTTGGCAACGTTGATCCGACCGGACAGCGGGGATGCGGTGTTATCCGGCAGCAGCGTAGTGACACAACCGGAGGAGGTACGGCGTAAGATCGGCTTCCTGACCAGTGAACTGAAGCTGGAGGATTTTTTTACCCCGGATTATCTGTATGACTTTTTCTCTGAATTGTACGGTATTCCGACAAACAGAAGGGACGCCAGAAAACGCATGCTGTTTGCACGGTTCGGCATTCAGGAGTTTGCACAGGTGCGCGTCAGGGATCTGTCTACGGGAATGAAGCAGAAGGTATCCCTGGTGATCTCACTGGTGCAGGATCCGGAGATCATCATTTTTGATGAACCCACCAATGGACTGGATATTCTGACGGCAAAAGTGGTGACAGATTTTCTGCTGGACCTGAAAGAGCAGGGGAAGACCATTATCATATCAACGCACATTTTCAGCCTGGTGGAGAAGATCTGCGACCGGGTGGGAATTATTATTAACGGTCGTATGGCAGCCTGTGAGGACCTGCGGACGCTTTGCGGTGATAAGAGCCTGGAGGATCGCTTTTTTGAAATCTATGAAGCGGTGAACGGGGAGGACGAGAACCATGACAAATAATACGATTACGGTAATGAAAAAAGAACTGGCAAGATTTTTCGGAGACAGAAGGCTGGTAATCACGACACTTTTGCTCCCTGGAATCATGATCTATGTGGTGTACAGTTTTTTGGGAAGCGCCATGATGAAGTCCATACTTCCGGAAGAAGCTTACGTGGCGAAAGCTTATGTGGTGGATATGCCGGAGTCGTTAAGAGAAGAACTGCGGGAGCTTAAGGTAGACTGGCAGCCTGCGGACAGAGAGCAGCTGACACAGATGCGACAGGAGATACAGGACAAACAGGCAGACGGACTGGTAGTATTCCCGGTGGATTTTGATCAGGCTGTGGAAAACTATCAGGTGCAGAGTGGAAAACCGGCGCCCAACGTGGAAATCTATTACAATTCCGCGGAGACGGAATCCACTCATTTTTACAATGAAGTGTCGGACATTTTGGAGGCATCCCATCACGAATTCCCGCTTGAGACCGCCGATGCGCGCGGGCTGATTGGGAGACGAGCGGAAAGGGTACGTTGAGGTCGTAGAGGAAGAGTTCGAAGTCCAGAATCGAGGAAGGAGCCACGTGGAGGCGATCGCAGAGGAATGACACCAGGGAAGCGTCGTGGTACGAAGGAGTTGATTCCTTTTTGTCCTCTTCGTCGTCTAGATGAGAAAAAGGGAGAATAAGAACCGGTCAGATGGATGATGGGAGGAAGCATCGTCTCGTTGTTGATCTCCATCGCATTCTTGCTCGAGGAGTCACGGAGATGGATGGCCAGGGACGGAATGATGCCAATACACTCGTCAATGTTCACCAGTTTCGATTTGATTTGACCGTCTTCCTCCACCTACATCACATACAAAGGAAACCACTACAAAGATGCGCCCAGCCAGACCCAGATCGCGATCGAACCAGGACGACCAGATTCCGCCTCCGTACGTCTCCACACCCAGTTGGCAGTATCCGTTGGACTGGATCTTCGAGATCGGCTTCAGACGAAGATAGGGAGAATCGGTGTGTGCCGCGACGATCGAATACCCGTTTCCAGGCTCGTACTTTCCTCCAACCGCGATGGCAACGACACTCGATTCGTTGCGAGTGAAGAAGTACTTCCCCATCGGCTCGACGCTTTTTC
>OLNF01003032.1_pt1 | contig 12559 bp, 6 predicted proteins | sample 1673061 | NCBI WGS metagenome assembly OLNF01 (sample SAMEA3136751, study PRJEB25190) | human gut metagenome | reverse complement strand
TTGTCGGGCGGGCAATGCCCGCCCCTACGTTTTCGATTGCACTTCCGGCGATGAATGTAGGGAAGGACAGCCCTGCCCGCCCGCGTCCCTTCCTAATCCAGCTCATCGAGCGTGAGTTGGAATGCATCCAGAAAATGCGCTATGAAATAGTCAAGGCACGGCAGGTGCATCTCGGTCAGGGCCTCGCGCGTCTGGCGCGCAGCGGCTTCAAACTCCCGGTTGCCCGCCTTCAGCTCCTCCACGCACTTGATATAGGCGGACAGCTTGTCTGCCGCCTTGACGATGCGCGCGACACCCGGATCGGACTCGTGCAGCAGCGGACGATAGCTCTCGCGCAGCTCCTCGGGCAGCAGGCCGAGGAGCTTTTCGCAGCTCACGGACTCGATCTGCTTATAGGCGTGCTTGATGTCGGGGTTGTAATATTTGATGGGCGTGGGCAGGTCGCCGGTCAGGATCTCCGATGCGTCGTGGAACAGCGCCGCCGACGCGCAGCGATCCGGGTCTGCCGGTTCGTGCAGAATGTCGCGCTGGATGAGCGCAAGCCCGTGCGCCAGCACGGCGACCATGTGGCTGTGCTCCTGAATGTTTTCTTCAAACGTGTTGCGCATCAGACCCCAGCGGCCGATGTAGCGCATCCGGGAGATGAGGGCGAAAAAGCGGTGCTGCATGATGCTTCCTCCTGTGAGTGGTTTTCTGTTTTTTCTACATTTTATCATGTGGCGCGCGGATTGTAAACGTCATCCCGCGTTCCGGACTGGACAGATCGGCAGATCTGCGGTAAAATAGGCCAAACGCCCTGCGCAGGGGCGAACTCGCAGAATTCCATAGATCACAGGCAGGAGGCAGAAGTTATGGCAGAACTAGGACTTGGAACACGGTGCGTACAGGCGGGCTATACGCCGGGGAACGGCGAGCCGCGGCAAATCCCCATCATTCAGAGCACCACATTCAAATATGATACCAGCAGCGCGATAGGAAAGCTTTTCGACCTCGAGGCCGACGGCTATTTCTACTCCCGCCTGCAAAACCCGACGAACGACCATGTTGCCGCGCGCATCGCCGCGCTCGAGGGCGGCACGGCGGCCATGCTGACGGCCTCCGGCTCGGCGGCGACGTTCTTCGCCGTGTTCAATATCGCCTCGTGCGGCGACCATATCGTCTCCTCGTCGAGCATCTACGGCGGGAGCTATAACCTCTTCGCCGTGACGATGAAGCGCATGGGCGTGGATGTCACGTTTGTCGACCCGGACAGCACACCGGAGGAGCTGGACGCGGCGTTCCGCCCGAATACGAAGCTCGTCTTCGGCGAGACGATCGCAAACCCGGCGCTGACCGTGCTCGACATCGAAAAATTCGCCGCCGCCGCGCACCGGCACGGCGTGCCGCTGATCGTGGACAACACGTTTGCCACGCCGATCAACTGCCGCCCGTTCGAGTGGGGCGCGGACATCGTGACGCACTCGACGACGAAGTATATGGACGGCCACGCGGGTGCGCTCGGCGGATGTATCGTTGACTCTGGCAAGTTCGACTGGACGGCGCATGCTGAAAAATTCCCCGGACTCTGCACCCCGGACGAGAGCTACCACGGCATCACCTACACCGAGCGCTTCGGCCTCGCGGGCGCGTACATCACAAAGGCCACCGCGCAGCTCATGCGCGACATGGGCCCCGCGCAGTCGCCGCAGAGCGCCTATTATCTCGCGCTCGGCCTCGAGAGCCTGCATGTGCGCATGAAGCGCCACTGTGAGACTGCACAAAAGGTGGCAGAGTTTTTGCAGCAGAATGACCAGGTCGCGTGGGTGCGCTACTGCGGCCTGCCCGGCGACAAATACTATGAACTCGGACAGAAATACCTGCCGAACGGCTCCTGCGGCGTCGTGTCCTTCGGCGTGAAGGGCGGCCGCGCGGCGGCGGAGGACTTCATGGGCCGCCTGAAGATCGCGGCCATCGAGACGCACGTCGCCGATGCGCGCACATGCTGCCTCCATCCCGCGTCCACGACGCACCGTCAGCTGAACGCGGAAGAGCTGCTCGCCGCGGGCGTCAGTGAAGAGCTGGTGCGCTATTCCTGCGGGCTGGAAGATGCGGACGACCTGATCGCAGATCTCGATCAGGCGCTGCGCGGCTGAGGAGGACACCATGCCGATCAAAATACCGAACGGCCTGCCTGCGGCCCAGACGCTGGCGGGCGAAAATATCTTCGTCATGGACGAGACGCGCGCCGTGACACAGGACATCCGGCCGCTGCAAATTCTGGTGCTGAACCTGATGCCGACGAAGATCGAGACGGAAACGCAGCTCTCGCGTCTGCTCGGCAACACGCCGCTGCAGGTAGAGCTGGAATTCCTGCACACGTCGTCCCACGAGTCGAAAAATACGGCGAAGGAGCACCTGTTCAAATTCTATCAGGTGTTCGACCAGGTCAAAGACCGCAACTTCGACGGCATGGTCGTCACCGGCGCACCGGTGGAGCAGATGCCGTTTGAGGATGTGGAATACTGGCCGGAGCTGTGCGAGATCATGGAATGGAGCAAAACGCACGTCTATTCCACGTTCCACATCTGCTGGGGCGCACAGGCCGGGCTTTATTACCACTACGGCATCCGGAAATACGACCTGCCGGAGAAGCTCTTCGGCGTCTTCCCGCACACGGTCGAGCGGCGCAGCTCGATGCTGATGCGCGGCTTTGACGACACGTTTATGGTGCCCCATTCGCGCCATACCACGATCCGCCGCGAAGAAGTAGAATCGTGCGGCAAGCTGAAGATCCTGGCGTCCTCGCCGCAGGCGGGCATCTACGCGCTCTCGACCGAGGGCGGGCGGCAGATCTTCATTACCGGCCACTCGGAATACGACGCCGGGACGCTGCAAAAGGAATATCTGCGCGACAAGAACGCAGGTCTGCCGATCCATGTGCCGGAGAATTACTTCCCGGATGACGACGACACGCAGCCGCCGCGCGTCACCTGGCGCAGCCACGCCAATCTGCTCTATCAGAACTGGCTGAACTATTTCGTCTATCAGGCGACACCCTACGACCTCGATACAATCGAGCCGGTCTTCGCCAGCCTTTGAACGCAACCCCCGCCGCAGCGGGAATATAAAACCCGAAAGGCAGCCATGATGGCTGCCTTTCGGGTTTTGCTGCGTCAAGCCTGCGGCTGCGCGGCGTTATTTCTGCGGTATTCGGTGGGGGGGAGCACTGCATAAACTTCCGGAACACCTCGGAATAATAGCTCGAGCCGCTGAACCCGACGCGGCCCGCGATCTCCGTGACGGACTGATCGGTGTTGCAAAGGAGCGGGAGACTCTTCTGGATGCGGTAATGCAGGAGGAAGTCAAACGGCGTCTGGTGCATGGCCGCCTTAAACAGACGACAGAATTCGCTCTTGCTCGTGTGGCAGGCCGAGGCCATCTCGTCGAGCGTGATCGGCTCGCTTTCTTATCGATGACAATTTCGCGGTTCATACATGACCTCCTCCTGATGCGAACATCGTTATGAAAACAGGGAAGATGGTGATTGCGCGGGCTGCGCCTGTTGTTTATCATGATACCATACATCAATGCACCCTGCCGCCCGCGGCGCGTCCGGGGCGCGGAAACAGCACGGGAGTGCAAGATTGTTGCAGGATTAGCGCAAAATTGTTATAGTACAGACCAAAATCAACGCCGGAGGGCCAAAAGGCTCCCCGGCGTTTCATATTTTTGAACAGAAGAATATCGTTATAAAGAACGGCAACAAGGTTATAGATAAAGCGGCACAATCCTTATAATGTCAGAAAAGATGAACATTGCAATATTGTTGGAAGATAACCGCAATATTGTTATGTTATCGAAATCAGATGAAGAGGTGCTTAGTTCCTCTCCCCGGCGTTCAACAAGCGCACCGATGAATACGGCGGCTGTCTCGAGAACCGCTGCCGCTTCCTCTCCATTCCGGCGGCACATTCCCAAAACAGACCCTCCCATCATAAACAACCTCTTTTTTGACATGTCCCTCAGCCGCGCGGAATTTCGCCAGCACTCCCAAAAAGCGGGAGTGCTGGCTTTCTATGTTACAGTCCGGTAAAATTTCCATCCGATGGATTGACTTCCCGCCGGAACTTGCGTATACTTAAAATCATAAAAATAGGCTTACTCTATCCTGAAGGAGGGATGCGACAAATGATCCGCAGAGGTTTGTCGATCCTGCTGACGTTGGCGCTGGTTCTGGCGCTTGCGCTTTCAGCGGGGGCGGCGGGCACACCCACGGTCCGCATCGAAACGCCGGAGACCGTCAAAGCCGGCGAGAGCTTCGAGGTTCGCATCGTGATCGAGAACAACCCCGGCCTGAGCGCGATCCAGTTCACGGTCAGCTACGACCAGAAATCGCTCCGCTGCGACAAATGCAGCACCGGCTCCATCCTGAGCGGGACGCTGAGCGCGACGAACGCCAGCGGCGAAGACGGCGCAGTGCTTGCAGCCGCAAGCGTCAGCCCCGTCAAGGCAGACGGCGCGCTGGGCGTGCTGAAATTCACGGCGATCTCGGATGGAAAGCCGTCCTTCCGCCTGACCGATACGGTCTTCGCCGGCTCAGACGCAAAAGAAGTCGACGTGACGGTCGCCTCCGGCAGTACTTCGCAGCAGCCGGACAAATCCGGCGAGACCGGCGATAAGACCTTCACCGATACCGACGGCAGCTTTGCCGAGGACGCAATCGAAGAGGCCGCAGACCTCGGCCTGATCCTCGGCTACGAGGGCAAATACCGCCCGGCCGACGCGATGACGCGCGGCGAATGTGTCACGATCCTCTACCGGGCAATGGGTTCGCCCAAGGTGGAGAAGGCCGCGACCTTTACCGACCTGACACACAACTATTACCGCGACGCCATCGCCTGGGCCGAGCAAAACGGCGTGGTCAACGGCGTCGGCAATGGAAAATTCAACCCCGGCGGCTCCGTGACGCGCGCCCAGCTTGCGACGATTCTCTACCGCCTCTCCGGCGGCGAGAGCGGCACGGAGCAGATGCTCACCGGCATCTACGACCGCACATTTACCGACGCAGCCGACGTTCCGTCCTATGCCCGCGCGGCGGTCTATTGGGCGGTTTATAATGAGATCTGGTGCGGGACGGACAGTCTCGCCGCCGGAACAACCCTTGCTCCGAAGGCTCCGGCCACCCGCGCCCAGATCGCCGTGATGATCACGCGCTATCTCGAAAAATTCCCCACCCAATAACCCGCCGCAGCGATCCAAAGGTGCCCCTTGATTGCATCAAGGGGAGCTGGCCGAGCGAAGCGAGGGCTGAGGGGATTAAGGCCCCCAATTCTGCTCCGCACCGCCCCCCGCCGCAGCGGAAAGCCCCTCTCTTCATAGAGGGAAAATAAAAATGGCGAGAATAAAAATCAACATAAAGGAGAGGACGAGATGAAACGAACGATCAGGCTCCTCGCGCTCATCTTAACGCTGACCCTTGCGCTGAGCGCAGCGGCCATGGCGACAAAAATCGACTATAAAAAAGGTGAAACGAACGCAACCAAGAGCGTCAGCGCCGTATCGCTGGTAGACGGCTGCAAACTGAAATTTGACGGCGACAAGCTGAACGTCACCTACACGAACAGCGCCCTCAAAGAAGGCGACATGGTCATCGTCTTCCTGCTGGAGACGAAGGACGAAGACGGCAAAATCACGGAGGTCAAGACCGAAGAAGCGGCGAAGACGCTCATCGTGCCGACCGCCGAGAACATCAAGTACATCGACCAGAGCACCGCAGCGGCGACGGCCACGGCGGGCAACGGCTCGGTCAGATTCAGCGTCTATCCGCAGAACCACACGAACGCGGTCGTCCGCATCATCAGCGTGAACGCGGCCACCAACAAGGTGACAGACGAAAATATCGCCGCCGTAAAGCTGAACTACACCCTCGGCGACGCGAATGGCAATGGTACGGTCGAAATTTCTGACGCGGTGCGGGTTCTGAGATATATTGTAAACAGCGAACATCCGGAAGAGGATGGAACATTTGTGGAACAGGCCGCAGATATGAATGGCAATGGCACGGTCGAAGTCGGCGACGTAGTCGCGATTCTGAAAGCATTGACATAAATCAAGTCCATCTATATCACAAGTAACAGCTGAGGAGGAAATCAAGGACATGAAGAACATCATCAAACGCGGTACGTCGCTGCTGCTGGTGCTGGCGATGCTGCTGTCGTTTGCGGCAGTTGTCGGGGCGGCAGATGAGCGGCTGCCCGTAGAGGGCGAAAAGCCCGTGACGCTGTCGCTTGACAGTGTTGTGTTACGGCAAGGCAGCACAGATGTACAATACGTTCCGGTCAGACTGACAATTGAGCCGGGATTTGCAATTACGGGATTCCAGCTTGCTGCGGTCAGCAGCGATGAGAGCGCAGTCGAGGTTACGGGTTTCTACCCCAAGCGCCCGCTGAAGATATATGAAGACGGTTCAGTTAATTATGATGAGACTATCGGCACGATTTTTGGCAGGCTGTATTCCAATTACGTTTACAGCGAAAACAAAGATCCTGTGCAGAAATTTGCGTGTGCCAACGCGAAAGGCGTTACCAGCGAGACGATTAGCGCACGTGCTGAGGATGGTATGATTAAAGAGCCTGATCTGGCGGGCTATATCGGCGTGAAAGTTAAGGATGGAGCGCAGAGCGGTGCTTATCAGCTCAGCATCATTCCAAACGCGTCCAGAGATAGAGATACGACCAAACGCAACGATATTGTTTTTTCGATCGGCACGCAGAACCCCTATACGGACGCATATGCCACGCTGAACGCGGGCACGGCCATCGTCCTCCCAGAGGGGGCAAGTCTGCCGACGGTCATTCTGACGGATGACACGTTCGCAGTCCCGACGTGGGAACAGATGCAAGCGAAGCAGGACAAGTATCCGCTTGCCAGCCGCATGAAGATCGTCGGCAACGACAACAAGCTTTATGACGTGGACGCGGAAAGCCTTGTTGTGTCGGCGGCGGAGACACTTCCGGACGGCGTTTATCTGAACGATGGAAAGACGCTCGAGCTTGCAACGCGCGCCGAGGCCAACACGACCGGCATCTCGCTGACCGTCAAGAGCGCAAAGGCCGTGGACGCGGACATCAGCATCTCTGCCCCCGCGACCGTCACGGCCAAGATCAGCAAGGCAGACCGTGGCGTTTGGAAAGCTGGCTTTGCAACGAATGCCGGTTACTATGTCACGGATACTTCTTTTGAGAAGTCGTACTCCGCGCCGGAATATAAAACACCGGAAGAAGCATATAAATATCTCAGCCTGAATCCCAGCGCAATCGACTATTATGGCAAAAAAGTAGATAATTATGGCGTAACCAGTGCGGAGCTCGAGATTTATTCGGATGCGCAGCATCAGAATCGAATCACGACAGGCGATGTTCTGGAAAGCGTCAAGTTTACCGACGAGAACTGCAACAGCCTGAAGTATGGCAGTCTGCTGAAACAGGACGTCTGGTGCAGAGTGCGTGCGGTGGTCACTGTTGACGAGAATACGAAATTATATGGCGATTGGCTTGAGTTCCAGGTTGTCAACAAATATCCGCAGGCGGCGAGAGCGACGGTCGTGCTGGGCGATATGAACGGCAATGAATTCCCCAGTGGGCCGGTCACGACGATCGATATCCCCTACGGCCCGACGGAAAACAAGACGTTCTCGATCATTGTGAAGGACTTCCTTCAGGCGGACGGCGAGGGGATGCCCACAGGGACAGAGCCGTCGGCGACGGATGTGGCCATTGCGCTGGACGGCACGTATACAGGCGTGTCCATCAGCAATGACAACAAGCTCGTCATCGCCAAGACGGCTCAGGCGGGCACGGTCACGGTCAAGGCGACGCTCAACGGCAAAACGCTTGGTACGCTGCCGCTCACGCTGCAAAAAGCCGCGTCTGTGGTGACGGAGCTGAAGCTGTATGACAGCGCGACCGGCAAGCCGAAGGACGGCACGGAAATCGAGATCAAGAGCGGCGTGACGAACGGCAAGGCGATCCTGCCCGGCATCCGCGCGAATGATGAACTGGTGCTGGAGTTTGAACCGGTCTGCGCGATCGACCAGTACGGCGAGATCTATCAGGTGGAGGGCAAGAACTTCCTCCGGCCCAGCCAATATGCGCTGTATAAGCAGAGCAGCACGAACCCGGAAGCGTATGAGATATGCGCTGCGGCCGAGAGAAGCGTGGACGCAGAGGGCGTTGTCACGGCCACGATCAAGAATTCTCTGGACAACGACGGAACTCTCCTTGTCCAGCCGGGCATATATAAGTTTGGCACATTCGATGATAACTACAATGATAACGGTTTTGGAAACTTTGACCTGAACCAGAAACTCATGAGCGAGCCGTTTGAGCTGGTTTACGGCGAATCCGAGTATACGGGCACGGCATCTTATACCGGCGGCGCTGCAGGAACCACAGCACCGACAGTTGAAGTGCCGTATCAATACGGAACTGAGACGAAAGCAAACACAATCACTGTGTCTGCGGACATCAAGGATCAGTACAACACGACGCTGGTTAGCGATCCCTATACGTATACCCTGGACGAGGGCAGCATCAAACTGAACAACAAGCAGATTGAAACAGGCGACATTACGTTTGACGGGGAAAGCGGTTTGTTCACCGTAAACTCCTCCGCAGCAAAGTATTTCGGGGACAAGACTGAAATCGAGCTGAAGGCGAAAATGACGGCCACCTACGGAACCGGTGCGAACGAAAAAGTCGAAAACATCCCCATCTCCATCACCCTCCGCAAAGACGCCTCGAAGCTCGCGCACCTCAAGGTCACGGGCACGGCCAGCGATGGCACAACAGGCTTTACGAAGGAAGCCACGATCCTCGACGATGACGTGACGGCCTCCTACAACCTGATTGTTCCGAACGAGGGCAGCAGAACCTACACCATCACCCTCTCGGACGTCGAAGACCAGTATGGCACTGCCCTGACCGACCGTGTCAGCACCAGCGCAGATGTGCATAGCGCGACATATGATAACGGGATTCTGACGATCAATCCGCAGTCGGCAGGCGGCAAAGCAGTCCTGACCTTGACCGAGAGCGGCACGACAACCGGCCATAAAGTCGAATTGACCCTCAACTTTGCCCAAATGAGCTTTGTCAACAGCGACGGCGCTGACTACAAAGTCGACATGTGGATGAACACGAACGAGCGGACGTATGGTCAGGATGGCAAACGGACATGGGCAGAGGTTTGCACCAAGTGGGGCGTAGCTGCCTACCCGGATGTCCATATCAGGACTGAGGACGGCAAGGCCGGAGAGAAAGTAACCGATAAGGTCAAAGTCGTCGTCAAGCAGAACGGCGAAGAAGTTTACGACTCGTTCAAGACCTATACGGAAGCGCCGAAGGCCAACGCCGGTGATTACACCATCGAACTCATCTACGTGAAGCAGGAGGGCGCAGAAGCCAAAAAGACCGAGTATCCCATCGACAGCACCCCCTTCAAGATCACCCCGAAGGAAGTTACGATCAAGGTCACAGGCGGAACCATCACGAAGGAATACGATGGAACGCAGAGCCTTGTCCTCCCGTCGAGCGTGACGCTCACGATTGAAGGGAATCCAGCCGATTTGACCGTCGACCCGAACGCCCTCCAATATGCGAGCGAAAACGCGGGCACAGGCATCAAGATTGAGCTGGTGCCCGGCAAGACCTGCCTGACCGGCGCCGCCGCCGCCAACTACAACGTCAGCCTCGATGGCCTCACCGGCACAATCACCCCGCGCAAGCTCATCGTGACGCCGAAAGCAGAGACGTTTGAATATGGCGAGAACGATAAGATCACCACTGCCCTGACAACGGAATTCGATTATGCGGGCAAAAATGGCGACCTGCCGTCTGGCTTAACGCCGTCCTTCACCGGCTCGATGGTGCTCACGCAGAGTAACGCGGAAGTGCAGTCCCCCTATAACGCGGGTGACTATTACCCGAGACAGGGCACTTTGGCTGTGAACTCGAACAACTACGAAATCTCCGAGTTCAAGACTACTGTGAATGGCACCGAGATAAAATGGGTCGTCAGCCCGAAGACGGTCGACCCGTTCGATGTGACGCTGCAAGCGGAATACGGCATAAACGGCAGTGAGCTGTATGCGATGATGAAAGCTGCCAAGGTTACGGTCGACGGTCAGGAAGTCAACCTCAATACGCTGTATAACGTGGAGGCTCTTTACATCAAGGACGTGGACGGAAACAACGTGCCCAAAACGGATGCTCTGGTCAATGCCGGTGAGTATACAGTGACCAGTCTGCCAGCCACCACCCTCGGGATCGCGAATTATGAATTCAAGACTGCTCCCACCCTGAAAATCAAGGTCAATCCGCATACGCTGACTTCGGCTGACATTCAGAGCACTGATAATTGGGGCGCGAAGGATTTCACCGGCGAAGAACAGACATTCACTGCCTTCAAGGTTTCCTTCACCTACAATGAAAGAACGATTGATCTGGTAGAGAATCAAGACTATGTGATCGTGGATAATTCGAATAAGGGAATTTATAGTGTCGTCACACTGCGGATTAAGGCAGCGGACGGGAGCACGAATTACACAGGCGAGGCGCGCGCACCGCAGTCTTGGAGTATCCGTGCCTTTAAGGTGCGAACGGGCGACCTTGAAATCTATCAGACAAACACGCTTACCTACGACGGAACGCCAAAGACAGCAGAGTTCGCGGTTCGGGTGATAAGTACAGATCAAACCAGACAGAAGGTGCTTAGCCACTTCACAATTGCAAACAACATTGTTGACATGTGGGGTAATACGGCAACCGATGCGGGCGAGCATACTGCGGGCGGATCTTTTGCGAAGGGATTCTCCAAAGCGGATGGTGGTGTAAACGAATTTACCTGGAAAATCCTCAAGAGCGACAAATCGCCAATCCAGAATCAGACAGCCAGCACCAAATATGGTCAGCCCGGCTCTGCTGAGATCTCGGTTTCCGATGGCGCAGCGAAGGGCTTGGATACTTCGAAGCTGAGCGTTTCGATTGTGACAGATACCGACAACATTATCAGCGGAACGCCGAGCGTAAAGTTCGAAAACGGCAAGATCACCGTGAATTGGCAGTTGCAGGGTGACGCGACTACCATTGATAAGAGTGCAAAGCTCCGCGTTACAGTTGCAGAGACGGACAACTATAAGCAGTACACCTTCGATGTTGACGTGACGGTCACGGCAAAGACACCGCAGACCAACTTCGGCTTCACCACCGCCACGGATGCAACCGTCGGTTACGCCGAAGACACCTACACCAACCCGGTGCAGAACGCAAAGACCACTCCGGCGTATACGAGCAGCAACCAGAACGTTGCCACAGTCGCCAGCAACGGCGTCGTGACAATCCTCGATGTTGGCACAACCACCATCACTGCAAACGCTCCGGAGAATGGAGAGTATGCCTCCGCCACGGCCAGCTACACCCTGACGGTCGTTCCCTCCACGCTGACCGTCACGGCCAGCAGCGCCACCATGACCGCCAATGACTCCGTCCCGTCCTTCGCGGCGAGCGTCACCGGCCTCAAGCGTGGCCAGACGACCGCGCAGGTCTTCCAGACCCTCACGGCCTCCGCCGCCACCGACGGCAAGACCGCTGGCACCTACGCCGTCAACGCAAGCGCCACGCTGAAAACGGACTTTGTCCCGCGCTACACGCTGCGCTTCGTCCCCGGCACGCTGACGGTCAATCCGGCTGTCTCGGTCATCGACACGGTTCTGCCGACGATCATTGCCGGGAACGGCTGCGCGAATGGCTATGCCAACTGCGCCTGTGAGAGCTTCTATGACCTCGACGCAAGCCGCTGGTATCATGAGGCCATCGACTGGGCGTACAGCCTCGGCCTGATGAACGGCACGACGAAGTCAACCTTCGGCCCGAACGCGGCGGCGACGCGCGCGCAGACCTGGACAATGCTGGCGAGAATCGCCGGTCAGGACACGCGCCGCAGCTCCACGTGGTACGAAGTGGGCCAGAAGTGGGCCATGAACCTTGGCATCACCGACGGCACGAACCCGATGGGTTCCCTGACGCGCGAACAGCTCGCCGCGATGCTCTATCGCTACGTCGGCAGCCCCGCGGTGAACGGTACGCTGACCTTCACGGACAGCGCGAACGTGAGCACCTGGGCGCGCAATGCGATGATCTGGGCCGTGCAGAATGGCATCCTCGACGGTGTGGGCGGCAACCGCCTCAACCCGAAGGGGACGACCACCAGAGCACAGGCTGCGGCCATCTTCATGCGCTTCAGCAAGCTCATCAACAAGTAAAAACCCAAAAAACAGGACAGGGTTGACCCTGTCCTGTTTTTTCTCCCCGCCGCAGTGGCTCTAAAAAGACGTGTCATTGCGAGCCAGTGCGCACACTTGCCCCGCATCATACCGCGGGGTATGCCGGGCGCGCGTTCCTTACGCGCCCGGCTGCCGTGGCAATCCCGTAGATTTTCCAGGAGTGTCATGGGATGCTTGTAGGGGCAGATGCCGAGCGCAGCTGTTCGCGACGAAGGAGCGTTACAGATGCGGCCTGCCCCT
>OLNF01003028.1_pt1 | contig 12570 bp, 7 predicted proteins | sample 1673061 | NCBI WGS metagenome assembly OLNF01 (sample SAMEA3136751, study PRJEB25190) | human gut metagenome | reverse complement strand
CGACTGTCAAGGTCGCGGAGATGCAGTCTGAGGCCGGTGCTTCCGGCACGGTGCACGGCTCCCTCGGCGCCGGCGCTCTGACCACGACGTACACCGCGTCTCAGGGTCTTCTGCTGATGATCCCGAACATGTACAAGATCGCAGCGGAGCAGCTGCCCTGCGTGTTCCACGTCTCGGCCCGTACCGTCTCCACCCACGCGCTGAACATCTTCGGCGACCATTCCGACGTCATGGCCTGTCGCCAGACCGGCTTCGCCATGCTCTGCGAGACGAACCCGCAGGAAGTCATGGATCTGTCCCCCGTCGCGCATCTGGCCGCGATCGAAGGCAAGGTCCCGTTCCTGAACTTCTTCGATGGTTTCCGTACCTCCCACGAGATCCAGAAGGTCGCCGTGTGGGATTACGCCGACCTGAAGGAAATGTGCAACATGGAGGCTGTCGAGGCGTTCCGTGCCCACGCGCTGAATCCGGAGCATCCGGCCATGCGCGGCAGCCACGAGAATGGCGACGTCTTCTTCCAGCACCGTGAAGCCTGCAACCAGTACTACAACGCGCTGCCCGCAGTCGTCGAGAAGTACATGGGCAAGGTCAACGAAAAGCTCGGCACCAACTATCAGCTCTTCAACTACTACGGCGCGCCCGACGCTGATCGTGTCATCGTCGCCATGGGCTCCATCTGCGACGTCGCGGAAGAAGTTATCGACTACATGAACGCCCACGGCGAAAAGGTCGGCCTCGTGAAGGTTCGCCTGTACCGCCCGTTCTGCTCTGACAAGCTCGTCGCGGCCATCCCGGCTACCGCCAAGAAGATCGCCGTGCTCGACCGCACGAAGGAGCCCGGCTCCACGGGCGAGCCTTTGTACCTCGACGTGGTCGACGCCCTGAACCGCGAAGGCCGCACGGGCATTCTGGTTACTGGCGGCCGTTATGGCCTGGGCAGCAAAGATACGCCGCCCTCGTCGGTGTTCGCCATTTTCACCGAGCTCGCCAAGGAAGCTCCGCGCCGCGAGTTCACCGTGGGCATTGTCGACGATGTGACCAACCTCTCGCTTCCTGAAGACCCGAATTCGCCGAACACCGCGGCGCCCGGCACCATCGAGTGCAAGTTCTGGGGCTTGGGCGGCGATGGCACGGTTGGCGCGAACAAGAACTCCGTCAAAATCATCGGCGACCATACCGAGAAATACGTGCAGGCGTACTTCCAGTACGACTCCAAGAAAACCGGCGGCGTGACCATTTCGCACCTGCGTTTCGGCGACGAGCCCATTCGCAGCTCGTACTACATCAACAAGGCCGACTTCGTGGCCTGCCACAACCCGAGCTACATTCAGAAAGACTTCCCGATCGTGTACGACGTGAAGCCCCATGGTACCTTCATGGTGAACTGCCAATGGACGCCCGAGGAGCTCGCCGAGCACCTGAGCCCCGCCGCGAAGCGCTACATTGCGCAAAACGACATCAACCTCTACACCATCAACGCTATTGATCTGGCCGTAGAGATTGGCATGGGCAAACGCACGAACACCATTCTGCAGTCGGCGTTCTTCGCTCTTGCGAATATCATCCCCCAGGAAGAGGCCATTGGCTACATGAAGGATGCGGCTACCAAGTCGTATTTGAAGAAGGGCCAAGACGTCGTTGACATGAATCACCGCGCCATCGATGCCGGTGCCACCGCATTTGTGAAGATTGACGTTCCTGCCGATTGGGCCACCTGCCCTGATAAGGAAGACACCACCGAGCTCGAGGGCCGCCCCGAACTCGTGAAGCAGGTTCGCGAAATCATGGAGCCTGTTGGCCGCATGGTTGGCGACTCGCTGCCCGTTTCGGTGTTCGCCGATCACGCCGATGGCCAGTTCGAGCAGGGCGCTTCCGCTTACGAAAAGCGTGGCGTTTCCGTCACCGTTGCCAAGTGGAATGCCGAGAAGTGCACTCAGTGCAACAGCTGCTCGTTCGTGTGTCCTCATGCCACTATTCGCCCGTTCGGCCTGACCGACGAAGAAGTCGCCGCAGCGCCTGCTGGCCTGGAAGTTCTGCCCATGAAGGGCAAGGCGAAAGACCTGAAGTACACGCTCGCGATTTCCCCGCTCGACTGCATGGGCTGCGGCGTGTGCGTAGGCGCTTGCCCCTCCGGCGCGCTTTCCATGGTGGGCGCCGAGGGCGAAATGGCCCAGCAGAGCATTTTCGACTACTGCGTGTCCAAAGTTGCCGACAAGCCGCAGATCGAGGACCAAACCCTGCGCGGCAGCCAGTTCAAGCAGCCGCTGCTTGAGTTCTCGGGTGCCTGCGCCGGTTGCGCGCAAACGTCGTACGCGCGTCTTATCACGCAGCTCTACGGCGACCATATGTACATCTCCAACGCCACGGGTTGTTCTTCGATTTGGGGTGGACCTGCGGGAACGTCGCCTTACACGGTGAACAAGCAGGGCCATGGCCCGGCGTGGTCGAACTCGCTGTTCGAGGACAACGCCGAGCACGGCATGGGTATGCTGCTTGGCTACGAGGCTGTGAACAACATGCTCGCAGCTGACGCCGAGAAGCTCATCGCGACTGGCGTTGAGACCGACGTTGCCGACGCCGCCCAGGCGTGGCTTGAGGCTCGCAGCGACAAGCATGCCGCTCGCGAAACCGCCGATGTGCTCGTCGAGAAGCTTTCCGCCATCGCCGCCGGCGAGGGCGAAGCGGCCAAGCTCGCCAAGGAAATCCTCGAGAACAAGGCCTACCTGTCGAAGAAGTCCATCTGGATCTTCGGCGGCGACGGTTGGGCTTACGACATCGGTTACGGCGGTTTGGACCACGTGCTCGCGTCGGGCGAAGATGTGAACATCTTCGTGTTCGACACCGAGGTGTACTCCAACACCGGCGGCCAGGCTTCCAAGGCTTCCAACATCGGCCAGGTTGCGCAGTTCGCTGCCGCCGGCAAGGAAGTCAAGAAGAAGTCGCTCGCCGAAATCGCGATGGCATACGGCTATGTGTACGTGGCGCAAATCGCCATGGGCGCCAAGCCGGCCCAGACCATCAAGGCCATCACCGAGGCCGAGGCATACCATGGCCCGTCGCTGATCATCGCTTACTCGCCCTGCGAGATGCACTCCATCAAGGGCGGCATGGTGAACTGCCAGTCCGAGATGAAGAAGGCCGTCGACTGCGGCTACTGGAACCTGTTCCGCTTCAACCCCGAGGGCGCGCCGGGCAAGAAGTTCGTGCTCGACTGCAAGGAGCCCGCAGGAGGCTATCGCGAATTCCTGATGAACGAGGCGCGCTACAGCCGACTCACGCGCGAGTTCCCCGAGCGTGCGGGCGAGCTGTTCGAGCGCAACGAGCAGGCCGCAATGGATCGCTACCAGCACCTGTTGAAACTGAAGGCCATGTACGACGCCGAATAGGCCTGTCGTCAGGCACAACGCGCTTTATTTGGCGCACTCATGAAGAAAGCTCCCATATGGGAGCTTTCTTTTTTTTGTGCGATGCGGAATGTGAACAAAGGTTGGGTGTGGTGCCAAAGGCTGGGGAGGTGCTTCGGGTGGGGAAGGCGGGATTGGGCAAGGCGGGGCGCCGAGCGGTTGCATCGGCGGTGCCCGGAAAGCGAAGGACGAGCACCCGCGGCATTCGCTTTCCGGGCGTTGCTGGTGCTTGCTCTTCGTCGGTTCTCGCATTGCTCCTTGATTTTTTAATTCCAGGGGTCGGCCTGGAAGAGCGGTTCGGGTGTTGGCGGGCGGTCGGAATAGGGATCGTAGCCGTCGTCGTCTTCGGTTTCGGCACGACGGAAGGCGTCGTGTTTGGGCGAGGGCGGCTTGCCGGCGCCTGCGGCTTCGAGCGCGGTGTTTGCGTCTGTTGCGACACTGCTGCCGAGCAAGCCGTTGTTCTCGGCCGAAGCGTTGTCGACGGTTTCTCTTTGCTTCCAGCTTTCGAGAATGGGCTCGATGTAGGCAAGCGGCGCCACGTGCACCGTGCCGCAGAAGGCAAAAGCATACGGCGTTTCGAGGCCAGGTTTGGAAGCGATCATGGTTACGGTTTCGTGCGCTTTCAGGCAGGGCTCGGCCGCTTTGCCGGTTTGTGCCGAAAGGCCGCTCGGCACGTCGGCTGCAACAATGCGCGCGCCGCGTGCGCGCTGCTCGTTTGCGAGGCGAATCCATGCGTCGTAGGGCGCAAGCACGGAGTCGCCTGAAAAGCCGGTGCCCAAAATGGCATCGACAATCACGTCGGCTGCGGCAAGCAGGCAGGCGAGCTCGCCGTGGCTCGGTGATACGTGAATCGCGATTGCTCCGGGTTCGGCATGCTGCGCGACAGTGGTTTGGGGCACGGTTGGGGCCGAGGCTGCGGTTTGGGACGAGCTTGCGGTTTGGCGCAAGCCCGCACCCGGCGTGTTTGCTGGTTCAGATGCAATCGCTTCCGTTAAGAGTGCCTGTTCGTGGGCGGGTTCGGCCGATATTTCATCTGCCGGGCGTTTCGTTGCAAGATTGACTGCGCAGCCCGCGCGCGCAAGCTCGCGTGCGGCAACCCATCCGTCGCCGCCGTTGTTGCCCGAGCCGCACAAAATCGCGATGCGGGGCGCTGCTTGGTTTTCGTCAGAGGAATCGCTCGCTTCGGCGGTATGACTATCGTTGGAAGTGCGGTCTGTGCTGCCATTTTGATTGTCGTGGGGATCATGGCTGATTGCGTCGGCTTGGCGCTGCGTCGCATCGTTCGGGTCGTGCTGGGAAGCGGTCGCTTGAGCTTCGTCGAACGCCACCTTGGCCAGTGCGCGTCCGGCGCGTCCCATGAGCGTCGAAAGCGACGTGCCGCTTTTGGCGATTTCCTTTTCGAGCTTCACGACATCGGCCACGGGCAGCACGTGCTTCTCGGTTTCGTCAAGAAGTGGCAGCAGCGCTTTGCCGTAGGCATCGACCAGGTCGGCGAGCTTCATTTTTGCGTTCGCGGGGCTCGTCGAAGGCAGCGTGGTGCATGGCACGCCCAACGTGGGCTCGATGAGCTTGCGATAGAGCTCGCCGGCTTTCGTTCCCGTGGCGAATACGGCGCGAATATCGGCTGCGTCGAAAATGTGCGCAAGGTCGTTCGGTTGCGCGTCGCGAATGCTCGCATCGCTCGCGCCCTCGATTTCGCATGATGCGAGCACGTCCCAAAGTGCAATGTGGTGGCGCAGCAGCATATCGCGCTTCTCCTCGATGGTTCGAGGCGCCGGCTCGTCGAAAATCGCGGCGAGCACGCGCCAGAAGCGATTCTGGGGGTGTCCGTAGTAAAAGCCCTGTTTGCGCGATGCGGGCGAGGGCATGGTGCCCAACAGCAGCACGCGGCTGCGGCTATCGAATACGGGCTGGATTTCATGGGTGACGGTCGTTGCGTCCATTGCGGCCCCTTCGCGTGGGTAATTTCGTTCGAAGCTATCATACGTCTCGCGGCGCCGCTTGGGCGCAGATAGTAAGAATCGCTAGAGCCCTGCTATTGTTATGGGCGGCTTGCCTATATGAAGGCTCGATTGTTTCAGGCGCGGCTCGGTGGCGACGGGTTTTTGGCGGGGCGATGGTCGGCCGTCGTCGACTGGGATTCGTCGTTGTCGGCAGCAAAGGCGGCCTTCCTCCATGGCGCTATGGCAGGCATCGTGAGTTCGCGCGTGCTTGGCTTCGCCGCTGCGCTTGATGCCGTAAGCGTATTTTTCCTCAAATTGATATCGTATAGGTATCATATCCTTGCCACCGGTCGGATGCGGTGCTACTATGCGCTCGCGAAAATAACGAAGGGGGTCGTATGAAACGACGCGTTATCCATATTGACGAAGAGAAGTGCACGGGCTGCGGTTTGTGCGTGCATGCATGCCACGAGGGCGCGATTGGCCTGGTGGGCGGCAAGGCGCGCCTTTTGCGCGACGATTATTGCGATGGGCTGGGCGATTGCTTGCCTGCGTGCCCCGAAAATGCCATCGAATTCATCGAGCGCGAGGCTGCGGCCTACGATGAGGCAGCCGTGATTGCCGAGAAAATGCGTCGTGCACAGGCCGAGATTCATGCAAGCATGCCCGCGGGTGGCTGTCCTGGTTCCATGGCGAAAACGATTGTGCGCGAAGCCGAGCTGGGCGCGGTGTCGGAAAGCGGCCAAGCTGCTCCTGTCCATGGCGTGAACAGCGCTTCGAATGCGTCTTCGTTCGAAAATCCGTTTCCGGCGCCTGCGGGCGGCGCTTCGACGGTGGTGAACGTGCCTGCACGCCTGTCGAACTGGCCTGTGCAAATAAAGCTCGCGCCTGTGAATGCCCCGTATTTCCAAGGCTGCGATTTGCTTGTGGCTGCCGATTGCACGGCGTTCGCCTATGGCGCCTTCCACGAAGACTTCTTGAAGGATCGCGTGTGCCTTATTGGCTGCCCGAAGCTCGATGGCGTCGACTATACCGAGAAGCTTGCGCAGATTATCGCTGAGAACAACGTGCGAAGCGTTCGCGTCGCACGCATGCAGGTGCCGTGCTGCGGCGGCCTTGAGCAGGCCGTGCGCCGCGCAGTGGCAATCGCGGGTTCTCAGAATGGCGCTGGTGCTGGCGGCGCCGTTGTTGGTGCTGGCGGCGTCGACATTACTGGTGGCGCTGTTGACGCTGTTGGTGCGGTGGCGTCGAGCATCCCCGTTCAGATCGACGTAATTTCGTCTGACGGACGCATTGTTGCGGTGGGGTAGCTGGCGGTGGCTGCTTCCTCGTTGGAAATTGTAGGAATGCGAACGGCCACAAGCCACGCAAGGAACAAGGCCATCGCGCCCAGAACTGCCCATGCAATGACGTTGCGCATGAAAAACGCGCTCACGCCCATAACGGCATACGAAAGGCCGAGCATCTGAAGTTTGCGCGCAAGTGTGATGCCGCCGCGCTCTTTGAACGGTTTGACATACGCGCCATACACGCGGGTTTTGCAAATCCAGGCATGCAGGCGCGGCGAGCTTTTCGCGAACAGGAACGTCGCCAAAAGCACGAGGGGCGTTGTGGGCAGTAGGGGAACGAATACGCCGATGCATCCAAGGGCGAGGCTTATCCAGGCGATAACGAGGAAGAAGATTCTTTTCACAGCTGGCCTTTCGGTCGGTTGCAAGGGCGCTCGTTGCGGCCCTTTCATAACGGTTAAGTTTGTTATCGGAAACAAACTTAACCAATGCTAACAAAAGAGTCCAAAGAATGCGACCGTTGAATGACGTATTTTTTGGGGAAGCGGAACACGAGTTCTAGCGCATGCGAAATGTGGGAGCTTGATTCAAGCTGCATTCCCATATATCGCTCGCAAGATGAAGCCCGCCTGGAACAATGGTTTTGCTCCAGGCGGGCTTTGCTGTTGTCTGATTGGGGTTTCGCCCTCTGATGGGCCGCGCTCTCTTGGCAGGGCTGCGTTTGCCCAATGAAAGCTGAATTCGCGCGGCGAGGGTTATATTCGCCCAATGACGCGCGCTGGCTCGGGCGTTCAATCGCTATCGCGCGTTTTTGAGCATTTCCTTTGCGTGGGCAAGCGAGGCCTCGCTTGCGTCGCCCGAAAGCATGCGGGCGATTTCGCGAACGCGTTCGTCTTCGCCAAGCTCGCAGAGCGTGGTTTCGGGAATCGCGGCCTCGGCGGCGTTTGCGTCTTCGCCTTCCTTGGGGGCCGCCCCCGCGGTTTTCTTCACCATGAAATGGCGCTCACCGCGCACGGCCACCTGGGCGAGGTGCGTCACCACGATCACCTGGTGCGTTTTTGCCAAATCGGCCAGCACGGCGGCCAGCGCCACCGCGACCGATCCGCCTACGCCGGCATCGACCTCGTCAAACACAAGCGTGTCGCGCGCGTCGGCCTCGCCCAGCACAACTTTGCACGCGAGCATCACGCGGCTCACCTCGCCGCCCGAGGCAATGCGTGCAAGCGGACGCGGCGTCATGCCTGTGCCGGCCCGATACATGAATTCGACCTTCGAGGCCCCTGCGCGCGTCCATTGTGCTCGCTCAAGGGGGTCGACGTGCACGATGAGCTCGGCGCCGCCCATCTCCAAACGGGCCATTTGTGCGTTCACTTGCTCGCCGAATTTCGGGGCGGCTGTGTTACGCGCGTCGTCGAACGCTTTGGCGGCCTCGACGAGCTTCGCTTCGGCGGCGGCGTGGGCGATTTCGGCCTGGGCGATCACGCGCGAGGAATCGTCGACCGACTCGATGAGCTTGGCGGCAGCATCGCGACGCTCGATAACGTCTTTCATACGCGGCCCGAAGGCGCGCATAAGACCTTGCAGGGTGCTTGCGCGTTCTTGCAGGCGTTCAAGGGCATGCGGGTCGTGATCGATGCCGTCGCGGTACTCGCGCAAATCGCGCGAGGCGTCTTCAAGAATATAGGACGCGTCGGTGAGCGACGAAACCAGGGGTTCGAGCGCGGCGTCGGCTGCCGTGAGCGACTCGAGTGAGGCGATAGCCGAATTCACGGCCTCAATTGCGCCTCCGTCGCCTGAAAGGCCCCAATACGCGCCGTCGCTTGCCTGGGCGAGCGCTTCGGCGTTTTCAATTTTGGGGAGTTCCGCCATAAGCTTGTCGTATTCGTCGAGCGTGGGGTTTACCTCATCGATGCGGGCGAGCGTGAAGCGCGCCTCTTCGAGCTGCGCGGCGGAGGCCTGCGAGGCTTCGCGAACGCGGGCAAGTTCTGCTGCTGCAGCCTGTTCGGCGTTGAAAGCTTCGATGTAGGCCGCTTTTGCGCTTGCAACCGCATCGCCCGCCCATGCGTCGAGCATGGCGGCGTGGTTTGCGGGCTTTAAGAGGTGTTGGTGCTCGTGCTGGCCGCATAAATCGACGGTGGCGCCCAGCTGCTCGGCAAGCTGGCGCACGGTGGACATGGAGCCGTCGATGCTCACGCGGCTGCGCCCGTCGGCGGAAACTTTGCGGCATGCGATATGGCCGTCGTCGGCGTTGTCGGCATCGGCTGACAAGAAGAAGCGGCCTTCGACCACGGCGCCCTGCGCGCCCTCACGCACGGTAGAGGCGTCGGCGCGCTCGCCCACAAGCAGCTTGATCGCCGAAAGCAGCGCTGTTTTGCCGGCGCCCGTTTCGCCGGTGACCACCGTGAGGCCCTGCGCGGGCACGAACGTCGCTTCGCGAATAAGGGCGACATTTTGCACGTGGAGCTCGTCGAGCATGGCGAAACCTTTCTCGAATGCGCCGCCGCACGCTGCGACGGTCAGGTGCCGTCCATTATAGGCTCTTGGGGTGCGAGGTTGCATGCGGCGCGAAAACCAAAGGGAAACGGTGAAAGTGCGCGAGCGCGGCGGCGCGGCGATGAGCTCTGTGCGTGTGAAGACGCGCCATGGTCGTGCGCGAAACTCGAGCGCGATTTCTCGCGTGGGATGAGAGCAACAAAAAAGCCCGCTCGGTTGAGCGGGCTGTAGAGATAAATTGAGGCCCGGAGGGGAGCCGAGCCTCACACAAGGAGGGGATGAACGACGCTTCAGATCGCGTCGGTTCAAAATCTGCTTTGGGGAAGCAGGCAAGTAAAGGAGGGGAGCCTTTCGCTTGCAGGGCAAAAGTATACAGGTCGCTATTTGAGAAGTTGTGACCATGAAATGGATGGTTTGTGGAACGGGACAGTTTCGAGCTTACGTTCCGAGAAATCCCATAAGTCACGCCTATATATTCTTTTTTACGAGTGAAATATATAAGCAGCGCCTATAGGAAATATTCAAGAAACCGAATGCCGTCGAAAAAAGGGACAGAATAAATAATGCGTGGCAAGAAAGCGATGAAATTGCATATATGCACGAATCGCGACTGTCTCCATGCACCAATGCGCGCCACAGCATTGAGAATTTGATTAGTAAAAACGCCCATTGCTTCTAAAAACCGCAGGTCAGCAACGCGTAGTTGGGATAATGAAGCCGGCCGAGCGTCTTTATGGCGATTTGTGGGCGTGTCTTTGCGCCACAAAGCCGATTCGGTGTGGCTGCGTGCGCTGCGACGCGTGCAGTGCGATGCGTACGATTTTCTGCAACGGCACCGTTGCGTGATTGCGATTGGCGTTTGCGCGCCATTATGGTGAACGCGCGTTGCGAAGAATCGTTTTCGTTTCGTCCCCAGGAAAAGGAAAAGGCCCGTTCGGACGAGCGGGCCTAAGAGAGAACTTGAGGCCCGGAGGGGAACCGGGCCTCACACAAGGAGGGGGTGTACGGTGCTTGATCTTGGGAGGTGCACCGGTACGTACTGCTTTGGGGTAGCAGGCAAACTGGGAAGGGGACCCCGCGTTTGCAAGGCAAAAGTATAGGTACGGGTTTTCAAGAAGTTGTGAGACGGTTTTGAACGACTTGTGTACGGAGGGGCCCTGTGCTCGACAAGATGTAAAAGGCCTGATGGGAGCCATAAAGCAGCACCTCACATAATGAGGGTGAATTAGACATAGTCTAAAAATGTGTATACGTTTGTGAAGGGCTTTTGAAGTGTCATTAAAAAGCTTCGCCGTTCGCCGCTGCAAAACGACCGTTTGCCGCAGCATCGTTTTGAGCCGCTTTTTGACTTGCGAAGCGCGCTTGCGCCACTTTTCGGGAAAGCGGCCCTTGCAGGCGCTCCGTTCGCCGCGTTGCAACTATACTCAGGGCATTGCATTAGCCGCGCCGCGCACGCTTCTGTCGCGTTTCGCGCCGCGTTCGCCACGTAAGAAGGGGGCTCTTATGGCCGATATCGAATTGCGTTTCCACAAAGACATGCTCGTGCTTTCCGCCCCGCTCGCGTTCGCGCTCGCGAACCAAGGCGTCGACATGGAAACCGAAGCTGAATATATGAGCTTGGTTGAGCCAGAGACTATGCGCGATGCGCTGCGCCTGGAATCGATGGCAGGCGCGCAGTGTTTGGTTGCCGAGACCGATATTTGCGAGGCGCGCCTGGCGCACAAGCGCATGGAAGATCGCGCCCAGGAACTTGCCCAGGCGGCTATAGCTCACGCGCGCGCGAATGCGCCGCAGCATGTGCTGTGCGAAGTTGGCCCGTGCGGGCTGCCGCTCGACGCCACGTCGGCGATGTCGATGAAGCAGTGCGCGGCGCAATACGAAGGCGCGGCACGAGCGCTTGTCGAGGGCGGCAAGGAAGCCATGGGTTCTCTTGTGGAAAGCGAAGGCGTGGGCTTTGATGCCATTTTCCTGAACGGCTTGCGCAGCGCGGCCGATGTTCAGTGCGGCATCGAAGGCGTGCGTCGCGCGTATGCGGGCCCGGTGTTTGCGTCGGTCGACGTGAATGAGCAAGGCGAGTTTGACGGAAAGCCGCTCGCTGAAGCAATCGAGGTGCTTGCCAAGGCAGACGTGATTGGCATTCGCAGCGCCGCCGCGCCCGAAGCGATTGCGGAAGTGGTGCGCGAGATTGCCGCCGCCACGCCGAAGCCCATTTTGGTGCAGGTGAGCGTGCGCCAGGCGACTGCTGCCGAGAAGCGTCGCGCATCGCTGGGGGCGCCCATTCCCGAGAACCCCTATGCGCTGCCCGATTTCATGGCCGATGCGGCCGTGGCTCTGCGCGCGGCGGGAGCTCAGTTCCTGCGCGCGTGCGGCGAGGCGACTCCCGCATACACGGGCGCTTTGGCCGCAGGCGTTTTCGGCGCCGACAGCATTCGCTAGTTGCTTGACGGCAAGCCTGCCGGGATGTGCTGGGATGTGTTAAACGCTGCGAGCATTTAGCACATCGGGGACGCGGGCGACAGCGGTCGCGCAGCGGCGGCTGCAACGGTTGCCACGACCTGCTAAATGCTCGCAGCGTTTAACAGGTTGTACATATAAAGAAAGGACACCACTGCATGGCTTTGCTTGAGAGAAGCGAATCGTATGGCGAAATGCAGCGCGTTGTGGATTACCTCTTCAAGAACACGCCTATCGTTGAGCGGCTTGATGTGATTCTGGCGGCGGAGACGTTCGACGTGTGCGCCGACATGCGCGAAATCGTGGAGCTGTTGCCGCCGGGCGCGTATACGCGCATCGCTTTGTGCCAGCAGATGAACTCCTCGATCGCCGGCCACGGCTGGGGCTACACCTACGGCACCGTGGAGTAGGGCGGCCTTCTGGGGCGTCTGCGGGGTGCCCCACTCGAACGTCAGGCCGCTGCTGAAATCGAGTCTGTTGGCAAGTACGAACCGAAGCTGACCGAAAACGGCATTCCCGCCGATGTGCTCGCCAAACTTCTTCCCGGTGACGATGTATTGGAACTGGCCGAGCCCAATGTTGCAGGTGGGCTAGGCTACCGTTTTGTCAAGCGCGCCTTCGATGTCGTGAGCTGTGGATGTGCTTTGATTGTGCTCGCTATTCCCATGGCAATTATTGCCGCGAAAATCAAACTTGAGAGTTCCGGCCCCGTCATCTACTCGCAGAGGCGGGTCGGAAAGGATGGCAAGATTTTCAACGTTTACAAATTTAGAAGCATGTATACCGATGCCGAGACCCGCGGTGCGCGGTGGGCTGCCGGGGATGACCCACGCGTCACTCCGTTCGGTAAGTTCATGCGAGAGAAGCGCATAGACGAGATTCCTCAGTTTTGGAACATCGTAAAAGGGGATATGTCCCTTATTGGCCCGCGCCCGGAGCGCCCGGCGTTCTGCGCCGAGTTCGAGAAGCGTATCCACGGCTGGCATT
>OLNF01003027.1_pt1 | contig 12570 bp, 9 predicted proteins | sample 1673061 | NCBI WGS metagenome assembly OLNF01 (sample SAMEA3136751, study PRJEB25190) | human gut metagenome | reverse complement strand
GAGGGCGAGTGCCTCGACTACTTCCCGAACCGCGTCAAGGACTGCACGCTCATCCACCCGGAGATGTGGGAGGACTAGGCTATCGGCCTAAATCAGAATCTACTACGGTAGAGCTCTGAACATGTAATAGAAAGGGGGCCTGGCAACAAGTTCAGCCAGGTCCCCTTTTTTAGTTCGCCTTCCAATCCAGTCAACAAGGGTTTTCGATTCGACCGGACAGGATCGAGCTTAGATAGGGGTATCGATACAAGCACGACCTAGTGTGGTCAGAACCGAAATTGTGTGAATTGGAGGCACCTGTACATGCTACTGGTTTTTTAAGGAGGAACCAATGGCAGACGAAATCACCACTGCGGGCCAGGGGGATGGCTCCCAGGATTATCAGATGAATCGCAAAATCGGCACTATCTTCATGCTTATTTCCGCTACGGGCATGGGTCTGGTGCCGCTGTTCAGCCGCTGGGGTACGCGTACCGACATGTTCGATGCTACTCAGGGTTTGAACGGCTCCGACTCCATCGGCGCAATTATGGCGCTTGGTCGCATGGCCATGGGTGTGCTGTTCTTCGTGATTCTCATGGTTGCCACCCATAAGGTAACCACTTTCAAGAAGCTTAAGCTTACTCCCGCAATCGCTCTGGGTGGCTTGATGATCGGCATGTCCCTGGCATGCTACGTCACCTCAACGCTGATGACCACTGTTGCAAATGCCGTTATGTTCATCTACACCGGCCCGGTTATTTGCGTGTTGCTGGCTCGTATCTTCCGTAAAGAGCCGATGAGCCCGCTGCAGTGGGTATGCCTCTGCGTCGTGTTCGTTGGCATGCTGTTCGGCGAGAGCCTCCTCGGCTTCGGCGTCGGCGGCAACGTCTTCGGCCTGGACTTCAACCTGGCCCCCTCCACTCCGGAGTTCCCGCAGAAGATGGTCGGTGACGTCTTCGGCCTGCTGTCCGGCGTGTTCTACGGCGCTTCCATGTTCTTCAACGGCTACCGCAAGGATGCTGACACCACCGCTCGTGGTGTGTACAACTTCATCTTCGCCGTTATTGGCGCAGGTGTTATCGCTATCCTGATGAATGTTGTCGGCATGGCTACGGGCCAGACCAACTGGATCACCGAGATTCATTTCACGGCCTTCAACTGGGTGGGTGCCGTGCTGCTGTGGATCGTTTGCGGTCCTATTGCTCTGGGCTGCCTGCTGGTCGCTGGCCGCAACCTGCCGGCAATGGACTACAGCACCATCGCCTACTGGGAAGTCCCTGTCGCTCTCTTCATCGGCCTTGTAGTGTTCGGCGAGCCTGTTACGCTCAACACTGCAATCGGCATTATCTTGATTGTTGGCGGCGGCGCATTCCCGACCATCAAGGCTATGATTCAGGGTTCGAGGATGGAGAAGCAGCAGAAAGTCGCTGAGCATCTGTCTGAACGCCTTGAAGAAGAGGCTGCCAAGGAACAGGAGCGCTAGAGCATCTCTAACGCTGACGTAAGGGCCTTTGAAAGGAGGCTGCGTCATGAAGGTTACGAATCGTTTAACCCACATCGCTACGAAGGTCAACTTTGAAGCTGCAATGACCGAGGACCAGTTGAAAGCTGCGTTTGAGTCGAAAGGCCTTGCCGGTTTCCCCGCTATGCTCGACATCAAGGAGCGCACGGAAGAGCACGTGCAAATGCTGTCTCTTGGTGATCTGCTCTCTTTCGCGAAAGCGTCTGGCGTTGCGGCGGTGACGTTTGATGTGACGTATTTTCCGCATGCTGACGATGCTGAGGTTGCTCGCCAGCTTAGGGGTTTGGCTAGCGATCTGGATATCAGCGCAGACGTTATCAAGGACGTATGCGCAGCCGAAATTCAGGAATACCTGGATCTTGACGCAAAGCGCGACGCTGACGTCCCGGTGCATAGCATCGTTGAATGCTATGTCGGCGGTACGGCTTTCGCGTGGTATGGTTTGAGCGACTACCCGCGCCTGAAGCGCGTGGTGCTCGAAAAGCTTGCGCATGGCGGGCAAAAGGCGAAGCGCGACTTCGTGTTGCGCGCCAGCCGTGCACAGGTAGAATTGATGGATGATGAGGATATGCCTGCAGACATTGTACTGCGGTAACGCTCGCATGGTGGATTGCGCCTCTATGAGGGAGGGCGCAATCCACCTTTTATATCGGAAGCGAAACGTAATATGAGGGATAGCGTTTCGTCTGATGGGATGTCTATGAAACGGCGAATCATAGGAGGGGCATCCCGGTAAAGGAGGGCTAGCAATGGGGATTTTTGCTGCCATTGGCCTAGGGTCATGTCTGTGCGATCTGAAGTGGTTCCAAGGTGATTTCCATGACAGATAGCGCTCAGGCAACTGCTGCAGAACAGCGGCGCACCGTCCGCAAAGTCGCAACGGCGTCGTTCTTCTGCAACTTCATCGAGTGGTTCGACTATGCAACTTACTCGTATTTCGCGGTCGTCATCGCGCAGGTTTTCTTCCCGAACGACGACCCGGCTCTCGCGCTGATCCAAACGTTCGCAGTGTTCGCGCTGTCGTTTTTGCTGCGACCCATCGGCGCAATCTTTTGGGGGAACATGGGCGACAAGAAGGGTCGTAAGTGGTCGCTTACCGTGTCCGTGTTCATGATGGCTGGCGCCACGTTCTGTATCGGCCTGTTGCCCGGCTATATGGTGTGGGGCATGGCCGCTCCGGCGCTGCTGCTGTTGCTGCGCATGATTCAAGGCTTTTCCGCATCCGGCGAGTATGCGGGCGCTGCAACGTTTTTGGCAGAATATGCACCCACCGACAAGCGCGGCATGTACTGCTCGATTGTTCCCGCTTCCACCGCCATTGGTTTGCTGGTGGGAAGCGCGTTTGCAACGGTCATGTACACCATCATGCCGGAAGCCGCTGTTAACGAGTGGGGCTGGCGCATTCCGTTCATCTTGGCAGGGCCTTTGGGAATCGGTGCCTACTTCGTGAACATCCAGCTTGAGGATTCCCCCACGTATCAGGCCATGCAGCGTGCACTGAAAGACGCCGAGGCTTCCGGCGCGGCCGGCGCCCCCGAGCGTCCCATCCATTGCTTGTTCACCAAGCATCTGCGTAAACTCATCATTTCCATCGGTGCGGCAATGCTCAACGCCGTCGGCTTCTACGTGGTGCTCACGTACTTGCCCGTGTACCTGGAAACGGCCGTTATGATGCCGAAGAACGAGTCTTCGCTTATCACCACCATTGCATTGATCACGTATGTGGCGTTCATCTTCGCCAGCGGGCACCTGTCCGACAAGTTCGGTCGCAAAAAGATGCTTATCACCGCATGCGTGGGCTTCATCGTGTTCACTATTCCGGCGTTTATGCTGCTGAACACGGCGAACTTCGTAACGGTGCTGGTGGTGGAACTGATCATGTGTCTCATTCTCACCGTCAACGACGGCACGCTTTCCAGCTACTTGAGCGAGACGTTCCCCACGCAGGTGCGCTACTCGGGTTTCGCGCTCAGCTTCAACGTGGCGAACGCCCTATTCGGTGGCACGGCTTCGTTCATCTGCACATCGCTGATCACGGTGTCGGGCTCGAACATGGCTCCCGCGTTCTATATGGTGGGCGTGTCCTGCATCGCGTTGGTTGCCATGATCTTGTCGCACGAGCACTCAAACAAAGATCTGTCCGAGATCTAGAAATCGGACGTGACTACAGGCCCGTTTCCTCCTAGCGGGCCCGTAGTCAAAGGCAGGGGTTCTAGGGGTTGCTGCCAGTGCAATCGGCTGTTTCGGGGTGCGAAAGAGAACGTTTCCCCAGATGGCTGATTGCTAAATGGTAACAACCCGGAAATCTGCCGCAAACACACGAGGTGCGCACGGTATCATTTCCTTATCTGTTCAGTATTCGGTTTGCTGATGCTGGCAAGCCTTCAGGTAAGGAGGTTGTGATGCAGCAATTCATCGCTTCCAAAGGGGAAGTCGATGAAGTCCGTGTGCACGCAGCCGGCTTGCGTCATAAGGCTGCTGCAAAGTTATTAGGGGATTATCATGAATGCTGACTCTGGCAGACCTACGAACCAAGAACTGACCATTTCCGAGGCCGAGAAACACAAGACGCTAAAGAAGGTCGTGTTCTCGTCGTTCTTAGGCAACTTCATCGAGTGGTTCGATTATGCAAGCTACTCGTATCTGGCAACGGTTCTAGCCCTGGTGTTCTTCCCGGGCGAGGACAAGATGGTTGCCACCATGATGACGTTCGGCGTGTTCGCGCTGGCGTTTCTGGTGCGCCCGCTTGGCGCAATCTTCTGGGGAAACATGGGCGACAAGAAAGGCCGCAAGTGGGCCTTGTCCACTTCCATCCTGCTCATGTCTGGCGCAACGTTCCTAATTGGCTGCCTTCCCGGCTACGCCATGCTGGGAATCGGCGCTCCGCTTCTGCTGCTGTTGCTGCGCATGGTGCAAAGCTTCTCCGCGTCGGGCGAGTACGCGGGTGCTGCAACGTTCATTGCGGAGTATTCACCGAAGGAGCATCGCGGCTTCTACTGCTCCATGGTGCCGGCGTCTACGGCCGTCGGCCTGTTAATCGGCTCGCTGTTCGCAACGTGGATGTTCAACACGTTCGGCGCAACGTCTGAGTTTGTTGTTGACTGGGGCTGGCGTATCCCGTTCTGGCTGGCCGGTCCGCTCGGCTTCATCACGCACTACATCCGCGAGCATCTGGAAGACTCCCCGGTGTATGCGCAGATGCAGGCTGACCTGGCCGAAAAGGGTATGAAGTCCGAAGATAAGCCCATCCGCACGCTGTTCAAGAAGCATTTCCGCGTGCTGGTCATCTCGTTTGGCGCGTGCGTGCTGAACGCTGTGGGTTTCTACGCCGTGCTGACGTATCTGCCGAACTACCTTGAAGCTACGCTGAATTACGACGCCGCTTCCGCGTCTATCATCACCACCATCGTGCTGGTGGTGTACATCGTCTTTATCTTCCTGTCCGGGCGCATTTCCGATAAGTTCGGCCGCAAGAAGATGCTCATCGGCGCGTGCGTGGGCTTCATCGTGTTCACCATCCCGGCTTTCTGGTTGCTGAACAGCCTGGACTTCTTCACCATCCTGGTGGTGGAGCTGGTTATGTGCCTGCTGCTTACCATCAACGACGGCACGTTGTCCAGCTACCTGTGCGAAACGTTTCCCACTGACGTTCGCTACTCCGGCTTTGCGCTCAGCTTCAACCTGGCGAACGCCATCTTCGGCGGCTCCGCGTCGTACATCTCGTTCGCGCTCATCGAGCTTACGGGCGACGCCATTGCCCCGGCGTACTACATGGTGTTCATCGCAATCCTGGCGTTGGTTGCCATGATCGCCTCGCACGAGCATACCGGCAAGGATTTGTCTGAAGTGTAACGTGAATCGCTCGTAACGATTTGCCTTGCGAATGCCGCCCGAATGCATGAATTCGGGCGGCATTTTCGTATAATGGGCGGTGGTGGTTTTCGCTAAGAGGGGGACGAACATGGGCGAGGCAAACCAAACTCCGAAATCGTTGAAAGCGCAGATTACGCGCACATCTTTGGTGCTTGCCGCGGCGGCGCTACTGCGCGAGCAGGGGCCGAAGGCGGTAACGTATCGCAAAGTTGCCCAGTGGGCTGGTGCGGCGTCGTCGTCGGTGGGTTACTACTTCGAATCTACGAACCAACTGTTGTACGAGGCGGGCCGTTACAACATTCAGCTATGGGCCGAACGCGCCGAGAATTCTGCTACCACGGCCGAATCCATGGACCAGGCCGATTGCCGCAAGCATCTTGTGAACCTGCTTATCAGCGCTAGCCTGCCCGACGACTCCGTGAACCCGGCTGCGCACTACATGCAGCTACTGGCGGCTTCCGAATCAGAAGACGTTACCGAGGCATACCGCAATGGTCGCGTGCAGCTTGACCAGGCGGTCGGGCGCATCCTGAAGCATGCGGGCGTGGACATGCCGTCTCACATCGTCGGCGTCGTGGTCGACGGCGCGGCGGTTACGGCCGTCTCCGAAGGCCGCGATGTCCGCGAACTGGCGGCCGAGCTGCTGAAAGACGTGCTGGCAGCGTTTGAGCGTGACGAGTAGGCTTTCTCAACAACCCACGAAAGCGCAAAGAAGGCCCGGACCTTTCGGTCCGGGCCTTCTGCTTGCAAGCTTTCAGCAATCCTTGCGCGAGCTAGATGCCGATCACGCCCATGCCCACCAGCACCAGGGCCAGGATGCCCAGGGCGGACACAGCGCCGATGCCAACCTTCTCGCCGCTGGTAATCGCGTGGCCGCGATCCTTGCGGGCCTTCGCGTACACGAAGAAGCCGGGGATGTAGCCAACGCAGGTCAGCAGCAGGAACGACCAGCCGTTGTACAGTACGCCGACCACCTGGAAGATCAGGGCCACCACGCCAACGATAATCTGGGCGGTGTTCTTCTCGCCGGCCGAGAACTTGATCTGGTACAGCGCGATGAACGACCACGTGATAACAATGGACACGGTGCACATGCTGAACGCGAAGTTGTATGCGTCTTCGCTGAACATCAGCACGATCAGGAACACCTGGATGCAAGCGCCAACCAGCAGCAGGCTCATCTGCGGAGCGCCCTTGCTGTTCAGCTTGCCCCAAGACTCGGGCAGTAGGTGACGCTCGGCCATCTCGGACGTGGTCTCAGCAGGCAGCATGGTGAAGGACAGCCACGCGCCGGCAACGCCCACGATAATAGCGATGCTGATGAACGCGCCGCCCCAACCGGGAGCCATGGAATCGAACACGTACAGCATGGCGGGGTAGTCCAGCGTGGCGATCTCGGTGTAGCTCATGTAGCCATAGGGGAGCACGGAGCAGCCGATGTAGATAAGCAGCAGGCAGATCAGGCCGATAACGGTAGCCTTGCCAACTTCGCTCTTGTTGCGAGCACGCGAGCTCATAACGGCGGCGCCCTCAATACCAATGAACACCCACATCATGATGATCATGCAGTTCATAACCTGCTCGCCGATGGAGCCCAGGCCCACTGCATCGGCACCTGCTTCGCCAGCGGCAATGGCGTTGTTGTACACGTTGCCCCAGAAGTCGGCGGTAAAGATGCCCGCGTTGAACATGAAGATAGCGAAGATAAGGAAGATGCCCAGCGAGGCCACCTTCGCCACCATAACGATAGCGTTCAGGAACGATGCACTCTCAACGCCGCGGATAACCAGGAACGTCAGCGCCCACATGAACAGCGACGCCACAATAACGCAGGGCAGGGTGTTGCCCGGCAAGAACGTGGGGAAGAAGTAGCCCAGCGTGGACATCATCATCGTGGCAAATGCGATGTTGCCCAACCATGCGGACAGCCAATAGCCCCAGCCGGAAATGAAGCCGGCCAGCGGGCCGAAGCCTTCCTCAGCGTACTGGAAAATGCCCTTGAGCTCGGGCTTCTTCGCACCCAGGTTGTTCAGCGACAGCGCCAGGGCGGCAAAACCGATGCCCACCACAAGCCATGCGATCAGCACGGCGCCTGGGCTTGCAACGCCGGCAAGCTGGCCGGTAATGGCGAACACGCCGGAGCCGATGCACGAGCTGACCACCATGCCGATCAGTCCGAATAGGCCGATGCCTTTAGCTTTTTCGCTCATGATTTCCCTCCTTAATCGAAACCATGTAGTGGGTGTCGCCCCTGGACTCCGCGCGGTTAGCCGGACATACCGGACCTGCAGCGGCTGCGTTGCCGCACAGGCGCGGGCGGAACGCAGAGGCGAAACCAGACAAACAGTGCAGAAGCGCCGACCCCGTGCAGCCGGCAAGCTTCCAAAGGGATGCCGGCGCAAACCGGCATCCCTTGCAGCAAACGATTAATCCTCGCGCCAAACGGGCATGCTCATGCAGCGCGGGCCGCCACGGCCGCGGGACAGCTCGGCCGACGGAATCTCGATGACATCGATGTTGTGCTTGCGCAGCACGGCGTTCGTGACGTCGTTGCGCTCGTAAACCACCACGCGACCAGGGGCGATGCACAGCGTGTTCGAGCCATCGTTCCACTGCTCGCGCTCGGCGGCAATGCGGTCGCCACCGCCGCAGGGGATCAGCGTCACCGGCATGCCGATGTACTTCTCCAGAATCTGCTCAAGCGGAGCGTTGATCTCGTGCACCTTGATGCCGTCGCCTTCGGGCGTGATCTCGAACACGGACAGCGGACCCATGATGCCGGGATGGATGGTGAACTTGTCCACGTCGATCTGCGTGAACACGGTGTCCAGGTGCATCATGGCGCGGTTGTTCGGGATGTTGAACGCCAGGATGGTGTCCACGGGGCTCGTGGGATCGTTGAAAATGTTGTGGGCAATGCCGTCAATGGCGTCGGGCTCGGTGCGCTGGGAGATGCCGATGGCCAGCACATGCTCGTTGATGTTGAGGATATCGCCGCCCTCGATATGGAACGCGCTGTAACGGCTGTAGTACTGCGGCACGTCCTTGAAGTCGGGATGATGCGTGAAGATGTACTCAGCGAAAATGGTCTCGCGGTTGCGAGTAACGGAGTACATGCGGTTGATGGACACGCCGTTGCCGATCATCGCGAACGGGTCGCGCGTGAAGTACAGGTTCGGCATGGGGGCCACCACCATCTTGGAGGCCTCGGACACCAGGTCGACCAGGGAGTTGGACTTGTCGGTGTGCAGCTCGGTCAGGTTGATGCCCTCCATGGTCTTCAGCACGAAGTCCTTGGCGTCGGGGTAGTTCTCCTGCATGTAATCGAAGATGATCTTGCGATAGCGCTCGGTCTTGATGCCGGCCTCATCTATCCACTGCAGCAGGAACTTCTCGCGAAGCTGCGGGCCGGCGGCCAGAACCTCGGCCGTCAGGTCCTCCAGGTACACAACCTCCACGCCGTTGTCGCGCAGAGCCTGCGCGAAAGCGTCGTGCTCTTCCTGGGCAACCTTCAAAAACGGAATGTCGTCGAACAGCAGCTCTTCAAGCGTGTTCGGGGTAAGGTTCAGCAGCTCCTTACCGGGTCGATGCAGCAGGACTTTCTTCAAGGGCTTGATTTCGCTCTTGACGTTTACGCCAGCCATAACAACCTTCTTTCGTCTCGTTGGGATATAAAACTATCTTCGCCGTGCGAGCCGCGTCGCATACTTGGCTTAGCGGGTTGGCTCGCGGGTGGGGCTTTCCAAGTCGCCCCATTTCCCTGATTCCACTATGAATTCTTCACAAATAATCCGGAAGGTCTAAGACGGGTTTAACGGCACCCGTTTAGAGGTGGAACCAGGGATTAAACGCAGTATGAAGCAGCTAAACCTCGAATAAACGCCTGATGGCAAGCTTGTTATGGCGGCGTTGCCGAAACGCCTGAAACGTTGCAAAACCGTTTCCGTTTAGAAAATTGACGCCCAATAACTTCTTTGCTTCCGTTGGCTAAACGACGCGATATGGCGCGCCAGGCTCGTGTATCATGGAGAAAGCGTTTGTGATGGGGATTAATGGACGCGTTTTACGGAGGGGCTTGTGGAGCTAGCTCTGTTTTATTACACGTTGCTCATGTTGCTGCTGTCCATTTTGGTGGCGGCTGTGTGCTTGTCGGCGTATCTGGTGTCGCACAAGAAGACCACGCTGTTCTTAAGCATTGCGTTCGCATTCTATTTCTTCGACGTGGCGCTGGTGTTCCAAGACGAATTCATCATGCGCTCCACGCAGCAGGCGCTGCCTTCGCTGTACATGTTCGTCAGGTCGTTGGCGTCCGTGGTCACCGGCGGCGGCTTCATCACGGCGTTTTGGGTGCTGGTGTGCGACTATCTTGGCGAATCGCGCCGCGCGCTTTTGGTGGTGCCCCCGGTGGTGTTCGCCGTTGTTAGCGTGGCTATGCTTGTCGTCATTCCCGATGGTGAAAATCAGCGCTTCTGGTTCTGGACTATGCACCAGTTCTATATGTACTGGATTCTGCTGTACGCGGGCTATCGCTTCGTGAAGCAGAAAGACGAGGCCGAACGCGCCCGCTTGTGGCGCCACCGGGTCATATACCTTGCGGCCTGGGTGCTGAGCCTGGCCATCCTTGTGGAAGACGCCGCGTTCTTCCTGTTTCTCGACATTCCGTCGTTTACCATCGGGCCGCTTATCTTCACCACGGAGCGCAACTACGCCGAGAACCTGTTGCTGCTGGTCATCGGCATTGCCGCCGTGCGCGATTGCTTCCGCATGCTCTCGCTGCGTTTCGAGCGCCCGCCGGCGCAAGGCGGCAGCAAGCGCCAGGAACAGCAGATCGTCGAGAACCTCAACGTGTTCGCCACGCGCCACAAGCTGTCGCAGCGCGAGCGCGAGGTGCTGTATCTCATCCTCATCGGCAAGGATAACCAGAACATCGCTTCGGAAATGTCGCTGGCCCTGTCCACGGTGAAGGTGCACGTGCACAACATCCTGAAGAAAACGGGTTCCGCAAGTCGCCAGGAACTTATCCAGGATTTCTGGAAGATGTCGTAGCGGCGCAGGGCTCGGCGCCGTGCGCGCATCTTGCAAGCCGCTGCCCGTTGGCTGCAAAATGTGCGCTTGTGGCTAGCAGGCAGCGTCGCCCCTTACCTTATTATGCTCATTGTCGCGAGACTTCCCTCATTACCGCCCAACCCCCAAAACCTACCCTCTACCGCCGGGGGCGGCGCCGGTGTGTTACAGTCCCGTATCCAATCAACACAGAGGCGCTTTCGTCTGCTAAAGTGTCCCACTAATCCACAAGCTGATGTGGGAAATCAACCAAAAGGAAGGAAGGGAGGGACACGATGGCAAGCTCGTTCGTTCAGAAGCTGAAGAACGTCGGCCCCGGCGCATTGGTTGCGGCTGGCTTCGTTGGCCCCGGCACGGTTACCACGTGCACGGTTTCCGGCGCAAGCTATGGCTACACCATGTTGTGGGCGCTGCTGTTCGCCACCGTCGCAACGATTATCTTTCAGGAGATGGCCGCACGAATCGGTATCGTGACGCAGGAAGGCCTGGGTGAGAATATCCGCGATCGCATTTCGCATCCTGTGCTGAAGTGGATTGCAATCGTGATTGTTATCATCGCTATCTTTATTGGTAACACCGCATACGAAACGGGCAACATCACGGGCGGCATCCTGGGTATTCAGGCTGTGGCCGATGTCCCCATGATTCCCATCGTCATCGTGCTGGGTATCCTTGCGTTCGTTGCCATGTGGGCTGGCTCGTACAAGCTGGTCGAGAAGATTCTGACAGGCATCGTCATTTTCATGGGCCTGGTGTTCCTTATCACGGCGTTCGCTTCGCCGGTTGATTGGGGCGCGGTTGTGGCCGGCCTGTTCATGCCTACGCTGCCCGAGGGTCAGGCCGGTGCGAAGGGCATCCTCACCGCCGTCGGCCTGATTGGCACTACCATCGTGCCGTACAACCTGTTCCTGCACGCGTCCGGCGCAGCCGAGCGTTTCAAGGACCCCGAGCAAGTTTCCGACGCGCGCTTCGACTGCGTGCTGTCCATCGGCCTGGGCGGCATCATCTCCATGGCCATCCTCATCTGCGCTGCTGCGAACATGCATGCGGCCGGCATCACCGTTACGAACGGCAAGGATATGGCTATCGCGCTGCAGCCGCTGCTGGGCAACTGGGCCACGGTGCTCATCGGCATTGGCCTGTTGGCCGCCGGTTTCTCCAGCGCCATCACGGCTCCGCTTTCCGCTGCGTACGCGGTCAACGGCGTGCTGGGCTGGGGCAAAACGCTGAAGGACCTGCAGTTCAAGGTCGTCTGGATGATCGTGCTGGTGGCTGGCTGCCTTATGGCCGTTGTGCTGGGCAAAAGCCCGACCGAGCTCATCCTCGTCGCGCAGGCGGCAAACGCCATCTTGCTGCCCATCATGGCCTTCTTCGTGATGTACGTTGCGAACGGCAAAAGCCTGGGCAAGTGGCGCAACCACGCCTTCGCGAACATCTGCGGCGTGATCTTCATCGGCATCACGCTGTTCATGTGCTGGCGCAACATGTCCAGCTTCCTGGCATCGCTGCAAACGCTCATCGGCGCTTAACGGCAAGAGAAAACCCAAGCATTCAAAAGCGGGCGGGAGCATATCCCGCCCGCTTTTTATGATGGGGGGCTTTCTGCTTTCGAATTGTCTGCCAGAAAGGGAGGGCTCCTGCTCCCACCATTCGTAGGGTTGAGCGAAAGCTCAACCCCAACAAAAAGCGTGAAGCGCGCCACATTTGTTCTCGCTAACGTCGCTTGCCTAGAAAAGGTGACGCGCCCTTGAACTGCCTCCCATTTCTGCAGATTCGGGGCGCAGTTCACCTTTGGGCGCCATTTATTAGGTGTCAAGCATCTTGCTCGATGCTGCAAAACGCCCGATAAGCAAATCACTTTGCATCCAAGCAAGAGCGCCTGAGGGACGGTTGCTTGTTGCGCTCGACGCGAAAGCGGGGGGTGGCTGCTTGCTTTTTCCGGTTTGGAAGCAGGGCGGGCGTTGCCCGCTTTCCTCCGGGCAGTAAAAAGGCCACCGGCAAATGCCGGTGGCCTGCATGTTCGTGGTGCACCGTTTGCGCATCTCCTCGAACCGAGGTGTGCGCAATCGGCACGATTATCTTCGTTAGGATACCACGAGCGGCCTAGGAAACAACCAGGCGCATGCCGG
>OLNF01003025.1_pt1 | contig 12573 bp, 11 predicted proteins | sample 1673061 | NCBI WGS metagenome assembly OLNF01 (sample SAMEA3136751, study PRJEB25190) | human gut metagenome | reverse complement strand
TGCGATTGATCATGCTGTCGCGTCCTTTCTTGTTTTTTGGGGCATAGAAAAGGCGGAGCTTCTTTTCGAAGCTCCGCAAAAATTAAGTTAATCCAGAATAACAATTCTTCTATCCATAATAGATCCTCGCGAATGCTCATCTGATGTGATAAGGATTCTCTCTATTCTATATATATTGATCGCCCTTTTATTCTCTTCTGGCAAAAGAACTACTTTCCCATGATACCATGGATCTTTTGACGTGAAACGGCCCCAGATATCCCATCTGTTGTATGAGATGCTCTGTAACTCATGACCAGCTACCACGATATATGTGTAGTTATCAAAATCGAACTCATATGTGTCCGTGATATTCAAACCAGTCGCTCGCTTATACAATTCAGAAAAAGATGCAAGCGAAATGTAGGATTCTGGTGCCTGGGTTATACTCCACCACAATGTTCCAAAGGGGCGATTATCTGAAGAGATAGGGTTCAACCAATCGAAGGATCCAATTTTCACAAACTTTATCTCATTTTCTTTTTTCAGAAAACAGATGCAGAGAATTATAGCAATAACAAGAATGAGAGTTGCCACAAGAATCTTATTCCTAAACATTATTTATCCCCCTATTTTTGCTATATCATTATTTGAAAAGAGTGTCATTCCTAAAGAACTGCCATCCGGACCTCAAAAAATCCATCACTGATTTCATTTTGCCAAAGTCAGGAACGCCATACGGAAGACCCGTTTTAGGCCAGTAGTTTACACTATGCTGCCTCCATAAACCGTAAACGATAAAATGATGATTGCCTTGCTTCTATATCATACCCGATTGATCGTATCTTGTCAAAGGAAGATCGCCCGGCGCGGCAATCGCGCGCCAAAACGTACATCCGGCGCGCCGGGAACGACAATTGATTCGCTTGCCCTTGCCCGCCGCGCGTCCTTTTGATATGATAAGCGCGTAAAGAACAATCCCTCCCCCGCCAACCAATGAAAAGGAGCAAGACAGCATGGAAACCGGCATCATCATCCTCTTAGCCGCCCTGGCGCTGGGCGTCATCCTGTTCGCCGCGGGCTATCTCAAAGCCCCGCCGGACACAGCCTTTATTATCTCCGGCCTTGGCAAAAAGCGCATTCTGATCGGTAAAGCCGGCTGGAGAATCCCCTTCCTGGAGCGCGTGGATAAGCTGTCGCTGCAGGTAATGACCGTGGACGTAAAGACCAGCGAGGCCGTGCCCACCAACGAGTTCATCAACGTGATGGTGGACGGCGTGGCCAACGTGAAAATCTCCTCCGATCCGGCGCTGCTTACCCGCGCGGCTGAATCGCTGCTGGGCATGAAGCAGCCCCAGCTGATCGCCATGGTAACGCAGGTGCTGGAAGGCAACATGCGTGAAATCGTGGGCAGCGTGGGCCTGAAGGAAATGGTGCAGGACCGCCAGGGCGTGGCTAAGAAGATCACCGAAAACGTGGTGCCCGATATGCAGAAGCTGGGCATTGAGGTGGTAAACTTCAATATCCAGAACTTCCGCGACAACGCCGGCACCATCGAAAACATGGGCATTGACAACGTGGAGCAGATCCGCAAGAACGCGCAGATTGCCAAGGCCAACGCCCAGCGCGACATCGCCATTGCCTCCTCCGTGGCCCAGCAGGAAGCCAATGCCGTCAAGGTGGACAGCGAAAAGAAGATCGCCGCCCAGAACGCCGAGCTGACCGTGCAGCAGGCCGAAATGCAGGTGCGCGCCGATACCAAGCGCGCCGAAGCCGACGCGGCCTATTCCATTCAGCAGGAAAGCCAGCGCAAGACCATTGAAATCACCCGCGCGGATGCGGACATCGCCCGCCGTGAAAAGGAAGCCGAGCTGGCCGAAAAGGAAATCGCCATTCAGGAGCGCAAGCTGGACGCCGAGGTGCGTAAGGCTGCCGACGCGAAAAAGTATCAGGCCGAGCGTGAAGCCGAGGCCGAGCTGGCCCGCCGTCAGCGCGAGGCCGACGCGCAGAAATACGAGGCCGAGCAGCAGGCGCAGGCGCGCCGTGCTGAAGCCGAGGCGCAGCGCTACGCCATGGAGCAGGAGGCCGAAGGTATCCGCGCCCGCGGCCTGGCCGAGGCCGAAGCTATCGAGCGCAAGGCCGAAGCCCAGCGCAAGATGGGCGAAGCCTCCATCCTGGAAATGTACCTGGCCGCCCTGCCCGAGGTGGTCAAAAACGCCGCCCTGCCCCTGGCTCAGACGGACAAGATCGTCATGTACGGCGACGGCAACCCCACCCGCATGGTGCGCGACGTGATGAACAGCTCCGGCCAGATCATCGAGGGCCTCAAGGAAGCTACGGGCATTGACCTGACGGCGCTGCTGTCCGCCTATGCGGCGGGCAAACAGGGCGCGCAGGCGCAGCAGGCCGAGGAGTAAACAAGGCGCGCGCCAGCTACTGCCAAACGTTCATCAGTGCGCCTGATTTTCGCACCCAACCATCGCCCCGTGGCACGCTGATCGCAGATCAGCGCAGGGCTGGCGAAGCCAGACCAGGGGGAAAAGCAGGAAGCGAACGGAGGAAAGCTTGCTTTCATCCGGGCGGTTCAGGCTTTCATCTGCCACGGGGTGGCCAGGGCCACTCCCTGTTTTCATCCAATTGACTTTCACGTCACATGCAGCCTTCTTTGGTACTTTCTTGGGCGCCAAGAAAGTACCGTATCCCCCCGTTCCCCCGTATTCCCTTATCTGCCAAAATTTCTCAAAATCTGTAAATCCCTGCAACAAATGCCGCGGCTGTATCGTCTATATAAGTAGAGAGCGCGGCGGCGCATCTTGCACAGAGAGGTGACAGGCAATGAAAAGCGTAAAGCCCGGTCGCGGGCCCTCCTTCATGAACGGCGTCGGCTATGTGGCGGCGGCCGTGTTCGGCATATTCTGGATGATCCTGGCCGGCGGTATCGGCGCGCCGGGGCTGTTTGTTGCCTTTGGCGCAATCTTCGTGCTGATGGCCATCGCCGGGGCAATCTATCAGTTTTCCAATGCCACGCGCAAAAACCGCTTTTCCGCCTTTGATATCACCGATGAGCAGGAGGAGCCGGACGAGCTGAACCAGTACTTCGGCAAGAACGGCGCAGGCTATATGCCTGAAAAGCAGGAGCCTGCCGCACGCTATTGCCCCTATTACGGCGAAGCGCTGCAGGAGGACTATCGCTTCTGCCCCAAGTGCGGAAATGAGCTCAAGTAAATCGATAAAAGTCAATAATCCCCCGCCAACAGGCAGGGGATCGTTTTTTATTGATGCTATAGTTATTTTTTATCCTTGCTTTCCTTGCGGAACAGGTAGGTATCCACCTTGTCGCGGATCTCATCGGCAATCTCGCGCTTGATGGGGAACACCGCCGCGTTGGCTACGCGCTTGGCCAGGTACAGCGCCTGCTGCAGGGTGATATCCAGCGCTTTTTCATCGATATAGCCGCTTTTAAGGTTGTCGCGGCGATCATGGATGTAATCCGCGCCGGACGCGCCGAAGCGGCACAGGTTAATCGCCGGCACGCCGTGATCGGCAAAGGGCACGCAGTCGCTGGAATAGATATCCAGCTTCACCTTGCAGGGCACGCCCAACTCGCACATCAGCGCATCCACATAGCCTACAGCCTCCTGCGTAGCCAGCACGGGCGCGATGTTGTGGCCCAGCGTCGCGGCGGCCACATCCACATTGATCATCAGCACATGCTTGCTCAATTCCTCCGCGTGCGCGGCCGTCCACGCCTTGCTGCCCAGCAGCCCCTGCTCTTCCGAGCCGAACCAGTTAAATTTCATCGTGCGCGCCGGGCGATGGGTGGCAAAGTAGCGCAGCAGCTCCATGTTGATCACGCTGCCGGACATGTTGTCGTATACGCCGGTGGAAAAATGCACGCTGTCGTAATGCGCGCCGAAGGAGATGATTTCATCAGGGTACTGCGTGCCGGGGATTACCGCGCACACGTTGCGGCTGGTACCCTCCACGCATTCGCTGTCGATTTCAATATGCATGCGCGCGGCGCCCCGGCGCACGATCTCCGCCGCATCGGCGGCACGCATGTTCAGCGCCACGGCAAAGCCAAAGGGCTCGGTCATGGTTTCGCGCAGCTTGCGGATATCGCAGTCCGTCTCGCTGGGACGATCCAGCGTGGTGCCCGAGAAGGTCAGGATGGCCGCAGCCCCAGCCTTTTGCAGCTTTTCATAATCCGCGCGGCGCAGGCGGCCGTTGATCATAACGATCTTGCCCTTTACATGGAGCAGGTGCGCGGGCAGCAGATCCTCGGCATAATAGAAATCCGCGTCCAGGCCGCCCTCGGGCGTGGACAACGAGCGCTCGTAGCCCGTAACGGCGTATTCCTTCTGATAGGGCGCGGTGACGACCAGGCGCGCGCTGCCTACGCGGCCGCAGGGCACGCTAAATTCCTCAATGTGCGCGTCCACGCCGCAGCCCTGAGCCTCGGCCAGCAGGGTTTCGGCGGCGCATTTCTCCGCATCGGAACCGGAGAGACGTTCAAAAGCCAGACTTTTCAGCAGCGCAAACGCGCGGCGAGCGGATACTTCCATGGTAATAATGCTCCTTTCACTTGTTGAACAGAATTTGTTTTGCGCTTTCCAGCGCCGCACCATCCGGGGCGCTGCCCTGCGCCATATCGGGCTTGCCGCCGCCCCGCGCGCCGCTTTCGCGCAGCAGCTGCGCCATATCGAGCGCGTCATCCGCACTGCGGGCAAAGATCAGCATGCGCGCATCCTTGCGCGGGCAGGACAAAAGCGCAATTGCTCCCGGCTGAGCCGTCAGCGCAGCGGCGGCGTGCAGCAGCGTTTCGGGCTCGCCATAGGCAATGTGCCCGCAATACAGCGTGCCGCAGGGCAGGGAGATTGCGTCCCGGCGCAGCGTTTCCAGCATAGCCAGGGTCAATTGCTCCCGGGCCGCACGGCGCGCTTCCTGAGCCGTTTCGCGCTCATGATGCAGCGCGTCCAGCGCGGTATCGGGCGTGGCGGACAGGGCGGCGCTGAGCCCTTCGGCACAGCGGGCGACACGCTGAAAATAGCGCACCGCGCGCATGCCGGCCACAAAGGTCAGCCGCAGCTTGCCGTGGGCGGGCGCGGTGGACAGAATCTTGACCGGCCCAATTTGTCCCGTCGTAGCCGGATGCGTACCGCCGCAGGCGACTATCTCGTAATCGCCCATGGCCACCACGCGCACATGCTCGGAAACGGTGGGGCGCTTGCGCAGGGGCAGAGCCGCCAGCTCGTCGGGCGCAGGGAACCAGCAGCGGATGGGATCATCCTGCTGTACGCGGGCGTTGACCATGGCTTCCAGCGTATCGATCTCCTCCGCCGTCAGGCGCGTGCGCCCGCCGGGCAAATCCATATCGATGGTGGATTCCGTCTGCCCCAGGTGCAGGCCGATCGTCACTGCGCCATACAGCTGCCATGCCGCCCCGGCGATCATATGATCGCCCGCGTGCTGCTGCATATGATCCAGCCTGCGCGGCCAATCGATGCAGCCGTGCACCGGCATATCCTGCGGCGGAAGCGCGTCCAGCTTGTGCCATACTATACCGTCCTGCACCTCCACATCGGTTACATGGGCAGTAACGTCGCCCCATTGCAGCGTGCCCGTATCATAGGGTTGCCCGCCCGAGGTGGGATAAAATGCCGAGCAATCCAGCGCCGCCCAGCCGTCTGGCCGCACGGCAACCACCCGCGCGTCAAACGCAGTCAAATAAGCATGATCATAATAAAGACGATTGGTAGGCTGCACAATAAGCCCTCCTGGGTTTGCAATAATATAAGGTAGATTTTCTCATTAGGGGCACGGCGTTATGCGGATTTCTCGTCCGCCTGCGATACCGTATAGAGCGAGTACAGCATGCCGCGGCGAGCCATCAAATCATCAAACGTGCCATGCTCGCAGATGGTGCCGCCATGCAGCACCAGAATTTCATCATAGCGGCGCATCAGCCGTGCATCCATGCGATGGGTGACGATCACACGCGTCAGCCCTTCAATATCCAAAATGGCGTCCGCCACGGCGCGGGCAGTCTGCGCATCCAGGGCGGCGGTGGCCTCATCCGCCAGCATGACGGGCGCATCCTGCATCAGCGCACGGGCAATGGAGACGCGCTGCCGCTCGCCGCCCGATAAGGCGCTGCCGTTTTCGCCGCAGGGGGTATCCGCTCCGCGCTGAGCAATCAGCGCCGACAGGCCCGACAGCCGCAGCGCACGCTCCACCCGGGCGGGATCGGCCTGGCGGAACATCGTCACATTGTTCAAGATTGTATCATTAAAGATGAAAGTGTTTTGCTGTACCAGTGAAATCACGCCATACAGCGATTCGGCGCTGATGCCGCGCAGCTCGTGCCCATCATAGCGGATTTGCCCCTGATAATCGGGCGAAGCGCCCATCAGCAGGCTCAGCAGCGTGCTCTTGCCGCTGCCCGAGGCGCCCACGATGGCATAGCTTTTGCCGTGCTCCAGGCGGAAACTCACATCCCGCAGCACGGGCGCGCCGTCCGGATAGGCGAAGGTGAGGTTTTGCACATCGATGCCCTGCGTCAGGCACGGGGGAATGTTTTCGCCCGTATCGCGCACATTTTCGTTCAAATTATCGGCCAGCTTGTCCATCAGCGCCAGCGCCGCCTTGCGGCTGGCCAGCAGCGGCGGCAGCTCGGTCATGGGCGAAAGGACAAAGTTCATCAGCTGCACAAACAATATTACAACGCCGGGGGTAACGCCCTGCCCGGTGACAGCCAGGTACGCGCCCAGGATGAACACGCCCATCTGCGCCAGGATGCTTGCGCCCTCGCCCAACATATGGATGCGCTGCGCCGTCGCGCCACGCGCGCTTGCTTTCTTCCAGCGCGGCATTTTCCTGATTGAAGAGCCGCTGAGCCTCGCCTTCGGCGCGAAAACTCTTGAGCACCGAAAAACCGCTGAGCAGATCCTTGACCATGCCCACAAATCCGGCGTTTCGCTGCGAAACCTGGGCTTCGCGTACAGCCAGGCGGCTGCCCGTCACCACGGAAACCGCCATGGGCAAAAGCGACAGCGCCACGCCCGCAACGGTGAGGAGCGGGCTGTAATAGAGCATCATGGCCAGTGAGCCGAAAAAGACCGCCGCCAGCGAAGCGATGCTGGTGAGCTGGGGCAGGTAATCGCGCTCAATCATGGCGATATCGTTGGTCAAGGCTGAAATGTATTCGGCACTGCCTTCCCGCTGGAAGGATGCAATGTTTTTCTGCATCAACCGGGTAAACACATGGGATTTATACTGCCGCACGGCGCGGGTAACAAAGCGCGGCTTAACCACGCTCCACAGCCATTCCAGGACAAAAAAAGCGGCAATGCCAACGGCGGTGATCATCAGCAACCGCCAAAGCGGCGCGATATCATGGCCCATGGCCACATCCGTGATACGCTGAATAAGATATGAAAACAGCAAATTGCTGCAATTTATGGCAATACCAACCGCCAGCGCGGCGATAAACAGCATGTGATTCTTGTGAAAAAAGCAGCGCGTCAGCTCCCGCCGAGCCTGCTTTTGCCGGGCTTTTTTCATGACGCTCCCCTTACAAAATGGAATTATGCAGGATGAAAACTCTAAAAGTCCATGCTTATTATAGAAGATTTTCCCATTTTTTGCAACGGGGATGCAGAAAAAATGCAGTGCAGTTCAGTCAATCAAGCGCATCCGCCCGGCAATTGCACCTTTCCGCATTCAGCGTGCAACCACGCCTCCCGTTCTGCGGCATTTTTTCCAGTTTTCATGCTTCTTTTATTTAAGGCAGCACCGCACAATTGATTGAGAAACAGCCGTAAGCAAAAAAGAGCCTGCCGAAGCAAGCCCCTCCAGCTTTGGCGAAGCCCAATCAGACTCCCAGCGAAGGGCGGGCAGCCAGAATGAGATTTGCCAAAGCGAATAACATATGCAGTTGTGCGTTGACCTTGGTTAAACCTCGTAATCGTGTTTTTCGGAAACGGAACATGCCTTTGACAACGGCGAATACGTGTTCAACCTTACAGCGTATCGAGGCCTTGGCGTGCTCTGCTGCAACAGCCTTTTCGTATTCTGCACCGGCATAACGTTTCTTCAGGGATGAAGGGCGTGCGCAGATGATGTATTGGATCTCTTTTCCCTGGTCATTGGTCAGGATGGCTTCCTCGCGTTTTTCGGCGCCGAGATAACCGCTGTCGCCATAGAGTTCTTCCTCCGTGCCGTCCATCAGACCGGCCACCTGGGTGACGTCGTGGACATTGGCTGCGGTGGTTTCAATCTTCCTGACCAGGCCGGTATCACTGTCGACGGCGATGTGACCCTTGTAGCCGAAGTACCACTGATTGCCCTTCTTGACCTGATGCGCATCCGGATCCCGCTCTTTCTTCTCATTCTTGGTGGAAGAAGGCGCAGCAATCAATGTGGAGTCAACGATCGTGCCCTTCATCAGCATCAGGCCCCTGGCCTTTAGCCTGCTGACAATATCTGCAAAGAGCTTCTCCTGCAGTCGATTCTGAATCAGGATATTGCGAAATCGCCCGATGGTATCGCCGTTGGGCACCTGATTGCTGGACGTTACGCCGCAAAACTCCGAAAACGCCCGACTGTCGATCACTTCGGCCGCCACAGCCATATCGGCCACGTTGTACACCATCTGCAGCACGTAGATCCGCAGCATCAATTCGAGGTCATAGGGCTTATTGCCGCGCTCTCCCTTGTAATAGCACGGCCTGATCATCACCACCCACTCGCTCCACGGAATCAGCTGGTTCATCTGCCCGAGAAAGTCCTTCTTGTGCGTCTTCACTTCCGCCAGTTCATCCGTGAAGAACGACATGCTCATCTGTTTATCCATGTCCCTATTATATCACAAAAGTAAAGGCTTTGTTGTCTTTTGTCTGGGTTTGTGCGGTATTGCCTTAAATTTGCAATTTCCAATTCCCCTAAAATAGGCAATTCGGCATTGACTTTTCCCATTGCTTGTGGTAAACTAATAAATGCTGATGAAGCAGTATGTCTCATTAGCCTGGATGCCGATATAGCTCAGTTGGTAGAGCGGCTGATTCGTAATCATCAGGTCAAGGGTTCGAGTCCCTTTATCGGCTCCATTTTTTATCGAGGTGTAGCGCAGTTTGGTAGCGCGTTTGGTTCGGGACCAAAAGGTCGCAGGTTCAAATCCTGTCACCTCGACCATGGCGAGTGTTCTTACAGCATTTGAAAAGCTGTGAGGACACTCGCTTTTTTTCTGCTCAAACAGCAGGTCTGTCGTCTGTCGTGTAGCTCACGAACACGCCTTTTCTGGTGTTGACGGTGACGGCTGGGATGGGCAGTGCCGGTTCGTTGGGAATGTTCATTTCCCCCACGCAGTTGTAGTGAATGCGAAGCCGCTGTACCCACTCGCCGTCGATCTTCTCGGCGTTGTAGACCTCGATTTTCTCCACCAGTTCGTTGAGCATCCGCGGCGTGAGCTTTCTGGCGCGGGTGTATTTGCGGACGATGGACACGAACATATCCGTTGAGGCTGCGCGGCTGCTCTGCTTCTCTATCTCGGAACGGAGCTTTTTTATTTTCTCCGAAAGCTCCTTCTGTTCCTCCTCATAGCGGCGGGACATCTTCGCAAAGCGGTCGTCGCTGAGCTTGCCGGAAACATTGTCCTCATAGATGCGCTCGAACAGGCCGTCCAGTTCATCGTCGCGGGCAAGGAGTGATTTCAGCGCCTTCTCCTTCAGTCTGCGCTCCGTTTCCTCCGCCTGCCGGGAGTGACCGATCACTTCCTTGAGAAAATCGTCCTCGTAAAGGCCGGCATACTTCGTCAGACGACGGATTTCGCCGAGAACGACCTGCTCCAGAAAGTCCACTCGGACATAGTGCGTGGAGCCGCAGGTGCCGCGATTGCCCTTGTAGTTGGAGCAGTTGAAATACTTGATCTCCGGGTTTCCCTGATTGAAATGAAAATGAAGGTTGCTCCCGCAGTCGGCGCAGACCAGAAGCCCGGAAAACATGCTCCTTTCCCCGTCCTTCGCTTGACGCTTTCTCATCTTGCCGCGCTTTTGCTGCACCTGTTCAAAGACGGCTCGCTCAATGATCGGCTCATGCACATCCTTGAAAATCGCCCAGTTCTCACGGTCATTCTCCAGTCGTTTCTTGTTCTTGTATGACTTGGAATAGGTCTTGAAGTTGAGAATGTCCCCGCAATACTCCTGCACGGAAAGCATCTTTATGACGCTGGAGCTGTTCCAATGGGTGGGCGGCAGATCCTTGACTTTGCCTGGGCGATTGATTCCCTTGGAGTGCCAGTAGGCGCGCGGGGTCAGGACGCCGTCCTCTTCAAGCTTCGCGGCAATCTGCTCCGTTCCGACCCCTTCCAACGTCATGCGGTAAATCCGCCGCACGACCCGCGCCGCTTCCTCGTCCACGATCCAGCGTTTGGGGTTCTCAGGGTCTTTGATGTACCCGTAAGGAGGCTGCCCCATGGGTTCGCCGGCATTGCCCTTGATCTTGTTGCTGATGCGCCGCTTCTTGCTGATGTCGCGCGCATACCATTCGTTGAAAAGATTGCGGATGGGAGCCAGCTCGTTTTCACCTTCGTCGGTGTCGATGTTGTCCGAAACAGCGACCAGCCGAATGTCGTGATTGGGGAAGAACTCCTCGGTCAGTCTGCCGACCTCGATGTAATTACGCCCCAGGCGGCTGAGGTCTTTTACAAACACGGCCGCCGCTTTTCCCTGCTCCAGCTGCTGAATCATATCGGCAAAGCCGGGACGATCCATCGTAACGCCGGAGATGCCGTCGTCAAAAAAATGAACCAGGTTCGTGTAGCCTTTTTCCTTTGCGACCTTGATGAGCAGTTTTTTCTGATTCCCTATGCTGTAGCTCTCGCCGTCCATGTTATCGTCACGGGAAAGCCTCTCATACAGAAAGGCGGTCACGTCACGGGATTTTTTGTTGTTATTCGACTGTTTCATGCAGTCCTCCTTTCCGGGCAGCCGAACAGCAACACTTGTATTCCACAACAAGTATATCACTGTCTCGCCCTGTTGTCATGTATGCGGCGGAGATACGCCCCACCGCCTGGGACTACGCCCCCGCAGATTCCGATTTCATCAGGCGCAGAAGGACGCAGCCCAATGTGTTCTGCGTCTCCTCCTTGAACACCGGTTCAACAATAAACGACCTGTTGCCGAAGCGATAGGTCGTTTTCTCATTCAGATCATGTTTTGCTTTTTCGCCGGGTTTTGTCCGCTTTTCCTGCATGGATTACCTCCTTATGGTTGAATTGAAGCTGTGCAGGCGGTCAGAACTTCATGGGAAGAATCTCGTGCTTGCGCCTGCCGTTGTAGATGCGGTAGAACAGGTTGACATAGCGCTTTACGCCCCGCAGCTCCTTTTCCGCCTTGCCCGCCGCGTAAATAAACTTGGGCTCGTAGGCGCGGAGGCCGTAAATGAGCCGCTCCCGGTCGTACTCGCCGTGGTACAGCTCCACGAAATGGACGATTCCCTGAATGATTTCCGCTCTCAGGGAATCGGGATCGCCGCCCCATGCCTCCAGCAGGAGGGTCAGCGCTTCCTTATAAAGCTCCGCCCCGGCGCGCTTGAACTCCGCAAAGGCGGTATTGATGCAGAGGATGCGACCCGTGCCGCCGCCCCGCTCAAAGCCCACATGCAGCCCCGCTTCCTCGGTGGCGGCATAGAACTCGCCCGACGCCTTATCCTCTCCGCGAAGATTGGCGCGGAGCTTCGCGCTGGGCGTCAGGGCTGCGGAGTAGCCGGTCTGCATGGCAAACAGCAGGGCTTCCTCAGCCTCTGTCATACCGTAGTACACCTTGCAGAGGATCGGCAGGTCGTTGTTGCCGTTCATGTGCTTGCGCGCCACAATAGTATGTTGCCCGTCAAACACATAATAGTGACCGTCACGAAAGCTAACCTTCGGTTCGTTGGCGATACGCTCATTGAACCCGGCCACGATCTTTGCCACACGCTCGGTGTTCAGCTTGCGCTGGTACGCATCGGGAATCTCCAAATCCCGGCTGCTGACCTCCATCAGCTTGTAGAGTGTCTTAATGCTGTTCATTGTCTGTTTCTCCTTCCAATTTGAGAATGTATTGTTTTGGCTCCTGCATGATTTCAATGACCTGATCTTTGTAGTCCGGCTTTTCCAATAGACCGGGGAAGTTCGTAAAAAGCACGTCGCATGTCTCGACCATGTTCCGCGCCGTATAGCGCAGGCTTACCAGTGCCGAATCCTCCGTGACGCGCTTGGAGTCCTTCATATCCTCGTAGCTTTTGTCGATAGTCGCATAAACCTCTTGCTGGCGCTTTGTGCCGCTCCGGGCAGATTCCTTATCTGCTTTGGGCTTCTTTTCCGGGATCACCCTGAGCTGTTCCGCTTTTTCCCGGCGTTCCTCCGGAGAGGCACGGGCGACAGCCGCCACATCGGTTTCTCTGGGCTTAAACTTTCCGAGCAACAGGTCATTCTTGATGCCCGGAAGCACTTCTTCAGCGGCGTCCACACCTTTTGCATACTGATCCGCTCGTTTAACATAGCTCTCACTTGTTCCTGTCTCTGAAGCAATTCGCTCTCTTGTTTTCTGTGCT
>OLNF01003022.1_pt1 | contig 12580 bp, 9 predicted proteins | sample 1673061 | NCBI WGS metagenome assembly OLNF01 (sample SAMEA3136751, study PRJEB25190) | human gut metagenome | reverse complement strand
TATCCGAACTACTGCGGCACCATGCCGATGGCGGTCTACACCTTCCTAGAGCACTATGACTGGCAGGGCAAGACCATCCATCCGTTCTGCACGAACGAGGGCAGCGGCCTGTCGAACACGGAGCAGGACATCCGGCGGGCAGCGAAGGGCGCGCGGGTCGCGCGCGGCCTGTCGCTGCGCGGCAGCGCGGTCGAGGGCGCAAAACCGGAATTGGAGCTGTGGCTGCGCGGATAACACGCGCGTTCTGACAGGCAGAGAGGGAGGAGGCAGCGCATGAGCCGAAATGCAAAAATTCTCATCGATCTGGCCGTGCTCGCGGCCGTTTACGGCATCTGGCTGCTGCCGAAGTGGCGGCCACTGGGGCGCAGAACGCTCACGGTCTATACGCTCATGTATGGCTGTCTCGCCGGCATCGCGCTCTTCACGCTCATGCCGGTGCTGGCAGTGCTCCCGTTCTGCTTTGACCATCCGTATGTCCCCATGCACATGGCGCCGTTTGCGGACGTCATTCTCCGCCACGGTGATTATGTCCGGCAGATCGTGCTGAACATCGCCCTGTTTGTCCCGTTCGGTGTTTTGCTGCCGCTGTGCCGCAGCTGCCGCGGCAAGCGGTGCAGCTTCTGGCGCTGCCTGCTGCTGACGCTGGCACTCAGCGTCGGCATTGAGGTCGTGCAGCCGCTGCTGCATGTTTTCCGTAGCTCGGACATTACGGACGTGATCACGAATACGACCGGCGGTGTGCTCGGCTATGCGCTCTGGGCGATCGTGCACGCTTGCCGGAAAAAACAGAAAGATTAGCTTGTTCCTCGATATACCGGCGTACTGCCGGTATCTTTTTTGTTGAAAATGTGCCGCTGTTTCGTTATACTATTACAAAAAGCGGAATTTTACGGTCAAAAACGGAGAAAAACAAAAATCGGAGGAGAGAAACATGGACGAGCGGATCTATCGCGAATACGTCGCGATCCTGAAAGAGGAACTGCAGCCCGCCATGGGCTGTACAGAGCCGATCGCCGTGGCGTACTGCGCAGCGCTGGCCCGCAAGACGCTTGGTGCGCTGCCGGAAACGGTCGAGGTGCTCGCGAGTGCAAACATCATCAAAAATGTCAAGAGCGTGATTGTGCCGAACACGAACGGCCTGTCCGGCATCGAGGCGGCGGTCGCCGCCGGGCTGATCGCCGGGAAGCCGGAGAAGCGGCTGGAGGTCATCAGCGCGGTCACGGAAGAGGAAAAGCGGCAGATCGCGGCCTATCTGGAAAAGAACTGTATTCAGGTGCGGCCCGCGCAGAGCGAGCTGACGTTTGATCTGTTGCTCACGCTGCGGACAGCGGAACATTGCGTGAAGCTCCGTATCGCGGAAAATCATACGAACATTGTACTGATCGAGAAGGACGGCGTGGTCTTGCAGCGGCAGGACGCGGCCCCGTCGCAGCCCGCCAACCTGACCGACCGGAGCTGCCTGAGCGTCGAACGGATTTTGGCGTTTGCCGAACAGGTGGAGCTGGAGGCGGTGGAGCCGCTGATCCAGCGGCAGCTCCGGATGAACCTCGCCATCGCGGAGGAAGGGCTGCGCCGCGATTGGGGCGCGAACATCGGCTCTGTGCTGCTGCGGCACAACGGAGACGGCGTGAAGAACCGGGCAAAGGCGATGGCCGCCGCAGGCTCTGACGCGCGCATGAGCGGCTGCGAGCTGCCGGTGTGCATCGTTTCCGGCAGCGGCAATCAGGGCATCACGGCGTCCGTCCCAGTGGCGGTCTATGCGAAGGAACTGAACGTTGGGGAGGAAAAGACGATTCGGGCGGTGCTTCTGTCCGATCTGCTGACGATCCATCTGAAGACGGGCATCGGGCGGCTCTCGGCGTACTGCGGCGCGGTGAGCGCGGGCTGCGCCGCCGGCGCGGCGATCGCGTGGCTGCATGGCGGCGGATATGCGGAGATCGCGCATACGCTGGTAAACGCGTTGGCGATCACGTCCGGCATCGTGTGCGACGGCGCGAAGCCGTCCTGCGCGGCGAAGATCGCCACGGCGGTGGAGACGGGCATCCTGGGCTATGAGATGTACTGCGACGGGCAGCAGTTCTATTCCGGCGAGGGCCTTGTGGGCAAGGGCGTGGAGCGGACGATCCGCAACATCGGACGGCTTGGCCGCGAGGGGATGCGCGCAACGGATGAAGAAATTCTTCGCATCATGACGCAGTGCGTCTGAATGATATGTCACAAAAACCGGCGATTCCAGAGCGGAATCGCCGGTTTTTGGCATATTAAAATGGCTTATTGGCCAAGCTGCGGCGCGAAGAAGCGGGCCAGCGCAGCGGCAAAGTGCGCATGAAATTTGCCCGACACCTTCCCTTAAAATGGTTTATTTACCAGGCTGCGGCGCGAAGAAGCGGGCCTGCGCAGCGGCAAAGTGCGCATGAAATTTGCCCGCTGCCTCCCCGCTCAATGCCGCGCTCGGCTCCAGCATGTCAAAGGCGTGCAGATCGGTATGATAGACGTCCAGCTCTGCGGGAATCCCTGCGGCGCGCAGCTGCTCGAAATAGCGGACAGTCTCGGCGTAGAACGGTTCGCCGTCGCCGACAAACGAATAGGCGGGCGGCAGCCCGGAAAAGTCGGTCAGCCGCGCGGGCGCGGCATAGGGCGAAAGGGATGCGCGATCCGTGCCGCGCAGATAGAGCCGCCACGCGAGATGGTTGCGGCGCGTGTTCCAGACGCGGCCGTGGTTGTCACGCGAGGAGGCGGTGTCGCGGTCGTCCAGCATGGGATAGAGCGGCATCTGAAAGGCGACGCTTACCGCTCCTTCATCCCGTGCGCGGATGCAGACGGCGGCGCACAGCCCGCCGCCCGCGCTCTCGCCGCCGACCATGAGCTGATCGCTCCGAACACCGAATGAGGCGGCGTGCTGCTTCAGATAGTGGAGTGCGGTAAAGCAATCGTCGAGCGCGGCAGGGTAGGGAGCCAGCGGCGACAGCCGGTATCCCGGCGAGAGCACGACCGCGCCGAAGTCCCGCACCAGATCGGCTGCGCGGGAGGCATATACCATCTCCTTCATCCCGACGGCATAGCCGCCGCCGTGCAGCCACAAAACGCCCGTGGCGTTGGACGGTGCATCAACCGGCGAGAGCAGCAGTGCAGGGATGCCGCCATGCGGCGTGGGGATGCGCAGCTTTTGGACGCGGATGGACTTGTCGGGGCGCATCGGGCGCATGGGCGTCACCTCGTTTCAGCAGCAGTTTTCTGATATCAAGATAGCACACCGGAAAGTTCCTGTCAATTTCGAACCGTATCAAAAACCGGCCCTGTTCCGTTCGGAACAGGGCCGGTTTGATACTGGGGGGTTACTTGGTGAGATAACGGTGCAGCATGGCGGCGACCTGTGCGCGGGTGGCGTTGTTGGTCGGGGTGAGATATCCGTTGCTGCCGGTGATGACGCCGTTGCTGATGGCCCAGCGCATGGCGTTGGTCGCATAGCTGTGGATCTTGGCGTAATCATAGTAACCGGTCAGATAGCCGGAGGCCGACGGGCTGCCGGCCATGCGGTAGAGCGTGGCGGCGATCTGCTCGCGCGTGATGTTCTTCTTGGGCGCGAAGGTCTTGGCGTCGACGCCGGTCACGATGTCGTTGCGATAGGCCCAGAGGATCGCGTTGTAGTAGTAATCCGTGGACTTCACATCGGTGAACGGGTTGGAGATGCCGGAGACGGAGGGCTTGCCCGCCATGCGGTAGAGCATGAGGACGAAGTCGCCGCGGGTCATGTTGCCGTTCGGGTTGAACGTGCCGTAGCTGCCGCCCTCGACGATGCTGTTGCGCGCGAGGAAGTCGATGGCGTCGGCGGACCACTTGCCGGTGTTGGAGGCGGTGACGTCGTTGAAGATGGACGAGGCGGTCTTCTTCGTGATGGTGAAGGTGATCGTGTCGCTGACACCGGTCGTCGCAGTGGCGGACGTGTAAGCGGTGTAGGTCAGGGTCACGGTGTCGAGGCAGCCCGCCGCCGGGACGAAGTAGATGCCGTCGATGCTCTTGATCGTGTTCGCGTAGGAGTAGTTATAGTTGCTGTTGTTGAAGCGGTCGGTGTAGCTCACGAGCGAACCCTTGCTGGCGATGGAGGTATAGCCGTAATACAGCTTGCCCACCGTGCTCTGCGGCTGGGAGAACGAGACGTAGCTCACACCGGGATGCTTGGAGGTGATGTCGCTCCAGATGGAGGCCGACTTGAAGTCAGTGCCGACCATGGTGATCACGTGGCCGTCGTTGACCTTGATCGTCACCGTGCCGGAGACGGTCTTTGTGGCAGAAGAGCCGTAGTAATACGTGCCGTAGGCCGTAAACGGGATGGAGACGGTGTAGGTGTAGGTCGAGCTGGACGGCGTGTAGCTCACGTAGCCGAGGTTGGCCGCCGGAACCTTCGTGGTGGAGTAGACATAGCCGTTGTTGTAGTACAGCGTACCGGAAGTGACGGAGCTGTTAGAGACACGCGGTGTGCCGAACGTGACTTCGCTCAGCGTGTAGTACGAGGAGTTGTACGTGCCGCCCAGAGCCGTCTTGAAGTAGTCGGAGAAATCAGACGCCTTGAAATAGACCGGCGTGCTGGCCGTGGTGCTGTACGAGATGGAGGATGCGGAAGTGAAATAGATCTTGCCAGTCGCGATCGTGCCGTCCGAAGAGTATGCCGTGTAGGTGATGTACATGTTCGGCGACGTGAAGCCCGTGTAGGAGCTGGACGGGACGAAGTAGAAGCTCGAAGCATACGACGTGTTGTTGAACGTATAGCTGCTGGAGCCGGACGAACCGGTCGTGGAGAACGTGCCGTAGCCGTTGCCGTTGAAGACGATGCTGCTCGTCGTGATGTACTTGGAGAGTGAGCTGCTGTTTGTCGCGGAGTAGATCGCATTGACGAGCGTCGTGGTGTCGATCAGCGCGTAGGTCGAGGTCGTCGGGTTCATGGAGATCGGGGAGACCTCAGCCGCGGAGATCGTGATGTCACCGACCACAGGGACAGTCATAGAATTGCTCGTGGAGTTCGGCGTCGGATAAAGCGTCGCGTTCAGCTTGGCCGTACCGGCAGAGTAGAGGTCAAGCGTGATGTAAGAGCCGTTTGTCTGCATGGTCGCGCCGCTGATGATCTTGGCCTTGGTGCTGTCGCTGCTCGAGAACGAAACATAGTTGAACGCATTGCTCTGCACAGTGATGTCATAGCTGCCGTTCGTAGAGTTGTATGCTTTCAGCGTCGCGGTGTAGTAGACATACTGGCCGACAACGTTGCTCGTGCTGGTATAAGATTTGCTGAGCACGACCTGATAGGGGTCCTTGACAGTGACGGTGAAATAATCGGAAGGATAATCCTGTTTAATACCATCTTTGGAGACAGTAACAACGAGCTTATAATATGTTGTGCCAACAGAAGTTACATCTGCGGTCATCGAAATTGTCGAGTTATTATTGCTGGATGTAGCGCTGTCAACCAATGTGGTTTTTGAACTACCAATCGGTGTTGAGATTGCACTGGCGGAAGTACCTTTATACCACTGATATTCGACCTTTGCGCCTTCAGTGATCGTTGCAAGAGTTACAGTTATGCTCTTCTTGCTGTCAGTTGTTTCGCCCTGAACGCAGTTGAGCGTGCGAGATTCTTTAGTTTCGTTGACATAGTATTTACCGAAAGTGACTTCCGGCGCTTTTTTGAAAGTGACTGTGCCAGTAATTGTTACAGACTGGCCGTCTGCCAACACATAGTCTTCACTTTTGCTGGTAATAGTTGCAGTATAGGTTAAAGTACCATTCTCTTTGGAAGATTCTGTCCCATAGTTCTGAGTGTCGGGACTCAATGTCCATGTGGGGCTGGAAAGTTGATCTTTGTCTACCTTATCGCCAATGGCTGCATTATATGCGGCAGTAAGCTTGCCGGTTGCGACATCAGCACTGCAATTTAACGGAGCAACAGCGCTGATGCTTTTTTGCGCGTCAGTGAGCGCAAGAATCGTTTTTGCGCTGACTGTCAACGGTTTTGTTCCCGTAGCTCCGCATTTGCAAGTTGCGGTGAGAGTTGCGGTGCCCTTATGATCAGGGGAGAGTTTTTTGACACTCGATTCTTCGACAATACTTACAGCGTTACCTTCAGTAATCGAAAATTCAATGGTGTGATTCGCATCAGTGCCAGCGCTGCAAGTCGCTGTTGGTAAAGCAACTTTGCCACCACCGACGGTCAACGTACTAACATCGCCAATTGTGACGCTGCCTTCGCCTTCGGCAAACACCGTCGGCACAAGGGCCAGCATCATGGCCAGAACCAACAGCAGGCTCAAAAGCCGATTCTTTGTAAATTTCATCTTTTACACCTCTTTCATGTTTTTCCATTCCAAAAGGGGATTCTTACTCTCTTACAGTGTACCATAAAATATCCAGATTGCAATCTCTAAGAAATTTTTTAAGAATTTCTTTGCGGCAAAGGCTGACGGGGGACGGTTGTAGGGGCGGACGCCTCTGTCCGCCCATCCCCGCCGCAGCGGTCAAAGCCTCCCTTGTGTAAAGGGAGGTGGCACGGCGAAGCCGTGACGGAGGGATTGTCACCTTCCGATTTTCATCACGCTAAAATAGGCGACGTAGGGGCGACCATTGGTCGCCCGAAGGCTCTCCTTATGAAAGGGGAGCTGTCTCGGCGAAGCCGTGACTGAGAGGTTTGAACATAACGACATGGACAACCTCTCCGTCATTTGCTCGTGATGCTCGCAAATGCCACCTCCCCTTGTCAGGGGAGCCTTTATCTGCCGCAGCGTGCCACAAAAACAGAGGCCCCTCATTCGAGGAGCCTCTTTGCAAACCATATTTACTTGGCCTTGCCGAGGTAGGCGGCCTTGACTTCTTCATTTTCGGCCAGCTCGCGGCCCGTGCCGGACATGGTGATCGTGCCGGTCTGCATGACGTAGGCCTGATCGGCGATCTTGAGGGCCATGTTGGCGTTCTGCTCGATGAGCAGCACGGTGATGCCCTGCGCGTTGATCTCGCGGATGATGTCGAAGATGCCGCGCACGACGATCGGCGCGAGGCCGAGCGACGGCTCGTCCATCATGACGAGCTGCGGTTTTGCCATCAGCGCGCGGCCAACGGCCAACATCTGCTGTTCGCCGCCGGAGAGCGTGCCGGCCATCTGCCATTCGCGCTCCTTCAGCCGGGGAAACAGGGCGTAGACGCGGTCGAGATCGTCGCGGATGCTCTCCTTGCGGAGATATGCGCCGATGCGGAGATTTTCCTCGACGGTCAGATTCGGGAACACGCGGCGGCCCTCCGGGACGAGCGTGACGCCGCGGGAGACGATCTGGTCGGTCGATTTGCCGAGCAGCGGCTCGCCCTGGAAGGTGATGCTGCCGGACTTCGGCTTGACAAGGCCCGCAATGGTTTTCAGTGTGGTGGATTTGCCCGCGCCGTTCGAGCCGATGAGCGTGACGATCTTGCCCTGCTCAACGGTCAGGTCGATGCCCTTGACGGCTTCGATGCCGCCGTAGGAGACGACGAGGTCGTGGATCTCTAAAATATTACTCATCGTCGTCCACCCCCAAATATGCGTCGATGACGCGCTGATCGTTCTGGATTTCGGCCGGGACGCCCGCCGCGATCTGTTTGCCGAAGTCGATGACGTAGATGCGGTCGGAGATGTCCATGACAAGGTCCATGTGGTGCTCAATGAGGAAGACGGTCAGGCCGAAGTTCTCGCGCGTTTCGCGGATGAACGCGGTCAGCTCGTCCGTTTCCTGCGGGTTCATGCCGGCGGCCGGCTCATCGAGCAGGAGCAGCTTCGGCTCCGTGGCGAGCGCGCGGGCGATCTCGAGGCGGCGCTGCTTGCCGTAGGGCAGGGAAGTCGCCATTTCGTCCTTGAGTTCTGCGAGGCCGACGATCTCGAGCAGCTCGAGCGCGCGGGCGCGCTGGGCGCGCTCCTCCTTCGCGTTCAGACGGAACGTGGCGGAGAAGACGTTGGACGTGCGGCGGACGTGCATCGCGGTGAGCACGTTTTCAAAGACCGTCATGGACTTGAACAGGCGGATGTTCTGGAACGTGCGGGCGATGCCGCGCTTGGTGATGGCGTCGGGCGTGCTGACGATATGCTGGTGGTAGCGGTCGGCGTTTTCGCCCGCGTAGAGCTTTTTCATCTTGCCGCGCGGGAAACTTTCGACGATTGGCTCGCCGTAGAACTCGACCTTGCCGTTCGTCGGCTCGTAGACGCCGGTGATGCAGTTGAAGGCCGTGGTCTTGCCCGCGCCGTTCGGGCCGATGAGCGCGACGATCTCGTGCTCGTAGATGTCCATGGAGAGGTTGTTCACGGCGACGACACCGCCGAACTGCATGGTGACGTTTTCTACATGAAGGACGTTCTGTTCCATGTTATTTGCCCTCCTTTCGCGGCTTGCGCCGGAGCAGGTCGGTCAGCTCACGATCGCCCATAATGCCCTTGCGGAAGAACAGGACGACAAGCATGATGATGACAGACACGATCGCCATGCGGAAGCCATTCTTGAACAAGCCCGGAGCCTGAATCCCAAGGAATTCGCCGGAGTCGAGGCCGCGCAGCAGCCATTCGACGCTGGCAATGTAGAGGAAGCTTGTGATGACGGAGCCGGTGATCGAGCCGATGCCGCCGATGACGACGATGAGCAGGATCTCATAGGTCATCGTGCTCTTGAACGACAGCGCCTGCACTGCGCCCATGTACATGGCGAGCATGCCGCCGCCGACGCCCGCGAAGAACGACGAGATGACGAAGGCGAGGCGCTTGTGGTGCGCGAGGTTGATGCCCATGGCCTCGGCGGCGACCTCATCGTCGCGGATGGCCTTGAAGGCGCGGCCGTAGGTCGAGTTGACCATCAGCAAGATGATGCCGATGAAAATGGCAATCAGAATGAGATAGGCCCAGGCGTGGCCAAAGTCGGGATAGCCCTTGAGCAGGTTGGAGCCGTTGGTGATCGGGCCGAGGGCGTTCCACTGGAAGAACGCGCGGAGGATCTCGGCGAAGCCGAGCGTCGCGATGGCGAGGTAGTCGGACTTCAGCCGGAGCACCGGCAGACCAATGAGGTACGCCATCAGCGCGGCGATCAGGCCGCCGATGAGCAGGGCGATGAGGATGCCGACTACGGTGCCCGCGCCCTCGCCGAAGAGATTTGCGAACGTCTCCGGCAGAGAGAACTGGATAAGGCCGCCCTCAAACTGCTGGTACACGCCCGCGCGCTTGGCGACCGGGATGCAGAGCACGGCATAGGCATACGCGCCGAGGAGCATGAAGCCCGCCTGACCGAGAGAGAACAGGCCCGTGAAGCCGTTGAGCAGGTTCATCGAGACGGCGACGAGGGAATAGACCGCGGCCTTCTTGATGACCTTGATGACGATGTGATAGCTGGGGAGGATGGAGTCGAGGTAGATGCACGCGCCGAGCAGAATGAGCAGGATGACGGCGACGATGAGCGATTCGCGATGCAGTTTTTTCGTCATGACGTACACCTCCTTACACTTTGTCGGTGACTTTTTCACCGAACAGGCCCGTGGGCTTGACGCAGAGGATCACGATCAGCAGCGCGAACGTGAATGCGTCGGAGAACGTGGAATAGCCGATGCCCTTGATCAGCTCTTCGCTCAGGCCGATGATGAACGCACCGACCACCGCGCCGGGGATCGAGCCGATGCCGCCGAAAACGGCGGCGACGAACGCCTTCAGGCCCGGCATACCGCCGGACGTGACCGCGACGTTCGGATAGTTCGTGAAGTACAGCATCGCGCCGACCGACGCCAGCGCCGAGCCGACGACGAATGTGAACGAGATGACCGAGTTGATCTTGATGCCCATGAGCTGCGCCGTCTCAAAATCCTTGGACGCCGCGCGCATTGCCATGCCCATCTTCGTCTTCTTTGTCAGCCAGAGCAGGACGAAGACGAGCAGGATCGTCAGCACCGGAGTGACGAGCGTGACGCGCTTGGTGGATGCGCCGAAGACGCTGATCGTATCGGAGATCCAGGGGATGGGGTTCGTCACGGGCTTTGGCAGGCCGCCGGTCAGGTAGAACGCAAGGTTCTGGATGAGGTAGCTCACGCCGATGGCCGAGATCATCAGCGACATGCGCGGCGCGCTGCGCAGCGGCTTATAGGCCGCGCGCTCGATCAGGAAGCCGAGCAGCGCCGTGCAGACCACGACGAGCGGCAGCGCGAGATACATCGGCAGCGAAGCCGTGAAATAGATCATCATCAGTCCTGCGACCATGAACACGTCGCCATGGGCGAAGTTGATCAGGCGCAGGATGCCGTAGACGAGCGTATAGCCGATGGCGATCAGCGCGTATTGACCACCGGCAGAGATGCCGTTAATGACATAGGGGAGTAAGCTCTGCATATAGGAGTCTCCTTTTTGCGCCGGATCTTTTCCGCTCGATGGGGAACAAGATCACGCCGCTGGATTTTGGTGTGGGATAACGGAGTATCCCCGCAGCAGATCGCGCAGGATGTGCTGCGCGGATCCTCCGTTATAAACGGGGTGCGACCTGATAGGGCAAAATGCCCTATCAGGTCGGAATTGTAGTTTACAGTCTGCGCGGTTTGGGTGCGGCGCTTACTCGACGCCCTGAACCGTGACGAACTCCCATTCGCCGGTCTCGGTGTTGGCGGTCTTGATGTAGGCCGCGTCACGCTTGGCGTCGCCAATCTCGTCGAACTCGATCAGGCCGGACACGCCCTCGTAGGAGACGGACGGCAGCGCAGCCAGAACGTCGGCGGGTTCCGCAGAGCCGGCAGCCTTGATGGCCTCGAGCGCGGTGAAGTAGGCGTCATAGCCCATCGCGGTGACGGCAGAAACCATGTCGTTGCCGCCGTTGTTGGTCAGCGCATCGGGGTTGGCGTTCATCCATTCCTTGATGCCGGCGTCGAATTCGGGGTTGCCGCCTTCCTGATAGAAAGTCGTGATCTTGACGCTGACGTCCTTACCCTTGGCGGACTCGACGACCATGTTGTTGTCCCACGTGTCGGAGCCGAGCAGCTCGCCCTCAAAGCCCTGCGAGGAAGCGGCCTCGATGATCAGCTGCGCATAGTTTGTGGAGACAGGGGCCATGATGACGCCCGCGTTCGCGGCCTGCGCGTTGTTGATGTAGGAGACAAAGTTCGCGGTGCCTTCCGGGAAGTCCTCGGAGACGACCGTGCCGCCGAGGGCCTCGAACGCCTGCTTGAAGTAGTAGACCAGACCCTGATCATAGTCGGAGCCGAGCATGGCCAGCGTGTAGGCGGTGGTCACGCCGGAGTTCCAGGCATAGTTGGCAAGGACGGTGCCCTGGAACGGATCGAGGAAGCAGATGCGGAAGTAGACGTCGCAGTCTGCGGTGACCTGCGGGTTGGTGCAGGTGACGCCGATGGCGGGGACGCCAGCCTCGGCGAAGACCTCGCCGCCGGCCATGGAGACGCCGGAGCCGTAGGAGCCGAGGACGATGGAGACGTCACGGTTCATCAGTTCCGCAGCGGCGGACGGGCCGTTCTCAGCGGAGGTGCGGTTGTCAACGATCTCGAGCTTGACCTCATAGGTCTCGCCGCCGATCTCGACGGTGGGCTGTACGTAGTTGGCATACTGCATGCCGAGGATCTCCTGCTTGCCGCCGGCGCCGTTGTCGCCGGTCTGCGGCTCGAAGACGCCAATCTTGACGACCTTGTCGCCGGAAGAAGCGGCGGAGTCGCTCGAGGCGTCAGCCGAAGCATCGGAAGAAGCGGAAGCGTCGGACGAGCTGTCCGCCGGAGCGGCGGTGTCCGCCTTGGCGCTGTTATCGCCGCAGCCCGCGAGGACGCAGGCCAGCATCGCAATGCAAAGCAAAAGCGCAAGAATCTTTTTCATGTTCATTTCCTCCTTATCTGTCCACGCCACAAAGACAAGTGTGCGTGGAAAACTTATGTCTGACATTATAGCGTCGATGGAAGAAAAAAGCAAGCATTTTTTGCGCAGTTTGAAAGATTTTGTGAACTCGGCCGAAATTGTGTCGGAATCTGGGCGGAAAAATGCCTTCGCTGTGCTAAATGGAAAAAGCCGCGGTGGACTTTTGTTCGCGACAGGGCGATTTTGCACCGCACAGTCGGCTGTGAATGTAGGGGCGGACGACTCTGTCCGCTCATCCCCGCCGCAGCGGAAAATGAAAAAACCGCTTCTCCTGCATGAAACAGAAGAAGCGGTTTAGGGTGTATCTGAAAACTGGGGGCATGTGAACAGTTTTCGGTTACACCCTACAATTACAGGTCGCAGTTGCCGACGGTGCGCGGGAAGGGGAGCACGTCGCGGATGTTCGAGATGCCGGTCAGGTACATGACGCAGCGCTCGAAGCCGAGGCCGAAGCCCGCGTGGCGCGTGGAGCCATATTTGCGCAGGTCGAGATAGAACTGATAGTCCTCGGGCTTGAGGCCCAGCTCGTTCATGCGGTTCAGCAGCGTATCATAGTTGTCCTCGCGCTGGCTGCCGCCGATGATCTCGCCGATACCGGGGACGAGGCAGTCCATGGCCGCGACGGTCTTGCCGTCGGGGTTGAGCTTCATATAGAACGCCTTGATCTCCTTCGGATAATCGGTTACGAATACCGGTCTC
>OLNF01003005.1_pt1 | contig 12629 bp, 15 predicted proteins | sample 1673061 | NCBI WGS metagenome assembly OLNF01 (sample SAMEA3136751, study PRJEB25190) | human gut metagenome | reverse complement strand
TTGACTATCTGCGCGACAACATGGCCATATATAAAGAGCAGATGGTGCAGCGCGGCCATGCCTTCGCCATCGTGGACGAGGTGGACTCCATCCTCATCGACGAGGCGCGCACGCCGCTCATCATCTCCGGCATCGGGCAGAAGTCCACGGAGATGTACAGCCGCACCGAGGCGCTCGTCGCCCGCTTCCGCAAGAAGGTCATCGCGGAGACGGACGAAAAGGAGGAAGAGGACGTCAACGTTGACGCCGACTACATCGTGGACGAAAAGGCCAAGACCGCGACGCTCACCGCCCGCGGCATCGCCAAGGCCGAGCAGTATTTCGAGATCGAGAACCTCTCCGATCCCGAGAACTCCACCATCGCCCACCACATCAATCAGGCCATCAAGGCGCACGGCACGATGAAGCGCGACATTGACTATGTCATCAAGGGCGGTCAGGTCGTAATGAAGGATGGCGTTATTACGGCGGAAAAGGGCAGCGGCAAGTTCCTTTACACCAAGTGAACCACGTATACACAAACGCAACTGTGTTAAGAATTTATAAGAAAGGATCTTTAAACGATGGAAAAAATGACTGGGATTATGGCGGGCTGGCTGATTATGTCCGCAACTGAGGCAAAGAAGGATTACGGCTTTGTGGTTGAAAACGGAAAGATCGTGGAGATCGTTCCCAATGAGAAGCTGCTGGGTAAGGAGGGCGTGATCGATGCACGGGATAGCATTGTTTGCCCCACCTTCACCAACACCCATACGCACTTTTATGAGACCCTGGCCCACGGTGCTACGGAGCCTAACCTGAGCCTCAAGCCCCTGCTGGAGGATTTCTGGTGGCCCGTGGTGGAAAACCGCCAGACCCTGGAGACCATCCGTATTTCCACGGAGTATTCTGCGCTGGAATCCATGACAAGCGGTGTGACGCTGTGCAACGATATTTTGGAGGCCCCCTTTGCGGAGAGAGGCAAGCGTCTGCTGACCGAGGAGGCCGTTATCCGCAAGGCCGGCATGAAGGCCGTTCTGTCTCTGGAGTCCAACGAGCGCATCAGCACTGAGAACGGCTATGAGAACCTGGAGGAGAACAAGAACTTCATCCTGAAGATGCGCGAGACCGGCAACAGCGATATCCGCGGCACGATTTGCACTCACACCACATTCTCCTGCTCCACTCCGTTCCTGATGAAGGCTGCCGGCATGGCGCGTGACATGGATGAATACATCCAGATCCACATGAATGAAGGCCCCGATGAGGACAAGTGCTGCGTAGATAAGTACGGAATGACCACTGCTGAGCTGTATAAGAAGATCGGCTTCTGGGAAGGCGGCAAGGCATGGGCCAACCAGTGCAGCTGCATGGAGCCTGTGGAGCTGAACATCATGGGCCAGATGGGCGTGGGCATCTCCACCCAGCCCCGTTCCAACGCCCTGTGCAACGCCGGTATCGCACCTGTGGCCGACATGCTGAAGAACGGAATCAAGGTTGGCCTGGGTACCGATAACGGCGAGGGCAACTTCTACGAGAACATGCGCTATCTGGTTCTGATGCAGATGGGCAAGAATTACAGCAAGCACGCCCTTACCCCCCTGCAGGGCTTCCAGATCGCCACCGAGGGCGGCGCCTTCGGCCTGGGCTACACCGATGTGGGCTGCCTGAAGGAAGGCTACAGCGCCGATTTCCAGATCCTCACCGGCAACGCCGCTATCCAGCTGACGGAGAAGAATGTGGTGGCCGAGGTGTTCTGGAGAAAGGATCCCAAGGACATCAAGAAGGTTTATGTCAACGGCAACCTCATCTGCCAGGACGGTCACTCCGTGAATCTGGATGATGAGCGCATCCGCAAGGACTTCTCCGAGTGTGTTCGCGAGTTCTGGAAGGGCCAGCCCTATCAGGATTGATACAAAGAAAAGAGAGGACTTTAACAATGGCTAATTGCATAACAATCGCCAAGGGGATGCAGTTCTGGGGCACCCATGGCTTCTTCCCGGAGGAAAATAAATTCGGCGCCAAGTTTGTGGTGGATATTACCGCCGAATCTGACGAGACCGGCAAGTGCCAGAATGATGATTACTCCACAGGCGTGAGCTACCTGACGCTGTATAACTGCGCCAAGAAGGTGGTCACCACCGAACAGCACAAAATGGTGCAGCGCATTGCGCAGCGCATCTCTGATGAGATTTTTGAGGCCAGCGATGCGGTGGAGAAGGTGACCATTACGGTTAAAAAGCCTTTTGTTCCTATCGGCGGCATTGTGGAGTATACCGGTTGCACCATTACCCGGACCGGCAAGGGCGCGGCCAGCGATGGTAACGCCGTTCCTTACACCGGCATCAACCCTCTGGAGGACCAGAAGGGCTACGCTGACTAAGCATAGGTAGGCTGGAGAGCAGCTCTCCGGCCTGTAGGCGGCACCCGCCTAAATGGATTGCGAAAAATGTATATTTTTACGGCTGGCAGTCTTTGGCTGCCAGCCGCTTTTCGTGCCTATCACTCCAAATGGGTCACCCGGACTTGATAAGGAAAGATAAGCAATCTGCTGATAAGGTATAGGACGTGGTGCGGGTGACACCATTGAAATGGTAACGCAAAAACGTGGACTGGTCAACGGTGTTGTACCCGTACTGCAGCCAGTTGCCGTCCGTGCAATCTACCCGGGTGGGACGGCCCAGGGCGTCGTAGGAGTAGATGTAGCCGCGGCCGTTGGTGAAGTCCCAGTGACGCCCCAGCTGCCCGGCGGCGTGGGCGGATTTTTTACCTGAACCTGTACTTTTTGACGTCGTCCTTGAATGTGAATTCATGGACTTGGTTTATTTGCTCTACAAGTTCCTCGCTGATTTGACGACGATTATGTCATTTTTGAGACCTGCGAGCTGTATAGACTTGTCCTTTTCTTCCGCACTCAGCTCATGCCCGGAGAACAGCAGATAGATCGACGGTGAACTGCCAGCCCCAAAGTGTCTATATTCTACACGGACAATGTCTTTCAGCTCCCCCCAAGATAGTCCCTTTAGGCGCTTGCCGGCAGATGTGCACTCTATTCCATTTTCATCGATTCTTGCTTTCACCATGTATGCGCGAAAACTGGTATACACAACTATCGCTGATATTATTAGGTTAAAAGCTGCTATAGCTGCGCAAAAAAACATTGATTTTCCGTCATCAATTTGGGTAAAAACATATATCCAAAAAGCTGTCATTGCCGCAAAAATAGGTGCCAGGATAAACACATGACACAGCCTGCACCCATCTGCATAGCGGACGACATACTTTTCTCCGGAACTATTCTGCTTAAGTGCCATATATTCTCCTCTCGTTTTAATAAGCTGCCGTCCTTGTTTAATCAAAAACCATTGGCCAAAATAGGATTTTATCGATTAGTACATTATTTCTAGAAAGCAATGCCATAAGAGCCAAAATAACAGTCCAAATTGCAGTGCGTATCAGGCCGGAGATCATCATTGATCCGAAATCTGTTTCATATTTGAATTTTTTGACTAAAATCGGAATAAGCACAAATGAATAAAGAGAGACTACCATAAATACACTGGCACCTTTTGCAGCCAGTTCCATGACAGCAACAGCAATCAGTGCGATGCTTACCCATATGTAGCCTGTTTTTTTTGAATATGTACGCCTTGGTTTTCTGATATACCCAGGCTGCTTTGAGAATCTGCGCCTTGGTTTTCTGATATACCCAGGCTGCTTTGAGAATCTGCGTCTTGGTTTTCTGATATACCCAGGCTGCTTTGAGAATCTGCGTCTTGGTTTTCTCATAATGCATGCTTCCTACTCTGTAGTTACTTATAGAAGCCCTCTTATCTTTAAAATCGATTCGATTGCCGGTTTTAGCACAAGAGCAAAATACTTTTAGTCTTGGCGTTTTTCGCGTCTCAGGTGCCAAAAATCTATCGGTTTATCCGTGCAGGAAATACCGCATTCTTGACACCATTCCTTTGCAAAAGCAATCAAGTATTTTTCTTCAAAACGGCGGTATTCCTCCGTCAAGTGCTCGCTGTTCAGCAAAGCCCAAAAACTGCAGGATTCAGCTTCCTCATCTTTGGCAGATCGGAGCAGCCGAAGATATTTATTGCGCAATACGCTGTTATTTATAAAGTCGAAGAATTTCTTGTGTATGCCGCTTACAGGCACTTGCGGCAGGGATAAACAAGTTTTCTGATCCTCTGCCGGTAAATTGCGGTAATCATCCTCGTCTATGATTATAAATTTTTCCGGGTAGAAAAAATGCGGTTTTAAAGCGAGAAATGCATAATAGCACGCATGCAGATTCAGATAGTCCATAAATAAAATTCACCTCAATAGTTCAATATACCCCCAAACCAAATGTGGAGAGAATGCGCTTTATCGTTGTAATGTCCATATTTACCAGAACCATGCACTTCTGGTGGCGTTGTTACCCCGATAGAGACCGCCATTGCCTTTGCATGAATTTGATAATGCGTATAAATGCCCCATGTCGAGTATCCAAGGTCATTTACTTCCTTGTGTGCTTTGCGGTAGGAGGACGGGTCATACTCTTTAGCTATCCTTAAATTATTGCATGCGCCAAGACAGCCAAACATAGCAAGCGCTTCAAAGTAATTACAATAGGGCATAATCCTAATAAGTGAACCTTTTTCATTTACATAGGCTACTTGGTAGACTTTTGAACGGTCGGGAATATGAGGGCGAACATCTGACAGGGTTTTATCGCTAACGCTTGAGTCATTTGCTGGCTGAACGATATAAGAATAAAGTTCTGCGGCTCCGATAACGAGTGTCCCGATTCCTATGGCCCAAACAATAGTCACGCCGAGTGCAGCGGTAAGCGCAGCCATTCCCTCAGTAAAAATCAATGCTGCCTCTGCCATTGTGCCGTTATAATCCAATAGGTTTATGGGGTTACAATAGCAATATGCATACAAATTTGCACCTGCAATATTACCGCCCGACAACTGTCCATCTGCACTGATAAACCTCCCGAACTCCGGGTTATAATACCGGCTGTTCAGGTAATAAAGCCCCGTTTCGGTATCGTAATAGTACCCCCGGTAGCGGAAAGGATTTTTGTCGCCCACGGCGTAGCCGGTGGCGTTGGTGACCGTGCATTTGCCCCAGGCGTCGTAGCTGTACTTGGCCACAACTTGTCCCGTAGCAGCCCGGACAATGGCAATAACATCCCCCTGGACATTGTAGAGGTAGTAGAACAGCATGGTCCCGTTGGCAAAGCCCACGCGCTTGCCGGTGCTGTCGTAGAAGAAGCGCATAACGGAATCCCCGGTCTTTTGCGCCAGGACCTGGCTGCCGTTGAGGAAGAATTCCGTGGTGGTACCGTTCACCGTTTTGGATGTTCTGATGCCATCGGCGTTAGTCCATATTTCAGCCCCGATAAGGTAATGCCGGACGCAAGTACTATCTTTCCTGTCCTGCGTACAGATTTAAAATTTGGTGCAGCCTTTTCCGCAGTTTTTTATATTTGGCAATAAAAAGTCCGCCCGACTGCTTTGCCACATAAATTTTCTTTCCGCCAAAGGAAATACCTGCCACAAGTCGGCCGTTTTTGAGCCCCTGCTCCATGTTACAGTTGACCATTTTCCGAAATGTCGGTGTGATGCGGTCCACACAGAAAATTGAGATCATGTTCACATAGGCCGTAATTACATCTCGGCCGCTCTCGCCCGTGAGGATGTCCGTGATTGCGTTGTTGGCGGTTTCCGTCAGTTCATCCGTCAGTTCCGGTACGCGAATGACGCTTACACAGTTCCATTCGCTGCACTCCAGTGTATCGGCGTATACGGTCACTGCTCCTTCGGGCTCCAGCGAAGTTGTCTTCAACAAGTGATACCCATTCTCTATTAGGGAACCATTCAAAAAATGAGAAAAATCTTCATACGAAGGATGTGGGCTCGCGAATACCTCGGCTTTTACCGGCTTGGACTTTATCCCGCCGAATATTGGGAGCAGTATTATTAGTAAGAGTCCTGATACACTAGCTATGACGAACGCGACTTGCACAATGACGCCCATTGCGTCAGGAAAAACAGCGCAGAGAATAGACCCAGGAAAAACTATAACTATTGAGACTATGCCTACTGCGATGATGATATTAAGAATACATTCTTTAGTTTTATCGTTCATTTTCTATTCCTCCCTATACGTCACTCTGTGGGAGAAAAAATTGCAATGGTAGGCAGTTGCATCTTTCCCCAAATATCGACAAAAGAGCGTTTGATGTCATCAGTTATAAGCAATATTGAGGATCGTTTATTGACTTGAAGGATTTAAACATGATTCACCTTTTAGCATTTGAAGGTTATTCCACCAAACATAGTCGTTCTCCGCTTTAGCCTTTTCAAAACTGGCAGTCAACACAGAATCATAGGAGGGGGTTTTTGCATATTTTCGAAGCCTATCTAATATGCAAAAAGCGCCAGGCCAATTCATATCTTGCAGCCATGCAAACAACTTATCCAAATAAGGAAGAAGCTCGGCATCCGATCGTTTTGATATAATCAGTGCACAATTATCCCACACATTTTTGTTGTAACTTTCTGTGCAAGGCTGAATAAATGCCTGAATATCCTTTATACTTTCGGCTATTTTGATTCCGGCAGCCTGCTGGTCAAGAGTGTTGTTCCAATCGATCAGGCTCAAAATATAATTAATATTGTCCATTTCAGTTTACTCCATCCCATTTAACTACCACAGACTTTACAGCCTGCGTCCAAATAGAAGCTGCTCCCGCGTCTATCCAATCTTGCATAGACCCGCCAACAGGCCTAACACTAACGTGCGTTTTACCATCGCGGATAGCATATACAACTCCCGTTGAATTCAATGCTTCAATTGTAGTCTCTGCTGCACCCGGTAATGGAATTGTGGAAAAAGACAACCCAGTGTACTTGTCTTTTTCTCTAGGTGTTAAATTCCCTGGATTAGTTCCGCCGTATCTATAAATGGTCGTATTGGGCTGTGATGGTATGGCAGCAGGTTTATCTTTTTCTTCAGCTTTCTCTGTACTTTCAGATTTAAACTCGAACTTTGGAATAGTAATAGGTGGAGAAGCCGGAGGATTGTTGACGATGTTATTGAATCCAATGAGCAGCAAAGCCGATGCGGCAAATGCAGCCAGATACTTCAAAATTACAGCTCCGGCTGCAATACCTAAAAACGAGTTGCCGCTGGGGTCATACCGATTAATGGGGTTGTTTCCGCAATAGGCGAACATATTGCTGCCTGTAATGCCCTGTCCTGTGGAAACAAATCCGTCTGCACTGATAAACCGCCCGAACTCCGGGTTATAATAGCGGCTGTTGAGATAGTACAGCCCGGTCTCGGTATCGTAATAATACCCCCGGTAGCGGAAGGGATTCTTGTCGCCCACGGCGTAGCCGGCGGCGTTGGTGACGGTGCAGTTGCCCCAGGCGTCGTAGCTGTACTTAGCCACGATCTGCCCCGTGGCGGCCCGGACGATGGCGATAACATCCCCCTGCAGGTTGTAGAGGTAGTAGAACAGCATAGTCCCGTTGGCAAAGCCCACGCGCTTGCCGGTGCTGTCGTAGATGAAGCGCATGACGCTGTCGCCGGTTTTTTGCGCCAAGATCTGGCTGCCGTTGAGGAAAAATTCCGTAGTGGTGCCGTTGACTATTTCCGAAACGGCCGCAGGCGCGTCCGCAGCAGCGGCGGCCCATACCTGTGCGGGGATTCATTGGGCGAGAAGCAGCAATGCCAGGAAAAACGATAGCAGCTTCGCACTTTTGTGCATGCTGTTTCCGCCTTCCTCGCGTTTTTTGTATTTCTTGTGCGCCGTGACAACAGTATAGCATACACTCCCGAAAAAAGACAGAATTATTATCGTGAAAAAACGAACTTTTGCCCGATATATGTGCGCCGGCAACCCCAAATGACAAAGGCTGACCGCAAAAAACAAGCACTTACCGAGCGAAAGCACGCAAAAAGGAAATGACTCAATTTGCGGGATTCCCGGTGGATCTCCACGTTCGTGGGACAGGCCCGCAGGCATGTGCCACGGCGGACACATTTGTTCTTGTCGCAGTGAACACGCAGCAGATAAAACAGGCTGTCCTTTGTAAGCCACAGCGTAACCGCCACAGCTTCAAACAGAAAAACAGCAGTGCCGAGGGGACGCGCTTGGAAAGCCCTCTGCTATTTTTGTTCTTCCCTTCACCCTTTCTTCCATCCTATTTCCCCGCAGCACCCACACGGCCGAGCCGCCGCACAGCTCCACGGCAACGCTCAACAGCCTGTCGAATCCAATATAGGGCAAGGCAGCCATCCACGATGACCGCCTTGGAGTATTTCTGTATGTATAATTTGTGATAGAGTCGAAATGTAGGCTGTTCAACCCAAACCGCATAAAATAATAGCAAAGGAAAAAAGGCGAGTTCCCGCCACCGATGGGATCGATCGACTGGACCGTGGGATTGACCGTCTCAGAGACCTGTGTGGCTGAAGGCAATCAGCACTGCCGTCTGCCAAACAACATTGAAAAAGCTGTAGGGAAAGCCCGTCTCAACAAGGAAAAAGACACGGCTGTATGCCGTGTCTTTTTCCGCAGGGGAATAAGGGGATAATAGGAAGTGGGAAAAGGGAGAAAACAATTTATTGTTCGCAGAGCTTTTGCAGCCGGGCGAAGCGGCGGTCGGTAAATTCCTGCAGCTCCTGAATGTCCTGCTCCGTCAGATGCTTGAATTTCTTAAAGCGGGTAACGAAGTCCTTCACGGGCCTGGGATCCTTAATGTCAACAGACATCTTGAACTCGCCATTTTCCACCTCGTACAGAGGGGCAATATTGGTCTCCACGGCCATATGGGCCAGCTCGATGCTCTCGTCGGATTTGCAGCCCCAGCCGGTGACGCAGGGATTAAACACATGGAGATATACCAATCCGTTGTCCACGGTCAGGGCCTTCTCCAGCTTGCGGACCATATCGGGGATATAGGCCGGGCTCATGGTGGCCATATAGGGCACATCGTGCATGGCCATAATCATGGGGAAGTCCTTTTTGCTCTGCTTTTTACCGCCATGGCCGTTGATAACGGGGGTGGTGGAGGTCCAGGACCCCTTCGTGGTGGAGCCGCTGCGCTGGTAACCGGTATTCATATAGCCCTCGTTATCATAGCAGATGTAAATAATCTTGTCGCCGCGCTCGGCAGCGCCGGACAAGCACTGCATACCGGCGTCCACGGAGGCGCCGTCGCCTGCAAAGGCCACCACATTGACCTTGCGGCCGATGCGCTCATAGTGCAGCTTGATGCCGGCCAGCATGGAGGCGACATTATCCAGCAGGGGGAAGAACACGGGGCACTTGGCACCGGACTTCTTGTCCCAGCCTACAACGCCGACACCGCCCATGCATCCGGGAGGCACCGCGAAAATGGTGTTGGGGCCCATGACCTTCATGCAGGTGCGCAGGGTCAGCTCAACATTGCAGCCCACACAGGCAGAGACGCCCGGAGAGATCTGATCTTCATAGGTCGCGAGTTTTTCAATAACATTCATCTCAGTGCCCTCCTTACTTTCTCTTCACTTCGCGATTCAGCCAAACCGTGTCGTGTTTCTCGGCCTTGCCGTCCTGGGCAATGATCCTGTCGATGGCATAGTTAATATGCTCGGCCGTGATATCCTCGCCGCCCAGACCGGCGATGAAGGGGATATTGGGCACATAGGCACCGGCCCGGTTCATGGAGGCGCAGATCTCCTCGTAGATGATGCCGGTATTCCAGCCGAAGGAGACATTGCGGTCCACCACGCCGTAGACACGCTTGCCTGCGAGGACCTTGGCCACACGCTCGGAGGGGAACGGACGGACCATGCGCATCTTCAGCAGGCCCACCTTCTTGCCCTCTGCACGAGCCTTATCCACGCAGTCCTTGGCAACGCCGGTCATAGATCCCAAGGTCACGATGACATAATCGGCATCGTCGCAGCGGTATTCCTCAACGGCGCCGCCGTAGCTTCTGCCGAACTTCTCACCGTAGACCTTGTCCAGCTCCTCGATGAGCTTCAGCGCGTTCTGCTGGGCCATCATGTGCTTGAGACGGTACTCGGTGAGCAGGTTGCCGTTGGTCAGGGGGTCAACGGCCATGGGCCGCTGCGGATCCAAAATGATATGCTCGGGCACATACTTAGGCAGGAACTGGTCCACCTTGTCCTGCTCGGGGATATCCACACGCTCGGACATATGGGACAGGTAGAAGCCGTCGAAGCAGACATTGATGGGCAGCAGGACATTCTTGTCCTCAGCCAGGCGATAAGCCATGATCATGGTGTCCAGGATCTCCTGGTTATCCTCCACATAGATCTGCAGCCAGCCGGCGTCACGGATGGTCAGAGAATCCTGAGGGCCGCCCCACAGGGTCTGGGGAGAGATCATCTCACGGTTGGCAACAGCCATGACCACAGGCAGACGCAGGGTGGAGGCCCGGAAGTAGGGCTCATACATCAGAGACAGACCCTGGGAGGCGCTGGCGGTGAACACGCGGGAGCCGGCCAGGGAAGCGCCGGTGACAACGCTCATGGCGGACAGCTCACTCTCCACCTCGCTGACGCTGCTGTCCAGGGTGCCGCCGGTCACAAAATCCGCCAGATACTCCACAATGGGGGTCTGGGGTGTGATGGGATAGGCCGCAATGATATCGGGGCGGCACATAGCGGCGCCGATGGCGGCGGCCATATTGCCGTTGATTACCTTGATTTCACCCATTATTCTTCCTCCTTCACAGGCTGCATCTCGATGGCGCCCTTCTTGCACTCATGTGCGCAGATGCCGCAGCCCTTGCAATAGTCATAGCAAATCTCAAAAGAACCGTCCTCATGGCGGCGGATGGAGTTGACCGGGCAATACATCAGGCACATGCCGCACTTGACGCACTTTTCAGTGTCCATGACAGGTTTTCTGGTTCTCCACTTGCCGGTCTGGATAATGTGCAGCCCTTCGGGCCCGATCGGCACAATGTAATCACTGATAAATTCCATAGTCCCTATCCTCCTGTTAGTCAAAATAGTGCAGCTTTACTTCGCCATAGCCGCGGCGGAAGGTCTCCACATTCTTAGCGCCGAAGAAACGCCCGATGACCTTCTCCAGCTCATCCTTGTCCACCCAGCCGGTGGCCTTGGTGAAGGCGCCCAGCATGATGGTGTTGGTGATGGGACGGCCCAACATCTCCAGTGCGATGGAGGTGGCGTCCAGCCATGCGGCGCACTTGACATTGGGATTGGTCACCAGGTCGGCGCCGTTTTCCACCTTGGTATTGACGATGAAGAAGGAGTTCTCCGTCAGTCCCTCAAAAACAGGGGCGGAAATGAGCAGACTGGGATCCAGCACCAGCGTGCAGTTGGGATGATAGACCTGGTTTTTAGGGCGGATCTTTTCATCGCCCAGGCGCACATAGGAGGTAACCGGGGCGCCCTGGCGCTCAAACCCAAAGAAGGGGATGGAATTGCCGAACTTTCCACTGGCGACAGCGGCATGGACCAGCATTTCGCCGGCCTTCACCGTGCCCAAGCCTCCGATGCCGTGGAGTCTGATTTCTTTCATGTTATTTCGCTCCTTTTTTATAGGAATGTGATTTACTCTTGCTTCCATACGACCATGGCATCCACCGCCGTTGCCGGGCGGCCGTCGCCATACAGCATAAGGGGATTGATGTCCACCTCCACGATCCCGGGATGCTCCTGTACCAGCCGGGACAGGCTCAAAAGCGCGTGAACAATCTCCTCCCGGTCGTACTTCTGACCGCGCAGACCCTGGCAGGCCTTGGCAAGGGGGGTTTCATCGATCATATCCTCGGCGTCGGCCCGGGTAATGGGCAGCACCCGCAGAGAAACGGCGTGGAGCAGCTCCACGGCGGCACCTACACCATCATCCCCGACCAGATCGAGGCCGGCACCTACATGGCCGCGGCCGCGGCCGTGGGTGGCAACGTCCTCATCGAAAATATTATTCCCAAGCATTTGGATTGTATTACCGCGAAGCTGCGCGAAATGGGCGCGCGCGTCACGGAATATGACGATTCCATCCGCGTGGAGTCCACGAAGCGTCTCCGCCGGGCGAACGTCAAGACGCTGCCGTACCCCGGCTTCCCGACCGATATGCAGCCGCAGATCGCGGTCTGCATGGCGCTGGCCGAGGGGACGAGCCTCGTCACCGAGGGCATCTATGACAACCGCTTCCGCTACACCGGCGAACTCAACCGCATGGGCGCGGCCATCCAGGTCGAGAGCAAAACAGCGGTGATCGACGGCGTGGCGAAGCTGCACGGCTGTGAGGTCCGTGCGTGCGATCTGCGCGCGGGCGCGGCCATGGTCATCGCGGCGCTGGCCGCCGACGGCACGTCCACCATCGAGGACGCGCACTATATCGAGCGCGGCTACGAGGACATCGTCGGCAAGTTCGCGGCCCTCGGCGCGCGGATCCGCCGCGTGGAGACGCAGGAGCCGGTTCACGAGTCCGCAGCAGGATAAAGGATAAAAATTCCCCGCCATGGGATCTCCCATGGCGGGGTTCGTTTTTTATGTCTTAAGTCTTAATAGTATCGTTTTCTAGGGGCGTCCGCCCAAAGGCTCCCTTGTGTAAAGGGAGCTGTCAGCCGTCAGGCTGACTGAGGGATTGTTTT
>OLNF01002993.1_pt1 | contig 12658 bp, 17 predicted proteins | sample 1673061 | NCBI WGS metagenome assembly OLNF01 (sample SAMEA3136751, study PRJEB25190) | human gut metagenome | reverse complement strand
ATCTGATCCTAATCAGTGTGGGCATAGAGGATATCGAGGATCTGATCGAAGATTTCAAAGCGGCACTCGCTTAGACGTTATGGCATGCATTACCAACAGGAGGATGAAAAGAGATGGCAGTTGATTATGCAGCATTAAAAAAAGGTGGATTTATGAGACAGAAGCAGAAGAATAACTTCTCGCTTCGTTTACAGGTAGTCGGAGGAAATCTGACGGCGGAAAATCTGAAGAAGATCGCCGAGGTAGCAGAGAAATATGGGGATGGACATGTCCATCTGACATCGAGACAGAGTGTGGAGATTCCATTTGTCAAGCTTGATGATGTGGAGGAAGTAAAGGCAGAGCTTGCCAAGGGGGGCTGTAAGCCGGGTGTGTGTGGACCACGTGTTCGTACCGTAACTGCGTGCCAGGGTAATCAGATCTGTCCAAGCGGAAATATTGATACTTACGATATCGCGAAGAAATTAGACGCACGGTATTATGCGAGAGAATTGCCACACAAGTTCAAGTTCGGTGTGACCGGATGTCAGAACAACTGCTTAAAGGCAGAGGAAAATGATGTCGGAATCAAGGGCGCATGTGTTGTTTCTTACGATGAGCCAAGCTGTATCATGTGTGGTGTCTGTGTGAAGGCGTGCCGCGAGAATGCGATCACGATCGAGGATGGCAAGCTGACACTTGATACAAGCAAATGTAACTACTGTGGCAGATGTGCCAAGGCGTGTCCGACAGATGCATGGAAGGGCGAGAGCGGATATCTCGTATCCTTTGGTGGTTTGTTCGGAAATCAGATCTGCAAGGGAGAATCCTTCCTTCCGGTTATTACATCGGAGGAACAGTTATTCCGTGTGACAGATGCAGCCATTCAGTTTTTTGATGATTACGCAAATCCAAGTGAGCGTTTCCGTTTTACACTGGACCGTGTTGGAATCGATAAATTTAAGGAAGTTATAAAGGAGGCTTATAATGGGTGATTTTGAGATTGATGAGAGAGTCGATATCACAGATGTTGTCTGCCCGATGACATTTGTAAAGGCAAAGGTAGCGATGGAAGAACTGGAGATCGGTCAGGTGCTTGCAGTTACCATGAACGATGGTGAGCCGGTGCAGAATGTACCACGAAGCTTCAAGGAAGAAGGACAGCAGATTTTAAAGCTGATCGACAACGAGAACGGCACATACGATCTGATCGTGAAGAAGGTCGAAGAGTAGGAGGCAGCTATGGCAAAACGAGTAGGAACCGCAGAATTTGAAGCGGAAGTACTGAAAGAGAAGCTTCCGGTGATCGTAGAGTTTTATTCTGACAGCTGCATCCCATGTAAGCAGTTATCACCGATCCTTGGCGGGATCGAGGATGATTACGAGGATCAGGTCAAGGTTGTCAAGGTCAATGTGAATTTCGACGCAGATCTTGCCGGGGAATATCAGGTAATGGCATCCCCAACGATACTCTTCTTCAAGGATGGCAGGGAAGTTGACCGTATCCGCGGACTGGTAAAGCGCCCGGAGCTGGAAGATAAAGTGAAAACGATATTGGAGTAAGACACACAAAGTTAATTACAAACAATAATGAAGTTTAATTCGGTAAATAGAGTTGTATATAATTACTAATTCTAAAGCAGACCATTGGAACACGCTGGTACTTAATGAATGGCAAACTCGTTTGTCATGAATTTAGTACCACTGCGTGTGGAAGTGAGCGAGAGCGGGTCTGCGTAGAATAGTAATTATATACAACTCATAGATAGGCTAAAAACTTCATAATTGTTTGGAACAAAGGAGGATAAATAAATGACAGTTGTAGTGGCAGGCGTTAAGAAGGAAGTAGAAGCAGGAACAACCATCGCAAAGCTCATCGTAGATGAGAAGGTGGAGAATCCGGATTATGTAACAGTTACCGTCAACGATGACTTCGTTGACAGCGACGCATTTGACAAGACAGAACTGAAGGACGGAGATACGGTAGAGTTCCTGTACTTCATGGGAGGAGGCGCATTTTAATGGCATTTACGAATGAACAGATGGAACGTTACAGCCGTCATATCATTCTGCAGGAAGTCGGTGTAAAAGGACAGAAGAAGCTGATGAACGGCAAAGTTCTGATCATCGGTGCCGGAGGTCTCGGCGCACCTGCAGCAATGTATCTGGCAGCAGCCGGCGTTGGTACGATCGGTATTGTCGATGCCGATGAGGTTGACCTTTCAAATCTGCAGAGACAGATCATTCATGGAACTGCAGATGTAGGCAAAGCGAAGGTAAAATCCGCAAAAGAGACAATGAATGCGATGAACCCGGACGTCACAGTCAATACATACCGTGAATTTGTAACCTCAGAAAATATCATGGATCTGATCAAGGATTACGATTTCATCATTGATGGAACCGATAACTTCCCGGCGAAGTTCCTGATCAATGATGCCTGTGTTATGGCGAAGAAGCCATTTTCCCATGCAGGTATCATCCGTTTCAAGGGCCAGCTTATGACGTATGTGCCGGGAGAAGGCCCTTGCTATCGTTGTGTATTCAAGAATCCACCACCAAAGGATGCAGTTCCAACCTGTAAGCAGGCTGGCGTCATCGGTGCGATGGGAGGTGTCATCGGAAGCTTACAGGCGATGGAAGCAATCAAGTACCTGATCGGCGTCGGCGATCTGCTCACAGGCAAGCTTCTGACTTTTGATGCATTGAAGATGGAATTCCATACGATCAAGCTTCCGGATAACCATAAGACATGTGCAATCTGTGGCGACCATCCGACGATTCACAAGCTGATTGATTATGAACAGGTCGAGTGTGACGGAAAGTAGGTAGAGCCATGTTAGTGATGACAAAAGCAGATTATGAGAAGATTCTGGAGCATTGCAAGAAGGGGCTGCCGAATGAATCCTGTGGATTGATCGGCGGTGTCGTTGAAGATGGAAAGAGATATATCAAGAAGGGGTATCTGCTCACGAATATCGATGCGAGCAACGAGCATTTCTCGATGGATCCGAAGGAGCAACTTGCCGCAGTCAAGGACATGCGTGCAAATGGATACCAGCTGCTCGGCAACTTCCATTCTCATCCGGAATCCCCATCACGCCCGTCCGAGGAGGACAAGCGTCTGGCATATGATTCCAAGGTGAATTATCTGATCCTTTCTTTGATGGATTTAGAGAATCCGGTATTGAACGCATTCCATATTGACGATGAAAAAAATGTGACCAGGGAAGAACTTGTAATCGAATAAGATTATTTGAGCGGCAGGAAGGGGATTCCTGCCGTTTCTGCGTGGTGAGCTGACAGGATGTGGGCGTAGCGAGCGGGAAACGGGCTGAAAAACCCACGACGTGGGTTTCGGAGATAGAAAACCAAGCAGAAGACCCAGAACCGGAAGCAAGAGCAATTTCTAAGGTTGATTGAAAGAAGAATGTCAATTATAATATGTAGTATGTATATGAATAAAAACAGTTAACAGGAAGAAGCACCTATGATATGCATCAGTATCACACATAAGAATTTAACAGCGGCGAAGCGGGAGTGCTTTGCCTGCAATGATGAGGAACAGATAAAACTGGCAGGTGCCGTGGCAAAGGCATATCCGGAAGCCGGGTTGGTTTTACTTATGACATGTAATCGAAGCGAGATCTATATGAGTGGCACAGACACGGATTTTGTATGGCTGGAACAGCAGTTTGCGGATACAAAGAAATTCCCGGTCGAGGCGTTGAAGGGTGCGGCTATGCGGTATGAAGGTCGAAGCTGCCTGACACATCTGTGCCGCGTAGTCTGTGGACTGGATTCTGCTGTGCTTGGAGAGGTTGAAATTATAAGACAGGTCAAGCAGGCGTATCTTGCGGCGAAAGAGCGCGGGCAGACCGATGCGGAAATGAATATGGTATTTCAAGGGGCATTGCGGCTTGCCAAGGAGGTTGTAGAAACCTCGCAGATGACGCACCTTCCGGTATCTGTCGGAACACTTGCATGTACAGCGGCGTTGGAATTTGGTGAAGGAAAAAATGTCCTCATCATCGGAGCTGCCGGGCAGATGGGAAGCATTGTGATGCGGGATCTGCTCGATGCAGATGCAAAGGTGCAGATCGTCGGAACGAGCCGGAAGCATAAGCAGGCATTGCAGAAAATCTTCTCGCATGAGCGGGTGCAATGGGTGCATTACGACCGGCGATATGAATATCTGGATTGGGCGGATGTGATCATTAGTGTGACGGATAGCCCGCATTATACATTCCTTGCAGATAAGGTAGCGAAAATACGCAAGGAAACAAAACCACAGTTGTTCTTAGACCTTGCGATTCCACGGGATATTGATGCAGAGATCGGAAGACTTTCCAGCTGCGTCGTGAAAGATCTCGACTATATCAAGTCGCTTGCGACGGAAAATAACCGAAAGAAACTTTCCGAGGCAAAGAAGATTGAATTACTGATTGAAGAACATGTGGACGAGATGCAGAAGCTGCTTGCATTTCGTGCATTTGTCGGGACGAGGAAGGACATCACGGAGAAGCTTGGCGAGAAATCCGCGATGTGGCTTTTGTACCAGTTGAAAGACGTTCTGGATGCACAGGACTTAAATCACGTATTAAAGGGGATAGAAGATGGCGTATTTTCCATTCATGATACAACTCGATGATAAACAATGTCTGATCGTAGGCGGCGGTGCAGTTGCAGCGCGGAAGGCGGCACAGATGTGTGAGTTTGGCGCATGTGTAACGGTGGTAGCACCGGAGATCTGCGCGGAACTGCTGGCTATCGCAGATACGGAACGAATAGATGAAACAGCAGGCATAGTAGAAAATATTGATGGTAATTGCCAGAAAAAGCCGGAACGAATCCGGGTGTGGAAGCGGGAAGTCACAGAGGCAGACATTTCCGGCATGGACGTTGTAATCATGGCGACAGATGATGCGGAGCTTAATTCGCAGTATGCGGAGCTTTGCAGAAGTAAGCATATATTGGTAAATGTGGTCGATGTGAAGAAGGATTGTGATTTCTATTTCCCGGCAATCATCAAGCAGGGTGAGGTTGTTGTTTCGGTGTCTACCGGAGGCAACAGTCCGATGCTTGCATCGAAGATCAAGAAGGATATCCGGCAGACGCTTCGGACAGACTATGGTCAGATTGCGGAAGAACTTGGTGCTATCCGTGAGGAAATTCTGGCAGAGGAGCCGGATGAACGGGCAAGAAAACGAAGATTTGCAGCAATTGTGGAGGCAAAAATGCAGGAACAGAGAATCCGGATCGGAACGCGGGGGAGTAAACTTGCACAGATTCAGACAGATATGGTGATTGAACAATTAAAGAAGCATTACCCGGATGTGCGGTTTGAGAAAGTGATCGTGACGACAAAGGGTGACAAGCAGAAAGAGGCGGCAATCAGTTCCTTTGGAGGCAAGGCAGTGTTTGTAGAAGAAATCGAGGAAGCTTTGCTGGATGGTACGATCGATTTGGCGGTACACAGCGCGAAGGATATGCCGAATCCATGTAAAAAGGGGCTTGGCATTGCGGGTGTTCTGCCACGCGCCTGTGTGCAGGATGTGCTGATCTATCGTGCGGGTACGGATATCCGGTCGAAGGATACATTTACCGTGGGAACCGGAAGCCTGCGCAGACGCTGTCAGATCAAGGAGTTGTACCCGCAGGCAGCGTGTATGGAGCTTCGTGGAAATGTCACGACGCGCATACAGAAATTGCGGGATGGCTTGTACGATGCAATCATCCTTGCGGCAGCGGGAATCGAACGGTTAGGTATCGAGAAGGAACCGGATCTTGTCTATGAATATCTCGATGTGGATGCGATGCTTCCGGCAGCCGGACAAGGCATTATCGCAATCGAGGCGTGCGAGGGAACACTTCCGTATCGTATGGCGCACATGATCAGTGACACGGAGACAGAGGGCTGCCTGCGTGCCGAGCGAGCCGTAGTCCGGGAGATGGAAGCGGGCTGCCATGAGCCAATCGGTGTATATGCGACATGGAAGGATGACAAGACTATGCAGGTGCGCGTGATGAATGCCCGGAGTGGAAAGGTCAAGCGGGAGGTGTGGGAACGAGAAAAGGAAGACGCAAATGATCTTGAATAATGGGGAGAAAGCATATAATCGTGTCAAGGAAGAGAGGTGCGGATTTATGAAAATAAAATTCGACAACATAACTGCAAAAACTGCGAAATACTGTGCACTTATATTTACGGTGCTGTTGCTTATCGGTCTGGTTTTTTCATTTCTCGAAATCCCCGGTACAGAGGTGTTCTATATCATGGCTGTTTATACAGGTGTGCTTGTAGGACTTCCGTGTTATGTTGTGCTTTTCGCTTCAAAGCTGTATTTTGCCCGTCTGCGGGCCTACGGCTACGAAATCCCGGATAATAAAAAAATATATGGGAATAATCTGAACAATCTTCCGAAGACGCGCGAGGCAGGAAGATCGCTTTTTGCAAAGCACAGCCGGATTGGGATGTGGATGTATTTCGCATTCTTTGTCCTGTTTCTGGTGGTGGATGTGATGTATCTGATCAAATGGCATTTTATGAAAGATATCTGTACATTTCTGTTCACTGTGTGTCTGGTTCTGGATATCGTCTGGCTTATTCTTGCGGTAATTATGTGGCGGCAGAGAAATACAGAGAAGTACCGGGATGATGTGGAATGTGACAAAACGCGCAAAGAGCGTCTGAATCTTGAGAATATAATTGTATTTGCAATCTTCTGGGCAATCGTCTGTGCGCTCGTGAGTAATCTGGCGGTGACGACAACAAAATATATGGATAAGGCGCAGAGGGAGAATGCACAAGTGGCTGCGTCTGAATTAAAAATGGCGGATAATACGGTGGAATTAGGAAATTATGAATCATAAAGAAAAACTATATCGAGAAATTAAAAAGTTCACAAAATGGGCGGATCCATGCATTGCTGTTTGTAATAGCCAGAGATAATGAGTGTGAGGAGCTTGTAGAAGAGAAACTAGTGTTGTGCAGGGACTGGTTTGAATTGCTTGCAAAAAAGAGCATTGGATCAAAATATGTGAATGCAGAGTGGCAGTTTGCGAAGCATCTTGGAGATTGCGAGGGCTGCGATCCGGAACTTATATTTTCATTTATTAAATCGGAGTATGAATATACTTCCAGAATGGCACTTCAGACGATGGCAGAATTAAAGCCGGAATGTGCGGAACGCTATGCGGTTGAATTCTGGGATCGTGGGAAATATCCGGCAGGTTCTTCGGAAGATGAATATCAAAAAATCATGGTGTTGCATGTATTGGCGAAGCTCAACTCACCGAGATTAGAAGCGTATCTGGAGCGGGCGAAGCAATCGGATTATAAGTGGTTGCGGAAAAATGCAGAGGAGCTATCGGCAAAATATAATTAAAAATCAAAGTGAATATCGCTGAGATATATTGCCGATAGGGGATGGATTATTTCCGGTTTTTGTATCAGGACAAGAATATTATTATTGATTTACCTTCCAAACGCACATTGAAATTGGGAGATAAACGGTAACTTGGGAGGAGTACATGAGCGGTTTGTATGAACATTATCCAATAGCAATGTGGATAATCGACGGAGTTTTCTGGGCGATTGGCTTGCTGTGCTGGATCGCTACTTATGTTGCGGCACCGCTTGAAAGCAAGAAACGGGGATATCGTGTTTCCGGAGTGCCGGGAGTTCCTTGCGTATTCTTCTTGCTGGCAGGTTTTCCTCACCGAATAAATGGTTGATGCTTATTGCACTGCTTGATTTTAGTCTTACATACTTGCCGGTCTTTTTGTTGAAAGAACATCTGAAAAAAAGAAAAAACAAGGATATAAAAAGGTAAAGCTGGTATTTTATTGTGATTTTTCAGAAGAAAAAAATGAGCTGCATGTGAGTGGTAAATTAAATAATTTGCAAAAAGCGGACATTGAAGAAAATATTGTTTCCTGTAATGTATTAGAAGCAAGCTCACCAATCGCAAAGGGGATATGCACAGCAATTTGAATAAATAATATAGGAATGATAATGTTTGCTATTGTTGACTATATAACGTATAACGTTTATAATAATAAACATTGAAAAGAAAAGGATATAAAAATGAAAAAAGCAGTGTATAACATATTACCCGAAACAGAAGATATATTGAAAACAATGGGAGAGCAGATTAAATTAGCAAGATTAAGACGTGATTTGCCCGTGGAATTAGTGGCTGAACGTGCAGGAATCAGTAGATCTTCTTTGTGGAAGGTCGAGTCAGGAAGTCCGGCGGTTGCGATTGGGATTTATGCCGCTGTTTTGCATGCATTAGGAGGTATGGACAAGGATATGCTTCTTGTAGCGAAGGATGATGAAATGGGCAGGCAGATGCAGGATCTTAATCTCCTGACAAAGAAGCGTGCAACAAGGAGAAAAAAATAATGGTGATAGACGAAAAAATCATATATGTATATGATGATTTTTCAGAAGATAGTCCATGTTTAATCGGAAAGCTTTATGTTGGAGTTATTAAGGGCGGAGAAACATATTCTTTCGAATACGATGCCGACTGGTTGGCTAAAAATAAAATGAGAGTCAGCCTTGATCCGCAGTTGCAACCGTTCACAGGACGGCAATTTCCAACAGGAAAAAATATTTTTGGCATGTTTTCGGATGCGTCTCCAGACAGGTGGGGACGTGTGCTTATGAACAAAAGGGAACGCATACTTGCTGGAAGAGAACAAAGAAAACCAAGAAAACTGCATGATAGTGATTATCTGCTGGGGGTATACGACGAAACCAGAATGGGAGGGATTCGTTTTAAGCTTGATCCCGACGGACTATTTCTTTCTGATGACAAGGAAACCGCAACACCTCCATGGACAAAACTAAGGACATTGGAGGAGGCTTCCCGAAATTTTGAAAATGATGAAAAAGGAATTACAGACGAATGGTTGAACCAGTTAATAAAGCTGGGATCTTCTTTGGGTGGCGCAAGACCAAAGGCTACGGTAATGGATACAGAAGGCGAATTGTGGATAGCTAAATTTCCATCAAAGAATGATGAATGTGACACAGGGGCGTGGGAAAAGGTTGTTCATGATTTGGCAAGATTGTGTGGACTGAATGTTCCGGAATCTAAATTAGAAAAATTCTCAAAACTTGGAAGTACCTTTCTTGTCAGACGTTTTGATAGAGATGGTAATAGAAGAATACACTTTGCCTCGGCAATGACATTGCTTGGAAAGACAGATGGCGCTTCTGCTGAGAATGGGACAAGTTATTTGGATATTGTTTCATTTATTAAGGCTTTTGGATCGAATCCAAAGGCTGATTTGATGGAATTATGGAAACGAATTGTATTCAATATGGCGGTTACTAATACAGATGATCATCTTCGTAACCATGCGTTTCTATTTGCAGATAATGGTTGGAAGTTGTCACCTTTGTACGACGTAAATCCTGTTCCATATGGTGATGAATTATCACTTTTAGTAGATGACCGTGATAACAACATATCGATAGAACTGGCGATTAATACCGCAAACCGTTTTGGAATTCAGAGAGAGGTGGCGGAAAATGAGGCAGAGGAAATACTTACAATTGTCAGGAATAATTGGGAAAAAAAGGCAAAAGAATATGACCTTTCACGGGGACAAATAGAATATATGCGTCCTGCATTTGATGCATGTTATAACAAGTAGGAACGTAGTATTTGTACCAATCTAAAGTTAGAGGATATTAATAAAAGCATTCGGAGGAATGACAATGACATTTGAAAAAGCAACGGCTCAAGATACAGGTATGTTGACAGAACTTAGAATCGCATATTTGCAAGAGGATTTAGGAGAAATTGAGGCTGCGGATTTAAAATTGATAGAGTCATTATTGCCAGGTTATTATGAAAAACACCTTAATAAGGATCTAATGGTCTATGTTGCACGCAATGAGAAGGATATCGTTTCCTGTGCATTCTTGTTGATCGTGGAAAAACCTATGAGCCCATCATTTATTACCGGGAAGACGGGGACTGTTTTGAATGTTTATACGAAGCCAGAGTATAGGAAAAAAGGATATGCTAAGAAATTAATGAACATGATGTTGGAGGACGCAAAAGCAGAAAATGTGAGCAATATTGAATTAAAGGCAACAGAGGATGGATATTCCTTATACCGATCTGTTGGGTTTGAAGATGTTGTAGCCAAGTATCATAATATGAGAATTTCGTTGTAGGATTTGGCAGGAATCTAAATGCTATGATGGATGATGGAGGATACAAAGTGAGAAAAGTACCAGAAAACAATAGTTTAAAAAAGGAAATTAGGAAACTATTAGAATTATGTAAAAAAGATGAAAAAGATAATGGAGAGAAAAGAAATTATTTCAATGCCCCTATTACTGAAGAAGAGATGATAAATTGGGAGGAGAGAAACAGCGCGAAAATACCAGAAACATATAAGGAGTGGCTTAGATTTTCGGGAAATGTCGTATAGCAGGTAACACAGCAACATTTTGGGGACCAAATGAATTCCATTCTGAATATGTACCAGAAGGATTGGTTATAATTGGGGAAATTAATGGTGATGGAGAAGTGGTGTGCTTTTTAAAGAATGAAGGCGTTTTTGTACGGGTATTTGAAGGGAAAACAACAGAGATTAATGATTTTGCGTGTGTTCTTAAGGAAATAATAAAATTAATGGATGATAAACTTATCTTATCTCAAGAAAGATATTTAGAAATATTGCAGAAAATCAAAGAAAAAAAGGGTAGGGAGAAAAATAAATAAGCGAGCAGGGACGCAGCAGTAAATGTGTCCCATTTGTGATACAGGCGGAATACAATAATAAAATGTGATTTCAATAATTATATACGCTCATAAAATGTGAAAAATAAGTTAGTAAAAGCTATAATTATGTGATATAGTATTCTGTGAGGAGGTAGAAGTATGTATTTTAAGAGAAAAATAGATGACTTTTTATTGAATTGGAAAGAAGATATATCGCATAAACCATTAATCATAAAAGGTGCAAGACAGATTGGAAAAACAGAGTCTATATTACATTTTGCAGGTAATGTCTATGCAAATGTTGTATATATAAATTTTGTGTTGGATAAAAGATTTCGTGCAATTGTAAGTGATGGCTATGATGTAGACACGGTAATAAAGAATATTTCTTTGGTTGATCCAAATTTGAAATTTGTTCCTGGGGAGACAGTTATAATTTTTGATGAAATACAGGAATATCCGGATGTAGCCACATGTTTGAAATCATTTAATATAGACAGAAGGTTTGATATTATTTGCAGTGGTTCTATGCTTGGGATTAATTATAAAAAGATTCATAGTAATAGCGTTGGAAACAAAACAGATTATGAAATGTATTCTATGGACTTTGAAGAATTTTTGTGGGCAAAAGGATATACGCAGAAACACATTGATGACATTTTAAGGCATATGACTGAACTCAAACCATTTAACGAAACGGAGTTAAATGTGTATAAGGCGTTGTTTCTGGATTACTGTGTATTAGGTGGAATGCCGGATGTAATCAGAGGGTATATAGAAACAGGTACATTTTCCGGATCGACTGCTGTGCAAGAACAGATCAGGCTTGATTATGAGGAGGATGTTCGTAAATATGCAGAAGGGCTGGATCAGGCAAAAATCATAAGTATATATAGAAGTGTGCCCTCTCAGTTAGCGAAAGAAAATAAGAAGTTTCAGTTGAGCAAAATAGACAAAAAGGCCAGAAGCCGGGAATATATGGGATGTATAACCTGGCTGGAGGATGCGGGAGTAATATCCATATGTTACTGCTTGAACTATCCGGAACTTCCGCTGAAGGGAAATTATGATGAGTCAAAATATAAGATTTATTATCCAGATACCGGTTTGCTGATCGCATCCTTAGATGAAGAGGCGCAGGAAGATCTGAGAGCGAATAAAAATCTGGGAGTGTATAAAGGCGCTTTATATGAAAACTTTGTGGCAGAGGCCTTTATAAAACAAGGGCTAGGGCTGTATTATTATAAAAAAGAGAGTGCGACTCTGGAAGAAGATTTTTTTGTGAGAACGAAGGATGAACTGGTACCAGTAGAAGTAAAAGCAAACAATAATCGTTCAAGATCCCTGCGAAAGTTAATATCCAGTGATTCGTACAGTGATATTCATTGGGGAATAAAGCTGGCAGACAGCAACGTAGGAATTGAGGATGGGATTTGCGCATTTCCATATTTCTGCACATTTTTATTGAAAAAATATTTATCAGGGAAATCATGACGAATAAGTTTTTCTCCACATCAGGCGCAAGACATGCTAAAATATGGTTAGATAATATGAGAGCACCTGAGGGAGGAGACATGAATATGAAAGTAATTGATCTGACACATACCATCCGGCCGGACATGCCGGTTTATCCGGGGACAGAGCCGCCCCAGTTTTTGCCTGCAAACAGTTATGAAAAGGATGGATTTAAAGAAACAAAGCTGTGTATGTTTACTCATACAGGTACACACATGGATCCACCGGCTCATCTGTATGCAGGACGGACCACTCTGGATCAGTTCACGGCAGAGCAGTTTATTGGAAAAGCACTGGTGATCGACTGCTGTGGCCTGAAAGAAGGGGAGCCTATCACAATGGCGCAGATTATGAAATATGGAGAAAAAAGTGCACAGGCTGATTTTCTCCTTTTTTATCTTGGATGGGAT
>OLNF01002985.1_pt1 | contig 12681 bp, 9 predicted proteins | sample 1673061 | NCBI WGS metagenome assembly OLNF01 (sample SAMEA3136751, study PRJEB25190) | human gut metagenome | reverse complement strand
CAAGAAGATCATCAGCTATCTGCCAGATAAGATGTATTTTGCAGACTGGATGAAGATTTCAGATTTAATGAATTTCTTTGAAGATTTCTATGAAGATTTTGACCGTAAGAAAGCAGAGGCAATGTGTGAGACATTAAAGATCAATCCAGAAGCCAAGATCAAAAGCTTATCCAAAGGAAATAAAGAGAAAGTTCAGTTAGTTCTGGTAATGTGTAGAAAAGCAGAACTCTATTTACTGGATGAACCAATCGCAGGAGTTGATCCTGCAGCCAGGGATTTTATCTTAGATACGATCTTAAACAATTACAATGAGGAAGGAACAGTGATCATTTCCACACATCTGATCGTAGATATCGAGAAGATCATGGACGAGGTTATTTTTATCAAAGAAGGAAGCATCGTTACATACAAATCAGCAGATGACTTAAGAGAAGAAAGCGGCAAATCTATCGATGCCCTGTTTCGTGAGATATTTCATACGGATGTATACAGAGGAGGGGACGAAGCATGTTAGACAAATTAATTAAGTATGATCTGAAAGCATTAGCAAAGATTTTAGCACCATTATGGGGTGTACTTTTAGTGATGGGAATCATCTTTGGAATTAGCATTCGTTCCAACCTTGAGGGAATTGGAAATACGATGATCGTATTCAGTCTTGTTGTTATTGTTGCAGTGATCGTTGCGATTTTTGTCGTGAACGTGATCATTGTGATCCAGCGGTTCTGGAAAGGATTGCTTCAAGAAGAAGGATATTTAATGTTTACATTGCCAGTTACAACAAGAAGCCTGATCTTATCGAAAGTGATCAGTGCATTGATCATCAGTTGTGGAACTGCTTTTGTGATCTCTTTATTAGGGGTAGAGATCATAGCGATCAGTCCAGTAAAACTTATGGATACCGCAACGTATTTTGGAAATTGGGTCATCAAAGTACACGCAGGACCATGGATCGGATATGGAGCAATCATAGCGGTGGTAAGTCTGCTAAGCAGTATTTATCATGTATACGCAGCAATGGTGATCGGACAGCTGAGCAACGGCAATCGATTCCTGTTTGCATTTGTGGCATATGCAGCATTATCAATCATTGTATCACTTATTGGAATTCCAACAATGGAAAGTTTAGGAAATATGGGTTCAAACCTGCAGAACGCATTTGGATTTGACAGTGATCTGTGGATCTATCTTGTAGAGAATATTGTGATCATTGTTATTTATCATATCATTACAGAAGTGATATTAACAAAGAAATTGAACTTAGAGTAGAAAAAGAGAAAATACAATGAGAAGATGGGAACATATGTTAAGAAAGTTGATCAAATATTAATATAATAATATAAAAAGGTGCTACCGATGACGGTTTAGCTGATTAATATAAGTTTTATAGACCGCTTACTTTCTCAGAGTAGGGCGGTCTTTTTCTGTCTTGGCATCAAGAAAATTTCAAGTCTTAGCAAGAAGAAAAAATATTATGTTCAGGTTCGTACTTATAAAACGGTATCAAAAGTAAACTATTATTCTAGCTGGAGTGGAAAGAAAACAGTTGTGACGAAATAAAAATAATGGATAACAACAAAGAACAGGTATGCATAAGGAATTTAATGAATTCCAAAACATACCTGTTCTTTATGAAGTCATTGTCATACAACTGTTCATCTTGTGATATACTAAATATAATAGAAAGAAAAGGAGGAACAACCTATGCGAATGTACGATCTCATATTAAAAAAACGACAGGGCAATGTCTTGACAAAAGATGAAATAGATTGGATGATCCGTGAATATACAGATGGGAGGATCCCAGATTATCAGATGTCTGCGATGATGATGGCGATTTGTTTTCAGGGGCTTGATAAGGAAGAAACTTATGAGCTTACGATGGCAATGGCACAAAGTGGTGAGATGTTAGATCTGTCAGGAATTAAAGGCATTAAGGTAGATAAACATAGTACTGGAGGAGTTGGAGATAAGACTTCTCTTGCATTGACTCCGATCGTTGCATCTCTTGGAATTCCTGTGGCGAAGATGTCTGGACGTGGACTTGGACATACGGGCGGCACGATTGATAAACTTGAAAGTATTCCAGGATTTTCAACGCAGTTGACAGATGAACAATTTGAAGAACAGGTAAACTCTATAGGTGTTTCCATTATGGGACAGACAAAGAATCTGGCACCTGCGGATAAGCTTTTGTATGCATTGAGAGATGTGACAGCGACAGTGGATCAGATTTCTTTGATTGCGAGCAGTATTATGAGTAAGAAACTGGCAGCTGGTGCAGATGCAATCTTGTTAGATGTGAAAACTGGCAGTGGGGCATTTATGAAAGAAAAATCAGAAGCTGTGAAATTAGCACAGGAGATGGTTGATATCGGGAAAAGTGCTGGAAGAAAGATGACAGCAGTGATCACGAATATGGATGAACCACTTGGAATGGCAGTTGGGAATATTCTGGAGGTTAAGGAAGCGATTGATACGCTGAAAGGAAATGGACCAGAAGATTTCACGGAACTGGTAGAAACACTAGCCTCTCATATGCTGATGCTTGGAGGTGTTGCAGAGAAATTTGATGACGCAGTATCCATGGTAAGAACTACGATCAGAGATGGAAAGGCACTTGCAAAATTTAAACAGTTTGTGGCTGCACAGGGCGGTGATACAAGATATATAGATCATCCAGAACTGTTTGAACAGGCACATGTAATAGAAGAAATACACTCAGAACAAGAAGGATTTGTTGAACATATTAACGCACAGGAGATAGGAATCTGTTCATTGATCCTTGGTGGTGGAAGAGAGACGAAAGACAGTCAGATCGATCCGACAGTTGGATTAGTATTTTCAAAGAAAGTTGCAGATCCAGTGAAGAAAGGAGATTTGCTGGCAACGATTTATGGAAATGAAGAGGAGAAAGTCAGACAGGCAGTGAAACATTTTAAAGAAAATTTCCATATAGCAAAGGATCAGCTAGAGAAACCACAGATGATCAAACAAGTATTATCTTAAATCAAATTGCATAAAATGATTAAAAAGGAAAATATCTGTGAACAAATGGAGACTTTGCATCATTTTATTTTGCATGTTATCAATCATACAGACAGGGTGTCTTAGAAAAAAAGAAAATGGAGAACAGGAGAAAGTCACGTATGTAGTATGCACAAGAAATGTAGTTCCGGAGGAACTTGGAAAGTTGATCGACCAGGAGAAGAAGAAAACTTTTCATTTTACATATACAACAGGAGACTTTACTTATTATGTCATAGGTTACGGAAGACAGCCAGGGAGTGGATATAAGATCAAAGTAAAAGAATTTACACAGGATCAGTCACATATTTATATTGATACAACACTGATCGGGGTTACAAAAGAGCACCAGAGAAAGGGAATATCTTATCCATATATCATATTAAAAAGCCAATTTTACGAAAAAGATGTAATTTTTCACTAAAATTATAAAAAGTTTAGAATAGTTTTATTGATTTATAAAATCAGAAAACATATAATGGTGCTTATGAATCAAAGGAGGAGCTGACATTTGAATAATCAACAGAATAATAAAAATGATAAGAATGACAAAGATAACAAGAAGAGAAATGCCAAGTATTTAGCTGTTTTTCTTGTAGTTTCTATTCTTGGAACAATCTTTTTCAATTCCATCATAACAAAATGGAGAAATGGAACCGAGACAACGATTTCATACAATAAATTTGTCACAATGGTTGACAAGGATCAAGTAAAGAGCGTAAAAGTAACAGACACTCAGTTAAAAGTGACACCAAAGAAAGAGGGAAATCCTTTTTACAAAACAACTTACACAGTACAGAGAATCAGTGGTGATTATGAACTGGTTAATCGTCTGATCAAGAGTAAGATCGCATTTGAGCAGGAACCAGAAGATCCGATGGATACATTCTTATCCGTAGCGATCAGTTTGATCCCTACTTTACTGATCTTTGGATTCCTTGTTATGATGATGCGCAGAAGCAGCGGTATGATGGGAGTTGGAAAGTCCAATGCAAAAGTATATGTTGAGAAGAAGACGGGCGTGACATTTGCAGATGTTGCAGGTCAGGGTGAAGCGAAGGAAACACTGACAGAGATGGTTGATTTTCTCCATCACCCAGAACGGTATACAGAGATTGGTGCGAAGCTTCCAAAAGGTGCATTGCTTGTAGGACCTCCGGGAACTGGTAAGACATTGCTTGCCAAAGCTGTAGCTGGTGAGGCAGGAGTACCATTCTTTTCACTTTCCGGATCTGATTTCGTAGAGATGTTCGTCGGAGTTGGTGCATCAAGAGTCCGTGATTTATTTAAACAGGCACAGCAGATGGCACCATGTATCATTTTCATCGACGAGATCGATGCGATCGGTAAGAGCCGTGACAACGGTATGCATGGTGGAGGAAATGACGAACGTGAACAGACACTGAATGCCTTATTAGCAGAGATGGATGGTTTTGATACATCCAAAGGTATCATTATCCTTGCAGCTACAAACCGTCCAGAAGTTTTGGATAAAGCCCTTCTTCGTCCAGGACGTTTTGACCGTCGAGTTATCGTAGAACGTCCAGACTTAAAGGGAAGAATTGAGACATTAAAAGTACATGCCAAAGACGTTAAGATGGATGAGACTGTTGACTTTGAAGAAATCGCATTAGCAACAAGCGGAGCTGTAGGATCTGATCTTGCAAATATGATCAACGAAGCAGCACTAGGAGCTGTCAAAGCCGGAAGAAAAGCTGTTTCACAGAAGGATTTATTTGAGGCGGTTGAAGTTGTCATCGCTGGTAAAGAGAAGAAAGACAGAATCCTTGGTGATGAAGAGAAACAGATCGTTGCATACCATGAGGTTGGACATGCATTGGTTATGGCATTACAGAAAGAATCAGAGCCAGTACAGAAGATCACCATCGTGCCTCGTACAATGGGAGCACTTGGATATACAATGCAGCGTCCAGAAGAAGAAAAATATCTGAATAAGAAAGACGAGATGTTAGCAGATCTTGTAGCATTTTTCGGTGGACGTGCTGCAGAAGAAGTGAAATTCAACACGATCACAACTGGAGCTTCCAATGATATCGAACGTGCAACAGCGATCGCGAGAGCAATGGTTACACAGTACGGTATGTCAGAAGAATTTGGTCTGATTGGACTAGAATCTATCACAAACCGATATCTTGACGGACGTGCCGTTATGAACTGTGCAGAGACAACAGCAGCCAAGGTTGACGAAGTTGTCATGAAGATGTTAAAAGAAGCTTACGCTAAAGCAGTCACATATATTCGTGAAAATATGGACATTCTTGACGAAGCAGCGCAGTTTTTGATCAAGCGTGAGACGATCACAGGAAAAGAATTTATGGAAATCTTCAATAAATACAAGAATCCGGAAAAAGAGTCTGAGAAAAATGTATCAGAGACAATGGAAAAAGATGTAGAAACTGAAAAAAATACTCAGGAAAATGTTGAAGTTTCTGAGACTAAGACAGACGAAGTGAATACATCAACATTTAACACAGGATATGCTCAATGGGTTGAAGATGATGACGATGAAGAATAATTCGTCAGAATTCATAGAAAACAAAATGCAAATACAATAAGAAAATGCGGAGACGATCAATAGAAAGTCTCCGCATTTTTTCCATATAGCTGATATAAAAGGATGCCAAAGATAAAGTTTTCAAGCTGCGTAGTCCATGCAATTAAAATTTTACATAGATTTAACACTACTCAACTTGAAAATAAGTTAAAATAAAACTGTTGTAAAAAATAAGTGAAAAAAATGTAAAACAACAAAAGGAGAAAGAAAAGTGAGCAGTACAAACATTTTAGGTCTGCTAGGAGGATTAGCATTATTCCTTTATGGTATGCAGATGATGAGTAATGGACTGGAATCCGTTGCTGGAAATAAAATGAAAGACATTTTGGAAAAACTGACATCTAACAGATTTTTAGGAATTATCGTAGGAGCTTTGATCACAGCTGTGATCCAGTCATCTTCAGCGACAACAGTTATGGTTGTAGGATTTGTAAATTCTGGAATGATGACATTAAATCAGGCAGTATGGATCATCATGGGAGCTAATATTGGTACAACAATTACAGGACAGTTAATTGCTTTAGACGTTGGGGCTTTAGCACCATTGATCGCGTTTATTGGTGTAGCACTTGTTGTATTTTCAAAGAATGAAAAAGTACAGTTTGTTGGGGAAATCATCGCAGGACTTGGTATCTTATTTGTCGGAATGAATATGATGGGAGATGCAATGGTACCACTTCGTGAGTATCCACCATTTATCAACCTTATGACAAGATTCTCAAATCCATTGATCGGAATCATTGCAGGTATGATCTTTACAGCAGTGATCCAGTCATCTTCTGCATCTGTAGGTATCTTACAGGCACTGGCATTAAGTGGAATTATCAGTTTCCATGATGCAGCATTTGTATTATTTGGACAGAATATTGGTACATGTATCACAGCAATATTAGCATCCATTGGAACAGAGAGAAGTGCAAAGAGAGCAACGATCATCCATTTAAGTTTCAATATCATTGGAACAGCAATCTTTACAGTGCTATGTCTGATCACACCAATCACAGATTATGTGGCAGCATTTAGTGGAAGCAGTATTACAAAACAGATTGCGAATATGCATACATTATTTAATATCAGTACAACAATCCTTCTGATTCCATTTGGAAATTATCTTGCAAAACTTGCAACAAAGATCCTTCCAGAGAAAGAGGAAGAAAAAGAACATCACAAACATTTAAAATACATCAAATCTGTTGATACAAGAGTTGATGCAACGTTCGGTACATCAGCGATCAACTTACAGAACCTAAGAAATGAGATTCAGAGAATGCTTGAGATGGCAAGAGTTAATGTAGATGAAAGTTTTGATGCATTTTTAGCAGGAAGCAGCAAATCGTTAGATGATGTAGATAAGAGAGAAGATTATATTGATTATCTGAATAAAGAAATTTCAAGAGCGGCAGCAAAAATGATGGCACATGAGGCGAATGTAAAAGCTTCAAAAAATATTGGATCTTATCTTGATATGACAAGCAATATTGAACGAATTGGAGATCATGCAGTTAATATTTGCGATTACACAAAGCTGATTGAAGAAAAACAGATCGTCTTTTCAGATTCAGCAAAACAACAGATGAAAGAAATGAAAATGATCTGTGAAAAGATGTTCCATAATATTTCCAAGGAACCGGATGATACACAGGCATGGCTTCAGAAAGTTCATGATTCAGAAAACTTTATTGATCAGAAGACAGAAGAGTTCTATGAAAGTCATTTGGAACGTATCAATAAAGGAGAATGTAACGACGAGGCATGTATTATTTTCTCAGAGATGTTAACAGACTTTGAACGTATCGGAGATCATGCATGGAATGTTGCGAAACAGATGGCTAAGATCATCGAACGAGGATAGAAAGCAAATTCATAAAAAAGGACCTTCTTATTAAATTAAGAAGGTTCTTTTTTTCATAGTAACTAGACTTGTTTCAAACAATACGTTATACTAAAAAGAGCGTTGAAAACAGGTGTGTAAAGGAGAAAAGAGTTATGGATTATATTTTAGCCCCATCAATTTTGTCAGCAGATTTTGCAAATCTTGGAGCTGATGTGAAAGAAGCTGTAGAAGCAGGTGCAAAATGGGTACACATTGATGTTATGGATGGAATGTTTGTACCTAATATTTCATTAGGATTTCCTGTGATCAAGTCTCTTCGCAAAGTTACAGATGCTGTATTTGATGTGCATTTAATGATTGAAGAGCCAGGAAGATATATTGATGAATTTGCAGCAGTTGGAGCAGATGTGATCACGCTTCATGCAGAAGCAACAAAACATCTTCACAGAACAATTCAGCAGGTAAAAGCAAAAGGATTGAAGGTAGGAGTATCCTTAAATCCAGCAACACCATTATCTGCATTAGATTATGTATTAGAAGATATCGACATGGTCCTGATCATGACAGTTAACCCAGGTTATGGCGGACAGTCTTATATCAATAAAATGGATGATAAGATTAAAGAATTAAGAAAAATCATCACAGAAAAAGGTCTGGATATTGATATTGAAGTAGATGGTGGAATTTCAGCGAAGAATATTGCACATGTAGAAGAATGTGGAGCAAATGTTTTCGTTGCAGGATCAGCCGTATTTAACGGAGACATCGCATCCAGCACAAAAGAAATTTTAAAAGCTATGGAGGCATAATAAAAATGAGTGAATGTAGTCATGACTGCAGCAGTTGTAGTTCAAACTGTTCAAGCAGAACACAGGAGAAGACAGATTTTCTTGAACCATTATATAGAGAAAGTAAAGTAAAGAAAGTTATTGGTATCGTCAGTGGAAAAGGTGGCGTAGGTAAATCAATGACAACTTCTCTTTTAGGAGTAGCAGCAATGAGAAAGGGATTGCACACAGCAATTCTTGATGCAGACGTAACAGGACCATCAATCCCACAGGCATTTGGACTTCATGAAAGATTACTAGGTAATGCAGAAGGAATTATTCTTCCAGCAATGACTAATTTTGGAATTGAAGTTGTATCTCTGAATCTGATGTTAGAAGAAGAGACACAGCCAGTTATCTGGAGAGGACCCGTTGTAGCAGATGTTGTCAAACAGTTCTGGGGTAAGACATTATGGAAAGACATTGACGTTATGTTTGTAGACATGCCACCAGGAACAGGAGAAGTTCCGCTAACAGTGTTCCAGTCTATTCCATTAGATGGAATCGTTGTAGTTGCAACACCACAGGAGCTGGTAGGAATGATCGTAGAGAAAGCTGTGAATATGGCCAATATGATGAATGTACCAGTGCTGGGACTTGTTGAGAATATGAGTTACATCAAATGTCCAGACTGTGGCAAAGAGATCAAAGTATTTGGGGACAGCCATATTGAAGAGATTTCAGAGAAATTTGATATCCCAGTGCTAGGCAAACTGCCAATCGATCCAAAACTAACAGAAGCATGCGATGCAGGGCTGATCGAAGATGTAGAGAATATCTATCTTGATGGCGTCATGGACATCATTTTATAAGAAGTATGTGAATACAGAGAAGGCATAGATTTATGTAATTTATGCCTTCTTTTTTTTGTACTGTTTCTATACTCTATTATATATAGAGTTCATAAGTACCTCAATATATTCGCAACAACTAACTTACAAATATTGTAAATATATTGTTCTTTTTTTAATGCAAAGGTTGACATTTTTACACCAAGTCAACCGGAGACATGCCGTATTTGGAAGGCATATCGCCGCAGAGGAGCAATGTGGACACGCACATGGTTACAACAATAATGGCCGTCAGCACAATGCCGGCCTTCGTATAACCGGAGGACTCAAGCAACGAAGCAACAACAGGCGTTACTACTGCCGCGCCAACGGTCGTTGCGGCCTGGGCCACACCGAGCACCGTCGACTGGCCTACGCCATACCATGATACGATCGCGATATTCATGTAGAAGAACGTAAGTACCTGGCCAAAACCGTAAACAAGCGCGGCAACGTACACCAGCCATACGCTGTTCGTATAGGTCAGAGACAGCAGACCGAACAGTGCTGCGCTTGTGGAAATTACAGGACCCAGCCGTCCATGTCTGGTGATGATCTTTCCGCCGAAGAACGATGCCAGCATCATTCCTGCATAGGCGAAAGTATACGCCACGGACAGCGTTGAATACGGTACGTTCAGCTTGCCTGTCAGCTCATAGAGCATCAGGGCAATTACGACAAATGCTGAAGTTGCAGCAAGGCTGTTGATTGTAGCGCCAACGCAAATTCTACCGGCTCTCAGTTTGTTTTTCTTTTCCATATACTCTCTTCTTTCGTTATAAATTCATTCGTATCCAATTTTCATTCAAAGTTCGTCACGATTACTGCTTTTCAACAGAAAACAGTATTCAATCAAAATTCGCATCTAAATACTTCGCTGAAAGCCGGTTTGAATTCGGGTTTTGCAGCAACATCGTCATTCCTTCAGGTAAGTTGTCGTTCTTACCGGCGTTTATTTTCTGTTCAGACGGCGCAGGTCGTGAATGAGCAGATCCTTGATATGTCCCAGAACAAACTGTTCGATCAGTGCGGGGGGATCGTCCCCTGTCATGGGCACAAACTCGCTGCCCTGGTTGATGTTCATGAAGGGCATATGCACTTCGGGCAGAACGGCCACTCCGCCGGGATAGGTTTCAGAAACATCCACCTTGACCTCACTCAGCCGGTTAATTCCTGCGTGGGTGGTGCCGCCCTGCATGATCAGGCTGCAGTAAACATCTGCCTGACCTAATTTGGAGACAAATTCCAGGGTATGATCACTGCCGCAGTCGTCCTGCTGAATCTGGAAAATGTAGGGGCAAAGGCCTCTGCACTCCTCAACGGTTGCATGGTTTGCGTAAGCCTCAGGGCCGATAAATCCTGATGCAAAGTTATTTCCCATGTAGCACATGTTGGCTGCGCGATTAAACAGACCGGACCAGCTCTTTCCGATGGAGCGCATCGGGCGGGTAGTCTCCCTGTCGTCCAGGAAGGGCACCTGCGCAATCACACCCCGCGGCATATGACCGCCGCACCAACCGTATCTTTTCAGTCTGAAAGGCAGTGCAGATGCCAGATGACCGCCGCTGCTCATGCCGTAAATCACAATGCGGTCGGTATCAATGTTCAGCGCTTGCGCATTGTCGATCATCCACTGATAAGTAGCGTGCAGGTCGTTCACGGCTGCGGGGTAAGGCGCATCCACAAGACTTCTGAATTTCGGGATAACCGTCTGCGCACCAAGATACTTGGTTATAGTTGCGTTAGAGAACAGCCAGATATCGTTGAAGAACAGAGCTCCTGTGGGAATGACCAGGATGGTGGGAAACGGTCCCTTTGCCTCATTCTCTCTCAGTCTGCGTACCAGCGCATGAAGCTTGGGTGCATCGGGTTCTTCCGGGCAGCCGGGAATATCGTCATACTCCTCCCACCAGCCGAACTCTTCCCACTCGGGATGGTCCAGATTGGCCTGATCGAAAGCACGTTTGCTGCCGTTCTGCACCTCCTCACGCAGCTGCGGGAAAGTCTCCGGAGCGGTAATATTGGTTCTGGCAGCTATACCTGCTGAAGTGTCCATACTCAGCGCATCCGCCCCCAGAGGGTGGGCGAACTCATTACCGAACCGAACCATATCCGTTCTGCAGTCTTCAATGCGAAACCAGCTGATAAGCTTTCTCATGTCCTCTACAGTCTGTGCTGCATCATAGAAAATGCCTTTTTTTTGCTTGTCACTCATTTTGTTCCTCCTCTCTTAAAGAATTTTTTGACAATATCGTCCTAAGCAGGATCCTTAACGGGAAATTTTCCCGTTAAGGCCTGATATTGATTACTTCATGTAATCGGGAATGGTGTAGCCACGCTGTGCCATGTACTTGGGGTACATCTCTTCATCAACCAGCTTCTGAATGCCGGGAGCGTTGGCAAAGAGCTGCTCTGCAGCGCTTCTGGTGCAGTTGATGTAGCCATAGCTACCATCATAAGCAATAATCATGTCGTTGCCGGTGATCTCCTTAGCCATCTCAACTGCGCCCACAAGATCATCAGCCTTACGGATAAGGGGATAATCATTGAAGCGGTAGTTGAAAGTATCCTGTGCCATAAGAGCGCGGAATTCGTCGCCCACGGAGATGGAAGGGAAGCGCTTTACAAAGCCTACATTCAGACCATACCAGCCCTGGTTCATGATGATGCAGCCCAGGGGATTCCTGGATTTATCCATTACTGCTGCAACAAACTGGTCCAGAGACAGGGACGCGTTTTCCAAATCATAGTGGTCCATGTAAGAGTTCCAGTTTGCACCTGCAATGATGCCTGCGCAGTGCATGTAAGACAGCCAGCGGCTGCCGTCAAGAATGATGGTATAATCCTTGAGGGAAGTAAGCAGGCGGTTCATGTAGGGATAGTACTTTAATGCGGTCTCGGAGCACTTGATGTCCATGTCATAAAGGCTCTTGCAGGCTTCGACCTTCATCAGGCCGTTGGGGGTAGTGCGCATAAAGCAGCAGAAGGCCCACTTGCTCTGAATGAAGTCGGAGTCATAGACGGAGGTGGGCACCACCATACCCGCAGTTCCATGGCCGGTGGGAGAACCGAAGCCGAAGTGGAACAGGGTGCGGGTCTCCAGACGCATCAGGTCCATGGTGAAGGCCTTGAATGCCTTGCGGTAGTAGTTGTTCACGTAGATCTCACGGGGATCATCGTAGTAAGCGAAGACCAGGTGATCTGCATCAAAAACCTTCTCCAGGCCCCAGAGTGTGCCGATTCTGGTCTCAATGGGAACGCCCTTTTCGTAGGAGCTGACGGCCTCAACCTCGCCCAGATGCTCCTTCAGTTCGTAGAAGTCAATGACCTCGTCGCCCTCACGGGGAGTACGGTACATAACGACCTTGGTACGGATATCGTAAGCACCGGTGCGTCTCTCGATTTCTTCCTTGATGGTTTTGACCATCTCAATGTAGGGCAGGCCGCCGAACATGAGGAAGCCGTGCTCACAGGTCATGATGTTGACGCTGTCACCGGGCTTGATCCTGGACATGTCAATGTTCTTCAGGGCTTCTCTGGTAGAGTCCGCCGTGGGCTTCAGATCGTCGCCGCTGTGAGAGTAGATTG
>OLNF01002984.1_pt1 | contig 12681 bp, 10 predicted proteins | sample 1673061 | NCBI WGS metagenome assembly OLNF01 (sample SAMEA3136751, study PRJEB25190) | human gut metagenome | reverse complement strand
CAAAAAATCTCAGCTGTCTTCCGAAAGGACAATCCTCACCAATACAATTCAGTTTAAAGGTTTTAGGGAAGGGGTCCGGGGGAATCCCCTTTGTCAAAAGGGGTTCCCCCGTCATCCTGCCTCCGTCCCCGGCATCCTACTACTTCTCTCCGCCGTTTTTCGTCCTGCGATAAATTATAAAAACAATAAACGCGGCGATAAGCACGAGCGTAACGGTTATCATTATGTCGAGAGCCCCCGTCGTCCGAAGATGCGGCTCGGTCACGAAACGGTAAAGCACCGCAGATACCGCCGCAAGAACCAAAGCCGCAAGTATAACGATCTGCCTGATCATCCTGACATAGCCTCCTCCCGATATTTCTGTACATCTATTGTACCACAGTCGAGACGGATTTGTCAACAGTTTATTAATATTTTTTCAACACAATCATTAATTATTTTTTACAAAATCCCTCAAATTCCGACTTATCCCACCCGCCGCGCGCAAGATTTATCACGGGAATATGCTTCTCCTCCGCGCGTCGTACGGTGTAAGCCGTTCCGCCGGAATTGCGCAGACAGTACGCAACGCAGGCGTCGGCGCGCCCGACCATGTATCGGTTTCTCTTCAGCATGCAGTCCGAAGTGTAGAAAGCATCCGAATAATGAACCTCGTCCGCGTGGGAAAAGAGCATCTTGTACGCACGCAGCGAATCGTAATCCGTCCAGCGCGCGGTCTGATCCCGGCACGGCAGCGCAAGCACAAGCCGAACGCCGTCGTTCTCCGCGCGAAAGCGCGCCGTGCGGCATGCCGCGATCAGATCGAACCCGAGCGCACCGCCTGAAATGAAGGTGTCCGCGCCGAGCGAATACAGCTCCGCTATCACGCGGTCAAGCTCATTTGCGAGCGAGGCGCGCGCCTCTTCGGGAATGCTGCGATGCCCCGTGAAACATACGGTATAGCCCATAGCTCCTCCTTTTGATATCCGATACGGTCGGTCTTTCCTGCATCTATGCCCGCTGTACTCGGTACACGCCTGCGCGCCGAATGCCCGCGCAGACCGTGCCGCACCGTGCCGTCGAGCCGGCGCAGATCACACCAACACCGCCCGCACCCGCACAACGGATTCTTGCGGCGGGAAGCTGCTTTATGTGCCCCGGCGGCAATCCCACCGATCGACGGGAGTTTTCCCGTATATCTTCCGCTGCAATACGCGATGCCCGCCGTGCTCTTCCCGCATATACCGAAAATCAGCCGAAATCAGCGCATCTCTCACCGCGAAGGGGTGTTTTCGACTTTTCGATTTTCAATTACGTTGTTTTAACAACGGAATTCGGCGCAAATTCGCCGAATTCCCCCTCGCGCCGATTCTTCCCAAGCATTCCCGTAAGTTCTGCCCGGTCGCGCACCCGTGTAGCCGTGACCCAACGCCACGGCTGCCCGGCGGACACCCTCCGCGCATCGCTCGCCGATGACAGGTGTTTTCGACTTTTCGATTTTCAAATTACGTTGTTTTAACAACGGAATTCAGCGCAAATTCGCCGAATTCCCCCTCGCGCCGCGCACGTCAGCACCGAAACCTTAAATTCCGTTGTTTTAACAACGTAAATAATTTTGCAAAACGCAAATGCACCCATATTTCCGGCAGTGCAGCTTCAAACAGAGGCACGCACCCGCAGGCATGCCGAATCACGTCCGATCCCGCTTTGGTCAGCCTCTCCTGCCTTCACGCCAACGCAAGTACGTTTTTCCTCGCGCCGTCAAACCGCACACCTCCGAACCGCATACCGCTCAAACCGAGCGCTCCGCCTTCGCCGCTGCGCGCCGAGCCGCCGAGCCGGCACAAATCACACCCAACACCGTAACTGTGCACATGCCCGTCCGTTCCGGAACACATTCCGCCGCTCCGGAAAAAGAAAAGTGCCTGACCGAAGCAGACACGATTCCGTACCGTATTGAATTTACGCGCGCTCGATCTTGCCGGAACGAAGGCAGCGGGAGCAAACGCTTACGGTCTTGTGAGTTCCGTTGACCACAGCCTTGACCTTTCTGATGTTCGGCTTCCATGCGCGGTTGGTTCTGCGATGTGAATGGGAAACGCTCTGTCCGAAGACAACGCCCTTGCCGCAAATACTGCACTTTGCCATTTATATATACCTCCGTTAGTAGTTTTCATAAAATGAGCAGTTAATAGTATAGCACATAAAAATCTCAATTGCAAGGCTTTTTTCAATATTATATTATCTTTTTTCGGAAAAATTTTTTCTCCGACAAAAATCATGTTGCATACGGCGCGAAAATGTGATAAAATATAGGCACACCGCAGGGTTTTAACACGCCTTCACGGTGCAGCGCACACGCATCGCCGCGGCGGCGGAGAAGCGTTTGCCTCGCCGATCACGGGGAAAGGAGAAGGTCATGCCGAAAGAAAGCGGAAAAAAGCTTATCTCGCAAAACAGAAAAGCGCGTCACGACTATTTTGTCGATGAAACGTACGAAGCGGGCATCGCCCTCTCCGGCACCGAAGTCAAAAGCATCCGCGCCGGCGCGGTCAATCTGAAGGATTCGTACTGCCGTGTCGAGGACGGAGAGCTGTGGGCATCGGGGATCCACGTCAGTCCCTACGAAAAGGGCAGCATCTTCAACGTCGATCCGCTCAGAGACCGCAAGCTCCTCATGCACAAGCGTGAGATAATGAAGCTCGGCGGGCTTTGCGCGCGCGACGGTTACACGCTCGTTCCGCTGTCGGTGTATCTGTCCGGCTCACACGTCAAGGTGGAGCTCGGCTTGTGCCGCGGAAAGAAGCTGTACGACAAGCGCGAGGCAGACGCGAAGAAGCAGGCGGGACGCGAGATCGAGCGCGAGATGAAGGAAAGGTCAAGGTGATTTACGGGGGCGTAATGGTTTCGACGGGGATCATGAAGTGCGATAAGCGGGCAGAGACCGGGCAATCTCTATAATACGGCCCATTTTAAAATTAAACGCTGATAACAATAAGTTAGCAGTAGCCGCCTAAGTGCGGCTCGTCCGGCGCGAAGTACCGCGATCGCGTGCAGGGCGTCATGAAGCGGTAAATGTGAACGGCCCGTTTCCCTTGAAGCCGTCATAAATTAAAGGGATACCGAGAGGAACGCGGCGTCCGGCGCCGCCTCCTCCGGGAATAAAAAACGCCGGACTGCGCCCGGAGAAAGTTGCGCGGAGCGGTTTTCGGACAGGAGTTCGATTCTCCTCGCCTCCACCAAAAAGAAACGACAATTTTCTTTCGGAAGATTGTCGTTTCTTTTTGTTCTCTTCACTTTTATCTTTTCACTTTTCTCTCTTCTCTTAAATTGTCGTTTCCAGAGAAAAGATAAGAGTGAAAAGAGAAGAGAAAAGGTAGCTTTGCTTCGCAAAGCGTTGAATTATATAATAATTTGTGGTATAATTCAATCAGAGGTGATGACGAATGAACAGTCCTTTGCTCGATAAATCTCTTGATTTTGCAACACAGGTAGTATTGTTTTACGAGGATTTTTCTAAAACAAAAAAAGATACAACAATCGCAAAACAGTTACTTCGTTCTGCTACAAGTGTTGGTGCAAATATAAACGAAGCCATATACGGTAACAGCAAAGCGGATTTTATATCAAAGCTTCATATTTCACTTAAGGAAACCGGTGAAAGCATATATTGGCTCACGCTTCTGAAAAGAACAAATCTGATAGAATATAACTTTGATGAACTCCTTTCTCTTGCAGAAGAAATTAAGAGGATGCTGATTGCATCACTTAATACCGCAAAGGAAAATAAATGAAGATTCTTTTTACTGCATTCAAAGGCGTGCACAACACTTCTTTTCAGTTAGTGGATCAAACGGCAGCGAATCATATTTTATTAACCAATAGTTTTCAAGGATTGGAAAAAGACATTTCATTTATCAGTAGCGATTATAGCATAGTGTATATGTTTGGAGTCGATAAGAAACTGATAGATAAAGTCAGAATCGAAACGTGTGCAAAGTACAATGATGAAACGGTTTGTACAGATTTTAATGTACATTATTTAGAAACAATGCTTAGAAGCGCAGACATCTCTTACACCATATCAATTAAACCGACCCGTTATCTATGTAATGCGGCGTATTATCATATGCTAAAGAAAAATCCTAATACAGTTTTCATTCATATTCCATCATTAAAAGGTATGAGGATTGAACTGATGGATAAACTGATCGCATTTTTCAACGATATATGTTCCAACTAAAAAACTGCGAGAGTTCGAATTCATACGCAAAAGTGCCGAAAATATCTTTTTCGTAGCGCATTGCCAAACAGGTATCGGACGAACACAAACTTCTTCAGCGGCGGTTTCGCCGTAAAGTGTTCGCTCTGATCCACAACAGAAAAGCGCCGTCTTGGGAGTGATCCCGAGACGGCGCTTTTTTGCCATTCATACATTCGATTTCCGCTATTCCTCCTGCTGCAATGATTGCGGAAAGGAACAGGAGCCTATACGAATGGAAAGATTTATCACGGATGAACGCACAGGGCTGAAATATGAGCTGGTCGGCGACTGCTGCCTGATCGCCGGGGAATCGGTATGCCGGATATGCCGGCGTCTTCGTGCGGACAATGCTTTTGGTATTTTGAACAATTATTCGACAAAATATTATTTTTTGTTTGACATGTTTTCTCATTTGTGTTAAAATGAAAGCAGCACGTTGTCTTGTGTGCCGATATATAATGAAAGAGGACACGACATGAAAAAAAGCATATCTTTCAGTGGCAAACTGCTCTCTGCCTTTTTAGCTATCCTCCTCGCACTTTACGTTTATCCGTTCACATCTGCTGCGGCAGACGATGAAGAGTGGACATCTGAAATCAACTCGGAACTCGAACTCGGTGAATATTTTCCGGAAGAAATATTCGAGCCGGCTGAAGACACATCTGACGAAGAAACTGCCGAAAGTGTCGCCGAAGTTACAGGCGAAGTCGAGTCCATGCGAAGCGAAACCGTCAAGCATTACCGCCTGTCAGACGGACGTTACGCAGCCGTGGATTACGGAGCTCCCGTTCATTACACGGACGGAGACGGAAAATGGACGGACTTCGACAACACGATGATATCCGACGATTCCGTATTGAAAGACGATCCCGACGATTTTGCCGGATATGAGCCGAAGAAAAACAAAGCGGATATCAAATTTGCAAAAAACACAAACTCATCGAATCTTCTGAAAATAAAGTACGAAGACTGCAAAATATCCTTCGGAATTCAGGGCGCAAACAATTCCAAGCCGATCATGACTTCCGGCAGTTTTGCCGACGGGGATCCTTTCGCGCTTCCGAAGGTCAAATCCGAAGTACGCTATCCGAATATATTCAGCGGAGTGGATTTTGTCTACATTCTCAACGGCGAAGACATAAAAGAATATTTTGTACTCTCCGAAAATGCCTCCGTCTTTGAATACAAATTTGAAATAAAAGTCAACAACGTCACTCCGTCAATCGACGAAAGCGGAAACGTTGTTTTTGCAAAAGCCGACGGAACCGTTGTATTCACAGTTCCCAAAGGATATATGTACGACTCCTCGGATGAGTATTCTTCCGAAAACACATCGGAAGGGGTTACTTATTCCCTCGAGCAGACAAAGGATAAAAAATACCTTCTCACCGTCACGGTCGATTCCGATTGGGTGAGCGACGAGGACAGAGTATTCCCCGTTTATGTTGATCCGTCCGTCATCCTGAACAAGTACTCCGGAAGCTTCAGCGGAAACATACACACCGAATATCTGAACACCTCTGTCGGAACGCTGGACGGAACCGATCACATTTACATCGGACATGACGGGTCCGGAGGTTCCGATCTTTATGCGCACATGAAGGTCAACACTCTGCCGGCACTGCCCGACAACTGTATCGTATGTGACGCAAGTTTTCTCGTATATAATATGAGGTACAGCGCACTTGCCCTGCCCGAGCTTTATGTCGGACTGTATGAGTCATCCTCTTCGGATGCCTACACCGCCGCGTCCTCGGTAATGTACGATTATGCCGTTTATTCCGCTTCAAACGAAAACGATTTTTCTCAATACGGAGTAACCGAACTTGCGCGCAAGTGGTACTCGGATTCTTCAAGCAATCACGGTATCCTCTTAAAAGCCGAAAACAACACGGCATCCTCATATGCCAATGTCCGCCTTGCAGGCTGCTATGCCGCGGACAGTGTCCTCACAACGTACCAGCCGCGCTTCATCGTCACATACCGACACACCGCAGGACTTGAAGGATATTATGCATATGAAAGTGCGGACGTTGACCGCGCAGGCACTCTTTACCTCAACGCAAACACAGGACAGACGGTTCTTGTGAACGACCTTTTCACATCCGACAACCTTGCTCTGCCTTATACCGTCAGTCTGATATATAATTCCACATACAGCAAAACCGCGTTCAGCAACAATGCCGCCGCAAATATACATACCGCCGACTATACAAAAATGAAGTTGGGATACGGATGGAAGCTGAACTCTCAGACGAGTGTAAAGGAAATCACTCTTCCGTCTTATATAAACGGAAGTGACTCACGGTATCTGATTTACTGCGATGCAGACGGTACCGAACACTATTTTGCGCAGTCCACCGCCGGAAGCGGCATCTACAAGGACGAAGACGGTCTCGGACTGCAAATAGAAGTGCTGAGCGACATAACGTACGGAAAATATAAGATGACCGATGACAAGGGCAGTGTCACTGTGTTTTCCCACTACGGATACATTATATCCTCCGCCGACGCAAACGGAAACAAAATCACCTACAATTACGACACCGCAGCCGATGTCCGCCGACTTGAAAGCATCGGCGTGTCAACCGACGGCGGCAGTTACGCCGTCGCAGCTTCATTCATCTATTCAAGCGACGGATATCTGACCGGCATCACGGATCGCTTCGGAAGAAAAACGACACTGTCATACAGCTCGTCACGCCTTGTTAAAATAACATACCCCGACAACCAATACGCCTCATACGATTATTCCGACCTTTCGGGAAGCAGCAACTCTCAAGGCAAGCTTGCCGTAATACGCGATAACGAAAGCTCATCATCCGTCGGAATTGATTATGAGCCGTCCGGCAAACGAGTCTCGGCAATCAAAGAAAATGTCTCAGTCAGTACCGTAAACGGCAGCCGCCTAAGTGTTTCATATGCCGGAAGCGAAAAAACGACTGTCCGCTTCAGCGGAAATGACGGAGCAATCGGAAACTCGGACGATATATCAAACATATATCTTTTCGACTATGCAGGCAGATGCGTAAACCTTCACACCGCAGAGTCCGCAAGCGACCGCATTCTCGGCTCCGCCGCCGCCGTCTACACTTCCCCGTCACAGAAAACGGACAAACGCACAAACCGAATCGGAATCGCCGCCTCCACCGGCGCGCAGCCGGTGAATCTGCTGCTCAACACAAGTGCCGAAACCGTCAAATCAAGCGATTCAACGCTTGCCGAATATTTCTACCGCTCATCCCTCGCCTCGGGTCAGACGGTTGAAAGAAGCACTGCGTACAGCCACAGCGGAAGCGCCTCAATGAAGGTCAGCTCAAGTGCTGCGGTCTCATCGGAAGCATACACATGGATGCAGATTTCCCGCCTTACGGTCGGAGCAAACTACACCCTGTCAGCATACGCCAAAGCCTCTTCCCTGTCCGCCTCGGACACCGGAGGCTATTATCTCCGCGCCTGCACCACATCGGGTCAAAGCCCCGTATACAGCGAATATTTCTCTAAATCCGGAAGCAGCGACGGCGGCTGGATAAGGATATCCGTCAATTTCACCGCTGTCGAATCGACGATGAACCTCTGCGCCGGAATCCGGAACGCCTCCGGGACGGTCTGCTTCGACGATTTCCAGCTTGTCCTTTCCGACAGCTGCGACTCACCGGTCAGCCTCATTCCGAACGGCGGATTCGAAAACACAAGAACTACAAACAATTGGACGATGACCTCCGGCGCGGAGTACTCCTCAACCGGCGGAATCGGAAATTCGCGCTGCATCAAGGTAACTGCTTCGCCGCTTGCGTCCCGGGGCGCAAACTATACGGTACCGATCAACGCTGCGGGTCAGAACACCTACATTTATTCCGGTTGGGCAAAAGCAGCAAGCGTCCCCCTCACACGCGGAGTTAAGCCCTCGCTCTCCCCCGAGTTCGAGCTTGTCGCACACATAACATATTCCGACGGCACAACGGAATGGCACAGCAAAGCGTTCAGCGCGGACTGCCGCGAATGGCAGTTCCTCTCAATGCCCATCGTGCCTAAAAAGCCCTCTAAAACCGTATCTCAGATCAGACTCTATGTTTCATACAGCCAAAACGGAAACACAGCATATTTCGATAACGTCTCTCTCGTCGCGGACAACTGCACCGCCTACGAGTACGACTCAAACGGAAACGTGACCGCAGTCAACCGCACAAAGGAATCCCCCGTTTCCGCAACCTACAGCGGCGCCGACCTGACCCGCTACGCATCCGGCACCGGCGCAACATTCAATTATACATACGACTCCGCACATAACGTAACAAAGGTCACATGGGACGGCATGACGAACTCCCTGACCTATAACGCCGCGGGACTTCCCGCCTCAAGCACGCTCAGCGGCGGCGGTCAAACGATCTCCACCACCGCAACATATGACTCCTACGGCAGACTTACAGCCGAAACAAATCAGCTCGGAAACCAAACCAAATACAGCTATAACACCCTCGACGGAACGCTGCGCCTGACCGAGCATCCCGACGGCTCAAAAACCGTCCGCGATACAATCACGTCAAACGGCAGGCTCAAACTCCTGTACACCGCCGATTCGGCTTCGGCATTTGAATCAAACGCAAATCTGTCATATTCCGCCGGAAGACTTTCCGAAATAAGACAGGGCGTTGCCGCCTCGCAGACCGATACCGTAAAAAATCAGTATTACCGCTTCACATACAATAATTGGGGCGATCTTACAAAAGTGCGCGTGGGCGACATAATCCTTGCCGAAAATACGTACAATCAGTACACCGGAGCGCTGATCACCTCGAAAACACCCGGCGGTACAATCCTGTACCGCAATTACGACAACCTCGGCAGAGTCACCGACATACGCCACAGCATCTCCAACGGCACGCGCCTCTTCGAAAATTTCTACACCGCATCGGGAGAGATCGGAAAGACCGTTGACTTCACAGCCGGAGGAAACGCCGTAACCGTAAATACGTTTGACTCCCTCGGCAGACTGTCGAATGTGTCAGTCCGAAACAGAACGGACGGCGCTCTGCGTCAGAACAGCAGCTATGTCTACGACACGGCGGGACGGCTCAAGAGCAGCGTCACCTCCTTCCCCTTCACCGTCGGAAAGCCGTATTCGAATTCCTTCACATACAGCGCATCGAACGGACTTCTCACGTCGGTCACTGCCACCAACACGGACACGCTCACCCCGACGTACAACGGGCTGAAGCAGGTCACAAGCGTCAAGATCGACCACAACGACAAGCCGTTCTGCAAAAATTATTCCTACGTCGAGGTCTCCTCGGGGCGCACGTCAAGTCTCCCCGACAAGCTTGAATACACGGCGTCGGACACGACCGCGCTCTATCTGCGCAACACCTACGGCTACGACGCGGGCAACCGCATCTCAACGGTAATGGAAACCGCCGGCACAGGCTCTCCCGAGATCGCGGGAATGTACCGCTATGACGGATTCGGAAAGCTGACCATCGCCAGGACCGCCGCCGGAACGGGCAGATACACCTACGATGCGACGGGAAACATCACGCAGATCACAAACACGAAGGACGGCACGACGGAAACCGTAACTCTCGAGTACGACACCTCCTCCGGTTGGAAGGACCGCCTCATGAAGGTGAACGGGGCAAGCCTGCAGTACTACGGCAGCTCGCCCGGACTTCCCTCCGTATATCAGAACGGACGGACGTACAACCTCACATGGGGAGGCACATGTTCCGAGCTTACGCGCGCCGTTGTGGGCGGCACGACCGTAGATTTCTCCTACTTCTTCGGCGGGCTTCGCAAGACGAAAACCTCCGGCGGTGTGACGAAGAATTACTACTATGACGGAGACCGTCTTATCGCCGAGAAGTGGAGCACGGGGGCGTACCTTCTCTACCACTACGACGAGACGGGCAGTCCCTATGCGATAACGTACAGTGCGACCGGGGGCGGATACGCGAAATATTACTTCATAAAGAATCTGCAAGGCGATGTGTTGCAAATCCGCAACGTCAACAACACCGTTGTTGCGAATTACGAATACGACGCATGGGGCAAGGTTGTATCTATCAAGTACGCCAACGGAAATGACATTAATGTATCAAACCACATCGGCGTAATAAATCCGATACGTTACCGCGGATACTACTACGACAGCGAGACGGGGTTCTATTACCTCAAGAGCCGGTATTATGACCCTGCGATATGTAGATTTATTTCCACAGACGGACGCATAGACCTCAACGACGCGACCACCAACCTCAATCTCTTCGCGTATTGCGGTAATGATCCCGTGAACAGAATTGATTCCGAAGGCGAATTTTGGAAAGAGTTAAAAGAAATCGGAAAAAGTTTCTGTGAAGCAGGTATTGCCGTTGTAATGGTCGCAACTGCCGTTGCAGCAGTCGGCGGAGCAATAACCGGAACGATCATGTCGGGCGGTGCCGCAGCAGGAACAGTTCCGCTTGCTTTAACTCTCGCCGTCGAGTGTCTTGGCGTTGTCGGAGTTGCAACTGCCGCTGTCGGGGGTACCGCAGCGGCTGTCGCGGAAGCCGGCGAATCGGTTGTCGAATTTTCAAGCAGAACCAGTGCAAATCAAATGCAAAAGCAGGTGGAAAGAAATCAAGCGCCCAAAGGTGTTGATAGAGTTGATAGAGCTAATTCAAACATCAATGAAAACAAAGATCATATACATTTTTCAGATGGAACTGCATTGAATTTTGACGGAACGCCGAGTCATTCTGGAAATGGCATACCTAAAATAACAAAACCAATTAAAAAATGGATTGTACAAAACGGTTGGATGTTGCCCAAGTGAGGTCACAAAATGAAAACACTTATCAAAAATTTTCAATCGGTTTCCGAACCTTTCATAAGCCTGCACGACCGAAGAATAACAAAAATCCAGTGCACGGAAAATTCAGTGTTCCTTATGTTCGATGAAGGATTTGATTTGATCGAACATGGGACAATGACAAGAGTGTCTCCGGGATATGCCGAAATCACGGGATGCGCTCCGGACGATTTCAGTTGTTATGTAATCAAACGGCGGGCGACTAAAAAAGGAGCTGTTCTGAAAGGAATCCCCGTTTCTTTGGAGGAACTCGGCAATATGATTTCCGCAAATCATTCGTTGGAAATATTCACTGAAACCTATGACAGTTGTCTTATCCATTTTCGCGGAGCGTTTTTTCCTTACGAGGGACGGTCTCTCAGCACGCTCGGGGTCATAGAAACCAACACGTTCTCCGAAATCAGATACTGTTGGGAATAGTTCGAAAAGCGTACTTTTTCATCCGGAGCGCCGTCAGATCACACCGCCGCAAGCCGAACACTCTTTTGTCCGCAGACAAGATTATACTACTGCAAGGAGAAGAAATACATGATTCTGAAGCACGGAGATTATCTGAGTTACGAGCTCCCAAAAAATTGGACAGCGGAAGAAGATGACGACAATCTTCTGATATACAATCCCGACGGAAACGGTTCCGTAACAGTCTCGTTTTTCAACATATTGGATTCTTCGGTTTTTCTCGATGAATATGTAAGTATATTCGCTAAAAAATTCATTGACAAAAACAATATAAAAATGCATTCTCCGCTGATACTTCTGACAAAAGAAGGCAAAACGGTTTTATCCGGGACGGGGACAGAATCCGACGGTTGGTTTATCAAGCTTTGGGTTGTTGCCAAATATCCAAAAATCGTATTTGCTACATATCTGAGCGAAAGAAAAAACAGAGAAGTGAAAATCTGCGATTCGATCATCGAAAGCATGAAATTCATACTTTAGTTTTTCCGAAGCCCATACCGCACTGCCCTCTCGCTCATAGACGGTTACGTCATGCCGAGCGCGGCTCTTTCAGTCGTCAAAATCGTTGCCGAACTTTGATGACAGTTATAAAATCCGGAGAATCGGTTGTATAACAACGGCGATACATCCGACACTGTCCGTAAATTAAGAAAAACGGCGTACTCCGTAACAACAGACGAGACGGAATGCCCGCACCTCCGAAAAAGCACACTCCCGGCAGAGGCCACAGAAAGTACAAGTGATAACTATGGATATATGGCAAACAGAACGGTGGAAAAAGGTTTTACCCGAGGATTGCCGACGCGGACTACGCACCCGCTTCGATCCGGACGTATCACCTGAAATTAAAGCGTACTGCAAAGAAATGTGCAAATGGCTGCAATATTATTGGGATTTTCCGATGCGTGTTCCGATCTATTTCAAAAACAGGGAATTCATTCGAGCCGCCGATGGCGATAAATGTTCCGCTATTTTTTCCGGACCGTATAATTATACCGAAGAACCATATATACGGATAGCGCTTGGCGATTATCAAAAAAGAGTTGATAGTTGGGGAATGGATTTTGCTGTAGCAAATATTCTATTAGACATACCGCACGAACTAACTCACTATTTTCAATGGATAAACGACATA
>OLNF01002977.1_pt1 | contig 12710 bp, 10 predicted proteins | sample 1673061 | NCBI WGS metagenome assembly OLNF01 (sample SAMEA3136751, study PRJEB25190) | human gut metagenome | reverse complement strand
TTCCGATCTTGCGTTAAAATCCACCAGGCGGTTCGACCGTGTCCATGCTCCGGGGCGCGGATGGATCGATCGTTCTACGCTCGGAATATAACGCATCAGATTGTAAATGTAGTTTATAAGACCTTTCCCGACATTTGTTTCCAAATTCATAGAACGTTCTTTGGATTCGATAGAAAGTAATACTGGACAATCAAATACTCCAAACAGCTCTAAGACATGGTCTGGGCGTTTTCCGCCGATCGCTTTGCTTTCCCGCGGCAAAGATAGCCAGCGCACTTCGGAGTCTCCATAGAGAACGGACAGTCCGCTCCAGTCGCCGCCAGGCGGATTGCACATACCCTCAAAGCAAACCTCGTGGAGCAGATGCGAAAACAGGAAATGGATTCCGGTATCAACATCATCTTCGTGGAAGGATTGCGGGATGCTGGAAAAGGCATCCTGCGTTAATTTATCTGCATCTGGAACTTGTCCGATGTAACGTCTTTTTAATTCAGAAGTATCTAAAAGGACTTCGGCATCATATGCACTGGCAGAATTCCGAGTAAGAACAGGAACATCAAGTGCAACGTAGTTACTCAATGAGAGAATGGATCTCCAAAAGCCATTTGAATCTGCAAGATACTCGGGACTATTTTGAAGTGCATCGAAGTTATGTTCAATCATTGGACCATATATGTAAGTCATAACTTCATTATTTTCAGATGAAAGCATCGCAGATAATGGAAGAACGCCTCTATCAGGCCGGTTGTCATCGCCTGCTGGCTTAAATCCTTTCATGATACAAAGAATTAAATTCGAATTGTCAGAGGCGATTTTTACAAGTACATCTGCATCGTAAGCAGGATATAAACGTCTGAGTTCCTTTGCAAAACTTGGCCTATTAGTTGCTGGAATTATTCCCAAAGGAAGATCTTTGGAAGCCATTCCGACACTGAGGCTTTCCACCAGATCAAGAAATTCGGCGGAGCCGCCGTGGTGGCCCTTAGCGGTAATCGTTTTTCGGAAATGAAACTCCGAATGTGCTAATGAAAATTGGACAATGCCCTGATGGTATGTATACAGATGTCTCCACTGCGTAGGCGTAAAATTTGCTGCCGGTCGTAAACTACCAGCAAGGAACATTACGATATGAAGGCTCTTCTGGGTAATGATAGATTCTTCTTCAGCGGTATCAAATCCACACATCCGTTTCACGATATATCGCGCCAGTTCTGCTTCTGCAAAATTGTTTTCATCAAAGTTACGCAGTTTGGGTTCAAGATATTTATTGAATTCTGCGGAGCGGATATACACTTGAGCAACAAAGTTTTCCGCGTTTTCTGAGAAATTGATATAACTATATGGAACTGCGGGGTTGGGGAAACGCAAAGATTTTCGTTCGCGAGTTTTTGAGTCTAATTCATAGTTTACAAAATCAACAACATAGATGTAGGGGCAACCCGTGCGGCCGGTGGAAAATGCGCGGCCGCTTCTCTGCCACGCCTGATTGCCGGCTTGCAGTGCACTGCAAAATTCAATTGCATAAAGAATGGTTTCAAAACCGTTTTCCAGATAGGTAACAATTGCATCCGGGGTTTCATCAAGAAAGCTGCCGCTTTCTTTTAGTCCTGCAAAAATATTGCCTTCCCATCTGCTGCGCCCTGCCTTGTTAAAGCCCGGAAGCAATTCCAGCCGCCACGCAAAATGATGCCCGAGATAGTGGAATTGCAGGTTGTAAACGATGGTAGACGGCGACATCAACGATATTTCTACGGACGTCGGCGCTGTTTCTTCGAATATTAGATTGGCGATGCGCTCACATTCCACAATATTATCGCCGTGTATTCTGAAGATTCTTGGCATTGGATATCCTCCTGCCGGAAATGAGATTGCAAGTGAATTTGTCAGCTGATGGAAACATAATTATAACATATTTCGGCAAAAATTTCTAGAAAAATGTTAAAGTGGATATTTACTTTACGGCAGCCGGTTTATTTTACATTCCGGCAGAACAGCGGCTTATTGACACAATGCAAATACTAAAACAGAAAAATGCGGAAAAATCCGCTGAAATAAAGGAATTATGGTGTAACCCCATGACCGGGATTACACCATAATTCCTTAAATACTACTTTATTAGCCCGCGGCGAAAGCATCGGCCCCTACAGAGACTTCTGGAAGATCTACGGGATTGCCGCGCCAGCCTGCGGGCTGGTTTGCAATGAGGCGTCTGTTTTAGAGCCGATGGGGGAGATCAGGATTCCAGAAATGCGATGATCTCGTTCAGGTCGTATTCGCCGCGGTCCATGTCGACGCGGAGCGTCCGCTCCGGCGGCAAGGTCTGCACCCACTTGTCGTAGAGGGCTTTCAGCTCGTAGACGTACATCAGATCCAGCTCGTCCTCATAGTCTCGCCCGCGCTTTCGCATATGGCTGAGCACGGTCTGTACCGAGCAGTCGAGATAGACATATTTATCAATACGCGGCATCAGCGACTCGATGCCCCGCGCAAGCTTGCAGAGCACGGCGAATTCGTCCTCACTCAAATCGCCCTGATCGCGCCGGTATTCGGCGATGACCAGATTTTCGAGAAACGCGCGATCGAAGAAGAAAAACTCGGCTTCGGATTCGTTTTTCCACTTCGGGTCGTCAAAATAGAGTGACAGGAACGTCACCTGTGAGTGGAATGACCAGCGTTTGGAATCGCTGTAATATTCGTGGATATAGGGGTTGTCCTGCGGCCGCTCCTCATGGAACGCAGCGCGCGGGCCAAAATGCGCCAGCAGGCGGCGCAGCAGCGTCGTCTTTCCGGAGCCGACTGTTCCGCAGATCGCGATATATTGCATGGCACACCCTCCCTTCGGCAAAACCTTCCCCATTATACCCGACCGCCGGCAGAAACGCAAGATGGCATTTTGACGATTGACTTTTTGTATCATTTGTATTATAGTGAATAATACAAAAAGGAGAGGATCTCATGCTTATCCACTTTGATTTTGCAAGCGGCGTCCCGCTCTACCGGCAGCTGCGCGACCAGATCGTGCTGGGACTTGCCGAGGGGCGGCTTGCGCCGGGGGAAAAGCTCCCGCCGGTGCGCGTGCTCGCCGAGGAGAGCGGCGTCAACACCATGACCGTCAGCCGCGCCTATCAGCAGCTCAAGGCCGAGGGCTATCTGCGCACCGACCGGCGCGGCGGGAGCGTTCTGATCCGCCCGGACGGGCAGCCCGGCGCAACGGCGGAGCAGCGCGAACGGCTGCGCCTCTGCCTGTCGGAGCTGCGGCTTGCGGGATTGCACAAGGACGACATTCTGGCGCTCTGCGCCGCGCTTTGCGGAGGTGATGACAGATGATCATGCGGCTGATTTTATGGCTGAGCGTGCTGTGGATTGCGCCGCTGGTCGTGGGCGTGCTGGTCAACGATGCAAAATTCAAGAAAAATCTGGCCGTCGGTGTGACGATCCCACCGGAATTTCAGGCCGATCCGGACATTGCCGCGCATCTTGCCCGTTTCCGGCGGCAGGAGTGGACGCTCTGCGTCATCCTCGCGGCAGCCGCCATCCCGTGTATCTTTGTGCGGGACTTTGGGCAGAACATGACGCTCTGGTCGGTCTGGCTGCTGCTCGTCTGCGTCCTGCCCTATGCGCCCTATGCGCGGTGCAATCTGGCGCTCAAGCGCCTGAAGGCCGAGCGCGGCTGGCGCAGAGAGACTGCGCCGTGCACCGAAACCGTCGATCTTTCTGCGATCCCATCTTACCGATGGCTCTCGGCGTGGCTGTTTGCACTGCCGTTCGCGGTCAGCCTCCTGCCGCTGCTTTGGAGCGCGGAGAACTGGATCGTGCTGCTGACGGACGCGGGCTGCGTCGTCCTGTTCTGGCTCTGCTACCGCTTCTGTTACCGGAAAAAGAGCGAGCGCGTCGACGAAAATGCGGAACTGGCCAAGGTGCTCAGTCAGGTTCGGCTGCACCGCTGGGGGCGCCTCTGGCTCGTGAGCGCGTGGATGATGGCGGCATTGAATCTGATGTTTTCATTGGCTGAGCCGAATTCCGTGTTCAGCCTCTGCGCATTTGGCGCAGTGGTCCTGCTGCACATCACGTATCTGCTGTACACCGAATTCCGCCTCCGTGCGCTTCAGGCGAAGCTGACTGCGGGTGCGGCGACCGGCGCGCTCGTCGATGAGGACGACCGCTGGATCTTCGGCCAATTTTATTATAACCCGGATGACCGGCACCTGATCGTCAATGCCCGCACGGGCCTCAACACGACGGTCAATCTGGCCCGGCCCGCGGGACGCATCTTCATGGGCTTTGCGGCGCTCTGCCTGCTCGGGATGCTGGCGATCGGGCCGTGGATGTCGTCACTCGACACGCGGCCAGTGACGCTGACGGCGACGGAGACGGAGCTGATCAGCACCTACGGAACCAAAGAGACCCGCATCCCACGCGCGGAGATCACAGAGGTTACGCTTTTGGACGAACTGCCGGACGGCCTGTCGCGCACAAACGGAACTTCGATGGAGCATCTGGCGTATGGGCGCTATTTCTCGCGCGTGTATGGCGGGATTGACCTCTGCCTTGATCCCACGGAGCCGCCGTTTTTGCTCATATCCACGGCGGAGAAAACCTATCTGCTCGCCTCGCGGGAGGCGGAGCAGACGAGAGAGGTTGCCGAGGCGCTGGAAGTTGAAATCCCGCGATAGGGCGTGTAGGAACGGACGACCTTGTCCGCCCGCGTTCATTCCTTCGGAATGGGCTGAGAAATTTTGAAATTTTGAGATTCCGGGCCGCCGGCGGCGATCCACCCAGCCATAAATGCTGCGCGGATCGCCGCAAACAGCGCATCTTCTGCGGCATCGTATGTCCAGTGTTCCAGGAATGCATCGAACGCATTTTCAAATCGTTATTCATCCTTGTGATTGCTTCTTTGCAACATATTTTGATATTATTTTTATAATCATATTATAATATATTTTAACAGTCAAGACCAATCTATAATGTATTATAGATTGAGGTGATTATATGGCGAATGAACCATTGAAGATCAAACGCAAAGGCGAAGATGGACACCGCGTCATCACAATCCGTATCCGGGAAGATACGTTGGAGTCCATCGACAAGATCGCTGCCGAGGCGAATTATTCCCGGAATGAGTTGATCAACCGGATGCTGGAGCATGGTCTGGAACATATCGAAATTGAAAATTGAACGCGCCGTCCGAGTGGGCGGCGCGTTCTTTGTCGGGCGGCGAAGCCCGCCTTTGGCTGGAGGAATTTGCGGGTTCCTTTTTGCGCGGTTTCTGCTATAATCAATACAAGCCATGTCCGCACGGACAAGCCAGACAAGAAGGAGCATTCGCATGGAGAACATCAAAAAGAAGTTTGGCTTTGGATTCATGCGCCTGCCGATGCAGGGCGAAGAGGTCGACATCCCGGAGACGACGAAAATGGTCGACGCCTTCCTGGGCGCGGGCTTCAACTACTTCGACACCGCGCACGGCTATTTGCAGGGCAAGAGCGAGCTTGCGCTGCGCGAATGTCTCACGAGCCGCTATCCCCGTGACCGCTATGTCCTGACGGACAAGCTGACGGCGAATTTCTTCAAGACCGAGGCGGATATCCGTCCGTTCTTCCAGAGCCAGCTGGACGCCTGCGGCGTCGAGTATTTTGACTTTTACCTCATGCACGCGCAGGGACTGACGAATTATGATCATTTCAAAGCCTGCCGTGCCTATGAAACGGCGCTGGAGCTGAAACGGGAAGGCAAGATCCGCCATTTCGGCATTTCCTTCCACGACCGGGCCGAGGTGCTTGAACAGATTTTGGGCGAGTATCCGGAAATTGAGGTCGTGCAGATCCAGTTCAACTACCTCGACTATGAAGATCCTGCGGTGCAGAGCTGCAAATGCTATGAGGTCTGCGTCCAGCACGGCAAGCCCGTCATCGTTATGGAGCCGGTCAAGGGCGGCAAACTTGTCGACCTGCCGGAGGAGGCCCGCGCCGTGCTGGACGGGATGCACGGCGGCAGCCCCGCCAGCTATGCCATCCGCTTCGCGGCGGGCTTCCCGGGGATCCTGATGGTGCTCTCCGGCATGAGCAATATGGCGCAGATGCGGGACAACCTCTCGTTCATGCAGGATTTCCAGCCGCTGAACGAGGACGAGCTTGCCGCAGTGAAGCAGGTGCAGGAGATCTTCCACAGCAAGCATCTCATCCCCTGTACGGCCTGTCGTTACTGCATAGACGGCTGTCCGAAGCACATCGCCATCCCCGACCTCTTCGCCACCATGAACTCCAAGCAGCTCCACCACCGCTGGAACGCGGATTTCTATTATAACGAAGTGCATACCGCGCCGGGGCGCAGGGCGTCTGACTGCGTGAAGTGCGGCAAGTGTGAAAAGGTCTGTCCGCAGCATCTGCCCATTCGCCAGCTGCTGGAGGATGTGGCAAAGGAATTTGAAAAAGCCTGAAGTGGAAAGGAGTATGGATCACGAAAATTCAGAATGAAGCCGCATTTGAACAGGAAAACGTCTTTGGCAGGGGCGCGGAAAACACCGCCTACGCGCAGTATTTTTCCGGCGCGTCCTTCCTCAATCCGCTGACCGATCCGAAGAAGACCGTCTTTCTTGCAAACGTCACCTTTGAGCCGGGCTGCCGCAACAACTGGCACATCCATCACGCCGCATCCGGCGGAGGCCAGCTCCTGATCTGCACGGCCGGCGAGGGCTGGTATCAGGAGGAGGGGCAGCCCGCTGTCAGCCTCCAACCCGGTACGGTCATCACGATCCCCGCCAACGTCAAGCACTGGCACGGCGCAAAGCGGGACAGCTGGTTCAGCCACATCGCCGTGGAGGTTCCGGGGACGGAGTGCAAAAACGAGTGGTGCGAACCGGTCGGCGACGAGGCGTATGCGAAGCTCTGATCTCGCCGCATGGGCATTTTCTGACAGATTTTGCGCGGCTGCCTCTTGCAAAACCGCTGCGCACCGGATATAATGTAACAGAAAACCATAACAACAAAGGAGAATCCAACATGAAAATCGCTCTTGCCTGCGACCACGGCGCATACGACCTGAAGGAAACCATCAAAGCCCATCTGACGGAAAAGGGCTATGAGGTCAAGGATTTTGGCTGCTTCGACAAGTCGAGCTGCGACTATCCCGACTTTGCCGCGCCTGCGGCGAAAGCTGTTGCCTCCGGCGAATGTGACATGGGCGTCCTCACCTGCACGACCGGCATCGGCGTCTCCATCACCGCCAACAAGATCAAGGGAATCCGCTGCGCGCTGCTCGGCGACCTGATGTCTGCCCGCCTGACACGCGAACATAACGACACCAACATGATGGCCATTGGCGCCGGCGTCACGGGCGAGATGCTCGCGCTCGAGATCGTCGACACCTGGCTCGGCACCGAGTTTTCCCACGCCGAGCGCCACCAGCGCCGCATTGATAAGGTCATGGCACTCGAAAACAACTGAGCGGGATTTGCGGGGGCGGGCAGGGGCGTCTGCCCGTAAGCCCCCCACTTTATAGAGGGGGGCTTTTCCTGCTGCTCGCACATTGTTCACAAAAATCTCCTCCCATGCTGTCTGAAATATGACAGAACCCACAGTTGCATTTTTGCGCAAAAGCGCATATAATGGCTGACGATAAAACTCGAAAGGAAGTGCGCGCCATGATGAAGCTGAAAGCCTCTGTCAAACCGCGCAGTTCCGTTTTTATTTGCGGCGGCCGTGTTTCCGGCCCGGTGGTTTCTTTCATAAAAGAAGTATTTGAATTGTGAGATCGGTGTTTCCGTTCCGCAATTCTTTTTTTATGTCTGATGCACAGGTCGGTGCGGCTTGAAAAAAGAGAGGAGAAATTATGGCAAAGTACAAAATTCCCGAAGAAGGCATCTATGATGCCCGCCCGCTGGGCAAAGGCCGGATGTTTCTGCTGGGCTTCCAGCACATGTTCGCGATGTTCGGCGCAACCGTCCTCGTCCCGATCCTGACGGGTCTGGACGTCTCCACCACGCTGCTGTTCGCCGGTCTCGGCACGCTGCTGTTCCACCTGATCACCGGCGGCAAAGTCCCCGCGTTCCTCGGCTCTTCGTTCGCGTTCCTCGGCGGCTACGCGGCCATCGCCCCGATGCTGGAAGACGGCTCGCCCAACCTTGAGATGCTGCCCTACGCCTGCTTCGGCGTTCTGTGCGCAGGTTTGATGTACGTCGTCCTCGCGGCATTGTTCAAAGCGTTCGGCGCGAGCAAGGTCATGCGCTTCTTCCCGCCGATCGTCACCGGCCCGATCATCATCGCCATCGGCCTGAACCTGTCCTCCTCCGCGATCAACAACTGCACCGGCAACTGGTGGGTCGCCATTGTGGCCATCGCCATCATCGTCGCCTGCAACATCTGGGGCAAGGGCATGGTCAAGATCATCCCGATCCTCCTCGGCGTCATCGGCTCCTACATCTTCGCGGTCATCATCGATCCGTCTGTCCGCGCAAACGTTGCGCAGAACGTCCACGATGCGGAGTGGCTGGCCCTCCCGATCCACATGGAGCACACCGTCATCGGCCTGTTCATGCGTGACAATCTCGACGGCCACCTGCTGCTGACCTCCGTGGTCACCATCGTCCCGCTGAGCCTCGCCACCATGGTCGAGCACATCGGCGACGTGTCCGCGATCTCCTCCACCTGCGAACGCAACTACATCGAAAACCCGGGCCTGCACCGCACCCTGATGGGCGACGGCCTGGCCACCTCCCTCGCGGCCCTGTTCGGCGCGCCCGCCAACACGACCTACGGCGAAAACACCGGCGTCCTCGCGCTCTCCAAGATCTATGACCCGCGCGTCATCCGCATCGCGGCCGTGCTCGCCATGCTGTTCTCCTTCAGCCCGAAGTTCGCGGCCATCATCTCCTCCATGCCCGGCGGCACCATCGGCGGCGTCAGCCTCGTGCTCTACGGCATGATCTCCGCGGTCGGCGTGCGCAACGTCGTCGAGAACAAGGTCGACTTCACGAAGTCCCGCAACGTCCTCGTCGCGGCCCTGATCCTCGTCCTCTCCATCGGCATCAGCTACTCCAGCGCCGGTGCGCTCCAGCTCGGGCCGATCAGCCTCTCCGGTCTCGCCGTCGGCTCCATCGTCGGCATCGCGCTCAACGCCATCATGCCCGGCAAGGACTATGTCTTCGGCCAGGACAAGCAGGGCGACGAATCCGTCAACTTCATCGTGCAGTAAACTCCAATACCCCAATGCCCTCTCCGGTCAAATCGGAGAGGGCATTTTTTAATTCCTTCTGGAGTGGGGAGCATTCCGCTGCGGAAGAAAATGTGAATTTTTTATGTCAACGCCACAGAATCTTTGCGTTTTGCCCCAAAATGCGGTATACTGAAACCGGAATACTGAAACGAAACTCCCGTGGGAGGCTATCTATGATCAATGTAGAACTTTCGAATATCTGGAGCTGCGTGAGCCTGCCAAATCTGCTCTCGTCGGAGCAGGCGCTGTTCGAAGCGCATCTGAAGCTGCGGCGCAATCAGCCGGGCTTCGACGATTTCCTCGGCTGGCTCGGCTGCGGCGACGCGATGATCGCGCGGACGATCAGCGCGGTGGAGCGCGCGGCGGACACGATCTGCCGCCAGAGCCAGGTGCTGGTTGTGGCGGGTATGGGCGAGAGCTGGCTCGGCGCGCGGGCGGCGGTACGGCTGCTTGGAAAACCGGCGCGGGACGGACGGCCCGCCGTGCTCTTTGTGGGCGACCGTATGGGTTCAGACGACTATCTGGCTCTGTTTGACCGGCTCGAGGGCAAGGATTTCTGCTTACAGCTCATCATGCCGGAGCAGCCGGAGCCGGAGTGCGCGATTGCGTCGCGCGCGGTGCGATGGATGATGGAGCGCCGGTACGGCAAGGAGGCGAAAAGCCGAATCTTCGTGACGGCACTGCCCGATTCGCCGATGGCCGTGATGGCGAAGGAGGAGGGCTGCACATTCCTCCCGATGCCCACGGAACCGGGCGGCGCGGCCAGCGCGCTGACGGCGGCGACGCTGCTGCCGCTGGCGGTGGCTGGCGTGGAGCCGCTGGCCTTTCTGGAGGGCGCGGCCAATGCCTACCGCGCGTTCGACCTGCGGGCCTTTGAAAACCCGGTCTGGATGTATGCCGGGGCGCGTTACGCGCTCTGCAACCGGGGACGAACGAACGAATTCCTGCTGACTGCGGACGGACGCTGCCGCGCGCTCGGCGCGTGGTGGCAGCAGGCGGTGCTGCGGCGGATGTGCCGCGGCGGGATGGGCGTCCTTCCGGCGCACTTCAGCCTGCCGCAGAGCACGGACGCGCTCGACGCGATGCTGACGAGCGGAACCTATCCGGTCTTTGAGACCGTCCTGCGGCCCAAGGCCGCGCCGCAGCAGCGGCTGCATGTGGAGATGGATTGGAAGGACTACGACGGTCTTGGTTATCTGACAGACGCGACGCTCGAGGATGTGGCGGAAAAGACGCTGGACGCCTTTGTCGAGTCGCAGGCCGCGGCGGACGTGCCGGTGATTCTGTTAGAGTGCGACGCGCTGGACGCACCGCAGGCGGGCGAGCTGCTCTATTTCTTCGAGCTGGCAAACGCGATCTGCGCGGCGGCCAGCGGCGTAGATCCGCTCGCGCCGATGCAATTTGGCCCTGCCAGAACACTCGCGGGGAAGCTACTTGGGAAACTGGAATAAAGTTTTCTGTTTCTTCATGATTTTGCGGTCGGCGGCACTTGTGTTTTCGCCGGATACCTGATAGAATGGAGAAAAGGCACAAAGGAGGAATGGCCTATGGTTAACATTATGATGGGGCCCGAGGGCTCCGGCAAGACCAAGCTGCTGATCAACGCGATCAACAATTCGGTCAAGCACGAGACGGGCAGCATGGTCTGCATTGAAAACGGTAATGCGCTGCGCTTTGACGTCGATCACCGGGTACGTCTGATCGATGCGAGCGAGTATGCTTCTGGAAGCTATACGTTCCTGCGCGGGTTCCTGAGCGGTCTGCACGCAGGCAACTTTGATATTACGCACATTTTTGTAGACAACCTCTACAAGATCGCACGGAGCAAGGATCCGGTCGAGACGGAGAATTTCCTGGACTGGTGCAGCCTCTTCTCGGCGGAAAAGGGCGTGGCCTTCACGTTCACCATCCCCGGCGAGCCGAGCGATGCGCCGGATTATATTGCAAGATTCATGGACTGAATGAACAGCGCCCTCCCATCCGGGAGGGCGCTGATTTTATTTGAATGGGCAATGTACGCCCGTAAAGGCCCCCTCTACCAAGAGAGGCTGTCACCGAAGGTGACTGGGGGAGTTTCAAAAACTTCTCCCCCGGATTGCCTACGGCAACCTTCCCCCTCTACGAAGAGGGGGCTTTTTCCGCTGCGGCGGGGATCGGGCGGACAGAGTCGTCCGCCCCTACAAGAGGCCGCAGAGATCATTGCAGATTCCGGTGTTTACGGAGCATGAAATAGGTGAGGAAATAGAGGATGGCGCCGAGGAAAAGCTCCGTGAAGAGCGCAAGCAGCATCGTGCCGTGCGCGGCCTGCATGGCTGCCGCAGCGGTATCGGTCCGGCCCAGATTGTCCATCGCGTCCGTGAGCAGACGGTGGAACGCCGTGTCACTTACCACGCCGGAGAGAACTGCGACGCCGAAGATCTGCAAAACTGCCTGAATGACGAAGTAGAACACGACGGAGAGCAGGCCCTTGTGGTTCGCGAAGCTGTGGCCGATGGCCATGGCGGCGTAGAACGCCAGGCACAGGACGCAGCAGCTCACGAAGACCAGGCCCAGCAGCTCCAGCAGGAAGGCCGTGCCGTTGAAGGCGTAGTACGCGGTGAGGCCCTGGAAGATCTGGCGGAAGCCCCAGAGGATCTCCTGCCAGAAGCCCTGCTGAGCCACCAGGATGAAGCTGGCCGCCACCACGGCGATGCCCGCCGCGATGAACCAGACGGCGCTGACGATGAGCTTGCTCCAGATCTGCTGGTGGACGCATACCGGAAGGGTCATCATTACGTAGCCCTCGTCCTGTAGGAGATTTTTGTAAAACCGGTTGATCATCAACACAAAAGAGATGATTCCCACGGCGAAGATCCCCACGATGAACAGCATGATGAAGATGGTACCCAGCGTGCGCAGGAGAGAGCTGTCAGAATTCAGCATACCCCGGCTGGAGAAATTGGCACCCACAGACACCAGCAGCAGGATGCCGAACAGGGGCAGCATGATCCGGCCGGTGGCCCGGAACTCATGCTTCAACAACTTCCTCAGCATTTGAACACCTCCCGGAACAGCGCGTCCACGCTCATGCCCTTTTCCTCCCGAATCTGATCCACGGAGGACTGCAGCACCAGATGCCCCCGGTCGATGAACACCACCTCATCCAGTACCTTTTCCACGTCGGCAATGAGGTGGGTGGAAATGACCACGGCGGCGTCGGGATTATAATTGGAAATAATGGTGGAGAGAATATAATCCCGTGTGGCGGGGTCCACGCCGCCGATGGGCTCGTCCAGCAGATACAGCCGGGCGGCCCGGCTCATGACCATAATGAGCTGAACCTTTTCCCGGGTGCCCTTGCTCATCTGCTTGATCCGCTGCTTGGGCTGGATGTTCAGATGGTGAAGCATCTCCTCCGCGGCCTGACGGCGGAAGTCCGGGTAGAAATCCTCGTAAAAATCCATGAGCTGACCGGCGCTCATCCAGGTGGGGATGGCGGTGCGCTCCGGCAGATAGCT
>OLNF01002971.1_pt1 | contig 12725 bp, 12 predicted proteins | sample 1673061 | NCBI WGS metagenome assembly OLNF01 (sample SAMEA3136751, study PRJEB25190) | human gut metagenome | reverse complement strand
AGTTGACCCGAACGACTTTCCCGCTCCCTCCTCCTCCGACGTTGAGGTGAAGTAAACGAGATTTGTACGCAGGGTGTAAATCCCGCGCCGGGCTGCAAAAACGATATATTTCCGCTTAGGCAGCTCACCGTAGCGAAAAGCAGCACGTTTTCGCATCTTTGCATACCGAAATTTCACCGACCTATCCCCCCAAGGCGCATTCCGTGAATTTCCCGGAATGTGCCTTTTCTATATGTTGCACATTCGAAAGCATCAGATGTTGATTTTCATGAAAAGATGTGTTAAATTATGCATAACCACCATTCGGAAAGGCATAAAGACGAATGAAAAAACTTCTCTCCCTCGCGCTGTGGAGCGCGATCCTCTCGGGGGGATAATCCCGGTCGGCTCTCGCGTCGTGCGCGCAGAGCGCGGTGAAGAACTATTCGCCGAAGATCATCGTTTCGTCCTCGGAAGCCGAGGAGAGTGCCCGGTATCTCACGAACCGCCCCCAAGCAGACAGTGAAAAAACAAAAACATTTAAGCGAAAAATCCACCCGCTTCGCGGGTGGATTTTTATTCATGCGGCAGGCTTTTTCGACGGCGTATCCGCCGTCACGTCACGGTGCGCCGAACGGATTTATCAAAGCCGCTTCCTCGATAAATCCCGCGGTGTTTTTGTCTGCCGTCACCGTGCCGTCAATCCGATTTTTCCACCGTTATCGCGGCACGGCGCACAAGTCCGCCTCGCGTGATCGTAACATAGGCGGGCTCGCCGTTTTCATATTTTATTTCAAAGCATGCTCCGTCTCTGACAAACGCAAGCGTATCCCCTTTGCGCTTGCCGTTCGCTCGCGCGGCGTTCAGCCAATCACGCCCTCCCGCACACGCGCCGTCGGAAAGCGGGATCGACGTTTCGCCGCAATTTACGCGGTTCTCCGTGCCGCGGAATGTAAAGACAACGCCGCGGAGATTTTCCGGCTCCGTTATTCTCACGGAGCCATCACCCCTGTCCACGCGGAGCCTGTATCCATCCTCCGAGGCAAATACCACGATCGCCCCTTCGGGAAACAGAGCCTCGTCCCGAGACGCGCCCTCTCCTTCGTTTGAAGCGCATGACGACGAAAAAAGGAGAAGAAGCGCCGCCGAACAAAATATAAAGAATCTGAATTTACGCATAACAAAATCCCTCCGATATAACAAGTATATCGGAGGGATGTCCCGATTATGACAAGCCTCAGCGGGAAACCTCGGATACCACGGTAGCTTCCTTGTTGCTGTACTTGAAGCGGTCGACCATTTTTGCAACGACTTCAACGATAATTACCGTCTTTGAGCCGTCCTTCTCCGCAAAGCGGAAGAAGTAGCAGTCATTGGTCACATTCGGTGCGCTTCTGAAATCGATGGTGCGCTTTACACCGTCTGTGTACTGGCTCTTGTACTGCTCGGTATAGGGAGCGATGATCTCCGCCTCGCGGATCTCGCGGCGGTAGATCACCTGATCGACGTCTTCCTTCTTCTTGTTTCTCTTGATCTTGTCGAACTCTACCACGGTGTGGGGAACCTCGTTCAGATTTGCAGTGGGAGTGTAGATCTGATACTTGAGATCATATGCGACATGAGTCCATGTAAGAGCGAAAAGTATGTAGATCAGAATCGGGGCAAGTACACCGCCCGCGATGAAGCCGACGATGCGGAAAACGGCGTTGAGTCCCACAATAATACCGATTCCGACTGCGGCATAGAGAACGATGAGAAGTATTCTTACAATAAGATTCGATCCTGACGCCTTTTTGGAAACGACGTAATCGATAGCGTTAACTGAATTGTTCATGACAAAACCGCGCCATGTGCGCGCTCTCCTTTTTGTTTTATAAGAAAAGTATATCACAGCGGAAGAAATATTTCAATATCAAATTAAATGAATTTGATCATTTTCTATTGAAATCGACACCGGCATATGATATCATTCATATGTACCATACTTTTGAAAACCGAAAGGAACATACAATGAGCGTAAGCTTTAACGAAGAAAAACGAATATTCAAGCTTGACTCCGCCGAAGCAAGCTACATATTTGAGATCCACGAGGACGGACGTCTCGTGCACCTCTACTTCGGCGCGTCGATCCCCGACGATAACGTAGATTCTCTCCGCCTCAGACAGGTCGCGTGCGACTCCTTCTCGCCCTATCTCGGCGGCGGTCCCTACGACGGCACCCATGCGCCGAATATGTCTCCGTTTGAGTATCCGACGACCGGAATGGGAGATTACCGTCTGACCGCATATTCGACGAAGGCGGCGGAGGGCAACCTCGTTTGCGATCTCGTTTACCGCGATCACCGCATCTATGCCGGAAAGAACGGAATAGAAGGACTTCCCGCAACCTATGTAAACGATGAGAGCGAAGCGGACACGCTTGAGGTCGATCTCACCGATCCCGTGACCGGCGCGATTGTCACCCTCATCTACACGGCTTTCAATAACAATGCCGCAATTACCCGTTCGGTACGGGTGAAGAACGAAGGCACAAAGCCGTTCGCGCTCGAGAATGTTGCATCCGCCTGCGTAAATCTGCCGCTCGGCGACTATGACATGATCACCACGCACGGACGCCATGCACATGAGTGCACTCTCTCGAGAACGCCTCTCGGACACATGACCCAGTCGATCTCGAGCGTGCGCGGCGCTTCCGGACACAGCCACAACCCCTTTGTCATAATGCCCCGTCACGACACCCGCGAGGAATGCGGCGACTGCTACGGCTTCACCTTCATATACAGCGGAAACTATCTCATAAGCGCCGACAACGACTATTTCGCCTCGACACGCGTGACAGTCGGAATCAATCCCGAGGGCTTTGAGTGGACGCTCGCCCCCGGCGAGGTATTCGCATCCCCCGAGGCTGTCATGATGTTCTCCGAAAACGGAATCGGCGGCGTCAGCCGTTCCTTCCACCGCCTGTTCAGAAAGAACCTTGTCCGCGGCAAGTGGCGCGACATCAGACGTCCGCTGCTCATCAACAGCTGGGAGGCGGCTTACTTCGGATTTGACGATGACAAGCTTGCCGCGTTCGCTGAGAAAGCGGCTACGCTCGGCATCGAGATGCTCGTTATGGACGACGGCTGGTTCGGAAAGAGAAACGACTCAAGCTCGTCTCTCGGCGACTGGTATGTAAACGAGAACAAGCTGAAGGGCGGTCTCTCCTCGCTTATCAAGCGCGTGAACGCCGCAGGTCTCAAGTTCGGTATCTGGTATGAGCCCGAAATGGTTTCTCCGGACAGCGATCTCTACCGCGCTCATCCCGATTGGTGCATCCATACCGAGGGACGCGCACAGAGCCTTGCGCGCAGTCAGTACATGCTCGATATGTCCCGCCCCGAGGTGCGCGACAACGTATTCGAGCAGATGTATGCGGTTCTTTCCGAGAACAACATCGACTATGTGAAGTGGGACTTCAACCGCAACTTCACCGAGGCGTCCTCGTCCGCTCTCAGCGCGGATCGCCAGGGCGAATTCGCACACCGCTATATGCTCGGAACATATGAGCTGTTCGACCGTCTGACAAAGGCGTTCCCCGATCTCCTCATCGAGAGCTGCTCCGGCGGCGGCGGACGCTTTGATGCGGGAATGCTCTACTACTCGCCCCAGATATGGGCAAGCGACAACACCGACGCTATCGACCGTCTGTCGATACAGTTCGGCACATCGATGGTTTACCCCGCATCTTCCATGGGCGCGCACGTTTCCGCGGCAGCGCGTACTCCCTTCGCCACACGTGCGGCAGTTGCGCTTTGGGGAACCTTCGGCTATGAGCTTGATCCGCTCCGCCTTTCCGAGGAGGACTGCGATGAGGTCAGACGCGAGGTCGAAGACTATCACAAGTACAACGAGCTTATCCGCACCGGCGATCTCTACCGCCATGTTTATCCCATGGAGGATCTTAACCGTGCGGCATGGTCCTTTGTTGCCGAGGACAAGAGCGAGGTGCTTCTCACGGTCGTTACCAAGAGCAGCCCGCTCTGCAACGTGTTCCTGATCCGTCTCTGCGGACTCGATCCCGACGCATATTACCGCGAGGAAAGAAGCGGCAGAGTTTTCTCGGGCGCGCTTCTCATGAAAGCGGGATACAACATGTCGTTTGAGAGGAACAACGACGGTTCCGCCGTTATGACTCACTTCGTCCGTGTATAATTCACGCTCTTAACCCGATCAATTAAAAATCCGCCGCTTTCGCTGTTCCCGATCCGGGAATGCGGGGCGGCGGATTTTCTGTCGGCGGCGATCGCCGGACTTCGGTCATTGAACGCCGATCGGATTCGCCGTTTTCGTCGGTTTCGTCGGAGATGCCTCCGAATCGCCGATTTACGCGGTCGCGCTCCTGCTACAAAGCATCTCCGCCGCATGAATGATACGGCTTACCGCGATCGTCTGCGCGGTGCTTTCTTCGGCGATGAGTGCTTCGCGCGTTTTTTCGGCTTGCGCTTTCCCGCGGCTGCTGCGGACAGCGCCCCGAGCAGGACCGCGCCGAAGTGAAACGCGGCAGATACAGCGGCTGAGGTCTCGCTTCCGCCGTCGATGAGAAGAGAAACGGCGAAAACAAGCACGGACAGTCCCGCCGCCGATATCGCGCCGGGAAGCATTCCGCCTCCGGTGAATTTTGCGGCGGCGATCCCGGATACCGCCGCGGCAAGCGCGAACGCGGCATATCCCAGATACACGGTAAGCTTTGACGGATCGGGAGACGAATACGCCGCCAGCGCGAGGATCGGCATGAGCACAGCCGCCGCGCCGATCCCGACGGCAGTCCCCTTCAAAAGCGCGAGCGCAAGTCTCGATGCGTCCGAGCCTTCGTTTTTTGCATTATTCATAAAAAACCTCCGCAGATAATGTTTGTACATTATACTGCGGAGGTTTCGTTTTTATGAGCGTGTCCGTTCAGTCCTGCGCGTCCTCGGCTTTTACGTCAACCGTGCGGACTGCGGAGCGGAGAATGCGGATCTTGGTCTTTTCCTTCGTGGTCTCGAGAACGAGGGTCTCTTCCTTGATCGAAACGATCTTTCCGATTATCCCGCCGATGGTTGTGATTTCGTCGCCGATCGAGAGGGAGTTTCTCATTTCGTTCTGCGCCTTGTCCTGCTTCTTTTGAGGACGGTAAAGGAAGAAATAGAATATTGCGACCATCGCAACAAGCATTACAATCGTTCCGATGCCCTGCACGGGATTTACCGAAGCGCCTTCTCCTTCAAGAAGTGAAATATAATTCATAAAGCCAGAAACCTTTCTTTATTTATTCCGTAAAAATATTATATACTATAGCTTCGCGCTTTTCAATAGCGTTGTAAAAATGTTTACAAACAATTTGACCCGACAGGCTATTTCGACGTTTTCAGATATGCGGGCAGAAACTCGTCGGCGATAACGTCGGTGATATATTTTTTCAGCGTATCGAGAGTAAAGCTTCCGTAGAGCTGCGCGCCGTGCGCCGAGCAGAGCGCCTGCGTGTAATCCTCCATGAGATATACCTCAACGCCGCTTCTCACGGGAAGATCCTGCGAATCGTGAACGGTCTCGTCCGCGACGTAATGCGTCACCGTGGGGTTGGAAACGATGTTTGTCAAATATGCAGGCATATTCTCTTCTTTCACAATGTCAAAGGTCACGATGTTGCCGACCATGTTCACGGCTTTGAGCTGCGTCGAAATGAAGTTTCCGAGAGAGTAAATGACGAGCGTTTTCTTTCCGCTCTCCCCCGTCACCCAATCAATCGGCTGGACGGTGTGCGAATGATGCCCTATGACGGCATCCGCGCCGCAGTCCGCGATAAGCTTTGCAAGCCGCTTCTGCTCGGCGTTCGGCGCCTGAGTATTCTCATCGCCCCAATGCATCGAAACGAATACAAGATCCGCTTCCCCGCGTGCGCGCGCTATTCTCTCCCGTATCACGCTGTCGTCTATGAGCGGAACGACACACGGGCTTGCCGAATTGACCCTGTAGCCGTTCGTTCCGTAGGTGAATGAAAGCATTGCGATCTTTACGCCGTCCTTTTCGTAAAAGCGGAGCTTTTCGTAATCGGCATCGTTTTCGTATCCGCCGATCTGGAGCACGTCCTTCGTCTTCCAATATTCGATCGTTTTGCGGTATCCTTCGGTGAGATTCTCCATATCGAGCATATGGTTGTTCGCTATGTTCACGATATCGAATCCCATTGAAACGAGCGCGTCCCCCGCCTCCGGAGGAGAATTGAAGTTCGGGTATCCCGACGCCTTGAGTCCCGTGATCGGAGCCTCCTGATTCACGAACGCGATATCCGCCGTGCCGACGAGAGCCTCCACATTCGCGGTGTACATCGAATCAAAATAATAATTCCCTGTGTAGCCTCCCGCGGATGCCATCGAAGACGCTTTTGCGGCAGCCTCGGTGTAGATCGATTCGTGGATTATGTTATCCCCCGCGCAGGCAAAGGAAAGGCGAACCGTTTTGTCCTTCGGGGTCTCCTCTCCTCCGTCGGTGTCCGCCGACGTGACCTTGCTGCCGGCTCCGCCGGACGGCGATGTCTGCGTAACGTCGGCACCTGTCTCCGAGCGTCGGAGTCCGCAAGAGGAAAGGCACATGCACGCAAGCAAAATCGAAACAAATTTAATCCTGTTCAAGCTTTATCCCCTCCCTGAGTGATTTCTTTTCCGCTCCGGAAAGCTTATACGCCTTGAGCTTCTGCTCACGGAAGTGTATTACAAGCTCGCTTTCCGGAACATCCGATCCGTCCGAGGACATGCAGAGCAGTATGTCCGAATCCTCGGTTATGTTGATGCCTTCGAACACCATCCTGCGGTATCCGTACATCAGGCTGTGTTCGTCCTCGGAGAAAACGCAGTCCCATGTTTCGCCGGTCGCGTAATTTCTGAGGAAGAAATGAGGAAGCTTTTCGAGACCGAGACGGTCGAGAGTGCTGTCGTTTACCCTTGCCGTCACCTGCACCTCGCCGTACTCGGGAATGTAGATAAACGAAAAAGCCGAATAATATCCGTCCGCGCCGTCTTCCTTCCCCGATATGGTATCGTCTATCCTGTTTGTCATGAAAGCGTCCTCGCCGAGCTTTTCATATGCGTTCATCGCATTTTCCGTAGGCGTTATTTCATCAAGAACGTATTCCGCGTTTGCGATTATTATGCGAAAAATAAAAGCGCCTATCACGGCGAAAACGAGAACCGTCAGCACCGCCTTTATTATTTTACCGAAAAGTTTCATATATATCCGTGCCTTTCTTCGCCGTGCGGCGAATATCCTGCGAAAGGAGTATAACATAAAATCACGCCTCAATCAACACCTTATCGGTAAATTTTTGCGTCTGTATTGACATTTACCCGGAGATAATATATAATGTAGAAACTCAGGATACGCTGCCGCGCCGCATTTTTCTCCGCAAAATGACGGCGCATGATCGGCGCCGCTCCCGAAAGGAGGCATTCACATGAAGCTTGATATTACGGAGATCATGAACCGAAGGAAAGACCGGCTCGATTTCAGCTTTGACTTCAAATTCCCGGATTCCCCCGACGGCGCCCTCCTTCCCGCCGGAGTAACACTTGCCGGACCGGCTCAAATCGACTGCCGCGTAACGGACGTAAACGGATTTATCAAAGCGGATTTCACGGTACACGCTCCGCTGAGGTGCGTATGCGTGAGATGCCTTGAGGAATTCGAATACCCGCTCGATTTTTCATTTGAGAGATTCGCGGAGCTCGACGGAAGCGACGATCTCGACTGCGATGCCGACGAGGTTCTCACGGTAAAGGACAGCGCACTCTTTCCCGACGCGGATATCGCCGAGGAGATATCGCTCGAAGCTCCGTTCCGTCCGCTTTGCTCGGAGGACTGCCCCGGACTCTGCCCGAAATGCGGAAAGAAGCTGCGCGACGGTCCGTGCTCGTGCGCAGCGGACGAGGTTTTCGAGGATCCGAGAATGGACGCGCTCAGACGTCTGCGCGATTCCATGGAGGATGATTGACCGTTTTTTCGCTCCGAAAGCGGAGAAATAAAAAATATTGAGAAGAAAATTGAAAAAAGACTTGATTTGATAGAAAATATGTTGTATAATAAATCGAATGTGTGATTTTATCGTATGATTTTGATATACGAAAAACCAAAGGAGGTATATTGGAATGGCAGTACCGAAGAAAAAGACTTCCAAAGCCCGTCGTGATAAAAGACGTTCCAACGTGTGGAAGCTTACCGCTCCTACGATGGTAAGATGCTCTCATTGCGGTGAGTTCAATCTCAGCCACCGTGTATGCGGCAATTGCGGATATTACAACGGTAAGGAAATCATAAAAAAAGAAGAAGCTTAAGTGAAAAGACCGCAAGTTGTTTGCGGTCTTTGGCTTTAATACGGTCCTTTGCCGTATTCGCCGGAAAGCAGGTGATCCCGTGGAATATACGCCGAAGAGCGACGGGCGGACTGCCGATTATTTGATAATCGGTTTTTTCGCCGTTGCGGTATGTGCATTTGCCGTATCGTCGTCCGGTATCCCGTTCCGCGGACTTGTGCAGATCGCGGGGCTCGTTTCCCTGACCGTCTGTCTTTATCGTCGTCGCCGACGACGGCGGTGAAGAGGTATTCGAGGTATACAGGACGCAGGGCAGGCGCAGCATCGCCGAATGCAGAATGTCGCTTTCGTATCTCAGGCTTGCGGCGTTCTATTCCTCGAACCGTGAACTGAAAAAGGCTCTGCGCGGCTGCACGTTCTACCGCTATACGGCGTCCGTCGCCCCGAAAAGAGTCTGCCTCGCCGTATTTGACAGCGGCACGGACAAGCCCGTCGGCATCGTTTTCGAGCCGAACGATGCTTTCTTCGATTTTCTCTGTGCGCGACTTCCCGAACGAACGGTATCGGGAGAAGATTATATCTGATAAGATTTTTTGTTTCTAAGGAGATTTTGACAAATGAAGTGGACTTCGCTGAATGACCTGAGGGAGATGTATCTCTCGTTTTTCGAATCCAAAGGACACCTGCGTTTGGGCAGCTTTTCTCTCGTTCCCGAAAACGACAAATCGCTGCTTCTCATAAATGCCGGAATGGCCCCTCTGAAAAAGTTCTTCACCGGTGAGGAAGAGCCGCCGAGACACCGTGTGACGACCTGTCAAAAGTGCGTCCGCACTCTCGATATCGACAACGTCGGAAAGACCGCGCGCCACGGCACATATTTCGAGATGCTCGGCAACTTCTCTTTCGGAGATTATTTCAAGAAGGAAGCGCTCACCTGGGCGTGGGAATTCATAACGAAGGTTCTCGAAATGCCCGAGGATCGTCTTTGGGCGACCATATACACCGACGACGACGAGGCGTATTCGATATGGACGAAGGATATCGGAATGCCCGCAAACCGCATCGTCCGTCTCGGAAAAGCCGATAACTTCTGGGAGCACGGCTCAGGTCCCTGCGGTCCCTGCTCCGAGATATACTTTGACCGCGGAGAGGAATTCGGATGCCATTCTCCGGACTGCAAGCCGGGATGCGACTGCGACCGCTACATGGAATTCTGGAACAACGTATTCACGCAGTTCAACAACGACGGCGCCGGAAACTACACCGAGCTTTCGCAGAAGAATATCGACACCGGAATGGGGCTTGAGCGCCTCGCCTGCATCATGCAGGGCGTTGACAACCTCTTTGAGGTAGATACGGTGCGCCGTATCCTTGACAATGTTTGCTCGATCGCAGGCATAAAGTACGGCGACGACGCAAAGGCAGACGTGTCCGTGCGTGTTATCACGGATCACATCCGTTCCTCGACCTTTCTCATCTCCGACGGCGTTCTCCCCTCAAACGAAGGACGCGGATATATTCTCCGCCGTCTGCTCCGCCGCGCGGCGCGTCACGGCAAGCTGCTCGGAATAAAGGATTCGTTCCTTTCCTCCCTCTGCGAAACGGTCATCGCCGAAAACGTTTCCGCTTATCCCGAACTTGAGAAGAAGCGCGACTTCATAAAGAAGGTCATCTCCATCGAGGAGGAGCGTTTCGACCAAACGATCGATTCCGGACTTTCCATCCTTTCGCAGCGAATCTCCGCCGTGAAGTCCGAAGGCGGCAGCACGCTTTCCGGAGAGGATGCGTTCAAGCTGTATGACACCTTCGGATTCCCGCTTGATATCACGAAGGATGTGGCTGCCGAGGCAGGTCTCGGCGTAGACGAAGATGGCTTCGACTCTCTCATGAAATCCCAGAAGGAGAGAGCGCGCGCCGCAAGAAACGGGGCGGGCGGTTGGGACAATGCCACGGGCAGTGTTCTTTCCGGGATGGCAAAGACTTCGTTTGTCGGATACGATTCTCTCACCGCTGATACGAAGGTCAAAGCGCTGATCTGCGACGGCGAGCTTGCGGATGCCGTAAGCGAGGGCGAATTCGGCATAATACTTGAGCCCTCCCCGTTCTATGCGGAATCGGGCGGTCAGGTCGGAGACACCGGAATTGTCTCCGGGGACGGCTTCACCCTTGAGATCACCGATACGAAAAAATCGGACAAGGTATTCGTGTCCACGGCAAAGATCGTATCCGGAATGGTCAAGGTCGGAGACAGCGCAAAAGCCTCTGTAGACGCCGCACGGCGCGCCGATATCAAGCGCAACCACACCGGCGCACACCTCCTTCAGTCAGCGCTCCGCCGGATTCTCGGAGACCACGTCGAGCAGGCAGGCTCATACGTTGACGCGCATCGGCTCCGTTTCGATTTCTCACACTTCCAGGCTCTCACCGCTGAAGAGATCGCGCAGATCGAAAAGCTCGTGAACGAGCACATCCTACTCGCCGAGGAGGTGACCTCGGTCGAAACCGACATCGAATCCGCAAAGGCAGCGGGCGCAATGGCGCTGTTCGGCGAAAAATACGGAAAGACCGTCCGCATGGTCCGTGCCGGAGATTTCTCGCTTGAGCTTTGCGGCGGTACGCACTGCTCGAACACCGGTGAGATCGGACTTATGAAGATCATCTCCGAATCGTCCGTCGCGGCGGGTGTCCGCCGTATAGAGGCAGTCACCGGATACGGCGTTCTCGGCTGCATCGCCGAGCGTGACGCTCTCATTTCGGACTGCGCATCGGCGCTCAAAGCGCAGAACGCATCCGTGCTCGTCGCCCGCGCTCACGCGGTAACGGCGGAGCTTTCCGCGGCGAAGAAGGAGATCGACGCTTTGAACGCAAAGCTCGCCGGAGGCAAGCTCGATGAGATCATCGGCAGCGCCGAAAATCTCGGAGGCGTGCGTTTTGCGTGCGCCGACCTCGGCGAGACCTCGATCGATTCCGTCCGTTCTCTCGGAGACAAGATCAAGGAGCAGTACCCCGACACGGCGGCGATATTTGCCGTCCGGTTCGGCGGAAAGCTCAATCTTCTGGCGTTCTGCGGCAAAGCCGCGGTGTCCTCGGGCGCTCACGCCGGAAATATCGTAAAAGCCGCAGCGGCAGTCTGCGGAGGACGCGGAGGCGGACGTCCCGACAGCGCTCAGGCAGGCGCATCGGACAGCTCGAAGCTCACCGAAGCATTTGAAGAGGCTAAAAACATTCTCACCGAAGCCGTTAAATAAATAAAAGCTATTGACAAATCGTGCGCTTTCGGATATAATATTAAGGCAAGCGGATACGAGAAGGCCCCGCTTGCTACGGAGAAGTACTCAAGAGGCCGAAGAGGCGCCCCTGCTAAGGGTGTAGGTCGGGTAACCGGCGCGAGAGTTCAAATCTCTCCTTCTCCGCCATAACTGGACACCAATTTTGATACAATGAGTATCAAAGTGGGTGTCCAGTTTCTTTATGCAAAAGCCCCTATTTACAAGGGTTTTCCCATACTTTTTAACGATAACAGGCTCTATGGCGACTTCGGAATAGTCACTGTAGAGCCTGTTGTGTTTTATAGCCCGACACCTTTTAACGAAAGGTCGGAAAGTATGTCCACTTTTTAATTATTCCTCTTTTTCCAAAATAAAGAAAAAAGCCGGAGTTGTTACGCTCCGACCTTGATTTCTGTGCCGTTGTAGAAAATGAATGTAATACTGCCATCCCTGTGGACGATTGCCTTTTCCACCATCACCGTCCAGATGGTATCGTCCCAGGTGTCCATCCGCTCTGGCTGGCGTTTGAGGGTTCGTATAAAAAGCCCCATTGCTTTGTCCTGCTGACCGAGTCTGGTACGTTCAGCCTGCAAGCGTTCCAGTTCCTTGGCGGCGGTTTCGTACCGTGCGGTCAGGCTTTCGTACTTCTTGAGGTAGGTTTCCTGGGATTGTGCTGTGGAGGCATTCTCTTTGACCGCAGCCTTGACCAGTTCGGCAACCACCTGGGTTTCCTCCATTTGGCGATCGATTTCAGCATCCAGCGAGGTGAAATCCGTCAGCAGTTTTCTCATGCTCTCACAGTCGCTTACAACCTCCGAGCGGTTCTGCATCAGTTGATTGTAGGCCGTGATGAACATCTGCTGGATGGTTTCAGTGTCGAGGGTCGGTGTTCCGCAGCGTTTCTCATTCGAGAACTTGATGTTGCACTGCCAAATTGTGCGGCGGTATTTGTCCGTGGAGTGCCACACCTTTGAGCCAAAAAACCCACCGCAATCCTCACAGACCAGCTTGGCAGCCAGACTGCTTTTTCCGCTATAGGTTCTGCCGAGGGCTTTCCGTCTGGCAAACTCATACTGCACATGATCCCATTCGTCAGGCTCGATAATGGCAGGGTGGCTGTTTTCCACATAGTATTGCGGGACTTCACCCT
>OLNF01002970.1_pt1 | contig 12725 bp, 12 predicted proteins | sample 1673061 | NCBI WGS metagenome assembly OLNF01 (sample SAMEA3136751, study PRJEB25190) | human gut metagenome | reverse complement strand
ATGGAATCCCAGAAAATAGAAGCATAAGACAGCAAGGAGCAAAGCGCAGGCAAAAGCCACTCCTCTGTTCCACGCAGTCTTAAAAGTTTCTTTTTTGGTATTCTGAATACTGAGAATTGTAATAATCCCGGCAGTTACCGCATATTCCAAATGCAAAAGGTCCGCAACCAGAATAGCTGCCACTGCCGCAAACGCTATCTTTATTGTTTTCCCTAAAACAGCCTTATTCATACTTCTTTCCTTTGGTAAATCCTCTTCCCCGGACTTCTTTTACCTGTCCGATCATAATAAAGGCATCCGGATCAATCTCCTGTACCATTTCATTGATTGCAAACACCGTCGGGGAACCGACAGAGGTGATGTATCAGATCATCGAGGCGGTGGAGCCGTATATGCCGGCGGACAAGCCGCGCTATCTGATGGGTGTCGGCACGCCGAGCAACATCATCGAGGCCGTTGCGCGCGGCGTGGATTTCTTCGACTGCGTGATGCCTGCGCGCAATGCGCGGCACGCCAAGCTGTTCACGTGGCAGGGCGCGATCAATCTGAAAAACGCGAAGTACATCTACGACGAATCGCCGATCGACCCGGAGTGCGACTGCCCGGTCTGCCGCCGCTATTCCAAGGCGTATCTGCACCACCTGTTCAAGGCGGAGGAGATGCTGGCGATGCGGCTTTCTGTAATGCACAACCTGTATTTCTACAACAAGTTGATGGAACGGATCCGCGAAAGCCTTGACAACGGCACGTTTACGGCCTTCCGTGCGGAGTATTCCGAAAAATTGGCGCGGAAGATCTGATCGCGCGGAGTTTATTTTGGAAAATTGCTCAAGCCGTCTTGCAAAATGACGCAAGAACCGGTATAATATTCAAAGTTTGAAAACGATGGAGGAAAAACAATGACCTTATTCTTGGAGTCCGGCGCAGCCGCCGGCGGCAGCAACCTTTCGTTTATCATCATGATGGTCGCGCTGATCGCGGTCTTCTACTTCTTCATGATCCGCCCGGAAAACAAGCGGAAGAAGGAAGCCGAGGCCATGCGCAACGCGCTGAAGGTCGGCGACAACATCACGACCATTGGCGGTATCATCGGCGACGTCGTGTCCGTGAAGGATAACTCGATCGTCATCGAGACCAGCGCCGACCGTGTCCGTGTGGAGTTCGCAAAGTTCGCTGTCTCCAGCAACAACACCGCCGAGAAGGAAGCCGCCAAGCAGAAGGCTGCGATGGCTGCCGCCCGCAAGGAAAAGAAGGCAAAGAAATAATCGTGTCCCATGATCGCCCAGCTGCAAATGCAGCCGGGCGATTTCTTTGTCCTTATTATCATTTTGACTTTAGAATGTAGGGACGGCCTCTTAGAAAATATTTGTAAAATGCTGCCTGCCATCATCAAGATAGCGTGCGGCGCGTAGTCGCCAGCGGAGAGGTGATTTGGGCGGGGAAACAGACTGGGCGAGTGAGCTGTTACATGATGGCAGCACGGTTTACGCTACCGGTTTTGAAAGTTCTCTTTCTTATCTTCACCGGGCGCGGCAGTTCGTTTCTTTCTCAAAAAGAGAAAGAAAAGAATGGGGGCGCAAATCGGACGGACAGGGTCGTTTTCGGTGCAGCAGGAAATCACAAACAGTTCTTTTTGATAGAACAGGGCCATAGAGTGGTGGGGAAGGAGGGATGCCAGATGGGCAAGAAACGAACGGGTACGAAGCGCAGCGGGCCGGTGAGCTGGGTCTGGAAGAGTGTACTGCTTGGCGGGCTGATCGGCGCGGGACTCTGCGCGTTGGCGGCGGCGCTGGTGATGGGCGGCGTTATTCCGCAGGAGGGACTGATGACAGCGGGGCGTTGTGCCGCGCTGCTGGGTGCGGTTGCGTCCGGGTTGATCTGCGCCTGTATGGCGAAGGAGCGGAAGGTGCAGTGGGCCGCAGTCGCCAGTGGGTGTACGGCGGCCTGCGCGCTGATGGGGAATCTGCTCTTCGTGGGACAGATCCGAATGCCGCTGCTGTGGCTCGGCGCGGTGGGGGCAGCGGCTTTGCTTGCGATGTTCTGCCAACTGCGACCGAAAAAACGGAAGTATCGCAGAAAATGAAAGCGCTCCGTCATGAGTTTGCAAAGTAAATGACACTTACGTTTATGTTTCTGCGCGCACGAAATCCTGCAAAAACAAGATTTATGCGCCCAATGGCGGTGAGGCACCATATCTGGTGCTTTCCGCAGTCATCTGGCGCATTGCGTTCGCTCTCAGGTTGCGTTGTAGACATAATGTAGTAAACATAATACCTTGTCATAATTTACAAAAATTAAGATTTTGCTGAATTTTCCTTGAAATTTAAGGCGCTTTGCGGTATAGTAGCATCACGCCCGTTGGGACGGGCGGTAGCGATAATTTCACATTCATAATCTGCTGCGGCTGCATCCGCCTGTCCTGTGTCTTCGTCCGGTGACGGTGGCTTGCGTCGCTTCTTTGTTCGGAAAAGACCTGGTTGTTGCGTCTTTCTGTTCGTATTTTTTTGCAGCCCCGCCATTCGGCGCTGCGGCTGTTTTTGATTTGACGCCCACATTGCGGGCGGACTCATTCAGACACCGGCGCGATCAAACGAATCTGGAAGGACACGTCTATGGTCAACATCATTGCGCGGTATGAGGATCACCTCATCCATGTCAAAAACGCTTCGGCCAACACGGTCTCGTCTTACATGCGGGATCTGCGGCAGTATGCGTCATATCTGGAGACCAGAGGCATTTCCGTTTTAGACGCGGATCAGTCGGTCGTGAGCGAGTATGCGTTGTGGCTGCACGACGCCGGGAAGTCCCCGGCAACGATTTCCCGTTCGCTCGCCTCGCTCAAGAGCCTGTATCTCTTTGCAATGGCGGAGGATGAGATCGAGGTCAACCCCGTCCACAACATCAAGGTTGAAAAGGCAGAGAAAAAGCTCCCGCAGATCCTGAGCGGCAAGGAAGTCGAGCTGCTGCTCGATCAGCCGAAGCCGAATGATCTCAAAGGCTGCCGCGACAAGGCAATGCTCGAGGTACTGTATGCGACGGGCATCCGCGTGAGCGAGCTGATTGGACTAAATGTCGACGACGTGAGCCTGACGGGCGGATTTCTCCGCTGCGCGAGCGGCGAGAAGCTGCGCCTCATCCCGCTCTATCCCGAGGCCGTGTCCGTGCTGCGGGATTACATAGAAAATGTGCGTCCCAGCATGGTGGCCGCACCGGGCGAACGGTCACTGTTCGTAAACGTCTCCGGCGAGCGCATGAGCCGTCAGGGACTCTGGAAGATCATCAAATACTATCAGGAAAAAGCGCACATCGACAAGGAGATCACGCCGCACACGCTGCGGCACAGCTTTGCGGCGCATCTGCTCGAGAACGGAGCGGATCTCCGGTCGATTCAGGAAATGCTGGGTCACAGCGATATTTCCTCCACTCAGGTCTATGCACAGCTCGTCAAACAGAATTTGAAGGCTGTGTATAACAAATATCATCCGAAGGCATGAGGAGAGAGCATGCGGAGAGGATGGTCTTGCCGCCGCGGCCAAGATGCTGCGGCGGCCTTTTTGTTTGGAAAGAGTGGAGACGGAGCATGCGGGGCTTGTCAAACGGAGAAAATCTGGTATAATGGGCGGCGAATCATGCCGCGGCGATGCGCCGCAAAAGGAGACGCTATGAGAATTTTTGTTGCCGGGGCCGGTGCGTGGGGCACGGCGCTTGCGATGCTGTTGGAGGAGAACGGACACGCGGTGACGCTCTGGACGCGGAACGCGGAAAAGGCACGGGAGATCGACGTCACGCGGCAGAACCCGGCGCTGGCGGGCGTGACGCTCCCGGCGGGCATCCGGGTGACGGCGGAGCTGGCCGAGGCGGAGGACGCAGAGCTGGTGCTCTACGCGGTGCCGAGCTTTGCGCTGCGCGAGACGGCCCAGGCCATTGCGCCGTATCTCCCTTCAGAGGCCGTCTTAGTATCTGCGACGAAGGGCATCGAGCGCAGCACAAATGCGCGCATGACGGAGATCATCGCGGAATACGCCGGGACGGGGCGGCCGATCGTTGCGCTCTCTGGCCCGACGCATGCAGAAGAAGTCTCACGCCGAATGGCAACGGGGTGTGTGCTGTCGAGCCGCGATCTGGAGGCGGCCAAGCGCGTCCGCGCCGCGTTCATGAATGACGTATTCCGGATCTACATCAACGACGATATGGTCGGTGTGGAGCTGTGCGGGGCGTTCAAGAACGTGGTGGCGCTCGGCGCGGGGATCCTGCGCGGCATGGGCGCGGGCGACAATCTGCGGGCAATGTATCTGACGCGGTCGATCTCGGAAATTTCGTCGCTGAGCATTCTGCTCGGCGGGCGGCGGGAGACGTGCTTTGGACTCGCGGGTGTCGGCGATCTGATCGTGACGTGCTTCTCCGAGCACAGCCGCAACCAGCGGGCCGGGCTCTACATCGGGCAGGGCGAGACCGTCGAGGAAGCGCTGCGGCATGTGGGCGCAGCCGTCGAGGGCTATTATGCCGCGGACAGCATCGAGCACCTTGCGCGCGAGCTGCGCATCGATATGCCGATCTGCTCGGCCATCTACCGCGTGCTCTACAAGGGACACTCGGCAGCGAAGGAAATCGCGCCGCTGATGCGCAGGGCCGGGTTTTCGGAATTTCGTCAATAAAAACAGAAACCGCGCCCCGGCGTACCGGGGCGCGGTTTGCATCTTAATTGGAGTCGATGATCGTCTACGAGGGAGACTGTTTGCGCTTTGATTTGCGGTGCAGGAGCCTTTCCGAGATCCACAGGCCAAAGCGGCGCAGCACCCAGAAGACCGAGCAGGCCAGCAGCGCAAAGACAATGAACACCAACAGACCGCGGGTGTTGAGCGGCTCGATCGTAAAATACGTGGGGAAGAAGAAATAGCAGACGGCGAAGGCCGCGATCAGGAAGGACATCATCACGATACGGAGCGTGTTGAATGGCTTCGACGTGCGGAATACCATCATCAGGCCCACAACACCCATGACGCCGGTGCTGATGGTGCTGAGCATATCGTCCTCGAGATGGAAGGCGAGATAGAAGAGCATGACGCCGAGCACGAGCAGATAATCCGCCAGCGCGGCGGGGAGAGCGCGCCGCAGCACATTCCCGAGGAAATGGCCGCTGATGCGGTCCTCGTTCGGCTCCATGGCCAGGATGAAGGACGGGATGCCAATGGTGATGGCGTTGACCAGGCTCAGCTGCGCGGGCGAATAGGGATAGGGGAGCGTGAAGATGAGCGTGGTGATCGCGAGGATGAAGGTGAAGATGTTCTTGACCAGATAGAGCGAAGCGCTGCGCTCGATGTTGTTGATGACGCGGCGGCCCTCCGCCACGACAGACGGCATGGCCGAGAAATCGGAGTCCAGCAGGACGATGTGCGACGCCTGACAGGCGACGGAGCTGCCGGAGGCCATTGCGATGGAGCATTCGGCTTCGCGCAGGGCAAGCACGTCGTTGACGCCGTCGCCGGTCATGGCGACGGTATGGCCCGCGGCCTTCATGGCCTGCACGAGCTGCTTTTTCTGGTCGGGTGTGACGCGGCCGAAGACCGTGCAGCGCTCGGCGGCCTGCGCGAGCTGCTTTTCGGTCTGAAGCGTGCGCGCGTCAACATAATTCTCTGCACCCTCGATCCCGGCGCGGCGCGCGACCTCGGAGACCGTGAGCGCGTTGTCGCCGGAGATGACCTTGACGGCGACGCCCTGACGGGCGAAGTAGGCGAACGTATCGGGCGCGGCCTCACGGATCTTGTTGGAGAGCAGGACGAGCGAGAGCGGCAGGAGCGGCGCGGTGGGCGCGTCGTCATTCAGACCGCCTTCGTAGAGTCCGAGGAGCAGTACGCGGCAGCCTTTGGCAGAGAACTCCTCTACCTGACGGAGCGTGTCCGCCGCGTCCGGCTGCGAGGCGAGCAGAATATCGGGCGCGCCGAGCAGATAGACCTCGTCGGAATGGAACTGCACGCCGCCGTATTTTTTTGCCGAGGAGAACGGCAGTGTTTGCTGCGCGACACGGCGGGCCGTCCCGTCGAAATATTGCTTCAGCGCGATCATCGTGTCGTTGTCGCTCTGCATGGCGGAGACATAGTCCGCCATGATGGAGCGGATGTCATCCTCACAGAAGCGGTCCGGCACGAGAGGAACGATGTCGTCGACAATCATGGCCGGCTCGGTGATGGTGCCGGTCTTGTCGACACAGAGTGTATCTACGCGGGCGAGCGTCTCGATGCAGTCCATATCGTGGACGAGCGTGCGGCGGCCGGCGAGGCGGATGATGCTGGCGACGAGGGCAAGGCTGGTCAGAAGGTACAATCCTTCTGGGATCATGCCGACGATGGAGCCGACGGTCGAGATCACGGAGGTGACGACGTCGCGGTCCAACCAGCGGTATTCCTTGATGAACATCAGCACGCCGAGCGGAATGACGAGGAAGCCGATCCATTTGATGAGGCTCGTCAGCGAGCGCATCATCTCGGACTTTGGCTGCTTGCCCGCCTTTTTGGCCTCGATGGTCAGCTTGGAGACAAACGAGTCGGCTCCGACGGCGGTCAGACGTGCGCGGCAGCCGCCGCTGACGACGAAGCTGCCGGAAAGGAGGCTGTCGCCGGGCTTTTTGACGATCTCGTCCGATTCGCCGGTGACGAGCGCCTCATTGACACGGCACTCGCCGGAGACGACCTCGGCGTCCGCGCAGATCTGGCAGCCGGGATCAAAGAGAACAATATCGTCACGGACGAGCTGCGCTTCCGTGACTTGCTCAAGCGTGCCGTCCCGCACGACGTCGAACTCCGCGGCGGCCATGATTTTCAGCTTGTCCAGCTTGCGCTGCGCACGCAGATCCTGAATGGTGCCGATGATGGTATTGCAGAAGACGACGCCCATGAACGTCAGGTTCAGCCACTGGCCGACTGCGATCACGCAGAGGGCCAGCAGGAAAAAGAGCATATTGAAATAGGTGAAGACGTTTTCCTTCACGATTTGCCCGGCGGTCTTGCGCGGCGGCTCGACCGGGCGGTTGTCCAGACCGGCGGCGACCCGCTCGGTCACCTGCGCTTCGCTCAGGCCGGACTCCGGCGCGGCGAGGAACACGGGGACGTCGACAGACGGCTGCGCCTCCGGCAGGGATTTTGATGATTTCTGTTTCCGGGGCAAGGACAGGAACCTCCTTTTGCCACACTTTGGAGATAGTATAAAGGGGAATTGTAAACGAAATATAAAGTTTTGAAAAAATTATAAATTTTTGAGCGGAGGAAGCTCCCAGCCAACGAGTAATAGCCCGCGGCGGACATCGATCTCGGCCTGCGGTGTGATGATGTGGTTGCTGACGCCAAGCGGAAACGCGCTGCCGAGCGGCGCGTCCGTCAGCTCATACTGCACGCCGCGCAGCGTCAGTCCTTCGGCATCCGCACCGAGATTGAAGATCGAGAGCAGGCCCCAGTCGACGGTCTGCCGGACGGTCAGATGTTCGTTTTCGATGACGGTATAGACAAAGTTGTCGTCATAGAGATAGCCGCGCGCGCCGTGCCGCCGGAGGAAGGCCAGCGATTGAAGATTGGCCAGCGTATGGTCGAGGCGATGGCCGCCGGTTGCGCCGTAGAAATAGAACTCCGTGCAGCCACGGGCAAGTCCCTCGCGGATGGCGAGCATGCTGTCGGTGTCGTCCTTTTCCACGGGGACGCGGACGGTTGGCTCGTTCTCCGGCTGTGGCATGGAGTCGAAATCGCCGATGACAAGATCCGGCTCGATCCCGAGCTTCTGGCAGAGGAGGAGGCCGGCGTCCGCCGCGATCTGGTAATCGCCGGGCTGCGGCCGTTCGCGCAGACCGTAGAACGTCCCGGCGGAATAGATGAAACAACGCTTCATGGGGAATACCTCTTTGTGACTTGGTTTGTCTTATTATATGAGATTTGGTGGATAAATGCAAGAAAGCAGCCGAGAAAGGAGCCGTTAAAAATGGAGCAGCGCACCAAGAGCAGTGTTGTAGAGGCGGGCGACTTTGTCGGCTGCAACGGGGAAGGATGTTTGCATTCTTGACAAAGTCCAAGCTGGATGCTATAATATATTCGACAATTCCAAGGGGTGCTGTGAAAACGGCTGAGATGAGCGACCGCTCGAACCCTCAAACCTGATCCGGATAATACCGGCGTAGGAATGCGAGTATAGAACGTGATCTTCACCGCATTGCGAAGCCGCAATGCGGCTTTTTTCATCGATTTCATTGGAATTGATCTCAAAGAGAAAGCAGGAAAATCTTATGAAACACAAAAAGCTGCGTGCGCTCTGCGAGGGCGCCATCATGGTTGCGCTGGCAACGGCGCTGAGCTATCTGAAGCTGCTCGAGCTGCCGCAGGGCGGAAGCGTCTGCATCGGCATGCTGCCGATCTTCCTCTACAGTGCGCGTTGGGGCGTCGGCCCGGCGTTCCTCACATCGTTTGCCTATGGCCTTCTGCAGCTGCTGCTCGACGGCGCGTATGCCTGGGGGCCGACGTCGATGCTGCTGGACTATCTGCTGGCGTTCGGCGTGCTGGGCGTGGCAGGCTTCTTCCACGGGAAGAAGGGCGGCGTCTATGTCGGCACGGTGCTTGGCTGCGTCTGCCGCTTCATCGTCCACTTTATCAGCGGTATCACGATCTACAAGATCTACGAGCCGACAGAGCTGTTCAATTCCACGTTCACCAATCCGTATCTCTATTCCGCAGTCTACAACGGCAGCTACGTGTTCATCGACATGGCACTCTGCCTCGTGATCACGGCGCTGATCTATAAGCCGCTGAAAAAATACATCAACGGCACAGATCTCGCCAAGTAAAGAAAACAGCCCCTGCCTGTGCAGTCTTACAGGCAGGGGCATTTTACTATTTCAGAGTAAGATACAAGTAAATGTTCAGTCCTATGACCGCAGCAGCAAACGCAAGAAGAATGGAATACATGATCTTCATAGTTTTCTGTTCCGTACAGCGGATACAATACAGCAGATAAACGCCCCAACAGAGATAAGCGATCAGACCAATGCCGCTGCGGCGAATCAGCAGGGAAAGTGCAAACAACACATTGATAAACCGCATACCTTTTTCTGAACAAAGATAATTCTTGATTTTTTGCACGCTGAAGCCCTCCTTGACTCTTTTATCTTACATATATCAATATACCACAGCTTTGGGAAAAGCACAAGAACGGACTGCGTGGGGCGTTTTACGCGCTTTTTACAGCGCAGCACTTGATTTGAACGGGAATTGGGGGTAAAATGAAACAGGAAATGAATATCTGAGAAATGAGGTATGCAGGATGACATACGAAGAGATCAAAAATAACGAGGAGATCAACTCCTATATCCGGCAGGCGGATGCGTCGCTTGTGGCGCTGGGCTTTACGGAGCACAGCTTCGCGCATGTGACGCTCGTGGCGGAGAAGGCAGGGTACATTCTGGAGACGCTTGGCTATCCGGCGCGGACCGTGGAGCTGGCAAAGATCGCGGGCTATTTGCACGACATCGGCAATCTTGTCAACCGCATCGACCACAGCCAGTCCGGCGCGGTGATGGCGTTCCGGATTCTCGACCACATGGGCTTCACGCCGGATGAGATCGGCGTGATCGTCTCGGCCATCGGCAATCATGACGAGGGCACGGGCGTGCCGGTCAGTCCGGTGGCGGCGGCGCTCATTCTGGCGGATAAAAGCGACGTCCGGCGCAACCGCGTGCGCAATCAGGATACGTCGACATTCGACATCCACGACCGCGTGAACTATTCCGTCACAAAGGCGGAGCTGAAGATCAACGAGGCGCACACGCTCATCAAGCTGAAGCTGACGGTCGACACCCACTATGGCTCGGTCATGGATTATTTTGAAATTTTCATGCAGCGCATGATCCTCTGCCGCAAAGCGGCCGAGAAACTGGGATTGCAATTCAAATTGATGATCAACGAACAGCAGCTGATCTAATGATCTAAAAACTTCCGGGATAGCAGGTCACGCAGCCGTCCATCCTAACGACAGGAGGGATGGACGATGACGAAGGAATTTTACTGGGACTTGTTTTGTGAAACCGGCGCGCCGGAGGCGTATCTGCTCTACCGGCGAAATGGAGCGGCCAATGGTACAGAAACTGACGGGGCTCGTCCTGCGGACGACCGAATATAAAGAAAATGATCTGATCCTGAATATCCTGACGCGCGAACAGGGCCTGATCTCGGCCAAGGCGCGCGCCGTGCGCACGAACCGGAGCCACAACAAGGGCGCCTGCCAGCTGCTGTGCTATTCGGAGTTCACGATCACGGATTACAAGGGGTTTTCCGCCATCTCGGAGGCGAACGCCATCGAGATGTTCCCGGAGCTGCGGACGGACATCGAACTTCTGTCGCTGGCAAGCTATTTTGCACAGGCGGCGGAGGTTTTATCGCAGGAGGACGCGGGCAGCGGCGAGGTGCTGTCGCTAACGCTGAACGCACTGTATGCGCTGGCGAAGCTCCGCAAACCGCAGGATCTGGTCAAGGCGGCGTTTGAGCTGCGGGTGGCCTGTATCGGCGGATACGAGCCGGATCTGACCGGGTGCGCGGTCTGCGGACGGGCGGACTGCGGGCGCTTTCTGGTGTCTGGCGGCTGCCTGCAATGTCTGGAGTGCGGGCTTGGCGAGGGGCTGAGCCTGCCGGTGAGCGCCGGGTGTCTGGCCGCGATGCGGTATATCACAGGCTGCGAAGGAAAGCGGCTTTTTTCGTTTTCGCTCGACGGACCGGCCCGCAAGGAACTGGCCGACGCGGCGGAGACGTATCTCGTGACGCAGCTCGAGCGTGGATTTTACACACTGGATTTTTACAAATCACTACTTTTGACATAGGAAATAACGCAAAATGAACGAACAATATCAGAAATCACTGACAAAGCTGGAGCTGGACAAAGTACTGGCACTGCTGGCTGACCACGCCTCCAGCCCGGCGGCAAAGGAACGGTGTCTCGCCGTCCGGCCGCTGGACGACGCGGAGGACATCCGGCTGCTGCAGGCGCAGACGAGCGCGGCCTGCAAGCTCATCACGCTCAAGGGTTCGCCGAGCTTCGGCGGGATCGTGGACGTGGGCGCGTCGCTCAGCCGGGCGGACCGAGGCGGCTGCCTCAGCCCGGAGGAGCTGCTGCGCGTGGCGACGGTCCTCAAGGCGGCGCGGACGGCGAAGGAGTACGCTGAGGGCGACGCCGTGGAGAGCGGCCTCGACATCTTCTTCCGGCAGCTGACGCCGAACAAATTCTTTGAAGAGCGCATTTTTACGTCCATCCTCTCGAAGGACGAGATCGCGGACGCGGCGAGCAGCGAGCTGGCCTCGATCCGCCGGAAGATCCGACAGCAGAGCAGCAAGATCCGCGAATCGCTGCAGAAAATCATCACGTCGCCGACATACGCAAAAATTTTGCAGGAGCCGATCGTGACGATCCGATCCGACCGTTTCGTCGTGCCGGTCAAGGCCGAGTGCAAGAGCCAGCTGCCGGGACTGGTGCACGACGTGTCGTCGTCGGGCAGCACATTTTTCATCGAGCCAATGAGTGCCGTGAACGGCAACAACGAGCTGCGGGAGCTGTTCGTCGCGGAACGCAAGGAGATCGAGCGCATCCTGGCCGAGCTTTCCGCCGAGGCGGCGGCCCGGCAGGAGAGCATCAACCTCAACTATGAGATGCTCGTCACGCTGGACTGCATTTTTGCGCGCGCGAAGCTGTCGTTCGCGATGCACGGCATCGAGCCGGTCATCCGAACGGATGGCAAGCTGGAACTCAAGCGCGCGCGCCATCCGCTGATCGATGTGAAGAAGGTCGTGCCGGTCTCGCTGAGCCTCGGCGTCGACTTTGACACCATGGTCATCACCGGCCCGAACACCGGCGGTAAGACCGTCACGCTGAAAACCATCGGACTTTTGACGCTGATGGCGGAGTGCGGCCTGCACATCCCGGCGGACGATGGCAGCTCCATCGCCATCTTTGAGACGGTGCTGGCCGACATCGGCGACGAACAGTCGATCGAGCAGTCGCTCTCGACGTTCTCGTCGCACATGCGGAACATTGTGGAAATTTTGCAGGCCTGCGACCGGGACAGCCTGATCCTCTTTGACGAACTCTGTGCGGGCACAGACCCGGCAGAGGGCGCTGCGCTGGCCATCGCGCTGATCGAGTTCTGCCGGAAATGCGGCGCAAAGGTCGCGACCACAACACACTATGCCGAACTGAAGCTCTACGCAATGCGCACGGCGGGCGTCATCAATGCGTCGTGCGAATTCAATGTCGAGACGCTCCAGCCAACCTACCGGCTGCTCATCGGCATCCCCGGTAAGTCCAACGCGTTTGCCATCTCGCGGCGGCTCGGCCTCGACGAGAAAATTATCGAGGACGCGCACAGCATGGTCAGCCAGAATGATGTGAACTTTGAAGACGTCCTCACGCAGCTCGAACAGCAGCGGCAGCAGATGGAACAGGCGAAGGTCGAGGCCGAGCGGCTCCGCATGGAGACCGAGAAGCAGAAGGAAAAATCCGACGAATATTATGCCCAGATCAAGGCCGAACGAGACAAAGCCGTGCAGCAGGCGCGCAAAGAGGCGCAGTACATCATCGAGGACGCCCGCCGGACGGCCAACAACGTCTACGAAGAGTTGAAGCAGCTGCGCAAGCAGGCAAAAGACGGCGCGTTCGTCGAAGGGTCGAATGAGAAGCAGGCCGCGCTCCGCCGGAGCCTCAACGAGGCC